>ERZ1292630.1130-Hain-H41-02um-R3-1130-length-26834-cov-16_pt1 | contig 26834 bp, 30 predicted proteins | sample MGYA00564408_ERZ1292630 | MGnify/ENA primary metagenome ERZ1292630 (study PRJEB36523, sample SAMEA6512641) | groundwater metagenome | collected 2019-01-08 | study: AquaDiva: Metagenomics assemblies of 32 groundwater samples
GATGAGCGCGCATATTCTCTGAGATTGAATAATACGTATTATTTCGCTATGATGCAGGTATGAAAAAAACGGCGCTTTTATTCACGGTCGCGCTTGTGCCGGTTGATTTTATCATGCTGTTTTTCGCGGGTATTTCCGCGTATTTTTTGCGCACCAGCGAATTCGTCAGTCAGTATCGGCCTGTGCTCTTTTATTTGAATCTGCCGTTTGAAAGATATATCATCATTCTTCTTTCATTTATTCCTTTCTGCGTTGTGATGTTCGCGCTGACCGGTCTGTATCGGGCGAGGCGCGGGGATATTTTAGAGGAGTTTTTCCAGGTGGTGGCCTCCGCATCGTTTGCGATGATGGCCATTATCATTTACATCTTTATCACGCGCGAGTGGTTTGACTCGCGGTTTATCGTGATCGCCGCATGGGTGCTCACGATCGGCTATGTTTTTTTGGGAAGGATGGCGCTTCGCGCGGTAGAGCGGTATTGCGCGACGCGATATCAGTTTGGCGTAAAACGCGCGCTTATCATCGGTGATGACGAAGTGTCAGATATTCTCATGCGCGAAATACAGCGCAATCCTGCATTGCGCTATCGCATCGTGAAGCACATTGCGACGCTTGATCTTGAGGAAATAAAACAGGCGATTGAAAACCCGGGCATTGATGCGGTCGTCGTGGGGCGCGCGGATTACAGCAAGGAAGCGATCGTGGAACTCGCGGAATTTTGCCGCGACCGGCATTTAACGTTTCGCTTTGCGCCGACGCTTTTTCAGGCGCTGACCACGAATGTGGAAGTGGACATCGTAGGAGGAATTCCGCTTATTGAGATAAAACACACCGCGCTTGACGGGTGGGGAAAGGTGATCAAGCGAACGATGGATTGTGCGGGCGCGCTCGCGGGGCTTATAACGTTGTCGCCGCTTTTTACGGTAACGGCGATCCTTGTGAAACTTGATTCACAGGGACCTGTGTTTGTGGCGCTTGATCGCATTACCATGGGGAAGAAGTTCAAAATGTATAAATTTCGTTCAATGGTTGATCGGGCGCATGAAATGAAGGAACAACTCACGGCGTTGAATGAGCGAAAAGACGGCGGCCCTCTGTTTAAGATGCAGAACGATCCTAGAGTGACGCGCATCGGGAAAGTTTTGCGCAGGACGCGCATTGATGAACTGCCGCAGCTTTTTAACGTGGTGATGGGGGAAATGAGTCTCGTGGGGCCGCGTCCGCACGAGCCGGAAGAGGTTGGGCAATACGAACGGCATCACAAAAAACTGCTGGTGGTAAAAGCGGGCATGACGGGCATGGCGCAGATCGCGGGATCTTCCAATTTGCCGTTTGAAGAGGAGGTTAAATTAGATACGTATTATATTGAAAATTGGTCGCTTTTTTTAGATATAAAAATATTGCTTAAAACAATGGTCCTTGTGTTTCGCGACCGGTCGGCGTGTTGATGTAAGGGATATGAATTATTTTCCTAAAGGAAAACAAAAAAACGAGCACAGCACACCCGATACATATGAGCGCGATGCGCCGTTTGATGTCGCGCGCGAGTGGGGAGAATCGCGCTTCGCGCAGTTTTATCTTGAGCAGACGAATCAGGAAAGCAATATATATTTTGAACAACACCAACGAGAACGAGCACAACAGTCGCCGCAATGGCAGCGCAATGCTGCGCGTGAGCCCCGTGCTTCAGCATTTTCTTTTCTATGGCGTTTTGTGAGCGCGGGAGCGTTTGGCGGCGTACTGCTTGCGGCTGTTTTTGGCGCGGCATGGTGGTGGAGCGACGGCGCGAAAACAGCGCCGGCATTTGCCGATGCGCGCGGAGTATACGAGCATATCCTTTCTGCGCAACATTCGTTTTTTCAGTTTGATTTTGAACAAGCAATGTTTTTAATGAACGCCGCGCATGAGCGCACGGCACAGCGCACGCAAGGCGGTCGCGCGCTTATTGCCAGCGTACAAGGCGCGGTAATGTCTTTTATGCAAAGGGAAGACGGATATGCAGAGGACACAGCTGTGTTTGAGCATGATGCGCTCAAGGCGGCAGAAAAGCTTGCTCAAGGAATGGAACCGTTGTTTCAGGTGTCTACCGCTTCTTTTTTTCGTACAAAGAATACCTATACCGGGGTGCCGGCGGGAGAATTGATAAGTAATGCGCTCACCGGAGTGCGTGAGGCATCCGTGGAGTTTCGTAAGACGCAGGATGCTCTTTCTGAAATGAAAAATAAGGATATATTTTCCGAGCAAGCGCGCTTGCACAGCGATGTGTTCATGCCTCAGCTTTCATTGACGACCGCATATACGGAGCGGCTCGTATCGTATTTGAAACTTACGGCATGGGCGCTGGGCGTGGAACAGCCCCGAAAATTCCTGTTAGTCGCGCAAGACAGCATTGTTGCTCGTCCGACCGGAGGCGCGATCCGTTCCGTGGGGGTTGTCACAACCCAAGGAGGTGCAATCACAAGTATTGCTTTTGATGATGTTTATGGTATTGATGGCCAGCTTCAGGCGAATGTTATTCCTCCTGAGCCGATCCAGAAGAGCGCCACCGCATGGGCGCTTCATGATGCGAATTGGTTCTTGGATTTCCCGCTTTCCGCAAAAAAGATCGCCTATTTTTATGGGAAGTCCGGCGGGGGAGAAATAGACGGCGTGATAGCGGTAAACGAATACGCGGTTAAAAAGATCCTTGCGGTCACCGGCCCGGTAAAAGGGGACGACGGGGTTTTGGTTAATAGCGAGAATGCCCGACGGCTTGCGAGTAAAGACGTGTTGCGATCTTTAAGCGAGGTGCTTCCAACGCTTTCGGGCGAAAGTACCGGCGCTCTTTTGCGGGCGCTTCAAGATGGCCTGCATGAGAAAGATATTTTGGTATGGCTTGCAGATCGCGATCACCAGGAGATGATCGTGCAGGAAGGGTGGAGCGGAAAGGTGCTTCACGAGGCGGGAGCCGATTATCTCGCGGTCGTATCGAGCGATATTGGCGGCGATACGCAGGAGGTGAAAGAGGAAGTGTGGAAGGAAATAAGCATTGACGCGGTTGGCGGTATTATCAATACGGTCGCGGTGCAGTTTGTTTCTCAGGGAGAGGGTGAGGGTCGCGAGCGGTATGTGCGCATATACGTTCCCTTAGGGTCGGAATTGCTTGAAGCATCGGGAATTGCTACAGCAATGATCCATCCTCAAATCGATTACCATAAAGAGCGATTCACGGTTGACGATGATCTTGCGATGACGGAACGGGCTGTGCGCGCGGATGTTTCGGGCGCGCGGGTATTTGAAGAATCGGGAAAAACGGTCTTTGGAGGGTGGGTGAAAGCGGGGGAAAAGAATACCACGGCCATTGTCCGTTATCGCCTGCCGTTTTCGTTCGAGAAAGAAGGATCATCCGTTCCCAGAACCTTTTTGTTTCAAAAACAGCCGGGAATCGCCGCCGCGGCAACTTTTTCGTTTGTGGTTGCAGAAGGTATGCGCGTAACGGACGTTGAGGGGAACGATCTCTCGACGCTTTTCTTCGACGGGGAAAACGATATAATCATACAAGCGATCATCAAATGAAATGGCGTAATATTTTCAACGCAGAGTTCGATGCGATTTTTTCCGCCGCGATGATGATCGCGTTTTTTTCTTTTTTATCCAAAGCGCTTGGTATCGTGCGCAACCGCATTTTTGCGGGTGAGTTCGGCGCGGGAGACACGATGGACATATATTTTGCCGCATTTCTTATCCCGGATTTTTTATACAGTCTTCTTATTCTCGGCATATTGAGCTCGGTGTTCATTCCGGTGTTCGCGGAATACGAGGCGCGCAGTAAGGAAGAAGCGTGGCGGCTTGCGAATGTCGTACTTACCGTATTTTGCACGGTGTTTGCGGTATGCGCCGCGATAGCCGCGGTGTTCGCGCCATGGCTTGCGGAGCTGGTCGCGCCGGGGTTTGACGGTGAAAAGCAGGCGCAGACCGCGCTACTGATGCGTATTATGTTTTTAAGCCCCATATTGCTCGGTGCATCAAACATCATCGGCAATATGCTGCAGGCGCGCAGGCGGTTCTTTACGTTCGCGCTTGCGCCGGTCATGTATAATATCGGTATTATTATCGGGGCCTTGTTTTTCGTGAAGCCGTTTGGCATCGCGGGGCTCGCGGTCGGCGTGGTGCTGGGCGCGTTGCTCCATTTCCTTATTCAGATCCCGGCGGTCGTACAGCTCGGGTTTTCTTTTAAGCCAACGTTCGATATACGGCATCCCGGTCTTGTGAAGATCGCGCGCCTTTCGTTGCCGCGTACCGTGGGGCTTGTGGCAAACCAACTTAATTTCGTCGTGGTCACGGCAATCGCGTCTACGGTCGCGTCAGGCGGCATTGCGATCTTTTATTTCGCGAACGACCTGCAATTCGTTCCCATCAGCATCATCGCGCTTTCGTTTGCAAGCGCGGTATTTCCGTTTCTTGCCGCAAACTATGCACAAGGGGATATGGATGCATTTTTGAATAAACTGTACGACGCCATCAACCAGATCCTGTATTTCGTCATCCCCATTTCTTTGTTTCTTATTTTGGTGCGCGCGCAACTCGTGCGCGTTCTGCTCGGGTACGGACAGTTCTCGTGGGAGGATACGCGCCTGACTGCGGCGGCGGTGGGGGCATTTGCGATCTCCATTTTCGCGCAAAGTTTAATACCGCTTTTTTCGCGCGCTTTTTATGCGCTGCATAATACAAAGATCCCTGTGCTTATCAATGTCATATCCACACTAATAACCGCTTTACTGAGTTTTTATTTCCTTCATGTCATGAGCGCTGGAGGAGAATTTGCGCGCATGGTCGGCGCGGTATTTAAGGTTTCTGATCTCGCGCACGCGCCCATCCTCGCGCTTCCGCTTGCGTTTTCACTCGCAAGCGTGATAAATCTTTTATTGTTGTATTGCGCATTTATGCTGCGTGTTGATACTTTTGACAGCTCACGCATCGTTCCTTCGCTGTTCAAGATCAATCTTGCTGGAGCATGCATGGCGGTCGCAGTGTATGGGGCATTGCATATTATCGCGCAATGGGTGAATATGCAGACGTTCATGGGCGTGCTTATACAAGGAGGATTTGCGTTTGTTGCGGGTGCGGCGGTGTATGGCGCCGCGTCGTATGCGCTGCGCATCCCCGAATTTTTTTCAGTCGTGCAATCGTTCTCGCTTCCGGTAAAAAGAATATTCCTTTCGCGGATATTTCCGGTGAGCGGTTCGGAAGAAAAATAACAGCACTTTTGGATTACGAACTGTGTTTGCATTGGCATACCCGCCAGAGATCTCGGCTCTTTCTTTTATCTTAATCCGCCAGCTGGCGGACAGCCCTTCATTAGTATCTTTTAAATAAAGGGCGTGAGAGGATTAAAGAAAGAGCCGAGATCTCTGGCGGAACAAAAATACAACGCTACTCCGTAATTCAAATCAAGGCATACTATTTATGGATCAGAAACATATCCGCAATTTTTGCATTATCGCGCACATCGACCACGGCAAGTCGACGCTTGCCGACCGGTTTTTGGATCTCACGGGCGCGGTGGAAAAGCGCAAAATGCAGGAGCAAATGCTTGATACGATGAGCATCGAGCGCGAGCGCGGCATCACGATTAAAATGCAGCCGGTGCGGATGATCTATAAGTCAAAAGTCAAAAGTCAAAAGTCAAAAGAAGAACAAGCGGGTCAGGAAGATTTAGACTTTGAACTTTATACGTTAAACCTTATCGATACGCCCGGGCATGTTGATTTCGGCTATGAGGTATCCCGCTCGCTTGCTGCGGTGGAGGGCGCGATATTGCTGGTAGATGCGACCAAGGGCGTGCAGGCCCAAACGCTTGCAAATCTGGAGCAGGCGTTGATGCAAGGTCTTGTTGTTATTCCCGCGGTGAACAAAATTGACTTGCCGCACGCCCGCCCGGAAGAAGCGGCCGAAGAAATTTCAAAGATCCTCGGTATTTCACAAAACGAGATCTTGTATATCTCCGGCAAAACAGGCGCAGGCGTTCCTGAACTGCTTGAGAAGGTGGTGAAAGTGATCCCGCCGCCCAAAGGCGATCCGAAAGGGCCGCTCAAGGCGCTTATTTTTGACTCCTCGTATGATTCGTACAAGGGAGTCGTGGCGAATATCCGCGTCGTGGACGGCTCGGTGAAGGCGCACGAAGTCGTGCGGTTCATGATGGCTGACGCAACGTCGGAAGTGATCGAGGTCGGCGTTTTCCGCCCGCAGTTTGAATCAACAACAATTCTTGAAACAGGGGAGATCGGATATATCGCCACTGGACTTAAGGAAATAAATAAAGTGCGCGTCGGCGATACGGTAACCCATGAACAAACGCAAGCGCGCACTGCGCTTGCAGGATATAAAGAGCCGCAACGCGTCGTGTTTGCGAGTTTTTTCCCGCAGAGCGCGGACGGATTCGATATGCTTCGCGATGCGTTTGCAAAGCTCCGGCTCAATGACGCATCGTTTTATTTCGAGCCGGAACAGTCCGATGCGCTCGGGCGCGGGTTTCGGTGCGGGTTTTTAGGCGTGCTGCATTTGGATATCATCCGGGAGCGGCTCAGCAGAGAATACGGCATTGTGCCGCTGATCACCGCGCCGTCGGTTTCGTATCGCATTACGACGCGCAATAAGGAAGAGTATGTTATTTATTCGCCAAGCCAGATCCGCGATGCGGGCGACGTGCTCACGATTGCCGAACCGTATGCGAAGGTGGAGATCTTAACGAGTACGGAATATTTGGGCCAGGTCATGCAACTTTTAAACGAATCGCGCGGCATATCGAAAGAAACGCAGTATGTGACCACCGAAAAGGTGCTGGTGCGCTACGAAGTGCCGCTTGCCGAAGTGGTGGTTGATTTTTACGACCGGCTTAAATCGGCGACATCCGGCTATGCGTCGCTCACGTATGAGCTGATCGGGTTCACGCCCAACGATCTTGTCAGGATGGATATACTCGTGGCGGGAGACATGATGGAACCGTTCGCGCAGATCGTACCGCGATCAGAGGTGGTGCGCAGAGGCAAAGCGCTTGTGGCAAAACTGAAAGAAGTGCTTCCGCGGCAATTATTCGCCGTATCCATTCAGGCGGCGGTCGGCGGCAAGATCATCGCGCGGGAAGACATCTCCGCAATGCGCAAAGACGTCACCGGGTATCTCTATGGCGGCGATTATTCGCGAAAGAAAAAACTGCTGGAAAAGCAGAAAAAAGGAAAACAAAAAATGAAGGCGATGGGGAAAGTGGATATCCCGCCTGACGTCTACTTTAAGGTGTTGCAAAGAAGTTAGCGAGCGCGAACAAGCATTTGTTCTGTTCTTACAGGAGAGCCGGAAGGATGGTGAACCCGACCATTGAAAGGATGATAAGGACGACGAGAATGGTCCAGATAGTGGTGATTATTTTCTTGTGCTTTGTCATTGAATTAGATATGATAAATTACGAAAAGTAACAGTGATGCGCTTATGGGCCGCCGCACCTCCAAAGGAAAGAAGACGAAAATCATAGTGCTCACGCTGGGAATGATCGCGAGCTTCTTGGCGTATAAGGTAGGCCGCGTCTCCTATGAAAAGTACCAGATAACGAGGCAAATTTCAACTATCGACGGAGAATTGAAGGCGTTAAGCGCGAAAAGCGACGACTTACAGACGCTCATCAAGCATCTCAATGATGATACGTATGTGGAGAAAGAAGCGCGCAAAAAGCTGAATCTTCAGAAAGAAGGGGAGAAAGCGGTGATCATCGTGGGCGGGTCTACCACTGCGATAAAAAAGAAAGAGAATACACAAAGCGCGGCAGATGGCGGAGAGTCAAATCCCCAAAAATGGTTTCGCGTCCTTTTCGGGAAATAATAAAGCGTGCGGGATTAGTATAATGGCAGTACGATTGCTTCTTCCCGTTTTGTCTGAATCCGCCAGTTGGCGGAGAAGCCACAAAACGCAATCCCGATAAAATTTGCGGGTATAGTACAATGGTAGTATGCGACCTTCCCAAGGTTGAGACGCGAGTCCGATTCTCGCTACCCGCTCAAGTGTCAGCAAATTTTTGCGGGGCCAAGCAATAAGCACGAGTTCGATTCTCGTATCCCGCTCTAGTGTATTTTTTCACATCAAGAAGCGGCCGTATGGCCGCTTCTTGATTTTTTCTTGGCAGATGTGGTATATCAATAAGAAACAGAGAGCAGGTCTTTAAAAACAAGAACACAAAAAATTCTTCTAAACAGGAGGTGGGGTATGACGAAATGGCTTGATGAAGTAATGAGGCAGGCTAAGGAAGTTAACCCGGAAATGTTTAAACCGGTGGACGAGGTTGACCCTAAGGATCATATCTTTGGGGAGGTGGATGAACAGAGCAGGAGGTTCTATGCGCTTGCAAGGACGTATGAGAAACATGCGGAGTTGCAACGGAAACAGGCAGATGGGTTGTTTACAGAAGCTTCTTCCAAGCAGAAGCTTCAGGAAGACGCAAGAAAAACAGACCGAAAAACAAAGGTTATATGGGATATCTTTTATGCGTCAGTGAAAGATGCCAATAACTTGTGGGGCGAGCACATCACCATCAAAAAAGGATGGAAGATCGTACGAGGAAGGATGTACTGACGACCTTTTCCAAAAAATGTTTTGATTTCAAGTCCGACCGGATAAAAAACCGGCCGGGCTTATTTTTTTAATGCACCAGTCGTTTTCTATACTGGTAAAATCTGTTACCATGGAACAGTAATCAATAATCATCATTTATGGCACGAAAAGTCATTCAAAAAGACAAGGGGCCGTTTGAAGTGAAGCCGCAAGAACAGTCGGCGTGGATATGCATGTGCGGATTATCAAAAAATCCACCGTTTTGCGACGGGTCGCATAAAAAAACACACGACGAAGAAGAGGGAAAAACATACGAATACGACGCCGAAGGGCATCGGAAAGAGGTGTAAATTATATGGCATATTGTTACGTAAACGGGAAAATTATTCCTGAAAAGACCGCATGTTTGCCTGTACGCGATATGGGTATTGTGCGGGGGTATGCCGTGTTTGATGTTATGCGGACATACGGAAAAACGCCGTTTCTTGCGCGTGAACATTTTGAGCGACTGGAGCGTTCGGCCGCCGCACTCGGCTTGCGCGTTCCGTTTTCCGAGGAAAAATTCACAAGGATTGTGCATGAGTTATGTGAAAAAAATACATGCAAGAACGCGATGATCCGCACCGTCATCACGGGAGGGGAGACGAAAGACAGCATGCATTTTCGACAAAGAGCACAGAGCATTTTCATTATCACTACTCTTCTTTCCGCGCTTGCAAAGGACGTATATGAAAAGGGAGTGGTGCTTGAGACGCTCGAGCATAAGCGCGAGCTGCCGCATGCAAAAACCACAAATTATATTACTGCGGCAAGATGGCACAATACGCCGCGGATAAAACCGGTATTTGACGCACTATATGTATGGAAAGGAAAGGCACTTGAAGCAACGACTAGTAATTTTTTTATCGTGAAAGGCGCTACGATCATTACACCTAAGCGCAATGTTTTGCACGGTATTACGCGCAATACCGTCATCGGGCTTGCAAAAAAAACGGTCCGTATGATTGAGCGGGATATCACGGCCCGCGAATTAAAAACGGCGGATGAAGCGTTTCTCACGGCAACAAATAAAGAAATCGTTCCGGTGGTTATGATAGACGGAAAAAAGATCGGCTCGGGAAAGCCGGGTAAACGGACCAAAGCGCTCATGAGCGCATTTGCCGCATACGTAAAAAATGCGAGTTGATGTATAATGATGCGGTGAGGTAGTAAATGTAAGCGCGTATGAAATATTTTTCCATCGTCGCGATTATCGGGCTTGCGGCGGTATGCGTCGCATGGTATGCGTTTTTCTTATTACAGCAGGGGACGAAGAAATTGCCTCCGTCCATAATCGAGCACGCGGCGATCGCGCCATTGGGGAGCGGCATGTCGGGCTCACGGGAAATACAATGAAAAAAAATATCGCAAAAGCAAAAAAAGTCTTGAGGAGTTTTTCGCACGCGTTTCGCGGGTTGCGTCACGCGTTTTGGGGAGAATTGAATTTCCGCCTTATGGCGTATGCTTCGATCGCGGCGATCATCGTGCTGGGGTCGAAACCGATCCTGTCTTCGTATAAGCTCGCGCTGGTTCTCGCGAGCGCGCTCCTGCTTGCGGTCGAACTGATAAACACCGCGATAGAAAGAGCGATGGACCTTTTACTGCCTACGGAACACGAGGAAATAAAACATATTAAAGATATGACGGCGGGAGCGGCGCTTATCGCGTCCGTGTGCTGGCTTATTGTTGCGCTGTGCGCGTTTGCGGCATGATGCGGGAATACTGCAAAACAGCGGTTATTTTTTTTGACAGACGATTTTTATTCATCGGGGGCGCGTATGCGGCATTTGTCGTGGCTGTCACGGCGATTGCGGCCGTATTTGCGGGGAAAGGAGTTCTCGCGTTCATTGACCACTCTTTTTTAGCGTACGCGGAGGCGATGCAAAGCGAAGCGCTTACCTCGGTTATGAGCGCGATCACCGCGCTCGGGAGCGGCGCGGTTGTAACAGGGTTGAGCATTATAGGTATCGTCTGGTTTTTACATCGCAATGAGGCGATGTTTGCCTTAGCGCTTTTTGCGTCTGTGGGGGGTGCCGCGTGCGTGGCGGCGGTGATGAAGCGGATTCTTGAGCGGCCGCGTCCTTCGGGGTTTCTGGCGTTTCAAGAACATACGTTCAGCTTTCCCTCGGGGCATGCCGCGCTTTCGCTTGCCTTCTTCGGCATTTTGGTTTATTTTTTACTACGGCACACGCAACAGCTTTCGTTAAAAATTTGTGCGGTGATGGCGGGTATCGTCGCGGTCGGCGCGATAGGTGTTTCGCGGATATACCTTGGCGCGCATTGGCCGTCTGACGTGTTAGGAAGTTATGTGCTCGTCGGTGCGTGGCTTTTCATCGTGATACGGCAGACGGAGAGGAAAATCGCAGAGCAGTTACTCAAGTAGCAACCACCTCTAATTTTGACACTGGTCTATAATTCACATATACTTGAATTATGCCAATGCCTAAAAAACATAGAGAGAAGTGTCTTGTTTGCGGTAAAGAAACAGCGCGCGCTGGGTATACATATTGTAGCAACGCATGTCAGATTGAATATCAATATTTAGCATATATTGAGAAATGGAAAGCGGGAAAAGAAAGCGGATTGCAGGGTTTAGGTATTGTTTCCGGATACATCAAGCGTTATTTACGCAGAAAGTTTGGAAATAAATGCTGTGTATGCGGGTGGGCAAAAGCGAATCAAAAGACCAGACAAGTTCCATTGGTTGCTGATCATATTGATGGTAATTGGCGCAATAATGTTGAAAGCAATCTTCGTTTGATTTGTCCAAATTGCGATGCATTGACTCCTACGTATGCCGGGTTAAATAGGGGAAACGGCAGAAAGGGTAGGGTGGCAAGTAAAAGAGCAAGAGAAGGTCGTGCGTTGACAGGATTCCGCCGGAGTAACTCAGAGGCAGAGTAGCTGTTTCGTAAACAGCAAGTCGCGAGTTCGATTCTCGCCTCCGGCTCAGAAATAAAACCAGCCGCATTGATTTTTCAATGCGGCTGTTGTTTTTTGTTTACTTATTACCATCTTCGCGTTCGCGCATTGAGGTTGCGGCGGTTAGCGCATTCTACTGTTATCGCTTTTGAGAGTCCGGAACAGAAATCCCTCATTTGTCCAATAATCCACCGAGGGACCTCCACTATCGGATCATTACTGGAGAGTATTTTAACGATTTCCTCCGCATCGGTCAGCAGTTCTCTGACGGTAGAATTCACAATTCCTGCTTCCGTCATAGCTGTGTGCAGAATGCCAAGAGCGATGGGGTCCATCGGCGGGCGCTCTGCATCATCCTTGGTATCGGCTCCGACAAAGTCGTTTAGGATCAAAGCCAAGTTCCGCATAGCTATTACATCCTTTGGCTTGCCAGCCAACATATTTTGGATGTCGATGGACGCTTCTTGCGCTATTAGCGCAGTATCGATGTGGATAAATGGTGACAGTGACATGGTAAACCTCCTTTTTTGTTGGTGATGGGTTATGTAATTTTCAAAGTACGCTACGATAGTAGCAGATTGTCAAAAAAAGTAAATAGATCGTAATTGCTACTTTTCAATCCTTTCTGCTATAGTAGGGGTGTGCCTATGATCAATTTCAAAGAAAAAATCACCTATCTTACGGAGGACCTTCAGAACATGAAGGACCGTCTTTGACTTCGCTGTACTCCACAAAGACATTCTCGCGCTTGAAGCGCTCACTCAGCAGGAGCATTTTTGGGACGACCACAGGAAAGCGGCCGGCATTACCGCCGAGCTTGATGCAAAAAAAGGAGAGGTGAAAGAATGGGAAAGCTTCAGCAAACGGCTTGAAAAAGCAACGCATGATTGGGAATTCGTCGCGTCCATTGCCGATCAAAAAGAACGGGAGCAATTCGAGCAGGAGCTTGCGCATGAGCTTGCTGATTTTGAGCGGGCGTTTGAGCGCGCGCGCCGCGTAAAGCTTTTTTCGGGCACCTATGATAAAAATAACGCGCTTCTTTCCGTGTATGCCGGTGCAGGGGGTCAGGACGCGCAGGATTGGGCTTCGATGCTGTTGCGCATGTATATCCGGTATGCGGAAAACCAGGGATGGGCGGTGACGGTGGTCCACCAGCATTTTGGAGAAGGGTCGGGTGAAGAAGGGCCGGTGACGAAAAACGCGACGATAGAGATCAGGGGAAAATACGCATACGGCAATTTGAAAAAAGAAATGGGGGTGCATCGGCTCGTGCGCGTATCGCCGTTCTCGGCGCAGAAATTGCGGCACACGTCGTTTGCGTTCGTGGAAGTGATTCCCGAGGTTGAAGAAATAGAAAGCGTGGAGATACCCAAAGACGATCTTGAAATAGACACGTTCCGTTCTTCGGGCCCGGGCGGGCAAAACGTGAACAAGCGCGAAACGGCGATACGCATTCATCACAAGCCGACTGGCATCATCGTGGCGTGCCAGTCTCAGCGCAACCAGCAGGCGAACAAAGATAAGGCGATGCAACTTTTGGTGTCGCGCCTTGCCGGAGAGCTTGAAAAGCAAAAAGCGAAAGAGATATCCGAATTGAAAGGAGAGCGCGTGAAGATCGAATGGGGCAGTCAGATACGCTCATATGTACTGCATCCGTATCAAATGGTAAAAGATCACCGTACCGATGCGGAAACATCGCGCATTAAAGACGTGCTTGAGGGCGATATCGCGTCGTTCATCGAGGCGGAGCTGGGGTTAGACGACGCAAAGAAGCAATAAGAGAGAGCGCATGGTTGCAGAAAGTTGCAAAAGCACCGATAATGAAAAGAAGCTATGATCGTATTTGAAAAAATTTCTAAATACTATAATTCTCACGTCGCGCTTGATAAGGTGGACCTTACCATCGCGCAGGGGGAGTTTGTATTCATCGTTGGCCAGTCGGGCGCGGGCAAGTCAACGCTTCTGAAGCTTCTTATCGCCGAAGAAAAGCCGACGGAAGGAAAGGTGTTTCTTGACGGCAAGGAGATCACCGCGCTCCCGCACAAAGAATTACCGTTGTTACGGCGGCGGATCGGCACGGTATTTCAAGATTTTAAACTGCTGACGCAGAAAACGGCGTACGAGAATGTCGCGTTTGCGATGGAGGTTGCGGGTAGGAGCAAAAAAGAAATAGACGAAGACGTTCCGCAGATATTACAATTAGTGGGGTTGGAACAAAAGGCGCGCAATTTCCCGAGCGAGCTTTCCGGCGGGGAACAGCAGCGCGTCGCCATTGCGCGGGCGCTCGTGCACCAGCCCGACATTATCATTGCCGATGAACCGACGGGAAATCTTGATCCGCTCAACACCTGGGATGTCATCCGCCTGCTGATGAAGATCAATGAGCTCGGCACGACGATTATTCTCGCCACGCACGACCGCGAGATCATCAACACGATCAATAAGCGCGTGATAAGCATTGATAAAGGAAAAGTCGTGCGGGACGAGGAAGGAGGGAGATATATCCTTTAATGGCGAATTTCTAATTTCTAAAAGCACAATGATCACAACATTCAAACGTATCGTTATTGCCGGGGCGCTTAATTTCTGGCGCAACGGGTGGCTTTCGACCGCCACGATTTCCGTGATGATGCTTGCGCTTTCCATGGTGCTGGGGCTGGTGCTTTTGTCGGTGCTTACCGAGGCGCTTGTGGGGAATCTTGAAAATAAAATAGACGTATCGGTATATTTCAAACCCGACACCGATGAGGCGGAGGTCTTAAAAGTGAAAAACGATCTACTGGCATTGAGCGAGGTGAAAAATGTCGCGTATGTTTCGCGCGATGAAGCACTCATGCGGTTTAAAGAAAAACACAAAGACGACCCTGTGGTTCTGCAGGCGCTTGAAGAGATCGATGAGAACCCGCTTGAAGCAAGTTTGAATGTTAAAGCAAAAGATCCGGGGAATTTCCCCGTGGTGGTAAGCTTTCTGGAAGGCGACCAGTATAAAGACCTTATCAATAAAATAAATTATTACGAAAACAAAGAGACCATTACCCGCTTGACTTCGATCGTATCGGCGATCAGAAAGGGCGGTGCGGTGGCAAGTATCGTGCTTGCGCTCATTGCGCTGTTGGTCGCGTTCAATACCATCCGCATCGCGATCTACACGCTGCGCGATGAGATCAACATCATGAAGCTTGTGGGCGCGACGAATTGGTTCGTGCGCGGGCCGTTCCTTATCGCGGGGGCGCTCTACGGGGTGGTCGCGTCGATCGTGACGATGCTGGTGTTTTATCCGTTTATCTTTCTGCTCTCGCCGGTGTTTAAACGGTTTTTCCCGGGCGCGGATCTTTTAGAGTATTTTACGCAGAATTTTTTCACCCTGTGGCTTATCTTGCTTGTGACTGGCATTGTATTGAGCGTCATCGGGAGTATCCTCGCCATCAGGAAGCATTTGAAAATTTAAGAGTTTTCCGTTATACTGCGCGTGCTTTTTAAAAAGCACGCGCAGTTGCGTTTTTATAGTGCGGGGTCATCTAGCGGTAGGATACATGACTCTGAATCATGTCACCCTGGTTCGAATCCAGGCCCCGCAGCCAATTTGAGGTAGGTTCGGACTCCGGAGAAGATTGAAATTGCCATTCAATCTAAAATGTAATGATAAACAACGCAAAACTTAAAGAAATATATGAACGCACAAACGGTTGCTGTCATTTCTGTGGTGACAAAGTCATTTTCAAAAAATATGGTGTTAAAAATGTTGATGATGTTCAAGGTGTTTGGGAGGCGGACCATGTCCGTCAGAAAGGAAAAGGTGGAAATAAGGATGCCAATAATTGCTTGCCAGCTTGTTATCGATGTAACCGCTTACGATGGCATAGAAAGGGTAATGAAATACGAGAACTTATTTTCCTCGGCCTCATCGTCAAAAATGAAATTAAAAAAGGTTCTGGTTTAGGTAAAAAACTTCAGCTTCTCAAAACATATAGAGAAAAACAAAATATACGTCGAAGAAGGATAATGAGCCTATAAATTTGCATCACCCAACGATGACCACTTTTGGTTCCGAGGAGTGTCTAAAAGGTAGGACAATAGATCTTACGAAGTCGGACTTCGCAAGATCTAGACAGGGGGCACGGGAGAAGCGCAAGTTTGGCAGTATTATACTAAAAAAAGGGAGCGCATACACTCCCTTTTTTTTGCTTATAGAGTATTTTGGGTGAGTTAGAGGAGATTAATGAGTAGATTGATATATTTTTGGGTAGATTATGTTAATACTTGTATAGATTTAGATGGTATGATACCATTCTTATATGGAAGAAAAATTACTCGCCATTGGTCAAGCCGCTGAATATCTCGGGGTTTCTTTGAATACGCTTCGTCGCTGGGATGAGAGCGGAAAATTGGTCGCGATCAGAAAAGACGGCGGCACTCATCGATATTATCGCGAAAAAGATTTAGAGATTTTTGCCAGTGATCTTATCAAGTTTGCGTCAGATTGGACTCAAAATAATATAGTGTTTCCCAGTCGATTTCATTGCCCCACGAGTGCCGTTTTTCAAGGACGGCTGACGAAAATGGAATATGCGTTGATGCAAAAGCCCGGGTTTGAAAAATTGTATTCTTTGGTTGTTGCTATTGCGGGTGAGATTGGCGATAATTCGTTTGCTCATAATTTAGGCAAATGGCCGGATGAGCAAGGTATATTTTTCGGCTACGACATTTCTAAAGGAATAATTGTGCTTGCTGATAGGGGCTTGGGCATTTTAGAGACGCTCCGACGGGTTCGACCGGAGCTCTCCACTCATGTCGAGGCGCTGGAAGTCGCTTTTACTGAATTTGTTTCCGGTCGCGCGCCGGAGCAGCGCGGGAATGGATTAAAATATGTCAAAAGAGTTGTGAGTGAAAATCCCATGACATTATTCTTTGCGACGGGCGATGCCCAACTGCGCATAAAAGATCCTGGCAAGCAATTATTAATCGTTCGAGCGGCAACCGTGGTCCATGGGTGTCTCGCCGTCATTGAGTTGTAAGGGTTTATCAGTAACCATCAAAAAACAATATCTATGAAAATAACGCTGGAAAAATTTGGAAAAACGTTGACTTCGCGCCAATTAGGCAGTGAGGCATTTAAGGCATTCCAACCCACGTTGCGCGAAATCCGCACCGATGAATTTTTAGAAATTGATTTTACCGGCGTATTAACGCTTTCGCCTTCTTGGGCAGATGAATTTCTAACTCCCTTGCTCGGCCAAGTCGGAGACAGGTTAGTGCTACTGCCGAGTGACAATTTGTCAGTCCAGGCGACCATCAAGCTCCTTGAGGATATTAATAAGAAGAGTTTTAAGACCGAGATGAATCGTTAGATCTTACCATGTCCGACTTCGTAAGATCTAGAAGATATATAATCACTCGTATGAATATGTCCCTCAGTAATAAACTTGTTGCACGCGCCTTTATTATAATTTTTATTTTCTATAGTTTTTGGCTGATTCTTTGGAATGGTAAATTTTTTGCTCTTACAGCTTTGTTGTATGGTGAATGGGGTGAATTTTTTGCGGGGACATTAGTCCCACTTATTTTATTCTACATTCTCTTGTTGATTTTTCGCTTCTTCAATAGGTTTAGTTCTAAAAAGATCGCTTTTTTGGGCTCGTTTCTCACGGAAATTATCCTTGTTGGCGTGGTGTGGATTTTTAATTTTAATTTTCCTTTTGATGAATTTTCGCTACATGTAGTCAGTATCCTTGCTTTCTCTGTGAACTTAATGCAACTGATATCTGGTTTTGTTGCAGATGAAGAGCAAAATAATCGAACCAAGGTTCTTGCTACAGGGATACTTCTAATGCCGTTAGTATTATTTGGTGCATTACAAATTGAGGATGCAACAGATCTTATGAAGTCTGACTTCGTAAGATCTATGGCGGGTTTTTTGTATAAGTAATTATGGCAATATGGATTTGAATAAAAGATAACAAGAGCTCTTGCTTTTTACGCGATAAAGGCGCAGACTCGTGCATACGCTATAATTATTAAACGATAACTTATCATGGGACATTTTAAACAGGGTGGCGGCAATGATCGGTTTGGCAGTGACAGAGGAGGGTCGCAGTATGGCGGAAGAGATTCAGGCCGGCAGGATTTTCAGAAAAAAAGCTGGGGAGAACGGGGAGCGGGGAACAGGGAGAATGTCATGCATAAAGCGACATGCAGTGACTGCGGTAAGAGCTGTGAAGTTCCTTTTCGCCCGTCCGGCGAAAAGCCCGTGTATTGCAACGACTGCTTTGGGGGTAAGCGAGGGCAAAGCACGGAAGGATTTGTAAGAAAAGAATTCAGCAATCCATCGCCCGCACGAATCAACGCTGAAGGCAACAGGGGAAATGATGATATAAAAAGGCAGTTAGAGGCGGTCAATGCAAAGCTTGAACGGCTTATTCAGACGGTGGATACGCTTGTTCGCATGAAACTCGCACAGCAAAAAGAAGCGGTAAAAAATATTCCTGAGGTTCAGCAAAAAGCTCCTGTCGCGCAAGCGCCGGCAAAGAAAGAAGCTACCGCAAAAGCCACGGCGAAGAAAACAGTAAAGAAAGCGGGTGCAAAGAAAAATAAAAGATAGGCGCAGGGAAAATTTACGAGACCGAGGAGGCCAGCCAGCTCGAGATAGGTTTGAAGTCCGAAGAGCATCAGGTATATTATACAAATGAGGTTAGGAAAGAAAATTTTAGTAATTGGAGTAAGTGCTTCCGGGAAGTCGATATTTTCTCGTGAACTTGGTCAGCGTACGGGTATTCCTATTACGCATATGGATGCACTGATGTGGAAGCCTGGTTGGAACTATATTGGAGACGAGGCCACGGTTAAATTACTTGACGAGATTAGTAATCGCTCTGAATGGATCATTGAGGGTTATGTACAAAAAAAGGCGTTACCCTTTATTCTTGAAAGGGCTGATACTATCATCTATCTCGACTATCCGCGCATTGTCACTGCTTGGCGATATATCAAAAGGAGTTGGATGCACCGCAAAGATCCTCGCATAGAGTTAGAAGGTAGTCCAGACAAATTTAGCTTTGAGTTTTTTGTTCGAATCTGGAAGAAGAAGGAGGTATATTATTTCAATAAATCTTTGACAGCCATGCCAAACCAAGAGAAGTTAGTCAAATTGGAGTCGCCGAAGGAGGCAAAAGTTCTGCTCAGGGAAATATGAAACGTACAAGATCCAAGTCATTTCAATGAGGTTCGAAATAGCAGAATAAAAGTTATCAAAAACCCTTGTGGGGCTTGATGGAGAAATTTACGAGACCGAGTCAGTCAGCAAAAGAAAAAAACAGGCCTCATCTTGTATGAGATCTGTTTTAGTTTTAGGATGAATACAGGAGTGCGAAAAAATGTCCGACACTAATTCCAGAAGCGCTTTCGGCATACACGCATGAGCTTGACTGCGAGATCGCAAAACTCGACTTATATTTTTTGGCGCGAAGAAATACCCACTGGCAAGATATTAAATAATCATATTTGTATGCGCATAGGTATTGATCTTGATGAGGTGGTGGCGAATACAATGGAAGCGATAGTCGGTTTTCACAACGAAAAATATAAAACCCAATTGGTTAAGAACGATTTTCATTCGTATCAATTTTGGGAGGTGTGGGGTGGGACCAGGGAAGAAGCGATACAAAAAATGTATACATTTTTCGGCACGGATCACTCCGCCGGCATCTGTCCTATACCGGGATCTCTAGAAGCCATACAAAAACTGAAAGGAGATGGTCATGAGCTATTTGTTATAACAGGAAGACACACTGAAATCAGCGAAGAAACCAGAAAATGGATCGAGCGGCATTGCAAAAATGTTTTTTCGGGTATTCATTTTGCCAATTCCTACAGCGTAACAGGGGAGCATGTGAAAAAAAGCGCCATCTGCAATAAATTAGATATAAAGATCATGGTTGAAGACGATATACATCATGTGCATGATCTTGCGGGGTCGGGCATCAAAGTTTTTCTTTTTGATCAGCCATGGAATCAAAAAGGGGTAAAGATTGAAGAAAATATTGAGAGGGTATATTCTTGGGGTGAAATTATTGAAAAAATAGAAGATTGCTAAATTAAAATGATTATGGAATTAGCGACAATGGAACAGAGATAATAAATACGGTGATTTATGAAAAAGATATTTATCGTCCCCGGATTCAAGCGGAAAACTACCGACAAGCAATTTGTATGGTTAAAGAGGTTTTTGATCGCAAAAGGATTTAATGTTTCCATTGTTCCTATCACCTGGGAGCGCCGAACGATGACCGATTATGGCGAGGAGTTTGAAAGTTTTTATGAAAAGCATAAAGCTAAAGACAATTATGTTTTAGGGTTTTCTTATGGAGCTGTTATTGCTTTTATCACTGCAAATAAACTGAAGCCGAAGAAGATATATCTGTGCTCGTTAAGTTCGGATTTTAAAGAAGATGTGCGAAGCATGAAGCGGTGGATAGCAAAGTATATCGGAAAAAGAAGAATTAGTGATTCACTGCAAAGGAGTGGAAAAGAAATTGCAAAAGATCTTGTCGTGCCGGCAGTTGTATTTTACGGAGAAAAAGAGGGGAGACAGTATCCGCAATTAAAAATTCGCTGTGAGGAAACAGTAAGACTGGCCAAGCAAGCAAAATTAGTGGTTGTTGAAGGGTCTCCGCACGCCATCGATCATCCTGAATATATGACAGCCATTAAAGCGCAATTTTAGCAAGATTCAGCCAAAATCGAATAAATTCTAGAAGTTCGATTCCGCGGGTTTATTTACATTCGTAACGCCGACAATTAAATTTCCATGATTCGCATCAGTGAGATCCCGTCGCTTATACTATCCATATCGGGAAATTTGTTTCTTGGGGGTTTATATTTGGCGGCGCTTATCAATCCACAGAATGCGGAGTTTATGTTTCGGACGGGAATGTTGTTTTATATTGTTGAGTTTTTAAGTCTTCATTCAAGCGGTATGGCGTTTGGCATTCGTGGAAAGGAACGAGAGGGCGCTGATCATAAATCAACATTCAATTTTTCTGCGCGGGGACCGGGCAATAATCTATTGCAGGCCAATCCAAAATATACGCTTGTGGGCTTATATTCTGTTTTCGTATTAGCGATAGGTTTAGTTTTCAAAAATTATTATATCCCTTTCTATTTTTTTATCAGCGTTTTGACAAAGTTTTTCGGGAAAAAGGCGGCAAAAGACAACGTGCAGGTCGGTCTTCCGATTTTTTTATTTCTTGCCGCGACATTTATTTCCCTTATTAGTACGCCGATCCTGGTCAAAATATTTCCGATCTCTGATCAGATTCTTCAGAATAGAGTGCCTGGGTCTAGCGGCCACTTTGTTGACTTTCCGCAATCTTTGATGGTGTGGGGAATAGTATATTTCATCTCTTTATCCATCATGGAAGTTGTTTTATTCTTAAGGCAGTTTCGCGGACGGACACAATTCACCAAGTGAAGTATTAGAACTTACGTATGGCTACACGACGAAAAACAGAAAAAGCATGGGATGTCATTGTTATCGGAGGGGGTCCGGCGGGCATGATGGCGGCAGGAAGAGCGGCTGAGCGCGGCAGGTTGGTTGTGGTGCTTGAAAAAAACGCGTCGCTCGGCAAAAAATTGCTCATCACCGGCGGCGGGCGGTGCAACTTGACCAACAACAAGCCCGATACCCGTACCATGTTGTCGCACTACAAAGGGAGCGATCAATTTTTGTTTTCCGCGTTTTCGCAGTTTAGTGTGAAAGACACAATAGAGTTTTTCAATGTACGAGGCATGGCGACGAAAGAAGAAGCGGAGGGGAGGGTGTTTCCCGTTTCCGACAAAGCGCAGTCGGTGTTGGATGTCCTTGTGCGGTATATGAAAGAAGGCGGTGCGCGCGTGCAAATGAACGCCACGGTTGAGAGTATTGCGGTTGATGCAAAAACAAACTATATTCATGTGTGTTTGAGTGATGGCGCGGAAGTTGTCGGGCGCGCGTGCGTGGTCGCCACGGGAGGCACATCGCATCCCGAAACCGGCTCGACGGGGGAGGGGTTTTCATGGTTAGAAAAACTCGGACACACCGCCATTGATAATAGTTACGCGCTTGTTCCTGTCGCGCTCAAAGACGCATGGGCAAAAAAGCTCAGCGGTGTAACGCTGACCGATATCAAACTTACGGTGCTTCAAAATGGGAAGAAGCAGGGGATGAAAAAAGGGAAAGTGCTTTTTACGCATTTTGGCATCAGCGGACCGATGGTGTTAAACATGAGCAAAATGATCGGTGAGCTTTTAGAGCAGGGCGATGTGATAATCGCGCTTGATCTGTTCCCAAAGCATGACCATGCCGAGCTCAAAAAAGAACTGCAAAAACTGCTTATCAGGGAAAGCAATAAAAAGATAAAAAATACTCTTGACGCGCTGGTGCCTTCCGCGCTTGTTCCTGCACTGCTTGCGCTTGCATGGATCGACGGCGAGACGGCAAATCACAGCGTGAAAAAAGAGGAGCGCGTGAGGTTAGTTTCGTTGCTGAAAGCCGTGCCGTTGCACGTAAAAGGGTTGCTTGGCGCGGATAAGGCAATCGTGTCGTCGGGCGGTATCGCGCTTGAAGAAGTGGATTTCAAAACGATGCAGTCGCGCGTGGTGAAAAATATTTATATTGTCGGCGATGCGCTGAACATCGACCGCCCTTCGGGAGGGTACAGTTTGCAGATCTGCTGGACGACCGGTTTTGTCGCGGGGAGTCATTGCTGACTTTACCCCTCTCAAAGAGGGGGCTGTACGGAATACTGTTTCATTTCGCCGATTGCGCCATTCCGAGCCCGCTGACCACGGCGGTGCGTTATTTCGTTTCTTCGTGGTATAATAAAAGTAATGGATGTTTTATTACGCATTATTAAACAGATATTTAAAACAAAAACAAGGCATTTTGTTCTTCAGTTTTTATTTTTTGCAATCCTTGTTGCTCCGATCAGCGTTCTTGGTGTAAAAAGTTATCTTGAGACTAAGGAGGGACTCACAAAAATAATCATGGAGCGCCGCAATACCGTTGCCCACCTTGCCGCGACCATGATCGAAGAACGTTTTGACCGCATCATTGATGTCGGAAAAAGTTTCGCAAGCCGGCCATTATTACGTCAAGCAATTAAGCGAGGTGATTGGGATGGAGCAATGACGTATGCGGTTAGTGCCGCCGAGTTGCCATTTATTGATATGGTGTTTCTCTCGGACACGACAGGAACAGTTTTTGCATATACGCCGCAGGGACCTGATTATACTGCGTTAATAGGAAAAAATTATGCACATCGCGATTGGTACCAGGGCGTAAGTGCGAAATGGGAGCCGTATGTTTCCGAAGTGTTTAAGAGGGCGGCTTTACCGAATTACAATGTCATTTCCGTTGTTATTCCCATTACAACAGAGGACAATGTGCCGATAGGGATATTTGGTTTCACGGTGCGTGTGCAGGCATTTCTTGATTGGCAGGAACATATAGAAGCCGGTCCTGAGGGAGTCGTGTATTTTGTCGATAGAAAAGGGCAGATTGTTTCACATCCCAATTTTTCACCCGAAGGAGACATTATTGATTTTTCTTCGGTGCCTGTCGTGCAAAAAGCGTTGCGCCAAGAAGGAGGGACGGAGATCACATTTAATCCAATAGAAAACGAGGAGCGTGTTTCCGCGTATGAACCAGTCCATCATTATGGTTGGGGGGTTATTGCGGCGCAGTCTACCGCTATCGCGTTTGCCGAGCGTGACGCCTCTCTTCGGTCCATCCTGATCATATACATCGGAATCGTCGTTTTTGCTTTGTTTGCCACGTATTTTATTTTGAGAATCCTTCACATACTTCATCTTCTTTGGAAAAAAGAGGAGTTGATATTTGAAAGTATCGGGGACGGCGTGGTGATAATAGACCAAGCATGGAAGATTACACATTTCAATGCCGCCGCGGCGCGTCTTACCGGATGGACGAAAGAAGAAGCGGTCGGGATGCCGTTTCGCGATATTGTCAGATTTATCCGTGAAAACGACAGAAAAGAAAATATCGTGTTTATTGAAGAAGTGTTTCTATTCAAACAGCCGAAATCCATGGACGATCATGTGCTACTGATCGACAAACACGGGAAAGAAATTCCGGTGGATGATAGCGCTGCGCCGATCATGGGAGAAAAAGGAGAGGCAACTAATGTTGTTATCATATTTCGCGATGCATCGCGAACGCGCGAAACACAAAGCCTTCGCTCGGATTTCGCATATGCGTCGCATCAGTTGCGCACGCCTGTGAATAAAGCGCTCTGGAGCCTTGAGCTTGCTTTGCAGGAAAAGAAGCTGCGTGCAGTAGTCGAAAATGCAAAAATCGCGTATATGTCGTTGCAGAGCGTACGCAAATTAGTAAGCGACCTTCTCGATATGTCGGCAATTGATCAAGGGACTGTAATGCCCCACAACACGTTGGTGAAACTTATAGATGTGGTTGATGAAGTGATGGATGGTGTGCGCATGGCGGCGAAAGAAAAAGATATTTCCATTATTGTTTCGCCGATCTCTCAGACAGCGGCGATATATATCGATAAAGGATTGGCGGTAAAAAGTATTGGCGAGATCATGCATAACGCAATTATACATTCTTCTTCCAAAGGCGAGATCAAGATGGAAATTACACCGCAGGAGAACGGAACGCTTATTGAAATACAAGATTTTGGGAGAGGGATTCCCGAAGAGGCGCAGCCGCTTATTTTCACAAGATTTTTCCGCGGGAGTAATTTTGATACAACGGAGGTTCCCGGCACTGGTTTAGGGCTTTTTTTGAGTCGCGCATATATTACCTTGCTTGGGGGAAAAATATGGTTCAATTCCGTGGAAGGAAAGGGAACGACATTCTCTGTTTTTTTGCCTGAAAACAAGGCGGCTGAAATAAAAAAGAATTAAGGCATGCGGTATCAAAAAAGAGAACTATTTTAAAGATTGAACATAATCCTATGAGAAACACGGCAAAAAGAAGCGGATTCTGAATTAGGTATTTACTCGAAAAAATGCATCCTAAAAGAATAAATATATGAACATCATCATAAAAACCGCAGGGGTGAATGCGGTGCTGACGGCATCGTATATTTCTTGTATTGCTTTGTTTTTGTCTTACGCATCGAAGATATTCGGGCCGGATGAGCCCAAGAACGTGCTTGTTCCCATTATGATGCTGTCGTTGCTTGTGTTTTCCGCCGCGCTTGTCGGCGTGCTGATATTTGGGAAGCCGATAATGTGGTATTTGGACGGCAAGAAGAAAGAAGCGGTGTCGTTGCTGTTATATACGCTCGGTATTTTTTTCATCATTACGCTTGGCGCGGTATGCGCGGTATATTTTATTTCATAGTATGAATCATTCGGAAACACGGAATGAATATGCAGAAGAAGATGTCACGAAAGAATCAGTCGAGCATTCGATAGAGCATCGCATCCCATGGCTGTTACTTGGGCTTGCGGGCGGGGCGCTTGCCACCTTTATCGTTTCCAAATACGAGGCGATCCTTGCGGCGGATATACGGCTCGCGTTCTTTATTCCCATCATCGTGTACTTAAGCGATGCGGTGGGAACGCAAACAGAGACTATTTATGTGCGCTCGCTTTCTCAGCGGAAAGTGAATTTTACAAAATACATTGTGAAGGAAAGCGCCATTGGGTTTGGCCTCGGGGTTGTTTCAGGGGCTCTTTTTGGCGTTTTTGCAACGTATTGGCTCTCGTCGTCCGCTATCGGCATTACGATAGGGCTTACGATGTTGATAAACCTTACCGTGGCTCCTGTGCTCGCAGTGCTGATCCCCAATATGTTATACAAGCGGCATGCCGACCCGGCGCTTGGCGCGGGGCCGGTGGCGACGATCATTCAGGACGTGCTCAGCTTGCTGGTGTATTTTGCGCTCGCAAGCATCATTATTTTTTAATTTTTCGGTGAAGGCTCCTTGCAATGAAGCGGGATCGTTTTTTTGTTGCGCGCAGATGTGGTAAAATGGAACAGATGGAATATAAAGAAACACCAAGCACAGAAAAAAAGAAAGAGTTTCGCTTTCCGTTCCGCATGAGGATCGCCAAGAAACTTGCATTCTTTTTACTGCTTGCCGGTCTGCTTCCGATGGTGGTGTTTGGTATTTTGTACATACGCAATGAGGAGGCGGTTATAAAAAAAGAAATTTTCAATATGCTCGTGTTGTTGGCGGAGTCCAAGGAAGTACGGGTGCTTGAATTCTTCAATAATATCACTTTGCGAACAAAGGATTTTTCCTCAGACGGGTATATCCGAGACGAAGTAAAGAGGCTTGTTGCCGGCGGCTCCGAAAAAAACAGGGACGCGCTGAACAAGCATTTAAGAGAGAATAAAAAACCGCTCGATGAGCGACTCATAGGTATCTCTCTATTAAATAAAGACGGTACGATTATTGCTTCAACCGATGAAAAAGAGATCGGTAAAAACGAATCCGCCGATGCGTATTTTGTAGAAGGGAGAACAGCTGCAGTGTTGGTGCGCACGGATCCGGAGGATGTTCATTTCGGCGTTATTTCTCCTTTTGTAGTGGCGGCACCGATCACCGATAAAGATACCCATGAATTTTTAGGGGTCATCACAAACGTATTCGATTCCCATGATCTGGAAGATGTTCTCTCAGCGAATTTTATCACAAACATGAACACGGATCTGGAGATGATCATTGGCGGGAATATGAAAACGCTCCATGTGTATATCGTTGACCATGAAAAAAACGTGATCCTGCACCCGGTCAAAAAAGAGATTGACCCGATGCGTGATAAATCTTTAAATACACTGCCGGTGCAGGAGTGTTTAGAAAAAGGAAAAGAGGTGTTGAGCGAATATGTGGATCATTCCGGTGCGGTGGTGCTTGGCTCTTCGATGTGTTTGGTTGATCAAGGAATGGTGCTTATTGTTGATATAGACAAGCAAGAAGCGCTTTTGCCGATACAAAAAGCCCAAACGCGATTTTTCAGAGTTGTTGCGGCGCTTGCACTGCTTATTGCATTCTTTGCATTCTTTATTTCCAGAATGCTTACCAAGCCGATAAGGATGTTGCGCCAAAGCGCGGAAATAGTGAGGGCGGGCAACCTGCGTCATCGCGCTTCGGTCGCAAAAACGGGGGATGAGATAGAAGAGCTTGGACATGCGTTCAATGCGATGACTGCGTCGCTGGAGGAACGTCAACGGTGGATGGAGGAGGAAAAAAAGAAGCTCGCGGTCCTGCTCGAAAATCTGCCGGTAGGCGTGCTGATGATGCGCGCGCCGCGGGGGGAGATCATTG
>ERZ1292630.1131-Hain-H41-02um-R3-1131-length-26833-cov-6_pt1 | contig 26833 bp, 19 predicted proteins | sample MGYA00564408_ERZ1292630 | MGnify/ENA primary metagenome ERZ1292630 (study PRJEB36523, sample SAMEA6512641) | groundwater metagenome | collected 2019-01-08 | study: AquaDiva: Metagenomics assemblies of 32 groundwater samples
GGCATCCGCCTCGGAAAAATGTGGGTAACAGCAAGCGTTTTACGGCTGGTAACGTATCGACCTCAACGGTCTCGTTTTAGCCCGTTTCAACGGGCCTTCCGATCCGCGCGACAAAAGAACTTAGCGTTGTAGTATTAACGGCTTTACCTATGGAACCAAACGACGCCTCGCCGCATGAGGTGGAGCCGGGTAAACGGGGATGAAAGCCCGTGGCTCTTGCGATCGTGACTGGTGAGGAACTGCGCCGAACCTATAATGTATGAGCGTTGCTGCGCTGTTTTCGGAGCCCCGGCATTAATGCCGGGGTTCGAGAATGGGATGGAAAAAACAATGAAGGGCTGCGTAATCGCTTTGATGTTGGTTTCGGTGTTCGCCGCTTCGACGGCGGCGGCCGCGCCGCCCGACGCCGCCAAGCTGGACTTCCAACTCGCGACGCGCGTCCACGATGCCGTCCGCAAGGGCTTTGCGTTCCTGGTCGCGGGCCAACAACCCGATGGAGGCTGGGCGGTATCCGGTAAGTCGAACCCCGCCGTCACGGCGCTGGTCATCAAGGCGCTGGCCCAGGACAAAGGCTACGGCCCGAAGCATCCTGCCGTCCGCCGCGGGCTGGAATACGTGATGACGTTCGCGCACCCCGACGGCGGTATCTACGTCAAGGATGAAGGCCAAAACAATTATCACACCAGCGTCGCCTTGATGGCACTGGCGTCCATGAAGAACCCCGGCCTCGTCAAGACCATCAAGGACGCCCAGGACTATCTGAAGAAGTTGCAATGGGACGAAGGCGAGGGATACGAAATCTCCAACCCCTGGTACGGCGGACAGGGTTACGGGTCGGGCAAGCGACCGGACCTCTCCAATACGCAGATGATGCTCGAAGCCCTGAACGAGAGCGGCCTGTCGCTCGACGACCCGGCCTACAAGAAGGCGCTCGTCTTCGTCCAGCGCTGCCAGATGCTCGGCAAGACCAACGACCAACCCTTCGCCCGGGAGTCGACGGACGGCGGGTTCGTGTATTCGCCGGCGAACGCGGGCGAATCCAAGGCCGGCACGGAAACGGCCGACGCCGACCAGCCGCGCCTCCGCACCTACGGTTCGATGACCTACGCCGGTTTCAAGAGCATGCTGTATGCGAAGGTAGATCGCGACGATCCACGGGTGAAAGCCGCCGTCGAGTGGATACGCCGCTATTACACGCTCGAGCACAATCCCAACATGCCCGGCGAACAATCCAAACAAGGATTGTACTATTACTACCATGTCTTCGCCCGGGCGATGCACGCGTGGGGCGAGGAAACGATCACTGACGACCACGGCGCGCCGCATCGCTGGCGGGCCGAACTTTGCGAAAAGCTCCTCTCGCTCCAGCACGCCGACGGAAGCTGGTACAACGAAGCGGACCGCTGGATGGAAGGCAACCCGCATCTGGTCACCGCTTATTCGATTCTCGCGCTGCAAACGGCGCTCCCGGAGTGAATTGGCGTGCGCCGGCTTTGACGAACCCTGGTGTGAACATGACCGACGAAATAGAACTCAACCCGCGGGACGAACCGCAAACGAACGCGTCGAACGATGCGCCGCGCATCAAGGACGCCGCCGAACCGGAAGAGGCGCCCGCGATCGGTTCGCCGGACGAGGAGGACGAGGCGGCGGCGCTGTCGTTGGAGGCTCGCGCGCTCGACGGCGGCGTAATCGAAGCCGCCCCTTTGGAGCCGGTTTACGCAGAATCGGCCGGCGCGACGGTCGCCGCTCCGACGCGACGCCATGCGTATGACGACGGCACAAGCGACACCGGTCGCATCACGGACGAACCGGCGACCGTCGGCTTCATCAGCGCGCGCTTTCGCAAGGGCGATTGGGAACACGAATTCTCCGCCCACAAAATCGCGGCGGAGCTTAGTCGGATTGAGATCGAAGTGCGGCAACTTATCGAGGATTGCGACCCCAAGCGTAAGCGCAAGTTCACCGGAACTCGCCGCTGGCACGAACTGGAGGAGGACCTCCTGAGCCTGCGTTTCACCGGGCGGGTGGACGAGGATTCGCTCCGGCGCGTCTTCGAACACATTGCCCGACGACACTTCCTCTTCGGGCAGCTCCGCTTCGTGGCCTCGACGCGACCGACCTGGAACACGTAGTCCGTATTTCTCACGACACCACGAAGAACCTGGCGCGGCCTTCGGGCCGCAACCAAAATGAAGGGCGTCGCCTCTTCGAGTAAGGCGGCAAAGTCAAGAACTGTCCTTGCTTGAAGGGGATGATCCACAGATTACACAGAGGGACACGGAGCGGAAACGTCCAGGTAAAAAAGTCCAAACGTCGAAAAGTCCAAAAGTCCAAACGGAGGGTCTTTTCTGTGAAAGTCGGTGAAATCTGTGGATCGACCGGGTGAGCGGGCGGATGGGCGCTGCGTCAGTCCGGGTCGATCACACGGAAACTGCGTCTGTTGCGAGCTCACGGCTTGATTCGCAAAGTGTCCAGGACACATCGTTACGTTCTGAGATCGAAGGGGCGAACGGTCATCAACGCGCGAATGGCGGCGCGTGCCGCAAATACGGCAAAACTCGCGAGCACCGCCTGAAAAACCTTTGCCAGCGGCGAAGAAATCGAACGTTAATCGTACAAAGCTCCGCGGACGAGCCGCGACGTCGCACCGGTCGCTGACGCTCGCGGTTCGGATGAGTGCTACCCCACTTCGCGTTTTTGGAAGAGGGCGACGGCGATGGAGAGAACGGCTGTAGTGAGCAGCGCGGCGTAGGCGGAGGTGTAACCGACGTAAGACCAGGGGACTGTCGTCTTTATGGTTCCGGCGTTTAAGCCTTCGACGACCCAGAACGGTCCGACATTGGGAACAATGTGGTATGCCAGCGAAGCGAGGTTTGACGTGTCCGCGTGCCGGCCGAAGGCGTAGTCGCTGATGATGCCCACGCCGAGCACGACGGTACAGATCATCAGCGTCATCATCTGTCCGAAGCGCGTCGAGGCCGCGACCGCGACGGCGGCCACCACCACGACGATGAGAAAGACAAGAAAGGCGGCGATGATGACCTGCCCGCCGACAAAGTTGCTGCCGAAGGGAATGATGGTCCAGTGCTCGTCGAGCTTGCCGACCAGCACGACGCCGAGGGTGAGCATCGGCGCGATGAAGGCCATCACCGTGGTCGGAAAGTCGGACCCGTAGAAATAGTTGCAGAAGGCCGCCGCCAGTATAGCCAGTGCGAAGCAGCTGAATCCGAAGATGAGGACCGGAGCGTCCCAAGGCTGGGCGCTTGTTTGGAGGACGCCGTGCCGCTGGGCGAGGACGAAGACGAGGAAGGAGAGGTAAAAGGCGACGCTCAGGGCCGCGAACAACCCCAGAAACTTGCCCACAATGAAAATGGGGCGACTGATGGGTTTGGCGATGACGGTCAGGACGGTCTTGTTGTCGATTTCGCGGCTGATAACCCCCGCGGCACTGAAGGCGGATAAGAACAAACCGCTCAGCAGCAGCGTAGAGAGTCCCAGATCGAGTAGGAGTTTGTCGTCGTTTTCGAGGGTGAAGGCGGCCAGAGAGACGTTGAAGATGAGCATGGCCGCCGTGACGAGCAGGATCACGCCGTAGATGGGCTGGCGGATGGTCTCCACGAAGGTGTTGAGTGCGAGGGTGTAAAGGCGTTGGAACATAGGGTTCGGTATCGCTTGGTTGCTCTTGGTTCCGCTCCGACGTTGGGTGCCATCCCCGCCTCGCGGGCGGGCCTGACCAGTGGTTCGATGCTCATGTTGCGTCAAACCGCATGGTCGCGTTCCGCGACCATGCCACCCGGCGTCGCACGTTGTGTCCACGCCGTGTCCGAGGGACGCATGTTGGCACCCGAAAGCGGTTATTGTAAGCTTCGTCGCTCCGGCAGCCAAACGCCGGTCGCGTCGTGCCTGGGCCCCGTGCGTCGCCTATCGGCCGCCCGCGCGATGCGATGGCACTATCGGATACGTCCGGGAGTTTGCGGCGGTTCGTGGACAAGGCGAGTTTGTCGAGGCATAAAAGCACAGAGACACAAAGGGGGAAAATGAACCCCCCTGTGTCCCCCCTTTGCAAGGGGGGAGGCGGTCCGGTCGCTTACGCTCCCGGCTCTGATTGGTGGGCAATGACCACCCTACTTCGGCGGGGAGGGACCGCTCGCTCACGCTCGCGGCTCTGATGGCCATCGGATGATGATGGAACGGATATGACGGAAGCAGGTTCAGTCGGCGATCGTCGCGCGCAGAACGTTGCGATCGTCGGCTTCTTGTTGCAGATCGCGGCGTTCGGAACGCTGCTGGGGCTTGCGCTGTGGTCGAAGTCGGACGCGATCTTGGCGGCGGCCCGGTGGATCGTTCCGGGTCTTCCCATCTGGGTCATTCTCTTCCTTGTTTTCAAGCAGCTTCGCCGGGTGAGCGCCGAGGAACTGGAGACGGCGGAGCTCAAGCGGGCGCGCGAGGCCGGGGCGAGCGATTCGATCTTCGAAGTCGATGACGAGGCGCTGCTGCTCGAACGAAACCGCTTGCGCTGGCTGGTGAAGTGGTTGCTGCCGACGACGACGGTGGTCGCGGCCGCGACCCTGCTGATCGGACATTTCCTGTTCTGGAATTGGTCGCTGGATGCCGCCTTCTCGGCCGAGGGCGGTGTACGGCGGGCCGAAAATCCGACGCTGGTCATGTGGTTCGTAGTCGGCCTCGGATTCCTGTGTTTTCTCTACGCTCGCTATGCGGTCGCGTTGTCGCGGATGCCTTCGTGGCGGTTGCTGCGTGCTGGCGCGACGTTCATGGCGGGCAACGCGCTCGTTTGTCTGGGGCTGGCGATCGCGCTGGGCGCGGGGACGAATATCGCGTGGGCCGAACCGCTGCTCACGTACATCATCCGAGTCGCCATGGTGCTGCTCGGGATCGAGCTGACGGGCAACTTCATCCTGGATTACTATCGACCTCGCACGCCGGGGATTATCCCGCGGCCGTCATTCGACAGCCGATTGCTGGGGCTGATCGGTGAACCGGGCGGGATCGCCAAGTCCATCGCGGACGCGATCAACTATCAGTTCGGGTTCGAGGTCAGCAAGACGTGGTTCTACCAGCTTCTTCAGCAGTGGCTCTTTCCGATCATGGTGTTCACGTCCGTCGTGGTGCTTGCGCTGACGAGCATCGTGATCGTGGACGCAGATGAGGCCGTGGTGATCGAGCGCTTCGGCAGGCCGGTGACCGAACCGGCGGCGGTGCTGGGTCCGGGGTTGCACGTCAAGTGGCCGTATCCGGTCGACGTCGTGTATCGCGCGCCCGTGCATCAGATGCAGGAGATGGTGCTGGGCGAGGCCGCCCGGAAGGACGACGAGGATCCGCGGAAGGCGATTCTCTGGACAGAAGAGCACGATTATGTGCCGGAGTTGATGCTGCTGGTGGCGTCGCCGAAGCTGGAGAAGCCGCTGGAATCGCCGACGATTCCGGCGGCCGAGCCTCAACGCGAGGCGGGCACGGAAAGCGTCGCGGTCAGCCTGCTCATGGTCTCGGTGCCGATCGAGTATCGCATCAAGGACATGAGGAAGTTCACGTACAAATACGCCGACCCGATCGCGCTGATGGAGGGCGTCGCGTATCAATACCTTTCGGACTTCGCGGCGAGTGTGGACATTGACCGACTGATGGGGCCGGGCCGCACGACGTTTAACGACGAATTCAAGAATCAACTTCAGAAGCGGCTCGACGAACTGGACGTGGGAATCGAAGTCGTGTTTTCGGGCGTGCGGGGCGCGCATCCTCCCGCCGCCGAGCAGGTGGCGGCTACGTTTCTCGCGGTGGTAAAGGCGCAGACGGACAAGGCGGCGACGATTAACGCGGCCGATGGCGAAGCGCGGAAGACGCTGATTTCCGTCGCCGGGACCGAGGCGAGTGCGACGGCCCTTAACGAGGCGATCGTCGCCCGCGACAAGCTTCGCGGCGAGTCGGGCGTCGATCCGCAGAAGCTCGCGGAGGCGGAACAGCTTGCGACCGACCTGATGCTGGGCAACCCGGACAAGGGCATTACGCCGCTAAGCGGACAGGCGGCGGCGGTGCTCGCGGAGGCCCGCGGCAACGCGACGATCCAGATCGCCGAGGCGTCGCGGAAGCTGCAATTGTTCAGCACGGACGTGGTGGCGTATTCGGCGGCACCCGAGCTTTTCAAACAGCGCCGGCTCCTGGAGGTCTACGCAGGTCTCCAGAGCGTTCGCAAGTATTTGATCGTGGGCGATCCGTCGAACGTCATCATTGAATACGAGACCAGCCAGCAGGGGGGCTTGGATCGCGTGCTCAGCGAGGGACAGGAGAGTCAGGGCAGGTAGCGGGGCGGATCGCCGACCGCCGGAGTGACAGGGCCAAAAGGACTGTACTATGAAGAACATCGGAACCATCGCCGCCGCAGCCTTCCTCGCCGTCGTGCTCATGCTCTACATGTGTACGTTCGAGGTGCGATACACGGAGACGGCGATCAAAAAGACGTGGGGCAGGCCCGCGGCCGAAGCGATTACCGAACCGGGCCTGAAGTTCAAGTGGCCGGCGCCGATCCAGACCGTCGTCAAGTACGACCAGCGAATTCGCACGCTCGAGGACCGAACGGAAGAGACGCGGACCGTGGACGGAAAGAACCTTGTGTTGACCACGTTTACGCTCTGGAAGATCAAGGACGCGTCGAAATTTCTCACGAACTTCGCCGGCGGCGAGGAGGACGGCGAACGCAAGCTGCGCACGACGGTGGTGACGCACAAGCTGGCGGTGATCGGGCGGCGGTCGTTCGACGAGTTCGTCTCGACCGATCCGGAGAAGCGCAAGCTTCGCGTGATCGAAAAGGAAATCCAGGACGCGGTGGCGCACGGCGTCGAGAACGAATATGGAATCGAGATTGTCGGATTCGGCATCAAGAAGCTCGGCCTGCCGCAGTCGGTGACGACGGCGATCTTCAACGCGATGAAGTCGCATGAGCAGGCGAAGGCGGCCCGCTATCTCGCCGAGGGCGACGCCCGCGCGGCCGACATTCTCGCCGGCGCCAGGGCCACACGCGACCGGATCATCGGTGCGGCCCAGCAGAAGGTCGCCGAGATTCAGTCCGACGCGCAGCGCGTCGTGAGCGGCTACTACAAGGAGTTCAACCAGCATCCCGAGCTGCGGATTTTCCTCGACAAGCTGCGGACGGTGGCCGAGGCGCTCAAGGAGCGCACGACGCTGATCCTGGACACCAGCGAAGCGCCCTGGGATGTGTTTGACAAGGATGCACGCGAAAAAGTGGTCCCCGGCGCGGGAACGGAATGATTTGGTGATTTCGCGATATGGTGATTTGGTAATTGAGCCACAACCAATCAGGTGATTGATCCGTATAACGAAACCTACTGATATGCATCAGCACCACGACGATCACAATCACGACCACGATCACGACGAGCACGTGCATCGCAATCCCGATGTGTCGGAAGAGCCGCTGGATGCGGCCAATCAGTCGCTGTCCGACGCGCTCCGCTCGAGCTTCAGCATCCTTAAAGGGATCATGCTGATTCTCGTGGTGCTCTACCTCTTCTCCAACGTTCGACGCATCGACAGTTCCGAACAGGCGCTGCTGCTGCGGCTCGGACACCTTTATCCCAAACCGTACGAGCCGGGACTCGTCTGGGCGTTCCCCTATCCGATCGACGAGATCGTTCCCCTCCCGACGAAGCAAAGCAACAACCTGCTGGTCAAGAGTCATAGTTTCTTTCGTCGTCCCGAAGAAGAGGGCAAGCCGCTGTCGTTCATAATGCGCGGCGGCGAAGGCCTCAATCCGGGTCTGGACGGCGCGCTGGTGACCGCCGACACCGGGCTGGTCCACGTGCAATGGAAGGTGACGTACAAGATCGACGACCTGACCGGCTACGTTTCCACGATCAAGACCAAAGAACTGGAGGCCGCGCAGGACCTCATCCAGCGCATGGTCGAAACGACGGGCATTCACCTGGCCGGCGAACTCACCGCCGAAGAAATGATCCGCACGCGCGTGGACCATGTGCAGACCGAAATGACTCGCCGGGTCAACGAGCGGCTCAAGGAACTGAACAGCGGACTGACGGTCACGCGCGTCGAGATGTTCGAGCCGACGCCGCCGATCCCGGTGCGCGACGCTTTCGACAACACGCAGAAAGCCGAGAATACCAAGCAAACCAAAATCCGCGACGCCGAGCAGCAGCGGACAAAACTGTTGAGCGAGGCCGCGGGCGCCGCCTACCCGCGCGTGATCGATCTTCTGGACGCCATCGACCGGGGCGCACCGAAGGAAGGGCGTTCGGTCGAGGAGCTTCGCGCGGACCTGGGCCGAACGCTGGAGTTTGAAGTCGAGGGCGAGACCGGCCAACGCATCAAGGACGCCGGGGCGTACTTCTCCGTGGTCGTCGGGCGGATGCGGGGCGATGTCGAACTCTATCGAACCCTGCTGCCGGAGTACGAGCGGAATCCGCGGTTGCTGATCGGCCGGCTTTGGGAAGAGACGCGGCAGAGGATCATGAAGTATTCCGGCGTGACGAAGATTTATCGTCCCGGTCCCAGCCAGTTTCGCCTGCATGTACCGCTCGATCCGGAACAAACGCGGATCGAGGAACAGAAGAAACTGGAAAGCAAGGAGTTCGACATCAAGAAGCTTCGCCCGGAGAAGTTCGTACCCGTCGGTCCGGAGGCGGATTAGGGATTGGGTGATTGGGCGGCGGGGCGCCCGGCACTCCGAAATTGAGTAGAGCGTTGCGGCGCCCGCGCTCATGCCGCTCGACGCAAGACGTTTCCGCCGTGTGAATGTCATGTCCGAACAAGTCATACCCGTCGTCCAAACCGCCGGACTGTGCAAGACGTTCCGCGACTTCTGGCGGCGTCCGCGGGTGGAGGCCGTCAAGGACCTCAACCTCGAAATCCGACCGGGCGAAATCTTCGGCCTGCTCGGTCCCAACGGATCGGGAAAGACGACGACGATCAAGATGCTGCTCGGACTGCTCTACGCGACGCGGGGGAGAATATCCGTCTTCGGCAAGGCCCCGACCGATGTATCCGTAAAGGCGCGGATCGGATTTCTGCCGGAAGAGTCGTACCTTTACCGGTTCCTGGTCGCGCACGAAACGCTCGACTTTTACGGGCGGTTGTTCCGATTGCCATCACGGATTCGGCGCGACCGGTCGGACCGATTGCTGGACATGGTCGGTCTTCGCCACGAAGCCCGGCGGCGGGTCGGGGAGTACAGCAAGGGCATGGCCCGACGCATCGGACTCGCCCAGGCCCTGATCAACGACCCGGAGTTCCTGATCCTCGACGAGCCGACTTCGGGACTCGATCCCATCGGCGCGCGGCAGATCAAGGATGTGATCCGCTCGCTGGGACGCAAGGGCAAGACGATCCTGCTGTCGAGCCACATCCTCGCGGACGTCGAGGACGTCTGCGACCGGGTGACGATTCTCTACGGCGGGCAGCAGCGGGCCGCCGGCGACATCGCCGAACTGCTGCGGCAGCGCGACGTGACGCAGATCACCACGCCACCGCTCGCGGAAGAAACGATCGAGCAGGTCCGCGACTTGATTCAGCGGCTTGAACAAAAAGACATCCTCGGCGTATCCAATCCACGAGTGAAGCTCGAGGACTTCTTCCTCAGGATCGTCGAGGAGGCCCAGGCCGCCAACATCCGAACGTCCGGCGCACGCAAGGGCGGAGAAATCCCCGATTTCCTGCAAAAGCCCACCGATACGCCGCGGGAATTGGTGGCGAGTCTGATCGAGGCGGCCTCGCGGAAGGTAGAGGCGCTGCCGGTTGAACCGCTCCGCCGCGACGAAGAACCCGCGCGCGAAGTCATCGATGACCTTTTGGGGCGAAAGCGACCGGAGCCTCGCCCTGAGGAAGCCGCGCCCGTCAAGACGCCTGCTGCGCCGGAACCGGAGCGTCGGCGCGAGCGGCCGGCAGCCGATCGAAACGTGATCGACGCGCTGCTGGGCAAGTCGGACGGAAATCCGAACACAGAGGCGGACAAGAAAAGCGGGAGTTCATAACGCGTGGGCAGAATATGGGCCGTCGCACGCCAGATGATCGCCGAAGGCATCCGCATGAAGATCGCGCTGGTCTTCGTCGTGCTGATCGCGATGGTCGTGCTGGGTCTGCCGTTTTCGGTGACCGGCGACAGTTCGCTGACGGGCGCGGTGCAGAGTTTTATGTCCTACGGGCTGGCGACCACGGGCGTCCTGCTCGGCATGCTCACCATCTTCATGTCGCGTTCGGTATCGGACGAATTAGTGGGGCGGCAGATTTTTCTGCTGGTGACCAAACCGATCCCGCGATGGGAGTACGTCGTCGGCAAGTGGCTGGGGATCACGCTGCTCAACGCCGCGTTCCTCACCTGCGCGGGACTGACCATCTACGGAATGGTGCACTACATCAAACGCACGCACCCGCCGATCGATGAGCAGTTCGACGCCGCTGAACTGAACAACGAAATCCTCGTCGCCCGCCACGCCGGAAAGGCCGGGCTTCCCAACTTCATGGAAGACGCGGAGCTCGAATTCCAGAAAAATCTGGAGGAAGGGCTTTACGCGGACCAACCCAAGTTTGATCCCAGGGAAGAGAAGAAACGATTGACGCAAAAATACGAGGCCAGGTGGCGCGTGGTCGGTCCGGGCGACGGGCGGGTCTTCGAATTCGAGAACATTCTCTGCGACCGCTCACCGGACAACACGATCCAGCTCCGCTACAAGGCCGACGTGAGCCAGTATCCGCCGGACGAAATCTACCGGGCCGCATGGCAGTTCGGCGATGCGTACAAGGGAACGCCGACCTACCAGGTTCCGACGCGTCACATGCAGGGCCGGTATCACACCATTCGCGTCCCGGCCGACGCCGTCGCGCCGGACCACACGCTCCTCGTGCGGTTTTACAACTACAACCCCTATCAGGACGAAGCCCCCTGGCCCAACGTGATCGAGTTTCGCGCATCCGAGCCCGTCGAGGTGCTCTTCACCGTGGGATCGTTCGGAGGCAATCTGTTTCGCCTGCTGTTGTTGATGCTGTGCAAGCTGATGTTCCTCGCGGGCGTGGCGATGCTGGCGGTGACGGTGTTTTCGTTCCCGGTCGCGTGCCTGACCGCGTTCACGGTCTATGTCCTGGCGGGGTCGCGAGGGTTTATCATTGATTCGCTCGATCTGGCATCGGTGGACAAGGCGAATATGTTTTCCTCGCTCAGGGAATTCGCCGTGCAGTCGATTCTGCTCGTGTTCCGGGGCATCTATTGGGTGGTTCCCGATTTCGGACGCTACGACGCTGTCGAGGATTTGGTCAACGGCCGTAACGTCAGCCTCGTGTGGGTGCTCCAGGCCGTGACCGAACTGGCTTTGCTCAAGACCGTAATCATTCTCGGTCTGGCTATTTTATTTTTCTATCGGCGCGAAGTGGCGGAAGTGTCTGTGTGAATGGCGAATGCCGAATGCGAAGGTATAATTATTGTGAGCGCACCTTACACCGCTGGACGAATTGATTGATGTCCCGGACCCTGCAATACACACTTCCCGAGCATTTGGCGGCGCGGCAGACGGCCAGGCGGCGCGAATGGAACGTGCAGCTTGTCGCGCTGGCGATCGCGGCTGCGTGTATTGCAGCCGCCGGGATGCTCGCCCGGCCCATCAACGAGATTCGCAGGGAGCACCAACTGGTCATCGATCCGACATCCCTGGCGACGCTTCCGCCGGACATCGCGCTGTTGGGAAAGCTCGGTACCTTCCGGGCGCTGGCGATCGACTGGGCGTCCATTCGCGCGGAGCGGCTCAAGGAAGAAGGGAAGACCTATGAGGCGTTGCAGTTGCACAAGACGATCTGCGCGCTGGCCCCGCAATATCCCAAGCTCTGGGTGTATGCGGCCTGGAACATGGCGTACAACATCTCCGTGTCGCAATACACGCCCGAAGCCCGCTGGCAGTGGGTGCAGAACGGGATCAAGATCCTTCGCGACGAAGGCCTGAAGTACAACCCCAACTCCGTCACGCTCTTCAAGGAGCTTACCTGGATTTACTGGCACAAGATCGGCGACTTCCTCGACGACGAGCATCTTAACTACAAGCGGGCCTTGGCCGTGGAGATGGAGCGCGTGCTCGGCCCGCCGCCCGTCGCGCTCTCCGACAAGGAATACCACGACTGGTTCCGCAAGATCGTCGTCGCCCCGCGCGACCTGGACCGGTTTCTCGCCGACGACGCGGAGGCGGCCGATCTGGTGACGCGCCTCAGGGACGTCCAGCTCGGTCCCGACACGGGCCTGCTCGACTTCGTCGCCCGCAACATCCGACCCGAACTCCGCCCGGAGGAATTGCAGAAAAACGCGCCGACGCACGACGCGCAGACCAACCGGCGCTTGGAGATCATTCGGAGTCCGAAGAACGCCGAGTCTTTGGATCGGCTTCTGGCGGCCGTTCGCTCCGATGCGCTTCGCAACCGCTACAAGCTGGACCTCGATTGGATGATGGACCTGATGCTCAAGCAGTACGGGCCGCTCGATTGGCGAAACGCCTTCGCGCACGCGCTCTACTGGTCGAGCCTCGGCGACAACGTGACCGAGGGCGTCGAAAGGACCGACCCCGCCGATTCGATGAACAACGCCCGCTTCGTGCTCTTCTCGCTGCAGCAACTCATCACCCGCGGGCGCATGACGCTCATTCCGAACTTCGACGACCCCTTCAAATCGTACATCGAGTTGACCCCCGACCTGCGCTTCATCCCCTATACCTTCGAGACCTACATGCGCCTCGGCAAAAAGCAATTCGGCGACGATCCACGCTACGTGGAAGGCACGCCTGGCCCCCAGTTCATGAACGGGTTCGTCACCGCCCTGCACAACTGGATTCAGCTTCTTTATCTCGACGGCGGCCAAAGGAACATCGAACAGGCCGAAAACCTCTACGCCTGGCTGCGCGGGAACAATCCCCATCCCGACGGCGGCACGCAGGAACAGTATCTGGTCACGCTCGACGAGTTCGTGATGGGACAACTGCGGTCCTCGATGGATACCTTCAAGGCGGGAAGCGCAATCATCAACAGCTTCCTCCGCCAGGCGCTCAAGCAGTGGTCGCTCGGACTGATGGATCAGGCGATGCGCTCGGTGGCGCTCGCCAGACAATGCTATGACTATTGGATGAAGGACACCGACATTGACTTCAACGATCGGCGGAAGATGCAGCCCATCCGCGTCATGCTTCGCGACCAGATCGAATCCTATATGCAGTCGCTGGAGATCGATCCGCTCGCCAAGGCCCGCCTGTGGAAGGTGCTCCCACTCGAACAGCGACAACTGTCCTACGACATGATCCGACCGTTCCTCGTGCGGATGTGTGAAGCGCTCAATCCCCCGTGGGATATGAACAAGGCCTTCCCCGAACCGCCGGGAATGGAGGAGTTTCGCAAGACGGACATCGACTATCGCAGTCCGGACCGGCCCAAGGACGTCGATCAGGGCGAACGCTATCGCAAGTAACAGGATTCGCGCTGCGGGCCGGCGCCACCGGAGAATTCATCTTGCCCGATCAACAGGTGACGATCTTCGACCGTCTATTGCCCAATCACCAATTCACCAGATCGCCGAATGCAGAATCCCAATGACCACCCGCACCGTCCATCGCCGCGCGTTCCTGGCCGTCCTCATTCCGACGGCCGTCGCCGCGCTGCCGGGCATCATCAACCTTGACCCCCCCCTCGACTTTCTTCTCCGGCATCGCGCCTGCCTCCGGCTCATCGTCGCCTCGTCGATCGTATTGCTCGCGCTGGAATGCCGCTGCGTCTCAACCCTCGCGATCCTGTTGCGCATGAAGGGTCGAGCGGGCGCCGTCTGCGCTTTCCTCGACGATCCCGCAGAAAAACTGCGCCGCCGCCGCTGGAGATTCCGAATCGCGGCCGGCGCGCTCGCCATGCTCGTCGGCTTCTTCTGCGCCGAAGTCGTCTTTCGCGCGCTCGACATCCAACCGCCCGCCCCTGCCGCTTCGCCGTATGACGAAGCCAGGCTCGTCGACAACACCAGGAACTCCCTCGGCCTGCGCGAACCGTGGAACGCCCTGCCGGACGACGACCGCCGCCTGCGAATCGCCTTCCTCGGCGACTCCATCACCTACGGCGAAAGCGTCGATCGGGAGCAGACCTTCTGTCATCGCGTCGAAGAACTTCTCGCCGACGCCGTCCCACGAGGCGTCGTCACCATCAACATCAGCAAGCCCGGAAGCTGCCCCGGCGAACAGCTCGGACTCTATCGCCGTGTCCGCGGCCAACTCCGCCCCGACGTACTCGTTCACGTCATCTACCCCAACGACCTCGACATCGGCCTCGCCGACATGCTCAAGAGCATCTACCGCATTCGCGACGACGACCTCATTGTCGGCGACTGGTCCTACGTCCTGCGCTACGCCGAAAAGCAAATCCGCTACTGGATCGCGTGGAAACGAACCATCGACTACTTCCGCGGCGGAATGGACGATGCCCAGCGCGCCGCCTCCTGGGCTCAGTTCAAGCACGATGTGGCCGCCTGCAAGTCCGCAACCCAAGAGGGCGGCGCGACCTATGCGATGGTCCTCTTCCCCTGGCTCGTCCGCCTTGACGACTACATGCTCACCGACGTGCACGGGAAAATGCGCGAGTTTGCCTCACAACTCGGCGTGTCGTACCTTGACCTCTTCGAGGTGTTCGCCGGGCGCGACGGCGCGGCCTTGCGGATCAGTCCGGCCAATGAACACCCCAACGCGGAAGGGCACCGGCTGGCCGCCGAGCGAATCGCGCGATTCCTTCGGGAAGACGTCCTCCCGCACGGAGGGGGCAAAACCATCTCCCCTTGAAAAGGGGGGACTGAGGGGGGTCCGGCCATTACCTCGGCGACAGCATGACCTCGCAATCACTTGTCTACACTCCGATCACGCTTCCCGCCGGCTGGACCGGAAAGGTGCTCACGGAGTGCCATGACGTGACACTCGACGGGGACTCACCGCTGCGCCCGCCCGCGATCGACCCTTGGCGCGACTGGCTCGCCGTCCTCGTCGAGGATTCGCGGCGTCTGCCCGCCTGCAAGACGCTCAAATACTCCGGCTCCGTCGAAGTGCTCCGGGCTCAACTGCCCGCGACGGTCGGGTCGAACGAAAACCCGCTTCTCGTCGTCTGCAAGCGAACGGCTCTGCGCGGCCTTGTCGATCGCGCGCTGGCGGCCTGTCGCCCGACGCGCGCCCGACGCAACTTCGATCGCGCAATGCAACTGCTCAATGCCGGCATCGGCACAGCCCTCCCGCTTGCTCTCATCGAGAGACGATCGTCCGATCGTTCTTCGTGGCTGGTCAGCGCCTGCCTCACCAACGTCGTCGACCTCGACCGCGTCGCCCTCACCCTTCTGCCACGACTCGAACGCTCCGCCGCCCGCGCGGCGAAGACCGCGACCGCACGCGCCGTCGCCGACTTTTTCGCCCGCCTTCATCGCGCCGGGCTGCACCACCGCGACCTCAAAGCCTCCAACATCCTCCTCGCCGATGGGGACGGTCTGAGCGATTTACCCGGTGCGGCGGAGGACGAGATCAATCAGAGCCGCGAGCGGAAGCGAGCGGATAATCAAACCCGCGCGACCCTGCACACCCCCTCTCCCTCTCAGGGAGAGGGTCGCGGTGAGGGTGATCGGAGTCCGTCCCGCACCGCAACCTTTGGGGTGGGGGACCGACCCGCCCCACGCGTCTACATCGTCGACCTCGACGGCCTCGCTCTCCGATCCCGATGGCGATCGGACCAGCGTTGGCAACCTCTCACCCGCCTCGCCGCAAGTCTCCTCGCCTATCCATCGGTCACCAGCGCCGATTACGCCCGCTGCCTCCGCGAATACCTCGCACGGTCCGGCGACGATCCCGCCGCATGGCGTCCGCATTTTTCACGACTCGCCGCCTCCGCCGCTGACTACGCCCGGCGCTCCCGGCGCCGCAAGTCCCACAAACTCGACGGCTTCTCCGCCGACTGAGCCCCCTTCACTATTCTCAATATCCCATTCGTCATTCCCCTCACGTCCCCCGCGTATTCCCATACAGTGCGATGTGTAATCGCGGACAGTAACGAAACCCCCGCTGTTTACACAGCTCCGCCACCCACCGCCCCCTGGCCGACAACTCCGCGTCAGTGACACCCTGTGGCATGAGCAGTACGTTTGACGGCTCGCACCCGCCGATCTGCGAAAGCAATTCGTCGATCTCTTCCGCGTCCCGCGGCGCATCCACCACAAACTTGAGTTGATAGTCGTCAAGCCCCATGAACCGCCGGATCGTCTCGACGTGGATGCGGTTCTTCTCGTGCGCCTCCGCGAACCGCCCGTCCTCGCGCGACCACGGCGTCGAGTTCGCCAGCTTCGGACTCACGCTCGCCAGATCGCAGACCACATCCTTCCACACCGTCCCGGCTGTCTCGATCGTCAGGTGCAGTCCCGCATCGCGCAGCCGCCGGGTGAGTTCCTCCACCCCCGCCGCCGCCATCGGTTCGCCGCCTGTGAGCACCACGTGCCCGCATGAAAACGCACCCACGCGCTCGACGATCCCCTCGATCGTCATCTCCTCCCCCTCCGGGGACCACGACGTATATGGCGAATCGCACCACACGCAGCGCAGATTGCACCCGCTCGTACGCACAAACACGCTCGGCACGCCCACGAGCTTTCCCTCGCCCTGAATGCTGTGGAAGATTTCGCTGATTTGCACCGCAGTTGCTTCGATGTGTCGCTTGTTCGTAGGATCCGCGCCGCAGACCAAACCGCTGTAGGGCAGGTCTCTTGACCTGCCGCATCTACGGATTCCGCGTCGTCACCCGAAACGTAAACGTCCCGACCAGCGCGTCCCCGCTAAGTCGCGACGAGAAGATTAACCGATAGGTCCCCTCCGTCGGCAGCGTCTCCTCCCGCGTCGCAAACGACGACCCGTCGAAATAGAGCGGCTTGCTCCGGCCCACGGCGATCCCGTCCGGCCCGATCAGCGTATACACGACCTGTCCGATCCCCGACGACTCAACCCCTTCGACAACCGCAATCTGTCCGGCCCCGCCCACGAAAGTATACGCCGCCGTCGCCCCGACTTCGTCGAGCACGACCGTCGTGTCCGTCCCCGGATCGATCGGCCTCGCCTCGCTCGCCGACGCCCGGCTGACGACAATCTCGTAATCCGCAAACTGACCCGCCAACGGCGACACCGCCACCCGATGCAGTCCGTCCTGCGACAGTTCGAACGCCTCATCGCCCGCGCCCGGCGTCTCGCGCACAAAGTCCACCCGCGTCGCCGGCGCCCCGTCCGGCTCCAGCAGCGAATAGGTGAACAGCGTCCCGCTCGGATCACAGCAAGGCCGCTCGACCACGACGCGATCGCCCGCGCTCCCGTCGAACAGAATCGCCGCCGCCCGTGTATTCACGTCAAACGATCCGCCCACCGGCCCCGCGAAGTCGAACAAGGACTCCATCGTCGTTCCCGACAGAGCGTAGGTCGCCGTCCCGCCCCCGCGCAGATCCGTCCCCAACACGAGATACGAGAACGATTCCACGTCGGCCAGGTTTACCACGTCGAACCCGCCGTCGCGGGCGAGCTGAACCACCCCGCCCCCCGCCAACCCCGCCAGCGCAGGCCCGTCCGACTCAAAGGCCGCCTGCCACCCGTGCCTCGCTTCCACCGTCACCGCCCAACGATGAACCGGCGAATCCTCCGACAGTGTCCCGGACTGCGGCTCGCCCTCCGGCAGCGTTCGATCGGCCAGTCGCCCCGCGAGCGCCAACTGATACGGCGGCCGAATCGCCGAAAACAGTTGCGTCTCCCGAAACGGAACGCTGCTCAGCCCGCGATTCTCGTCCGTCGCCACGACCGCGCACTCGTCGTGCAGCCGACCCGAGGACTCGCCCAGCCGCACCTCCGCAAAGCCGCCCGCCGCCGCCGCCGCACTCGTCGCCCCGCGATCCGCGCACACCCGCTGCAAGAGTGCCGCCGCGTCGTCTGCCGCCGGCACACTCACCGCCCCCGCGATTTCCCGCGCCGCCCGCTCGAGCGCATTGAGCGAATCCACGAGTTGATCGTACGCGTCCACCGGCGAAGCGAACGGCGCGAAGTCCCGATACGCCGCGGTAAACTCCTTCGCCGCCGCGGCAAAACCCGCACTCCCCTCACTCGTCTGGGCTTCGCTGGACGTGTAAAATGGCCCCAGCGCCGCAACGGCTGCACTGAGCCGATCGAACCGCGACGCGTACTTCGTTGCGTTGTCCTGCACCGTTGCGACCTGCGCCTCGAACGCCGCCTCGGCTTGCGATAGTGTACTCGCGCCGTCTTTCGGATCGCACGCCCCCGACGCCGCACACGCCACCCGCACCTGCGCCGCGCTCAGCAAAACCGCCTCCAGGTCCGGCAACTCTCGATAGAGCGCCTGATACGCCCGGACGGCGTCGAGTCCGAGCGGATACATGTCAGACGTGATGCCCACGATGTCGCTCACCGTGGCCAGCCCCGCCGCTGCGGCCCGCAGCGCCTCGTCGAGCCGCCCCAGCAGCGTCCGCGCCCCCGGCAGCGCCGGCGTCGGCAGCGCCTGCACCGCGTCGAGCGCCCGCGACGCCGCCGCCAGGCACGCCCGCGCGTCATCCTCCGTTTCCGCGTCCGCGCACGGTTCACGCACCTCGACCTGTAAACCCGTCAGCAAATGGTAGCCGCTCGTCCGAATCCCGCCCGCGACGGTGACGAACGAGTCGCCCTTGCGCTGGGCGACGCCGTCGCCGATGAAGTCGCCCCGCTCCCGGTCGAGCGACCAGACGGTGTTGTAGGACGACCGGCCCGCGAGAGTGTCATCGACCGGCGCCGTCAGCTTCACCGCGACCGGGAATTCGATCCCGATCGGCTGAATCGTCACCACCGCCCGCGCCGCTCCGTCGAAGCGCCCGGGCAGCACCATCGGCGTCCGATCCGCCGCGACCGTAAGGATCGCGATCTCTCCCTCGTAGGGTTCGCCGTCCAGCCGCGCCCCGCCCGGCGGAATCTCCAGCTCGATCCCCTCCGCGCTCGTCACCGTGGTGACGGCGTCCGGCACGACCATCCGCCGCGCGCTCAGCGGCACAAACGGCAGGTAGATCGGCCGCTCGATCGCCAGCTCCTGTTCCTCGACCAGCGTGAGCGTCGTGGCGAATTGCCCGTAGGCCCCGTCGCCCGCCTGCGCCGCGGTACCGTCCACCATGAATTGTTGAGACCCCGCCCGCACGCCCGTCAGCGTGAACGAGCCGTCCACATTGGAGAACGCGACCGCGTCGCCCATCGACAACTTCACCCCGCCCAGCGGCAGCGGCGTCTCGCCCTCCGCCGACTCGACGAACCCGCTCACCGTAGCCGTTCCCGTACCCGGACGATCCGCGAACGGATCCTCCGGCGGCGGCTCGGGCGGCGCGGTCGTCACGCACGCCGAAAGCCATAGGGCGGGGATCGAAGCAACGAAATGAAACGATGAACGCCGCACGCGGCGCGCCGGTGATGTGCCCACAGTCAGCCTCCATGCCACGCAGTATCGGTTCTGTACGGATGTTGTAACCCGTTCGCCCCGTCTCCGCAACGCGAACACTTCCCCACACATCCGAACCCGGAGCGGCTCCCCTTTACGCGAAGCGCCAAGGGCAAGCGACGGGTCCATTGGCCATCCCCCGCCCAGCCGCCTATATTTTCGGCCAGCGAAGGATTCGGTCGAGAGATTCTTCCGCCGTCGGATAAACGATGTGCCACAGGCCGTCCTCCCCGAATCTTCCCTCCCGTGGTATCGCACATCGGCGGACGCTTGATGGTTCCCAATCACCGCCCAGCGCCTCGATCGGTTCCAAGTCGTAGTACAACGTGTCCTCGACCGATTCCATCTGCGAAGGCATGCACCGGCAAAGCACCGTCGTAATGGCGTACTCGTCCCGCGTGCCGACATACACATACGGCCCCATAGGTACCGGCCCGTCGTCGATCACCCGCGCGACGATCACATCGGGCGTTGCGTCGAGACCACGTTCGATGGAATATCGCCGACCGGGCAACGGATCGCCAAACCGCTCCTTCGCAGCCCGCTCCAACGATTGCGAAACGAAGAACACGCGCTGTTTCGGCTGCCCCGATAACGCCTCCCACACCACCGGAAATCCGTCCGCCCAGAGCACCACGCGCACACCACGCCCGGTCGCATGCCTTCCACGGCACCGCTCGCATCGCCACGCGTACCACCACAGATACACAACCTGATCGAGCTTCGTTCCGCCGACCTCTACCATCGTCCACGCGGCGTAAACCGTTGGTCGTTCTGGATCAAGGTGTGTGCGATATCCTTCGTTGTTGACGATCTCGCGCACCACCGCGATGAACGGATCGACCGCGTCCGCGGCCACGCCCTCCGGCAATTCGTCAACAACCAACGGTGCGAGTGCCTGTTCCAACCCGCCCAACCCCGGTTCACGCGGTTTGTAGAACCGCGCTCGCGAAAACGTCTTTGTCGTTCGTCCAACGATCGTCTGGGCGTCAACGGACGCCGAAGCCCGGTCGGTCCCAATTCGTGGGTTTGACGCATCAACCGTCACCTTCGCGCTCGGCGCGCAACAACCCAATACGACCGCCGCCGCAGGGCAGATGGTAGCGAGGAGCGGCATCAGAACCGGTCGGCACGGCATTCCCATTGGGAGCTTGCTCATGATTTCGCCCGTAGGATTTCGCTTGAATTATCGCCGCCGCCGGTTGACAATACCATGTGCGGCGACCGGGGCATTCCGGACCGGCCCGCAACACGCCCGAACGCTCGGGCGACACGTGTCCCGTTTTCACCGGAGGATTCGCCATCATGGCAACCACGCCCGAATCGCACCCCTTCGCCAAACGACCCAAGGACGATAGCTTTCACGAAATCCTGACCGCACTCGAACGCATCCTCGGCAACGCCCCCCGTCCCGACGCCGATCCGCCCGACTATCTTCTGCTCGACACCGAATTGCGAAAGCTCCACGTCCGCTTCCGAAGTCACCAGGCCGCCGACTTCTTCAACCCCCAGACCAACCCCGCCGTCGCCGCCGCTCCGCAGCTCGGCGACGAATTCACGCGGCTCAGCGCCGAGCACTCGCGTATGCTCGGCCTGCTCGACTGGCTGATCCGCCGCGTCGACGCCATGCCCGACCGCCCCGTCGAGGATCGCGATGTCTTCCTCCTCCGCATTCGCGAAATGATCGCCGTTCTCCGCCGCCACGAAGCCGAGGAGGATCGCCTCTTCCTCATCACCCTCTGGCACGACACCGGCGGCGAAAGCTGACGCCGACGCCGCTCCATCCGAACCCGGAGCGGCTCCCCTTTACGCGAAGCGTCAAGGGCGAGCGACGGGCCCATTCACGAGTCAAACGATGAGCAGGCAAAACGTTGGGCGGGCTCTGCCCGCCAATCAGAGCCGGGAGCGTCAGCGACCGGATCCGCAATAACCGCCGCACGCAACATCGACGGCGCGATCGCCTAACCGAAACATTGTAGCGATGTCGCGTTGTACGTGTCACTTAGCCGACATATCCTTGAGTGCGGCCAACCGCCGGGCGCTATCACCATGAATGAAGCAACCGTCGATCGTCAGATCGCCTCCACCGAATCCGAGACCGCGCGCGCCTGGCCGGGTTGGCTCGCGTGCTTCGTCGTCGCCCTCGCCCTCTACGCCGCAACCGCCAATCGCGGCCCGCAATGGCAGGATTCCGGCGACCACATCCTTCGCGTCGTCACCGGCGAATCGGGCAATCCCCTCGGCCTGGCGCTCATCCATCCGCTGCATCACTGGCTCTGCCGATTCGCCGCCGCGCTCAACCTCCTCGAACCCGCCTTCGCCGTCACCCTGGTCAGCGCCCTCGCCGCCGCCTTCGCCGTCGCCAACGTGTACGGTTGCGTACTCACACTGACTTCCGACCGACTTGTCGCGGCTTTTGCCGCGATTTCGTTGGCGATCGCCAACACCTTTTGGAAGCTGGCCACTGTCACGGAAGTGAATACCCTCACCGCCGCGCTGCTCTCCGCCGAATGCTGGTGCTTGATCGCGTTCATTAAGTCGCGACCAATCGACAATCGACAACCGACAATCGACAATCTTCCTTCGTGGATTCGTGGCGGAGCCTGTCCCGGCCGCGCCGGGGTGCCTTCGTGGCTCCGCTTCGCATCGCCTTCGTGCTTCTCCGCCTTCCTCGGCATGTTTCTCTTCAACGGCCTGGGCCTCGCCAATCACAATCTCGCATTGCTCACCACGCCCCTCCTGGCCGTCGTCGCACTCATCGCGCTTCGAAATCGTTGGGTTTCCGCGCGCCAACTATTCCTGGCCGCCGCCGTGTGGTCAATCGGCTCGCTGCCTTACACGGGGCTGGTCGTCTCCGAAGCCATGCGCAGCGGCGACCTGCCGGCGACCATCCACTCCGCGCTCTACGGGAACAGCTACGAAAAGGACGTGCTCAACGCCTCGATTTCCGGCTCGCGACTGCTTATGAACGTCGCCTTCATCTCGCTCAACTTCCCGAACCTGCTGCTCCCGGCCGCCGTATTCGGTTTCTTCGCCGCCCGACGCATCGGCGTCGCGCCGCTCGCGCGACGGGCGCTGCTCGCCGCGCTGATCCTCCACGCGCTCTTCGCCCTCCGCTACCCCGTCGCCGACCAGCACTACTTCTTCCTGCCGATGTACGTCCTGCTGGTCATCTTCGGGGGCGTCGGATTCGCCGCCTGGCGTGCGCTGGCCGACCTGAGCCGCGGGCGGAACGAAGTCCCGGCGCGCCGGGAGCCCGCGCGACCCAATCCGCGCCGCGAGCAAGAGCAAGCGGACAGCCTCCACCCTTCCCAAGGGGGGATCAAGGGGGGTTCGCATCCGAACCCGGAGCGCGAGCGACGGGCGGGTGCCCCCCCCCTTCTCAAATCTCAAATCTCAAATCTGAAATCTGAAATCTCAAATCTGAAATCTCAAAGGGGGGTCGATTTTTCCACGTCGTCGCCGCGGCGCGACAGGATCATGATGGCCTCCGCGATACTGCTTGCTCTCACGCCGCTCCTCTACGCCTTTACCCCGGCGCTCGCCCGTCGCTTCGACGTGCTGAGATTCATCGAACGCCACAAACCCTACCGCGACGACTATGTCTATCTGTTCACCCCGTGGTCCGTCGTCGAACGCTCCGCCGAGCGCATGAGCCGCGAAGCGGTGGACCTCGCCGCCGACAACGGCATCATCATCGTCGAAGACCGGATGGCCGAATTCGCCGTCCGCTACCGCGTGATCCGCGACGGCAAAACCGCAATCGAGATCACCCGCGAAATGGAACCCAAAGATTTCGTCCGCGCAGTCGAGGAAGGCCGACCCATCGTCCTCGTCCCCCGCAGCGTCGACAAACCCATCACACTCCCTCTCGCCGGTTCCTGGCGCCGCATGGGCGACCTGTACATCCTCAATCCGTAAGCGAGGAGCAGGGCGGGCTTTACCCGCCGATCAAAACTAAACATTGAATCCGGCCCCGTGCCGCAGCCGCCGACGGGATCGATCAAGTGCCGCTGAACAGGCATGACTCGCTTGACCGGCCACGCGCCATCGTGTATACTCTGATATCAAGAGTAATCAGAAACAAGGAGTTATCAGAATGCAACGCAATCCTCAGCAGGAATCCTCCGCGGCGGAGTTTGATGTCGAGCGGCTGAAGGCCGATTTGAGCACCCTCCGGCAAGCCGCGGGCCTGGAGCCTCCTTTCGGCCGCGAAGATGTACGGGCTCATCTCGCGGTGGCCGCGAGCGGTGCGGTAGCCCTGGTCTGGGCTTTGTTGCCCACCGGCTTGCCGGCGCAGTGGGGAACCGTTCCTCTAATCCTGGTCGGTGTAGGCTACGTCACATGGATGCGAACCAAGTACCGCCGCAATTCGGGACGGTCGCCCACGCGGCGTCGCGAGTACACCTCGGAGATCGTCGGCATGTTCGTGGTCGCTGCGCTCGCGCTCGTTTACCGCCTCTGGGCAGGGAAACTGGGCATCTCAACGACCATCGCGGGCAGCGCGGGAATGTTTGTGTTCGGGCTGGCCATGCTCATCCCCGTTTTGCGCGACCGCAACCGTCTCCCCGACCTCGGAGTCGCCGTGCCGCTCATGGTGTGCGGTCTGGTCATACCGTTCTGCCCTGTTTCGCTCTGGGTTATACTCGGTGCAACCTTCATGATCGGCGGTCTTGCGACAGCCTCAATCATGGCGCACTGTCTCAAAGTTGCGGATGCAACTCATGCCCCCCATTGACTTCAACGAACTGGATACGACCGTGCACGGTCCCGTTCGCTTGGGGATCCTCACCGCCTTGCAGATGGACGGACCGCACAACTTCACGACACTCAAGAAACGACTCGAGGCATCCGACGGCGCTCTCGGCATGCATCTACAGACGCTCGAAAACGAAGGTTACATCGCCGCCAGGAAGGCGTTTGTCCGCAGGCGACCGCGGACCACGTATCGCCTGACGCCCAAGGGGCGGAGGGCCCTGACACGATACCTTGATGCCATGCGGCGGCTCCTCGACGCGATGGCGCCGCCGAAAACCACCACCCCCGAATGAAGGACAATCCGCCACGAGCCATGTAGGGCAGGTCTCTTGACCTGCCGTCGCCGTTCTATTCGAACCGCACTTTTGGTTTTGCCGTTTTGCCGTTTTGAGGGTTTGTCGTGTTTTGACGTTTGGCGTCGCCACCTTCATCTGTCCCCGGTATTCTCTCCGCACAGGGGCAACTACCACCACAACGAAAAGAGCGCCTCCGTCACCACATTCCAGGCCCGGACGACCAACGCGATCTCAACGATCGTGATCGCGTGGCCCGCCATAATCAGCACCCCGTCGTCTTCGAGCAGTCCTACCCCGTACACCATCACGGGGAGAATGAAAATCCAGTTGGACCCCGGAATGGGCATCGGCAACGCCAGTCCTATTCCCTGAATCACGATCGCCACCCCGCATACGATCCAGAACGGACCGCGGACAACGAGAGTAAAACGCGGCTTGATGACTTTCTCCAGACCCACCGTGAAACGCGCCACACGCGTACTAAGCCAGTTCAGCGTCGTCAGTGAAACGTGCCGTCGCCGGATACTGCGCGGAAGCCACGGGCGCATCCGCCCAACGACCATCTGACAGGCCACAAACGCGATCGCCAGTCCGAAAGGCGTCGAAAGCCCGAAAAATGGGATGGAAACAAGTGCCAGAAAGGACAGCAGAAAACCGAACCCCGCATGGCTTGTGCGATCGATGATCTCGCCGACCGTTAGGTAGGACGGCACTCGATTCCTCCTCCGCAACCGACCGCGGCGGACCGATTCCCGCTGCGGCGACTCGTCGCGATGGGATGCTTCGTCGCGGCCCGCCACGCCGGATGGTTGTTCGGTCGCCTGGCGATTGGCGGCCGCAGCCGCCTCCGCATCGCACAGTTGAGCCAGAATCGCCGAGAGACGGAGCATTCTTCGAGGCGCCTCCTCCACATCCGCTGATCGGCTCTCTCTTACCCGACGACGAAGCGCCGGTCGAGTGCCGCTCGCCGGCGCCTGGCGCCGCATTCGTGACCTTTACCTGTTGATCCCTGAGTAGGGTGGGCCATGCCCACCAGAACGTAGCGTGCGTCCCTGACGCACGTATGTATGGGATGGGCCGTGCCCACCAAGTCTCATCTTGGCGTCTTGGTGTCTTTGTGGTGAACCACCGTCGTCTCATCCTTGGCGTCCACGCGCAGCATCTTCAACCGCTGTACCGCGTCCCCCGCCGCCCCGCGAACCGCCCTCCGGTTCCGATAAAAACCGCACCGGGCTATCATACGTTGATGCGCGCGCTCGTCCGCGTCAATTCGGCGCGCGCCCTCGATGTTATTACTGTGTGGGCGCGGCGATCTCAATCGCGCGGCACGGTTGCCGCCGATCGCAACGCCCGGTACGGTGATTCACGGATGCCGACCATGCCGCAACCCCATCGAAACCGCTGGCGCCTGGCGCTGGTTCCGTTTTTCGTTGCCGCACCCCTTCCGGGTGTCGTGCCTTGGGTGCCCCACCCCTTGGGGTGGGGGACTGATCTTCCGAACCCGGAGCGCGAGCGACGGGCGGGCGCCCCCCCCCTTCTCAAATCTCAAATCTCAAACCTGAAATCTCAAAGGGGGGTCGATTTTTCCATGTCGTCCCCGAAGCGCGAAGGCGAGTCAGCCGCCCGCCTGCTCGATTGGCTTGGCGACCTCAAACCGCTGCCCAAGGTCCACTACTCCTGGCCGCTGCCGAATGAGTTGCTCGACAACCCGGACGACCCGCGGTTGATCGAGTATGTGCGTATCAGTCATGCGGCTTGCTTCAGCGGCGAGTGGGCGACGGGGCGTCATGTAGAGACTGCGGTGCGTGTTTGCAAAAGGGTGAACGCGGGCGGGCCGACGCTGCCCGCGAGTATCGCGATAAATTATTCGCCCTGGCACCGCGAGTTCGGCAAGGACCTGCCGCCCACCGACACGGGATCGACGGAAAAGGCCGAACTGGCGCGATTTCGTGATCGGATCACAACGATCAAACAGTGGCTCGCCGACGCGAATCGCGGACAGGATGCCGATATTCGCGTCGCCGCGCTCCTGCTTGATAGCGAGCGGCTGTATGTGAAACCCGGCGACGCCGCCTGGAACGCCGCCATCACCGCCAAGTACGACCTGATCCACGAAATCGGAAAGGAGTTTTTCCCCGGAGCGCGGATCGAGTGGTACGGGCGCGGCGTCGAGGAATCGGCCCATGAAAGCGGCTGGTCGCCCTTCCCGTGGAACACCTTCGAGAACAAGGCCGAAACGTTCTCTTGTTCGCTCTATCGCGTGC
>ERZ1292630.1132-Hain-H41-02um-R3-1132-length-26831-cov-6_pt1 | contig 26831 bp, 7 predicted proteins | sample MGYA00564408_ERZ1292630 | MGnify/ENA primary metagenome ERZ1292630 (study PRJEB36523, sample SAMEA6512641) | groundwater metagenome | collected 2019-01-08 | study: AquaDiva: Metagenomics assemblies of 32 groundwater samples
GGTTATGCCCACCTGGGCCAGAACCACAACTTCCTTCCTTCCTTCCTTCCCCCCATCTTGGGAAAGATGGACATCGGACGGAGTCGCAAACCACATCATATGAGCATGTGAGACCGGGTGCGCGATGCGACGTACGGTCAAAGTCGCGGGGCCGTGCGGGCCGAACGCGAGTGCACGACGTGACGCACCAACAGAGACTGAGGCGAGGCCAATCCGGCGACCGCGGTGGTGACGGCATCGGCGATTTCTGACCCCCCACCTCCAACTCGACGGTCCTTCCGGGATGAAACCTGCAAGAACTCGCCGACAGCCTCCGCGATGTCATCGTGGTCGATTCCCAACAACGCACGTGCCGGCTGGGAGGAGCGGCGGGCAAGCTCCCGGCAATAGTCGGCCAGTTCCGCCATCGCCCATGCCGTGACGCGCATCGAAAAGTGTTCGCGAATGCGGCCCATGGTGAGCATGAGCACGCGGTGGCTGCCGCCCATTGCAGCGGGAGCACCGCTGCAATGTGCGGATCGCGCCTCTCTGTCACCCTCCTCGTAGGCGACCGCCCGATTGAAGGCGTCCACGAACGCCGCGTGGCGGGCGGTCGGCCGGTCGCCGACGCCACCGCACCCCGCGGACACCTCGGCCATCCAGTCCTCCTGGTAGCGACACGTCAGCAAGAAGGCCGCGAGCCGCGTCGTCGCGACGAGCAGCAGCGGGCACAGCGCCGCGAGTCCCTCGCGCGGCAGTCCGCTCGTCGCGACGGCGTCGTAGCGCCCGGGGGACGATGCCAGGACGGCTGCCTCGACGGTGTCCAAGAGAGCGACAATCGAAGTCCAGTGTGGCGCGGGTCCCGGCGAGCTGCCGTTGGGGCCGATGGCGGCTGCCACGACCCGCGTAAAAATATCGTGCGCGGCCTTCCTCGGCGAAAACGACGATTCATCAGGGGCCAACGAGGAAGGGTGGTGCGGCAAGTGCAGCGCCCCCCTCGCCGCCTCAGAGACGGCCCGCTGCATCACGAACAGGGCGGACTCCCACTGACCGTCGCTCGACATGCACGTCATCGCGCTGAACTGGCACGCCATGTAACCGACGCCATCCCCGCGGAGGATGGTGGCACACATCGAAAAGACGTCGAACGCCACGCGACTCGGCGCTTGGCAGCGGTTAAGGCTGCTACAAACCTCTCGAGCTACATGGGCGTTGATCTTGTAAGGCGGAGGGTCGATCGTCTCTCCCGTGGTCGCCGTGGCGGCAACCCCGGCGCGAAACACCGCGCACACTGCCTCCCACCCACCATGTTGAGCCAGAAAAAGTGCGCCCGCGAAGGCTTCTTGCGGCAGCGTCGTCGAGCTTCGCCGCGACACGGCCGCCATCTGCAGCATGCGGTTCACCGCTGCCAGAGCCGCCTCCCAACAGCGGTCACTCTCCAAGGGCGACGACGAGACGGCGCTTTCGAAGTTCTGCGCCATCGCGGCGGTGGCGGCGGCGAGCGGTAGGTTTGCATCCCGGGATCGTGCCGTCGCAAGCAGTTCTTGCCTCTCGCACATGGCTTTCAAAAAAATAGACGCATGCACGGCACGCACGCACGGGACGAGGGTCCCATCCGGCCGGTGGCACCACCAACTCGCGATGCGTAGCGCCTCAGCCCAGCTGCAGCTCGAGGAGATGCGCGGCAACCGCGCGAGCAGAGCGTGTGTGTTGGCATAGTAGATGTCGGCGCCGCGGCCCACCGGCAACACTTGCTTGCACGTCGCGCTGGGGACAGTCGGCGGAGCGAAATTAGCGGTGGTCGCCACGCGCAGCCACCCGAACAGCACCGATTCGTCCGCGGAGGCCGCTCGCCTGAGCGAGGAGCGCGATGCAATGAGCTCGCACGTTTCCGTCACGACGGCCCTCGCGACGTTGCTCTCCCCCGTCACGCGCAGCAACAGGTCCGCGAAGCGGGTCAGCGGGAGAAACGGTGTCTGCGCGTTAGCCCGTTGACGCAACTGTGAGTACAGGGCACTCGAGCGCCCCCCACGCCGATCCAGAAGCGTCAGGAGCTCGTTGGCCACGTCACTAGCTCCTTTCAAGACGTTGGCGAACGTCGTTACGAGGCAGCGGAGTTTCTTCGCCTGCCAGCAGTCACCCAGCGTCTCGGAGTCCACAACTTCGCGCTGCCGAAGGTAACCTGCCTTGCGACGACGGTAAACCGAAAACACGTCCTTATTGCGCAACAGGTTGACGAGAACCGTCAACGATGGGATAGGATCCACCGCGCTCCGCAGCAATGCCTTCGCGCGCTTGTCGCACCACCCCTCGCCCGAAGCGCCGTTGTTCGCAACCGACGGCAAGCGACCGCCCTCATGCTTGATAATGGATCGATGTTGCTCGAGTACCATGCCCATCCGCGCCAAGTGGGCCGTGACCGCCTCACAGAGCACTACGTCGTTCGCGGTGGGCGACGCCTCGCCGTCGCTCGCCTGCCACACGTCGTCGTGTGCCAAATGAAAGGACTGTGCCCTCCGGCCGAGGTCGGTCCACCTGATTGCCTCCACGACGCCGCCGTTGGCGATTATCGGCCGATGCCGGACGCTCAGCCACTCGTCGGATGTCCGCCCTTTGCTCCCTGACAGAGCGCTGTTGACGATGGTGTGGATCACCCGGAACTCAAACGACTCGACACCCACCGCCCCCTCGGTGGCTGACGACGATGACGAAAGGGATGCGCCACCGGCCTTCGAGGCCGACGCCACCTCACTTGTCGGAAGGCACAGGTTCAACAAGGCACCACACATCGTCGACGGTCCACTGGAAGTGGTGGCCGCCGCGGCCAGAAGTGCCGCTAGCACCGATGAATCAACAAACGAACCGACCTTGGCCGGGTCTCGCTGCCGCGCAAGGTCAACCTCGTCCAGAAACGCGCAAAGCTCAGTGGTTGCCCCGCGGCAAGCAGCCTTTCCGTCGACGAAGCTGAGGTCGCGTTCCTCCCACCAGCGCTGCATCGCATTCAACAGTGGTTCGACGACGCCCTTGCAGGCGATGTCGGTGGACTCCTGCAGCGTGTACGACGAGCGGAGCTGCATCAGGCTGCTGCGCACCGACGCACACTGCGGCGTCGTAGCGCACGAAGGCAGGTGCGGTTCTCCTCGACGTCCGGCCACCCCGGCCACGCGGCGGCGGCTGGTGGCCAATGTGAGGTGCCACATCTCATGGCCAGCGTGCGTGCAGGTTGGCCACCGCCCTCCCCGCCTCATGGGCATCCGAAGCATTGGGGGTAATCGGACACAATTGGGAAGGGCGACTGCATCACAACCATGCATGGGCGGTCATCCTCTCATACCACAAGAGGCCGCTTCCATCTAACTTTGCCACTCTCAGGAATGCCATCACGCATCAACCGTTAGAGGGAGGTGAGCTGCACCAGCCGCGGAAGATTAGATCACCACGCGGCATGGGCCATCGCGCCATCCGCCGCCCAACACGTCTCGGAGGCGACCGTCTTGGTGCCGCACTCCAGAAACACAGACATACACACACACACACACACACACACATACGACAGAGATGTAGAGGGATCGAATGCATGCGCTACTTCTTCCTCGTCGTGAACATCCTGGGCACCCCCATTGTTCCCGGTGTGCTGGGGTCGGTGGAAGGGGCCGTGACCAGTTTTGCTGCTTGGGGATTGACGAAGCGTTTGATCGCAGCCAAAATGACCTTGTCGTCGGCTCCGCCGATGATGGGCAGGTAGGTGGCGGCAGATGTAAGAGGCGCGATTTGCTCCCTCACCCACTACTCGTGATCAGGCAGCATCTGCACGAGGAATTGCGGCACGTTGTCGTAGGCGGGAAGTGTGGCGCCGCTTGCCAGCGACTGGTAGCGGAAGTCGACACCGCACGGGACGACCCAAACGATGCGGGTGACTGGAAGGCCCTTCTTAGCGAGATCGTCGAAGAGCGGTTGGACGTTTTCCGCAGTCGGCGAGTGGGTGTTCCGCACCGTCATTCGTATCAGAGTATTCGCCACCGCACCGGAGGAGTCAATCTCAATCAGGAAGGCGGAGGCGACGGGAAACGTGCGGACAACGGGCACCCACAAGACGGGAGTCGTGGACGATGGTTCGGTGATGCTGGCAGCGGTGATGCCGTAGAAGCGCGTCGCCGTCCAAGTGACCGTCGGGGTCGTCCAGGGAGTCAGCAACCCAACGACATCAGCGCCAGTCGCCGTCCGAATCAGCTGTCGATCGAACAGCTGCCGATCCGGCGTCTGCAGCACCGAGAGACAGAATGCCTCGAAGACGCGCTCGTAAAGGTCCCGCGACCTATCGTCGGCGATCGCGCTCTTGAGGTCGTCGCGAAGTGCCGATTTAGCTTCCTGCTTCCTCAACTTGTACCACGCCTGCTGTGCGTGCGAAGACACGAAATCCAACGTAAAGTACGAATACGATGCATTGGGGACGAGACGAACGAGCGTGTTGCTCGTCGAGATTGCGAACGCATGTTGGTGGAGCGTCGCCCACGACGTCGACTGCGCGGCGGAATCGATAGTGGCCACCCATCGATTTTTGCATGCTTGGGGATCGTGCAGGACAGCGGACACGTGCCGCGGCACGCCACCCACGATGAAGTACGCGTCGCCGACGGCCTTGGAGGTAAAGGTTGGAAACACTGCCTCGAGTTCGTCGTAGTCCCACGTCGGCATGAAGAACTTCGATCCAAGAGAAAAGAACTTCACGTATTCGTGATAGTTCTCCCGACTCGGCGACGGGGCATACACCGTGGTGACGTGGAACCCCGAGACATCATAGGTGATGCTACCCAGTTTGTTCTGCGAGTATCGGAATTCTGTCTTGCAGTCGTGGAGCACCAACACGTGCGCGGACGTGCTGACTTTACGGAGCCGAAATTCGATCCAATCCGATGTTGCGTCAGCAGTGCTGACGCAAAGTCCCGACCACATCCCCCCCGCACGGCGTCCGTAAATGAACACCTCACTCTGCGTCGCCACCACGATGGCGTCGCACGTGAGTACCGGAACCTCGGTCGAGCCGTGCGCTGTGGTCGAGGTGGGCGCTTTGGCCAAGGTGAGCGCAGCGACCGCCGTAGTGGCCAGCGTGGACGGCACGGACTCATCGATCGCCCGCTGCAGCAGGTAGTTAAGGCCCGCCGACTTGCCGATGCCGGCGTTCCCAACCACCAACACGCTGCGCGCCTCGTACTTAGTCTTTCGGGAAGCGGTGGTGACTTTGCTCCAAAGCGCATCGTAGTGCCGCGTGCGCTCCCATAACTCACGGCGATTGTCGACGGGCCAATTGCCCCCCTGCCAGATGGTGATGGGGCCGCAGGTTGCTTTGGTAGCGCAGGATGGGACCGGGGCGTCCTGTTCCGAAGGCAGGTGACGTGCGCGGGGATCGGCTTGGCCGTCGGCATAACGCACCTCCATGTTGGCATCACGAAGCTGCTCCCTTGCTTCACGAAGGCGATGCTCCGCGTCACGACGGCGACATTCTGCATCACGAAGGTGACGGTTCGCCAGCGTTGGCGTCGCGTCTGCCGCTTCGCGGATGCGAGTCTCGTCCACGACAGACATGGCCTTGTCAATAGTGACGGCAACGGCAATCCCCAACCGTCGCGCTGTCAGCGCCTTCGCGATGGCGTTCTCGACCGCAGCTTCTAGCGTCAAAGTTTCAACTTGCGCCCTGGCCCGCGCGGCGACAGACTGAATTTCCGCAAATAGCCGGCCAGATTCGGCGGCGTCAGCGCGTGTGCGCTTCCCGGTGCTGGTCCCGGGCCGCATATGATGCAGTGCGTTTGCAGCAAAAAGAGCGGCGTGCTACAAGATCTGGCGACACATCCTCAGGGGACAACACGCGTGTCGCATGATTCTTCGACAACATTTGTGTGCACCTAAAACCACAGTCGAAAGCCGCCCGCCGTTCAGGTCGAACGCGACCACACATTAGTTGCATTCACGGCCTTCGAGGCGGTTTCACTGTCAGGAAAAAAGACACAGGCTCACCCATCGAAGACCCCGGGCGTTTCGGGTCGCGCGAACTGGCTCGTTGAACCCCAACGAACGAACCGACTATGCCCGGGTCGCGCTCGCTGATGCGCAACGTCGTCCAGCAACGCGCAAATCTCGGCAAGCTTTTCCGCAGCGTGGTCCATACCAGCGCGCGGTGTCGAATTCGACAGCGGCTCGACGACGCAGCGGACCTGGGGCGGCGCGGCGCGCACCGACGCACACTGCGGCATCGTCGAGGGCGCGAAGGCAGCGGTTCCCCATGACGTCCGGCCATCCCGACCATGCGGCGGCGGCTGGTGGCCAATGTACCACTTGCTTGAATCCTTGCAACGTACATGAAAGGCGGCGACATTCAAAATAGCCGCACAAATGGCGGCGGACGTTTCCAACGATGCCGTCCCCTAACCGCCGGGTACGCTCCTTGACGCACACCACGTCGTCAAGGACTCGAACTGAGGGGCCGTTCTTGACGTGATGGGGCCACGCAGTCGCCTCCACGTCCGGCGTGCTGCGCTTCTTGTCCCATTAGGGAGGCGGATTCGTCTTATGCCACATGCCCCGGGATCCAAAACATCCTTTTTCTTTACGGATAGCGATTGACGTCTGCACTAACACAAACACACTCAAGAAAGAAAACCGGTCGGCAATCCCTCATCATCATCGTCATCAGGGGTCCATTGGACGACGGACGTGCAAAGCGCGCAATGACGCGATGTCGGGTGGGAGGTACGCATTGTTATTCCCAGCCGTCCAACCAACGAAAGCATACGACATAGAAACACGCCGATTTGACATACAAAAGAGGGGGGTGGGCCGTGGACCAGAAGTACCACGATGGCCCATCCTACAACGGCACGCGGCGGATCTGGCGCAGCTTGTGCGCGGCGTGCTTGATGTTCTGCTGCGTCATGAGGTTGAAGTCGACCATGTACTCCCAGGTGCCGCTCTTCACCGAACGCACGTCGATGTGGGGATTCATGATCCAGTTCGAGTAGGCACGCTCCACCTCGCGCGACGCGTCGCCGTCGTAGTCCGACCAGTGGCCCTTGTCGTCCACGAACTGCCACTTGTGAGTCTGCGAGCCGCGGCGGAAGAGCTGATCGGCCTGCAACGACTCCTTGCGCGTGAGCGGCGGGGGCGCGGGGATCACAAAGGACGCAGCCGACGACGGTTTTTTGGCAACCTTCTTTGGTGCAGCAGCGGCAGCTTTTTTCGCGCTCTTCGCCTTCTTCGAGGACGCTGCCTGCGACGCGCCGCCGGCTCGCCCGTGTGCCGCGGGACGGTCTCGGGGCGCCAACATTGGGGCCAGCAACGACAGGAATTCATTTTCGAACGGTTCCACGGTCTTCCGCACGCGGTCGGGCAACTTCATCGGGGGGTGGGCGGTTGCGCCTTTTCGTATTCCTTGTCGAAAATCTGGGTTTTTTTTAAAAAAAGAATGCGAACCTTTTCCTTGTCACACTCGAAGCCGTGCCATCGAGCCGTCCCTGCAATGCCGAACCAAGCAAATCACTTTGGCTCGCTCACAATTCAATCACTCACCCGCGACGTAGGGGCCGCTGCGGCCGTCATCATCTCCCGCTCCCCGCGACCGCTTCCCGGCTTGCCGCAAACCAGGGACGCGTCTAGCCACAGAAGGAGCGACGATCGTTTCCCCACGCGGGGACGAGGCACTCGCGAGGGCGTCGGCGGCCGCGGCGACGTCAACGACGAAGTATGAGTGAAAGTTCGCCGCCCCATGTCGTCGCTCACTGCCATCGTCAGCGTCACTCGCCCGTGTCGATGTCGTTGTGATCGCGGCCGATTCGGCGCCGACCGCCGCTGCCGGCAACGCTACGATCGCCACCACGACGACCTCCGTGGCCACGTTGTACCGCAGGGTCGGGACGTCACCATCGGTCAGTTCACTCACGACGGAAACCGGCAGAAACGCTGCCTTCGCGGGGGCCTTCGTGCCCACGGTCACTGCGGCGACCTCGTCGAGCGACTCAAACAAAAGACACCAGCCCCCGTTTTCGCCTTTTCTGATCAATTGTGTCGAGTCGTTGGTCGCTTGCCGTCCGACCCAGGACGTCGCCGCGGCGAGCAGCAGACGGTGAAAGCGCTCCTCTTCTTCGTCCATTGAGGGGGGCCCTACAAAAGGAAAAAAAAGGGTCGCAACGCTTTCGTGCGACGAACGTAGTGGGACTGGGACAACAGGACACGGTTACGAGGGTGCCCGGACAACCTGGGCGCGGCAGAAAGAGGTCTCTTATCTACGTCTACCACGGCCGTGCAATCACCGGCACGGCATCTATACACGAATCGGGGATCCGGACACGAATCGGGGTCCCCGGTCCGATGAGGTCTACTGGCTCCTACTCGAGGATCAACGCGACGCCTTTGAGAATCCACGTTCGCTGGGCCACGCGAGTCGGCAGGTGCAGCGTGACGACAAACGACTCGCGTGAACGCGACAGATTGCGGTACACCGGGCACGCGTAGGAGCGCGAGCGGTCCACCCGGGCACGGCTGACGGCCCGGATCGCGAGGACGGGCATCGGGAAAAGCTCCGTCGACGCCGCGGGCGAGTCGCATAGCGAATTGGAGTTCAAATCCCACGCCGCGCCTTCAAGGGACGCGCCAAAGAAGAAGTGCCCCTCCCGGGCACCGATCTCGACAGCCTTCCCCGTCGCTTTGCGCACGACCTCTGTCACGAGGTCGAGGCACTCCAGATCACAGCCCAGCCGTCCCGCGGCTTCCTGCATGAGCGCCGCGAGAATGGCGGACGGTCGGAACACCGCATGGAGGCCGATGGCTTTGGGGATTTGCAAATCCATCGCGAACGACGACAACTGACCGGAGCACTGCACGATGGTGCGGCTCCACGCTCCGAGACCCTTGGTCGTCGGACCCCAGATGGCGAGCCAGGAGTCGGGAACCCTGTCGAACACGAAGGCGTCCATGAGCCCCTGTGTCGTGTCGGTGGCAACGTTGAAACCACGCACGACGGCCTCGACGTCCTCGATGCTCGAACGCATGACCGCAGCCAGGCGATTGGAGCGGCTGATTTCCTGCAGCAGGGCCTGATGCATCGGCGAGCGATCCTCGTCGAGTCGAGCCTCGATATCGGCGACGCTCAGTACTTCGGGAACAATTTGCACGAGCGTGGACAGGATGTCCATGAGCCGAGCGGTCACGCGAGGATCCCCACCCCCGCTGCTGCTGCTGCTATCCGCAGCGGCGGTTGACGGGCCGCTGGCGACGTCGGACCGTACGCTTGCCGCGGCCGCGAGACTCGCGCTCATTCCTTGAGCAAGGCAGTCCAGCAGCTCCGACGAGCGAACAAGCCACCCTCGGAACTCGCAGGAGCGGGACATGAGGTAGCATTGCGGTGCCTCTGTGTTCGAAAGCGCGGCGAAGTTCTCCTTCACGGCCGCGAGCGTCTCGGAATGAGACCGCTTCGTTGGCAGCGCCAAGCCAATCCCAGGGAGCACGCCTTCCTCGATACATTCCTGGCACAGGTACTCTTCTAGATACGCGAGGCAGACCCGACGATCCCATGCGTTGACGATATGGCCGCCGTACATGATCTCGCCCAGCATGAAGCGCAGATCCTCCCACACAATGCGCGGCCGGTCCTCCAGGTAGTGTTGCAGGATGTCAGCGCTGGCGAGCAAGTCCTCGAAGCTGAAAGGGTACTTGCGTGACCAGCCGATGGGGCCAAAGCGACTGCGCTCGACGACGACAGCGTGAAAGTAGCAGAGCACGAATAGGATCGCGTGATGCTCGACGGGCTTGGGACTCTGTGTCCACGGTTCGTGAGTGAAGTGCGAATAGGCGCGGACAACGTTCGCTTGCAGCCCCGTTGGAGGCTCGCACACCACTTTGAGCGACATCTGCAAAAGCGCGGTGGGCACTGACTCCCCCCCTGGCGCCATCGTCAGGAAGAGGCGGAAAGGCGTGGCCACGAGCGGCGGCGCCGAGGAGGTGGCCGTCGATGGTGCCGTCGATGGCGCCGCCGCGTCATCGCTATCGGACGACGATTCAAAGCCGCGCGCGAAGAAGTCGTTCGCCGCGTTCGAGGCCGTCCCGCCGACGGCGTCGTGAGGACGGGTCGGGTCGACCTTGTCTTGCCGGTCCAACCGTGCTTGCGGCTCGCCATGACCAGAATCGGCGACATCGGTCGGTTGCGTCGGGGTTGCCGATATGGCGGTTACGCCACCGCCGCCCGTCTGCTGCATGGCCTGCACCATGGACGTTAGCATCGGCAGCCACGTGGGAACGAGGTGCACATTGTGGAGCACCACCCAGCCGCCTCGGGCCATCGCTGCCGTGATGGCGTCGCGGGCCGCGTCCTCCTGCCCCTGCCCCATGGAGAGATGGATGACAGAGAAGCTGGCGGCGGCGACCGATGTGGATAACTTGTGTGCGGCTGCGTCGATAATGCGCGCCGCGTCGGCACCGGGCGACAATAGAAACACGATGGGTGTCGCCGGCGGCGTCAGTTCGATGAGGTCGTGCGTGGGAGTGGGCCGGTCGTCGAGGCACGCCGCACCGAGCTTCGCGCGCACGAGTACCTGAAAACACGGAACAAGCCGGTCCGGCCGCAACGCGGCGACAAGCAATAGTCTCAACGTGTCGGGTGCACCCCTCCATTCTCCGGGCATCTTTTCGGTCTCGGGTTCGTCGCAGGCGACCCAGTGTCGCCACCGGTTGCCTTCGGCAAGGTCCTCGAGGAAAAGTTCAAGTTGCACCCGTCGAGAGAGCAACGCCAGTGATCCGCCACGGCTCGGTGGGGCGCCACCTCCCCCTTCTGGAAGCTGGTCCGACGCCGTCGTCATGGACTTGGACCCCAGTCTTCCGGGTGTCCGTAGGCGAGAAAGACCATCGACGCGTGTCCACTGACTTTGCGATATCCATGAAGCGAGTGCGGGTGGGACCGGAGGGGGGGCTAGCATCGCCGACGACGACGACGTCTCGCCCCCTCGCAGCAGGAAGGACGCGTGCGTCGCGTCGTACTCCCCCTCGTGCACGAGCATCGCGAGGACGACCATCGAGGCATACGTGACCTTGTGCCGACTAAACAGGCCACGGTCCACCATCCTGTACACCGAAGCCGTGGTCGCTTCCACAAGCTGCTCCGGCGTCACTGCCGCCTGCGCGGAACCTTCGGGCAGCGACGACGAGGAGAGTGTCGACGCGGCGGCCGCCGTAGCCGTGACGAGGGCGGCGGGGCCCTCTGCGGTCGCCTTTTGCTCGGCAGCCACCGCCGCCGCTGCTAGCCGGTCTTGTATGGCGGCGTCGAAGGCGCTGTTGAAAGACGACATGGCAAATTGATAGAGGCCGTCGACGAGGGACAGATCTTGCATGGCCAGGAACATCAGCGAGCCGCGAACGGCCACGGGCCGGAACTCTTCTCGGGCGGCGAGGAGGTCGCGTTTCACGCCTTGCGCGGTTTCGAAGGCTTGCCCCACCTCGACCGCCCTCGCCTTAGTGACTTCGAGCGTCCTGACGAGCACCTCGTTTCCCAGCACGTCGCCTTGGACGGCACTCAGCTCCTCCAGCAAGGTGTCCTCGCACAGATTCAGTTGGGCCGTCATGTCGCTCATCCGCGCGGTCGTCGTTTGCAGGCTCGTTTCCAACTCTTTTCGGACGGCGCCCACGACGCGCGCGAGAAGCTGGTCCTCCAGGCCGCGCTGTGTCACGCTGAAGTTAATGATGTTGAAGGTCGCGAATATCTCTGGCCCGAAGGCGGCGTTGGCATCGCCCGTCTGGAGCACCATCCGGAAGGTGGGCGACGGAAGGGCGGACGCGGAGGTGGGCTCCAACCCACCCACGAGCGAACCGGTGCCCCCCGGTGCATCGACGACGATGTCAAGCTCATTATGCAGCATGGGACACCGAGCCTGAACGGTCGCCGCGCGCTGCGTCAGCGATGTGAGCTGAGCGTCGATGACCGTCGGCACGCCCTCCACGAGCAGCGTGGTGTGTGGCGTCCGGGCCGCTTGTTGAATCACGCGGGGAAAGCCGCTCGCTGCGAGGCCAGCTTTCCTCCCGGTGCCGCTGCCGGATGAAGGAGAAGGGCCGCCTTGGTCCCCGCCGCTGCCCGTTGCTGGATTCGCCACGACAACGAGGCGCTCAGTGAGCAAATGGCGGAACCGGGCGGCCGGACTGCCCTTTGGCACCTCGGCGCGTCGCGGGACGAATGTCACCGAGGACCGGCGTCGACGTGCAACAGATGGTCGCGACGCACCGTCGGACTTTGCGGGCGAGCCTTCCGCGAACACATGCTGGTCATACAGGCGGCGCAACCACGACGCGCCTTGCGTTTGCGGGTCCACAATGAGAGCGTGCCTCGTTCCGCATTGCAAAATAGCGGCGCTTTGCGCGGAGAACGGATCCAGCGGCAGCTGCGCTTGATGCCAGTAGGCAACCTCATCGTCCGCGAATAGGCCGGAAACAGGGTCCCTCAGGACAGCGGGACTCACCGGCAGATCCTTGGCCTCGCAGGCTTTGGCCACGCGGTCGAAGAAAACTCGACGTGCATCGAAACTGAAGGGACCGGCGTACACCGCAAACGCTGCCAGGAAAATCGCGTTGCCGACGAGGGCTGGCTCCTGCTGTCTCAGGCGCAGCGTCCCCGCGGTCCAACGCACCCCTTCATCGCCTAAACTGTGAATCAAACGTTGAGCTCGCTCCAGTCGTTTGGCAGTCAGCAGCAAGTTGTCTTCGATTTCCTTCTTCTTCGCCATCGCCGCATCGTAGTTCGCGACGACAGCGTCAAGCACTCGTTTTAGCTCTGCCACCTTGGCGCGCACCCGATCTAGCTGCAACTTGCTCGCCGTCAGTCGGATTTTGGCCTCTGCCAGACGCATTTCCTTCGGCCGCACGGTGCAGCGGATCTGGTGGTATTTGACCACGTTCACGACCCAGCGACAGAGGCTGCTGGCCGCGAAGCTCTTGCTAGCGATGCCGTCCGGGGTGAACACTGGGTTATGCACCATGGGCATGATGGCGTCGACATTCTCTTGGGGTATGTTGTTGCAATCGAAGTCGATGAGCTGCCTCATCCAGCGGGACACGTCGCTCATCATCCTCCGCGACGCGGCCCACGAGGTGTCACGGGGAGGCTTTCCACGAGGCGCGATCAGGTGAAGCACACACGCGGTCACCAAGGTCACCTCGTCCGGAGGCTTGCCCATTGACTTGAGCTCGGTCAGGTTGGCCTTGTTCAACGTGTTCAGCGCGGCCTTCGCGGCCTCGACGATCGGCTGCGCGAGGCGCAAATCGTTTTCGCATTCCTGAACGAGCGCATCGACTTCGTTGACGATTTGGTTTGTTTTGGCCTCCTCGGAAAGGGCGATGGAATTTTGATGCTCGACAACCTGCCTCTCGGAGGTGACGCGTTCGAGGAGCCCTTCGGTCTCCCTGGCCTGATCGAACGCTCTCGCTTGCTCGACGACCAACAACTGCTGAAGCGCGGCCACTTGCTCGCCGGAGTCCTTCAGCCGCTCCACGCCCGTTTCAAGCCGCGTGACCTTCCCCGCGTGCGAGCGCAAAAGCGACACGCCCATCGAACAGACCGTACGGATGAAGCACAAGTAAGTCTTCGGGACGACATAGATCGTCATGCGGCGCGGCCCATTCGCGCGGCCTCTGGCTCCCGAGGAGGAGCGCCGGGCGACGTCGACCGCCGCCTCATGCACGACGGCGCAGAGCCTTGCAAGTGTGACAAACGAGCTCTGCTCGGCGACGTCTCCCGCAGCGGCTGCCTTGCGTCTGGATGAGGTGACGGAGTCGACCCCGGTGCCGCCTGCACGCTCCGCCGCCGCCAAGCGAGCCGCCGCGAACGACTGCATCGCTTTCTCGGCTTGGGCTTTGAGGCGCTGCATGTCGCTCGGGTGGACGTCAACGTGATGAGTCGACGACGTGGCAGCCGACGCATCCATCGCCGCTGCCGCGCTGAGTAACTCGCTGGCCACGTCGACGAGCGCGTCCAACGGCCAGGCGTGCATAACAACGGGTTGCGCCACGGCGGCGAAGGCTGGAAACCGGCGCACGAGGGGCCGCAGCCGGTGGACCACGGGGCTCACGCAGAGCACGACTTTCAAACGGGCAGCGATGCGCACGTCGAGCACACTCCAGAGGCGCTCGGTCTCCAAACTGTACTTGACCAAGTTGCCGCTTCCAGAATCGGGCGCGGCGCCGCTCGCAGAGGACCCTCCCCCTGGCGCCCCGATGGTAGACTGACCGATGGTCAACGCCGACGCCAGGGAGGAAATGAGTTCTTCCTGGTCTTCGGGCACCAAGCACCTCCGTAGGGAGCCAGTGTTGACATATTCGTGCAAAAGCTCGAGCACGGCATCGCATTCCGGACGGGCCGTGAGCGTCTCTGGCATGAAAAAGCAGGTGCCGGCACCCCCGCGCAAACCGAACCGCTTCGCGAGACGCGTCAATGCGCTCTGACACGCTTCAAAAATGGCCGTCCCTTCGTCAATCTTTGTTGCGACCGCGACGGCGCCCCGCGGCGATGCCATTCCGCTTCCTGGTGTGTCTCCCGCTGCATTCCCGGAGAACCGGAGAAACGAGAATGCCACCAGCGACGCCGCCATGGCGACCATCGCGGTCCGGCCGCTGCCGCCGACGCCGAGGAGCAGCACATGGGTTCCCGGTGTCGTGAGCAACCGTGCGAGGTGCAACACGCGCTCGACGGCTCCCTGAAACAAGAACGGAGTGGGGGGCACTGGGGCCGGCCGCGCGGCCGCATCGCTGTGATGAAGGAACGCCGACGAGGCGGATGACAGGTCCGCCGCAGCGGCCTCCTCGGCCTCAAGGGCAGCCGCCGCAAGCGCCGCCGTCTCGTCGAGGATGGCTTGCCGGGCAGCGTCGTGAGTCGTGTACATGGCAGACGGCGCTGACCAAACGGCCGCGGAGGGGAGGGCGGTGCCGGCGTGACCCGTCGGCAGGCGGGACGTTGCCGTGGATGACGTCCACTCACGAACCGTCTCGCTGGATCCCCGCGAGAAGACGAGCAGCGTTTGGCGGGCGGTGCCCGCGCCAATGGAGGCGTCTGGGGTCGCGATCGTGCGGTCTGGCGCCGCCGCAGCAAGGATAGCTGTCGTTGCCTCATCCAGCACGTCGCCCATGGCCGTACGGATCGTGGAGGCCACGTACTCCTGCAGCAGCTCGACTTGATGTGGCGAGGTAAACTTGTCTGCGAGCGCCCGGACGACGTCGTCCAGGATGTACAAGGGCACGGTCGCCGCCGACGTCCGTGCGTGCACTTTGCCGATGCCGGCGATCACGCGACTCACGTCGTGCATGGTAAAGGCGTAGTGCGGCTGCTCCGCGCTCGGCGGAAACGTTCGGTTGGCGAAATTGAGCGCGTCGACTGCCAGCGCCGCCCACTTCGGGGCAAGGCTGGTGATGTCTCGCTTCGCCTGCACCTCGGCGAAGTATCCTTCCAGGAGAGTGGCCGTGAGGGACGTCAGCGCGCTCTCCGTGATCGGATGCCACGCGAACCAGAACGCTTTTGCTGCGAGGCGGACGTCGACGGATGCCTGGGATGCCTCGACGCTATTGCCAATGGTGTCCATCGAGGCAGCGGACCCAACCGCGGCGGATTGCATCACGAAGGCATACTGCAAGTTAACTACCTCACGCGGGTTCAGCTTCGCGAGGTCGTACCACCCGCCGTGGTCGATGTGCTGTCGAATGAGAGCGGCGTGACCGTGCGCGCCGTACCGGTCCACATCCGGCAAGTGCATGTTGTCCATCACCAGCAGCAACCGCTGGCGGCCGCCGCCGGCGCTGCCGCCTGAGAGCGACGCCATGGGGCCGAAGACACGTCCTGATCGCTTCTCGACGAGGCCTTCCAGGAAGGTCTGGATCGTCGCAGAGGTCGTGCGGCAGCTACAGGCAAAAGGTACCGGCGTGGGCACCGTTCCAGGGATGGTGGGGGATGATGCGCCTTTTCCGCGCTTCCCGCCTGCCCCACCACGCAGCTCCATCTCGTTCAGTGTCTGCCCGCCACGTCCGGTGGTGGGGGAAGATAGCGCAGCCACGGTCGTTGCCGGGGACAAAAACGACACGCGCGGCGACGCGCTGGCGTCGAGCAGCCTGCGGCTGAAATCTCTCATCAGGTGGGACTTGCCAAAGCCCGCTGGACCGAACACACCGACCGGACGGCAACCGCCGCCGCCGCCGCCCCCCGGATGCTTACCGGCCGTGACCAGCAGCAGCATCACCTGCAAGCTGCGCTCCGCGTCAACGGTAGGCACGGACTGCATCGCCGGTGGTAACGAACTATCGTAGACGAACGGCGCCTCAACCCACTTGGTCCATGCTAGCGTGACGACCGGGGGGGCATCGGTCCCCAGGGAGCCCGCGTCCGTCGAGGGAGTGGCCGTTGCACCGTGTGGCGGCGTCACGGAGACGTTGTTGTGTGCCCGTGCGGTCGCCGTCGCTGGTGCCGTTGCCGGGGGCGCCGGTACGAGGCCTGCCGTGGCAGGTGACACGCCGGGCGGCTGGCCTGAAGGCCCTCCGCCCCACAGGAGCGTCGGCTTGTAGTCGAACGGAAGGCTCATGTCGGGCAGGCGCAGCATGCTGCATTCCCTTCGCACGAAGGATACGAAGACGCTGCGTGGGTCGCTCGGGGAGCACTGGGGATTGGGGGGACCGAGAGGGGCGCCGAAGCCCCACACGCAGCACCACAGAAACAATGGCTCGACCACGTCGGTCGGCAGCGGCGTGGCGTCGACCGCCCCGTCGTGCAAGAAGGCCGCTTCGACGAGGTCGCACACCGCACGAACTAAGGCGGGAGGCCGCAAGAAAGTGTCGCCCCAGCGGCTGGCGGCGTAGCCACTTTGCTGGACGAAGTTGTTGATGTACTTGTCAAACAGGTTGTCAATCGCCACCCGGTGAATGGACGCCGCGAACGCCGTGGCCAGCCAGCGGTCTTTCACCGCGGCCCATCCTACGTCGGTGTCCGCGAGGAGCAAGATGCCTGCGCGCGACACGGTCGCAGGTGTGGCGTTGCGCAAGTGGGTCGTCTCAAAGACAAGCCGCATGCTTTCGGTCATCGTGATACGCTCGTTGTTCGCGAGCGTCAGGAGCTTGTTGTCGTCCATGACCGAGTTCATCGACTCGATCCAGTCTGGGTCGATGTCTCCATCGAGCACCAGCCAGCGCTGGAGGCACAGCCCGGAGGCGATCGTGGCCCCGCCGCTTGTCGCGGCGATGGCGGAGTGCCACCGGCTTGGCTGGTGGTGCGGCTGCGACGTCGAGAACGCCCGAAACACCTTTGAAAGGAGGCCGTCCCGCCACTCGCGCGTCTGGGGTTGGATGTAGCCGTAGAGCCGGTCGGCGGTGACGGCTTTCGGTTCGAGCGCCTCCACGGCGATTTGAGGCTGTCCGTGCGTCAGCCGAAGCGATGACGAGCCGGACGCGGATGGGTTGAGCGCCCCGGGCGGCAATACGGGGGCCGCCGCTAACTCGAGCGAAGCGGCAACGAGACGCAGCAGCGACGTTTTTCCCGACAGCGGCGCGCCCAGCACGAAAACAGAATGTCGGACACCGAGAAGGTCGATGAGTTGAGTTGCCTTGCTCGCCAGGACGTCCCCGGCCTCTCCCAGCGTCAGTCGCAGCTTGGCCGCGGCGTCGCGCAAATGCCGTGGAGCCACGGCAGGGAGCGTCCCTGAAGACGAAGGACCCACAGACGACTCCGTCGGCGGCGGTTGAGGCGGCGGCGTGGCAGTCGGTCGGCCACTACCGGAGGCCGTCGAGCTCGCCAGGAGCGTGTTAGCTCGCAGAATAATGTTTTCACGCGTCTCGTAAAGGTACTCCTTCACCACTGGGAACAAGGAAGCCAGGAGCGACAGGAAGACGTTGACGTCGCTGCTCGCGAGCTTCGCTAAGTTGGCATCGCGCAGAGCTAACGCGAGCAGAAGCCGCTCATCGATGCGGCGGTGGGCCCGCTTCAGCGTGCCGGCCATGGTCAACACCGGCCGCATCGCGCGGAGGCCCCAGTCGTACTGGTCTTGTGACGACAAGAGGTCGCCGTTCAACTCATACAATCGAATGAACTTGGCGGCAAGCTCCTTTGCCTGGACGTAGCCTTCGCCGCACAGCATGATTTCGCAAATGTTGACGACGTCGGGTACCACCATCGCACATGGCCGGAAATGGGCCTTGATGTTCTCTGGCAGCTCCGTCCGGCCCTTGTAGCCTGGGTTCATCGTGACGAAGATGCCGCATGCATTGGGGATCGTTTGGATTGGGAGCCGCTCACCGAATAGCTCAAAGGTAGACGAGCGGCTCCGCAGGGCGTCCAGCACCGACCGCACTTGCGTCGCGACGACGGACAGGACATCGACAGCGATTCGGTTGAATTCGTCAAAGCAGCCCCAGGCACCGCTCATCGCCAGCCCCTTGAAGATGGCGGCGATGCTGAGATACGTCATCTGGCTCGAGCAGTTGAAGACGTAGACGGGTGCTCCGAGCGACCTCGCCATATCCTTCACAGTTTCGGTTTTCCCGGTGCCAGCGGGACCCGCGGGCGCGCCTCCCTTGAACAGCTTCATCGCTTGCGCCAAGGTGATGTAGCAGCGGTCCGTCAGCGGCGTCATAACGAGGCAGCCGCAGTTGCCGATATATTCGCACCCGTACTCGAACGAAGCGTCGCTTACGCGCACGTCGACGCTGAGCGAATGCGGTTGCCGGCCCCACACGCCACTCCCTGACGAAGCCGACATTTGCAATTTCGAAGCATCCAGTGGGGCCACGGGTCCGGTTGACGCGGCAGTCGGTTGCTGCAAGTATAACCGCAGCTGGCATTGCCACGCAAGTGCCGCGGTCGTATCCACGCCGCTGGCCTGTAGCTCGGCAATCGCGTCGCGTTGGTGCACGACGACCGTGATCAGCGTGAACAACGATTTTCGATCGCCGCTGTTGAGCGGCTGCAGCACGACGTCGATGAAGGATGCCAGCTGCTGCTTGACTCGCCGCCCGTAGTCGGAGAGCGCGCCGGTGTTGCCGTCCTCCACGGCGTCGAGCGCCGTCGCGGTGTCCGCGGTCCAGTGCACGCGCGTGGCCACCACGGCTGCCTGGGTGATGTAGTCGAGCAGCGGCAACGATGCGCTCACGGCGGAGGGGATCTCGTGAGCCGCGGAGGCCTTTGGGACGGCGGCGGTGGCGTTCGACTTGTCAGACAGCGCTTCGATGACCTCACAGTGCACCGCGCGGCGCAGCAGCACAATGAGCCGCTCGTGCCACTCTTCAACTCGGTTCGTGCACAGGCAGGGCTCTGGCAGCGCCAACCACTCGCCCTCCTTGGACACCACGGCCACAATCGCCACCGGGGCGCTCGCGTCCACGCCGCCCGTTTCGGAAACGAGCATGTCGTTGCCCGTGGCATCATCGGGGGCGACGACCGACGAAGCACGACCGGTTTCCACGGCGGCCCAGTCCGTCAGCCGCTTCTGGCGTTGAGTTCGCGTGCTGCCCGTCAGTGCCTCCGTGATGCGGGCCGCCTCGTCGCACGGCGCGAACACGCACCGCTGAATGGCATCGACGATCTTGGGCATGTGGGCCCGAGCGATGGCTCGCGCGTCCCGCTCGTGGGCCAGGATGTCGACGAGGTCATCGTCGGAAAGGAAGAAAAAGCGAGGAAAGGCCCGCCGCTTGAGCTCCAAATAGGCAGCCAGGCCGCGCTCGCAGTAGGTTAGGGCGTCCAAAATGACGGCGGCGAACTCTCTGACCGATCCGGCGGTGAACGCAGTGACCGTCTGGGCATCCGCGTCCTGGGGCGTGACGGGAGACATGGGAAACAGCACCTCCTCGGCAACAAACGACGCGCTGCTCTTCTTTGCCGGTGTCGAGTCCGACACGATGGGCACCGGCAAAGCAGGGGCCGATGCCCGCCGCAGCTGCCTCTTCGATCCACCCGCGGCTTTCCTCTGGCGTCGACCCGCTATCATTTTGCGCAGCGACGCGTGGGCCGAAAAGTCGATGTCGCTCACCAGCTGATCCGTCGTGCACACTTCCGTGAGGAGGAGCGTGGCCCTTGCCCCCGAGGTCGGCGCGGTCCGTCGCAACATGGTGCGGAAGCACTCGTCCGCGGCGTCGAAAATGGCGGCTTCCTCGCCAATGTGGTGGCGAAGATCGATGGAGTTGACAAAGATGGGCCGCAGCGACAACCAGAGCCGTTGCGTCTCAAGCCACGCGGTCAGTGTTTGATCAACCTGGGCAAGTCGCTCGAGCAGCCCGGAGACGGTGGCGGCGAAGTACTCGATCCCCTGGCCGGCCTGCATCGCCTGGAGCATCGTCAGATGCTCCTCGAGCATGTCGAGCGCCTCCTCCGACGGGATCAGCACCGGCACGTCGAGCGACGTCGCGGCCTGCTGCAATACGGCGGATAGACCAGTTGTCGTGGGCAGCGGCTGCACGCCGCCGGCGTTGCGGGGCGGTGACTCGGCCCCCCCGCTGGCGATGACTTGACTGCGCGTAAGGCGGTCATCGTGGTGGTCGTCGACAGCGCCTCCTTGCAGAGTGGACTGGCGCGCCGGGTTGAGGATGTGGCACATGGGACCCACCCGGGACCACGCCATCTCTATGGTGGCGATGGCCCCTTCATACTGGGCCTCGCGGTCGGCTTGATCCGCGACCTGATGGACGAGGTTCGCGCTGAGACGCAGGTCCATGAGCGCCTCCAGCGTAAAGGCGTCGCGCTGTGGGTCGAACGACACATCGCCGCTATGGCTGTTCGCGGCGTCCGCCGTCTTCGCGGCGGTGTCCTCGCCAAGGACGCCCGTCACGACCGCCGTGGCCAGCTGAATGATCTGCTGCCAATGGCGGCGGCGCATGGCCGCCTGTCGCAGCTCCCGCGCGATGGGGGCCACCGCGGCAAACGCCTTCAGCCGCTGCTCCGCGCTTCGGTACGAAGGCCACAATCGAACCGATGCCGCCGCGCTGCTGCTCCCAGCGGCATTCGCGACCGCCGCCAGGCCCGCGACGTAGCGAGCGCAGTCCTTGACCAGCCAGGTGGTGTCCAGCAGGGCGAAAGGAGTCGCCAGCCAAGCGTTGACGTCGATGCTGGTCGCCGCGGCGTAGTCCCAGAGCCACTTCGCCGCGCGCAAATCCTCCCAGGCGCCCGTCATGTCCCCGAATGTTGACGGGGCAAGGTCATACAAAACCTCGAGGTGGCGGAGCTCGGCGACGTGCGACTCGTGCTGGCGCCACTGCTGGGCAGCAGCGTCGATGGCGGCGTAGATGCGGTCGATGCCTTCACCGCCATCGGCGGAGCGGAACGGCGCCTGGAACATCGGCTCGCTCGTCAGCATTTGCTGCCTTGCCGTTCTCAGCAACGCCTGACATGCGGCGATGTCAATTTTGACGCGCGCCGCCTCACGCGCGTGGAGAGGCAGGAGCTGCTCCTTTACAGCTTCGGATTTGGCCCGGGCTACGGTCCAACTTGCCTCGATACGTTCCGACCGGTCACAAAGCGCTGCGATGGCGACTCGGTCGGTGGGGCCGCACCACCGCTGGAGGCAGTCGACGGCCTGCGCGAAAGCTGGCAGCATCGCGGCGATACTCGACGCACGGCGCTCGACCATGGAGAGCACTTCGAACGCGGCCCTCACGGTGGCGGGTTCTTCGACGAAGCGGATCTCACCCTCGTCGAGCTTGGAGCTGACGTCCCTCGTGAGACTTTCCACACTCGCCATCGCGACGTCTACGTGGGAGCGAATGTGCGATAAGACTCCCGCGGTGGCGGAGCTCGCCAAGGAGCGCAGCTGAGTGCGCACGTGACGGCAGTCTATACGCACCCAGCCGCCGAGGAGCGTCGACACCGGCAGGTCGTCGTCCTTGTGGCTGCGCTCCGCTAAAGCACTCAGCCGCTTGAGCGTCTGTTCCAAGTGCGCAAGCGTGACACCGCGGAACATTTCCTCCTGCGCGGCGCTGCCTGGGCCTCCGTCCGCGACCGCGGGCGACGACTTGGCGGAGGGGTCGCTGACATCGTCGAAAGAGGACGACGCAAACGATGCTGCGGACGCAAAGGCGTCCCGGGGCGACGCACCTGGCTCCTTCAGCGTCCGCACCAGCTTGACGACGTCGACAATCGGCGCAGCGGCACCGCCGACCCCGGGGGCAAGAACCGGCAGCTCGATGCACGACCACAACTCACCAAACGCCGCCTCGACTTTGCGCAGAAAAGCGACCGCATCGCGGTCCGTTGCTTGCAGTCTCGAGACGACCAGCTCTGCGCCCAGGAATGCGGAGCCCTGCGTGCCCGAGGAGCCGTCGCGAGACTGGCTGCGGTGCCGTAATCTATGGGCGTCGTCATCCAGCGTGAAGGAGGAGGGCACACCAGAGAGGTCGTCCGCTGGCGGTGCACCGGCCAAAGGCGAACGTCGCAGAAGAAGAGCCGGCAGCGTTTCCGTGACGAGAGTCCACACGTCCCGGATCAGCGGGCAGCACGGCTGACGCCAAGGAAGGTTGAAATGCGGCCATGAAGGGGGAGCGCACCGGTCGTCCACTGGGGGCTCCGGCGGCTGCCTCGGTCCAGTTGTCGACCGTGTTCCGCTGGCCCAGCTCCTCGACCCGTTGCGAACTGAGAAACACCTCGTAATATCCCCCAGGCGGCTGGGCCCCCGCGCCCGACGCCGTCTCCAGACGGGGGGTCGACTTGACGACAGGGGAAAAGGCGTCGTCGAAGCCACAAATCGGCGGCGGGGGATACCACAGGGACCCACCCACATCCGCATGCGCCCCCATCAGCGAGGCGGCGATGGTGGAGGGGCGGTGCATCGACGAGTTTGAGCCTCGACGGCCAAGGTTGCGGCGCGACACAGGTCCCGCGGTGGTGTTGAGCGGCGGCTTCGGCCCAGACGTCGTCGCACCCACGCCGCCGCGGTGTAGTCGGTGCTGCTGCGCCCGGCGCCCTTCGTCAAACCACGGGCGCTGACACGCCGGGAGCACCGTGAGACGAAGGTCCACGAGCGGCATCACGGAGCTCTCGCCGCCGTTGCTTGTCCCGTGGTGGTGCGAGGCCGCCGTTGGCACCCCTTGGAGCTGATCGACGAGACTCTGAACGAAGGTGGCGAGGAATTCATCGAAGGAGCGAATGACCTGGGCCTCCACTGTGCGGATGTAGTCCTGCCAGGCAGGATGCGATGGCGCGATTCGTGGGAGCCCCGCGCGGTCCTTCATGTCGTTGAGCGCATCGTTGCTGGTGGTCGACGCCTCGCCCAGCGTCACCGCGAGGGAGGCGACGTGGGTTCGCATGAACCGCTGCATCCGCTCCACTGCGTCCCGCAATTCATCAGCCGTCAACGTGTGGTCTCCACCGCCATTACGCGGCACGGCGAGGCTGTGCCCGGAGGATGAGCGCACGGGAAAGAAGAGGCTATGTTGCAGCTGCCCGACGTTGGATTCCATTGTCTCCGACACGCTCGCGAGCGTGCTGAGCGAGTGGTCCAGCTGGGTCGCCACCTCGAGGCACGACATGGCGTAGACGTCGATGGCCCCGCCGCTCGCCCATGTCAAATCGTCGAGGCCAGGTTGAAACGTCTGGTGCGCCCTCAGCAGCTCTTCCTCGAACAAAGGCTGCTGATGGGGAAGAATGCGCGCTTTGGCCCTGTTGTACTGCGTGACCGCGTCGCTAAGGTGCACGTACCGGAGGTACAGCTCGTCCGACCCAGCGACAATTTGTTGTAGTGCTGGCGGCATTATGGGCAGCGGTTCGCCTCTCGCAGCAGAATGTCGATAAAGGTCCATGGGCAGAGCCTCGATGACGCCCGCCATCCGAGCCGCATCCCGCGCGCTCTCGACGACGACTCGTTGCAGCCGCACAGTCAAGACGTCCGACGCACCGGTTGAAGTGCGACCGGCTGGGGGCGCGCCGTGACGTGGCTCGAGCAACGACTCGCGATTCCGGTGATGAATGTCAACGACCGCGTCTGACCAAACGCTGAACCGGTGTCGGATGGCCCGCACAAGCGATCCCACCAGATGCTCGAAGAGCGCGAAGGCAGGATGGGAGGCCGTCGCGGCTGAAGAAGCATTGTCGACCGTCGGTTCGTCATGCCGACGAGTCTCGGCGATGAAGGCGGCAAGGCTCTTGATTGGCCGGTAAATGTCAGCCAAGCGGCGGACGAGCGCTCCCACAAGTTCGACGGCCGCTGCCAAGGGGGGGAGCAGCCCTGCATCGAGCAGCGGCGGCGTTTCCACGCGGCGCGTCTCCTCAGCGACCAGACGACTGTTGCCTGGCGTCTCCTCCCCCACTAACGCTTGCCAACGCGCGCGCGACTCGCGGAAGATGGTGTGCACGAGGTTCAATTCGACGTGCCACGCTGCCCACACTGCGTCGAACACGCGAGCCCACGCGGCGGCAAGGTGCGGCTTGCACATGGCCCGCGCAAACGAATCCACCAGCTTGATGAGGCCAGTTGACACCGGTGCGCCGTTCACGGCCACGACGAGGGCGTCGACCGTCCGCTGCTCGATGGTCAGTGCGGTGCGGCGCAGCGTCTCCATGCATTGGTCGAAGACGGGCGATTCGACGTCCGCCAAACCCATCAGCCCCCGGGCCGACAAGTCGTTGAGTGCCGCGAGCAATTCTGTATGAGAATGCAACACGGCCTGCCTGAGCACGTCATCGCTTTCAAGGTCCACGGTCTTGAGGTAGTCAAACAGTTTACGCTGTTCCACGGACGTCCGGATGTCCACACAGCGTTCCAAGAAACAGTCGAGCCTCGCAAAGACAAGTTGGCTCGGGAACTGGCCAGTTCGAGCAGCCGTCTTCACCTCGTCGTCTTCCTCCCGCGGGGCCGTGGGATCCCCCCACGTGCCGGTCGCATCGCCAGGATGGCTGCGGCCCCTTTCTGCTGCCTCAGGAGTGAGCGGCGTGGGGCTCCTCGTCATGCACCAATCGCGAAATTCGAAGTACTGCGATTTGAGTTCGGCGGCCGTGCGAAATACGGCCTCGAGGCGATGGGCCAGCTCATGCGGATCCGAACCGAAATACATATCGAAGCTACCGTAGTCGGCGGCTCGCTCCAGAAACACGTCACAGAGTCCTGCAAGCAGCCGTGAGATGTTCGCCACGGTGGCGTACTGCGGCCGCCCCTCCCACAACCGTCGCATCAGGTGCATCAGGACGACGAGGGTGCCCCGCTCCTGGAGCTCATCAAACGGTTCTGTTTGGTGCGCGGCGAAGCGCGGACCACTCGTCGCGGCCGGACCAGTTCCGCGGGCGATGGAGGCAATTTCGCCGAGAGCCTGAAAGTGAGGGAGTAGCGGGGCGAGCCACGCGGCGGTTTCTAACACTGGTCGGGACTTCGCCGCGATTTCGGCGACACACTGCTCCAGTCGTTCCGCGTACACACTGCGTCGTTCGGACAGCTGCCGCAGCATAGCCTGACAGTCGGGTTGCTGTGTGCGCTGGACGACGCCTTGCAGGTTGGTCGCTTGCCGCATCCACCAGCGGCACTCGGCGGTAGGCGGAAACGTTTCGACGACCATCGTCGCCCCACCACTACCCCTTCGAGTGGTCACTACGCGGCGTCGCACAATTCGCGCAGTGTCATTGGTGTGCCCCTCCGAAAGCAGGAAAGGATTGATGAGGCGGTCGCCGACCAACTGCAGCTGCGCGATCCAGCGGGCCGCATGCCGTTCGAGCTCACAAAGCGGTTGCACGACGGTCGGCATCGTCGCGGGAGGGGTCCCACGATGGGGGGCGGGTGATCCGGTGAAGCCATCATCGTCGGGTTCGTTCGGCAGTTCACTTCCCAGCATGTGGTAGGCTTCAGGCAGCACGGTGACCCCCGCAACACTTCCCACGAGAAGGTCAGCCTCAATGGCGACGTCGAGTAGCTGCTGCTGAATGGCGCGTCGAGCGGCAACAGACGCAGCCAAACTGCCGACAGCATCGGTGAGGGGGGCGGCGGCCTCCTTGCCACCTGCAGGCTGCAGTGGTGGCCCCGCACGTTGGGTGGCCCGTTGACGCCCTGCGTCCTTGAAGAATGCGTCGCCTTCGCCGGCAGGGGCAACCACAACGACGGAGTCCGCCGTTTTCCGGGCACCGCGTCCCGTCGCCGGGGGTGAACTAAACATAGGGGCGACCGTTTCGTCGCGCTTCGTGTGGCCGTACACGGAGTCGTCGAGCAGCGGGATGTAGACGCCCGTGATCATGAACCGCAGCGCGTCGTGCGGCGGCCAGGGGAGCTCGAAGCACGACACATAGCGATGGAAGTGGACGTGCATCGCGGAAATGCCACTCGCGGCGCCTCCTCCACCTCGTGCGGCGGCCGACACTGGCAAGGCTTCCGGGGCATCCTTCATGAAGCAAAAACATTTTTTCGGCGGCCAGTAGGATGAGGGCGCCGACGACGGGACGTGAGATGCGTCGCCGCCGTTGAGTTGAGACGGCGCTGAGTTGCCCGGAAACTTTGCCCCCACGTAAACTGTGGAAGGGCCGCTGCGGCACGCGACGAGAAGGCCGTGCCCCGGGGCCTCGATGAAGACCTCGACATCGCGCCGAGCCGTTTCGGACTCTAATGCTCGTTGAAATTCGCCGGGTTTCGTGCGAAGGGCGCACACCAACCGCGCCTCGAGCCACTGCACGCGAGTGTCGTTGTAGAAGGCCTGCTGTTGTTGCTGCGCAGCCGTGTCTGCGTCGAGACGTTTCCCGATTCGTCTGGTGAGCATTGGTTGCGCTAGTGTGTTTTTTGGGGACGGAAATGTCTTCGTGGGTGTTGAGGCTGGGCGTTGAACAGTGGAGGGTGCCAAAGCGGAGAAGGCGCCGCGGGGGGGGGGGGGGGGGGGGGGGGGGGGGGGGGGGGGGGGGGGGGGGG
>ERZ1292630.1136-Hain-H41-02um-R3-1136-length-26801-cov-7_pt1 | contig 26801 bp, 8 predicted proteins | sample MGYA00564408_ERZ1292630 | MGnify/ENA primary metagenome ERZ1292630 (study PRJEB36523, sample SAMEA6512641) | groundwater metagenome | collected 2019-01-08 | study: AquaDiva: Metagenomics assemblies of 32 groundwater samples
CTTCGGGTCCGTCCCAGGACCACCAACCCGATACGTACCGAACGCGAACGCAACGTAGGGGTCGATTGGATAGATTCGCCTTCGCCGCCGCCGCCGCGAGGGTCCAACGCGGCGGACTTTGTTGTACGATTGTCCCTCGAAATAGTTCGACCCACGCCCCCGTCGCCCGGGCGTCAACGTTGGACACAACCGCGCAGCAAATTGAGGCAAACCACCACCACTGCACCCAATTGATCCATCTTCCCCGTCGGACCTCCATCTACATCGAGCGGGACGAAGGGCCGTGGCTTGAGCAAGATGGGACACGAGGAAGTTAAAAAAAAACACCCGGAAAACGAAAGAATGAAAGAAATACAAACAGCCACGATCATATTTCAAAACAAACAACTCGTCGACAATTTATTCCTTTTCAAAGAAAAAATTGAAAACGAGCTAGACAGTTCACACAGCACATCCCTAAGCGCCCCTGGTTTCAAAAAAATGCGAGAAGCGGAAGGGTGGGGCCACCCTTTGGCCTTCGTACCTCTCACACATCTCTCGTCGGTGCGGCTCGTTGACGCGGGCACTAACACCAAACGGCAAAACGAACGAATCTCTCTCAGATCAGATCTCTAGATGCACACTCATCTCCCCCCCCCCATCGGAGCCCTCCCCCCCTTCGTTTGGGCTATGCTCACGAGAAGCTGAGATGAGTGTGCATCACCGTGAGGGCGATGCTAACATACGCCGCCACCAGAAGCGCCCCTTGCAGCCAGTTCGTCCGACCCGCGATGGTCACGAAGCACACCACGAGCACGCTCAGCAGCATGACCGCGGTTAACAACGGGTGAAAGTTTAGGTCCAACGGGACGTTCACGAACCACGCGTACATGACGAGGAGTGGCACGACGAACATCGTCACCTGAATCGTGGATCCCAAGGCCACTCCCACGGACACATCAATCTTCCCTTTCGCCGCCATTGCCAACGACGACCCTAGCTCGGCGATGTTGCCGGCGATGGGGACCAAAATGAGGCCGACAAAGTCGGGATTGAGATGCAACTCCTTCGTCGCACCCGTGATGGTATCCACAAAGACGTCAGATATCGTCGAGATGAGGAGCGTCACCACGACCATGCCGCCAATGGCGAAGCTGAAGTCGAACTGAGGCACTTCGATTTCGCTTTCATCGTCTTCTTCACTGCTGTGGATGGACGCGATGGAACTAAGGGTGTGAGGGAGGGGGCGGCGATCATGCGACTCGACTGGCACCGTCACGACAGCAGACGGGGGTGGCTGGGCCCCTTTCGCGCCTTTGCGGCGAATATCAGCAAGCCCATGCTCGACGGCCGCGGAAGGCGCAAATTCGGCCGACTCATCGACGACGACCGACTCGTGGTGAGCGCCGAAGGCGAGCGAGTCGTCAGTCTCTTCCTTATACGGAACGAGCAGATGCGGCGGGACTGTGTTCAGCATCGGGGTGGCGTTTTTTCCTGTCGGCGGAAGTTGTGAAGAACGTCCCGACGACGATCCCGCGATTGGGGCGCTGCGAGTGACCATTTCCGACGCTGCGGCTGGGGGCGCCAGCGGCGGCATGGCTGCTTGCGCCTGCCTGGTGCGCTCAGTTGTCGATGTCGCCGTCGAATCGTCCGTCCCGCCGTAACCACGCGGCCGCGTCACCACTGGCGACCTGACGTCGGAGCTCGGCGCTAGCCGCGCAGCGTCGTTCTGATTCGACGGTGCCGTTGCCGCACTGGGAATCGATGAGACCGCGGAGACGGAATCGCTGCGAAGCCGACGGCTCACGGACGTCCCTGCTGTGCCACTGGCAGCGACAGCCGGTGGCTGGGCGACGTGATGGTGGTGCGACGACGGTGGGGGAAGCGGCCGAACCCCGCCGCCTCCTTTGCAGAAACTTCGTAGACTGTTAAGCACGAGCACATCCTCATCGTCCTCGCCTTCCCGCATGTACCTCAGCGGAACGCGAGCGCGAACACCACGCATCGGCGACACGAACGAGGCCGCGAGCGGCCGCGAGGCTGCTGCTTCAGCAGCCTCTCTCGGAGGCGCCGCTGGTCCTCCGCCCTTGTGATGGTGGTGGTGGCGCCGCGCGGGGGGCTGCGGGTCGGCTGTCTCTGGCTCCTGTGGCTGTGTAAGAGGCACGGGCATGATCGGGGCGTAGTCTGCTTCGGCGCGCACTCTCGAGGAACGGTGAAATGACGAGCGCCGGCTGCGATGACGGATGGCCTGGGTGTCCGAAGGTAGCATCGTGCCGCTGCTGTGCAGCGTCGTCGGTGACCCTGGAGTACGGTCACTTACCGCCTCGTGCTCGCGGAGGATGTCCTTGGTCAGCGCTTCCGCCTTTGCCTGCCGACGCGCGACTCGCTTTTCCTCCCTAGCCTGGCGCTTGGCTTCGTGAACTTTGCGCTTTTCTGCTTTCCGCGCGGCTTTGCGGGCGGACTTCGACGATCCTCTCGACGCTTCATCTCCTTTGCAACTGCTGGACCTCGACGAGGAAGAGGAAGAGGACGACGACGAGGACGACGACGAGCTACCGCTGGATGAGGACGAGCTGCTGCTACTGCTACTCCCGCTCGACGACGAGTGGCCGCTCGACCCGGCGCTGCCGTCGTCGTCGAAGAGCTCCTTGTGGGTGTGCAACTGGAATAGGAGATAGCAGGCGTAGGTGGCGCACATGACGAAGGCGACCCTCCGAGAGACGATGAGGGCGAGCGGCGACGACGACCCCTTCGCCGCCATCTCTTCTTCTTCCAAACTGTGGCCGGCCGAAGACGGCACTAACGTTGGCGTCAGCGCGTCCTTCGAAGGTGCCAGGTAGAAGGCATCATGAGGAGATAGGCTCCGCGGTGTGGGCGGCGGCGGGGAGCGCGCTCGTCCTCGCGTCGACACGGCAGGCGCAGGCCAAGGGGCTTGATCCTCGTCCGCAGTCGCTCCCACCACGACCGGGATGACGAAACTCAACATGGATAGCAGGAGCAACAGCGAGTACGTGGATGCGGCGACGCCGTTCAACTTTAACGTCTGCTTTTGCCGCCCTGCGAGAATGATCGACGCGCCCAGCGCGAAGAGCATGTTGCAAAGAACCGAACCGATGATGGAGAGCTTGACGACGCTGATGAGGTTCGCGCGCAGCGCGAGCACCATGATCACAAGCTCCACGGCGTTGCCAAATGTCACGCTCAATAAGGCGCCGACGACGTCGTTGCTGCGTATCGCGAGGTCCTCGGTGAAGTCTGCGAGAAGCGCCGCGAGCGGCATTAATGAAAGAGCGGACACGACGAATAGGACGCTGTCTCCAAGTCCGAACCATTCCTTCCCGAAGAGCGCGATCGGGACGAGCACCATGAAGATCTTGAACTGCCACGCTTCCTCAAAGAGTGCTCGGAGCTGAGTGATAAAGTGGAGCCAGTAGGGCGGTGCGGGCAGCTCCGCCACCTCACCCGAAGACGCCCCGAGGTGGTCGTGGATCGCCGCCGCGCCCCCGACAAGAGCAGTCGATGCGGTCGGTGCGGGTGGTGGCTTGTACGCCGCCGAGCTCGTCATGACGAGACTGCCATTGCGCAACAGGCCCCCGTCGGCCTTGGCTGGTGTGGCTTGTACCGAGGTTTGAGGCGTCCGCCCCACGGCCGCTCCCTCGGTAAGGGGCTTCGCAGGGGCAATCGCCGCGGCAGTTGCCGCGGCGACCTTGCGATGCTGATCCGTTAGCCGGCCGTAGGCGAAGGAGCCCGCCAGCACCAGTGGTGTATGGTGGTGGTGGTGGACCACCTTGCTAACCGGCGCGGCAGTTGAGTGCCCCAATGAGGCGGCGGGGGTCGGCTGCATTGCTTTCCTTATCCTTTCCCCTTAATTTAGGTCTCTTTTTTTCGGCGACCGGCCCAAAATAGTGGTTACTATATTCCACACCGTCGGTGTGACTGCAATATCGATTAGGGTGGCCTAGCGAAAAAAACAACCAAGGCCCATTCGAACACGATCCTGTCGACGGCGCGGGGGATGGCCTAATACGACCCCATTCGTGCCGTGAGAGCGACAGGAGAAGAAAACCCGTTTCGCCCTGGCATCTCTCCCCGGAAAGCGGCCGAGGCGTAGGGGGCCAGAGGGCAGGGCCAGCGTGTTCTGGACTATCGACATTCAGTGTAGGGCTGCGGACGCCTCCGCAGGTCTCTCACACAACACACACACACACACATACAAGGGACACATTGTCAGCGCTCTACATGAACATTTTCGGCCGCAGGACGCCCGTAACCCCCAAAGGCGTTTTCTCACTCCGCGGCCGCCTCGTCCTCTTCTTCCTCGGGATCCTTCTCCTCCTCGGAGTCATGCTCCTTCGGCTCCTCTCCGCGGAGCACGAGCTTCTCATTGGCAGCCGTTGGGTCCTTGACCTCGGTCATGTCCGCCGGCTCGCCGAAGATCACGGGTGCTCTAGCAGGCGTGTAGGCGTGGTCGGTGCCTTTGCAGCCGTTCCCGAAATAGACGCAGCCCCATGTCTTACCCTGTTGGGCGGCGAAGGCGAAGGCGCCTGGCCATCGAAGTGAGGACACGCCGACGACCGCATGCTTCTTGTAGATGTTGCTCTTGATCGTGGTGCTCCAGGCCGATATTTTCTTGCGCAGCGGGTCGTCGTCGGGAACGTCCTCGTCCTCCAGCGGTTTTGGCTCATCCTCATCCTTGGCTCCTTCTTCGCCTTCGGCGGCCTCTTCCTCGGCTGGCTCCGCTTCGGCGTCTTCCTCGTCGTCGGGGTTGGGTTCCTTTGGTGCCGTGATGACCGCGTAGAGGGAGTCCTTCTTGACGGGCACGAAGGGCTCCTTGTCTTCCTCCTCCTTTTTCTCCTCCTCTTCTTCCTCCTCCTCGGCCGGGGGCTCCTCTTCTTCGCCTTCTACTTCGGGCTTCGGTGGCACCTTGGTGCAGCGACCGGTTTCGTAGACATACGCCTCCGCGTGTTGCCATTGCTCGAGATCGGCGAGGGCAGAGACACCTGCTTCTTCGTCAGGGGCGTACTCCTTATTGACACGAGTGAACGGCAGGTACTTTGCGGGCTTCTTCTTCTTCTTGGCGCCCTCGGCTTCCTCCTCTTCCTCTTCCTCCTCCTCCGGCTGCGCGACTTCTAAGGCGTTGGCTGGCGCGACGTAGGTGGCCGCCACGATCCGGGCGAGCTGGGCACGAAGCAGCTCTCTCTCCGTGCCAGGGAAGAGTGGATAGGACACCACGGCGGCGTTCAGGTCGCCTGTGAGGTACTTGGAGAATTTTCTCGCCGCGTTGACTTGCTGCGGCGTGACGTCGGGTAGCAAAGTCCACTCGGATGACGCGTTCGGTGCCACCCAGAAACTGAGTCGGTTGGCGCCTTTGTATGCGGGCTCGGCTTGAATGTCCACGTCAACCTTCTTTCTCGGTGGTTTGGGCATTTCGTTGACTTCTTCGTAGACCGCCTCACCATCCGCCACGTAGCGACGAGATGACACCACGAGGTAATTTCCCTTCGTGCCAAAAATCTTTCCGACGAATCGAACGTCTTCGAGCTTCTTGGACGAGGCTAGCTTGAAGATGCTCAGGTCGAGAAGGAAGGCTTCTTGGTCCATCAATCCATGGCCAAAGACGCGCAGATACTTGTTCATCTGTTGCACCGACGCAAACCCAGGGCCCTTCGGGGGAACCACGGTGGTGGTCGTGACTGTCGTAAACGGGGTGGGCTGCTCGACCACCGTCTTTACTTCCGGCTTCGGCAACACGAACAATTCGGCATCACTCTGCGCGCGACGCAGCACTTCCGTGGAGACGGGAATGGGGTCCGACGTGGGAAGCGCAGGGTCGGCGTACACAAACTTGCTCCGTTTCACGAGGTCCGATACGGCGGCGAAGCGTTCCGCGTGATGGACCACGTCGTTCGGGTTGTCCTCTAACATTTGGTAGATCACGTCCTGCAGGTGATCGTACAGGCTGCCACCCTGGCCATCGCTCGCAAGCAACAGCGCCTTGGCCGTGGCGATGCTATGCTGCTGCTGCAGGGTCAACGCAACGGGCTCCATAATGGTGGGGGGAAAAGCTGTGCGTAGGTCTGTGTCGCGGTAAAAGAAGAGGCCGCAAACAAGAAAACACGGGTCAATCTTCGCCGTGCGGCTCACAAGGATCAAAACGTCATCGTCCGTCCGATCTCTATGACGCTGCGGTTCTAATTGTTCGCTGGATCGTCCCCCTCTTTTCTTCACGTTTTGTGAATGGCGTTTCCTTTTCGTTCTTTGTGATGTGAGAAGAGATGGTTCGCTAAAAATCTATGCAGCGGACGGGACCGCTTCGCCCCCGGTGGTCGTCGTCGTCGGCTTGGCGCTCGTCACTCTGAGTTTCGCGGCTGCAATCTGTTGGTTGGTCGTCGCGAGGATGATGGCCTCCTCTTGGATCGTTGTTGTGATCGGCTGGCCCCCGGATTTATTAGCACCCTGCGACGGCGGCAGCGTTTGCGCGCGCGTGAGGCGCACGTCGTTACACGCGGCGATGAAACTTTGGCCTCCCATCATGGTCATCAGGTCGCGGCCGACCGTGGTCGATGCGCCCATGGTAAAGTTTGCCAGTTGTGGGGCAAGGTGGGGGAACGTCTCCTTGACGAGACCGGGTAGGTTCTTGAAGGTGGTTTCCGTATCTCGAATGACCTCTTCGACGACGTCGTCGTGGGCGTCGATCCAAATCGAGTCGTGAATAAAATTCACAATGTAGGCGCGATGGCCATAGTACTCCTTGGTGGCGAAGTGATGGTAGAATAGCCGGGCGACGGCGAGCTGAACCAGTTCCGCCCCAAACGCTTGTATGGGATAGTTTTTCAGCGTGGGTAAGTTGTGCTCGGCATCATGGAGCGGAAACGCCACGCGGAGTCCGGTCGGCATCTCCACGATGCAGCGTTCCAGACCCCCGGGATTCCCCGCGCGAAAGCACAACTGTCGGATCGTTTTGTGAAGCTCCACGATGCCTGGATAGTCGCTTTCCTCTCGTGCGATCATCCGCTCGATGTCCTCAACGTCCAAGCCCGAACTCTTGGCCAAAAGCCGCACACCCCCGCCGTAAATGCGTTGAAACGACATGATTTTCGCAACGCGACGCAGGGCGACCGTGGAAGGGTCATCGACAGCCAGCTTCGCCTTCAACTCGTCATACGTCGCCGTCGGGGCGAGGGCGAGGCAGCGTTTGAGATGGAAGTCCACGCCACTCGCCAGATCATTCAGCATGCGCGCATCTTGCGCTAGGAGCGCCAAGATAGCCACCTCGAGTTGCTTGAAGTCCACTTCGACCATGAAGCCATGATCACGACCGAAGCGTGAGCAAAACATGCGCCGCTGCCCGCTCTTATCATCCTTGGGAATGCTCTGGCAGTTGGGATGCATCGAGCTGGTGCGGCCGGTGGTCGAGCCGGTGATGCAGATATCCTGATGGAGACAGTTATCGAATTTGTGAACAAACATCAGCGCGGTGGCGTCCTCGGGGTCCGTGGTGTTGGACGCACCATGCGCGCCTTCGTCCACATCAGGAGTCGCGAGGGGCGGAGCGGTCGCAGTGCTGTCCGTCAGAAGCTTCTGAGGTGGTGGCGAGGAGTCGTCCCCGATCATTGGTTCTGATCCTGACGGCTGCAAGACTCCGAGCTGATTCCGCACGTAGTCGGCCCGCTTGAGCAGTAGTGCCGCCGCGTCACTGCCGTTCTCCGACAACTCTGCGAGCATCACGGGATCCACGGTGGCGCGTCGACGATAACTCGCGATGACCTCCGGCTGTCCTTCGAACAGCTTCACCACTTCGCCTTCCAATCTCGGCGTAATCGTCACGGCCGTGATGGTGCATCGCCCTGGGAGGGCGTGATTGTGCCGCTCACGAGTGACCGACCGACCAATCGCAAAGAGCACGCCTAGGACCTGCTTATGCACGGGCTGGGATGTCATCCCTAGGCCAGCGACGAGGCACTTCCACAACGCGAGCGTGTCCGCTTTGGCACGGTGCGCCTTGGAGTCCACGTCCACTCGCAGCGCCATCCGAAGCGTCGCGAGCCGCAAACTATTCGTCGCGATGCCACCACCGTTCGCGGCGATGCCGCCGCTCCCGCCGGCGACGGTAGTTTGCCGCATGGCCCGGAACAGAGGTACGGAGTCGCCAAACAAGACGTTGCTGTCGTCGAATGGAATCCCCGCGCGGCTAAACTCGGCACGGAGCACAGGCTCATCTAACTTTCCGCCATTGTGCGCCATCATAATGATAAAGTCACGCTGATTGGGATCCTTCGCCACCCGTTTGGTTTTGGCTCCTCCTCCTCGCCCCTTCTGGAGGGCGGCTCTCTTCTGTTTCAGCTTCGCCAACGCGGCACGACGAGCACCTCCAGACTTCCCCGACACGTTGATGACGAACTCGGCATCGTCGTCGTCGTTCGCCAGGGCACCACCGCTCTTGCTGTTGTTTTTCGACGTGGTTTGGCCCATGTCAAAATAGTCGTAGATCGCCGGGATGAGGGTGTCGAAGGTCGGCGCTCGTTGCACCATGGCGTCGGTGATGCCGTGTATCGCGATGACGTTTTCGGGCATTCGCCGCTTGGGGTTGACCAACGAGCTGAACGTTTTTCCCGTTTCGGGCTCGTGAATGCAAATTTCCACGATGCGGTCATCGTTGGCGTTTAGGCCAGTCGTCTCCAGATCGTAAACAAGCAGCCGAAAGTTGGACGGCTTAAAGGGCTTCGGCGGTGTTGCAGCGGTTGAACGTGCCGGCTTCACACTTCTTGGAGCAGCGTGCCGCTGCGAATGGCTGCTCGAGGCAGCGCTGCTAGTCAATGACGAGGAGGTGGTAGTTTTTTTCTTTCCATACGCCACATCGAGAAAATCGCTGACCACGTCGACGACCGCATGCGCGTTCACGGGGATGGGCAAGTCGCACTCCTTCGCAAATTCGAGCAACGCTGGATGCCCGCGCATGTCGCTGAGGCAACCGGCGACGTAGACGAGTTCCACGAGTGCGACGGCGTGCCCAGGCGACGCAGGGGGGAGCACGACTTGCGATTTTGCCCCGCTCGTCAGTGGTCCACCGAGGAAAAATAAATTTCGATGACTTGGGTTCGACCAGCTAAACCAATCTCTGGGCATGTCCAATGGAAATACGTCTGAGAGATGTCGGTAGAGCAGGTTATCGATCACCTTGATAACGCTCGTGCTCGACGAGCGCTGATGCGCCGCCTCATGGACGTTGACAAAAATGCCACGATATTCGATGTCTGCTAGCGCGACGAGGGCCTCTTGCCGAGTGACGATCGACGTCAGCTGCGCTTGTTTCAACGCACGGGCAATTTGCGCCTTGAAGACTTCCTCCGCCACTCGCAGCGCCGCGTCCGTTTCGCCTTGAAAATAGGGGGAAATAACGCTCGTTCCCAGCGGGTCGCGGATCATCGGAGTCATGGATTGCTGCTCCTGTTCATATCGCTCCGCCGCTCGCTTCTCCTCTTCCGACATCGGCAACAGCGCCGGTGGGACGACCGCACAGCAAAGTTTGTTGGCCAATGCCAGGCGGTCTCCCCCGCTACCGCCTCCCGTGGCAGTCGCCACTGGCGACGTCGTCGTCGACTCCTGTGTTAAAGATGGACGTTCCGTCGCGGCTTGTCGCTCCGTAAACTGCCCTCCAGCAAAGACCTCCGACGTCAGCGACAAGCCATACCGCTCCGCGATGACGCTCAAGGAGTTGTGCGGCGACCGAATCAAAAACGTGCTCAAGAAGTACTCCGCGGCACTTGGGCACCAAATGCGACCACCGCGGCGAATGAAGGCGACGAGAGCGGGATCCTCCCAGGCCAGGAGCAGCAAATTTTTCGCCTCCGCGACCACCAACACGTCGTAGTCGTCGAGCGGCGGAAAACAGAAGCAACGTGGCGCGGTGACCGATGATAGATCGACAAGTAGATCGTCCCGCGTGCAAAACAATGGCGGTGGCACCACGGTCGCGGGCACCACGACGGTCGTGGGCGCCACTGCGGCTTCGTCACGGGGGAGCTTCGTATCGGTCGCGTCATGGAGGTGTGCGACGGCTTTGCCAAATGCCGATGCCGTGGCGTTGGCAAATACAGCCGCCGGAGCTCCATCGCCAGGGGCCGCCGGCCGCCCTGTGGCCCCTTCGGGCGCGGCAGCCGGATCTGCTCGGAGAGCCTGCACGGTCGCTTTTGCGGACTGTCGCCAGGCTGACAGCTGCCAGTCGGCGACGCTTCGGCAGTTGTAAGCCTGCAAGGGCATTAATGTGCGGCCTCGATAATCGCGGAAGGCCGCGAAGCGGATGTGGTTCTCCTGACTGTGGGGATTGGATAGGCGATGGTGACTCGCGTACGTCGTCGTGACCGCGACCATGATGAGATATTTTGAAAGCTGCGAGTCCACCAGCTGCTTCTCGGACGCGGTCTTGCTTTTGACGCCGTAGACCTGCTGGATCCACTGGGCCGCCACAGGCGACAAAATGATTTCATTTTTCGACCCGCCGTCATTTTTCATGACGTCAATATTATTGCTCTGACTGATGGACTGCTCTGACTGATTGGCACCGGTCGAAGAAGGACCGCCGCTGCTGCTGCCGCTGCTGCTGGTGGTGGTTGCGCCGTTTGCCACGACGCTCGTCGTGATGCTGGCTGCCCCCGCGGCGACCAACGGCGACGTCGCGGACGGTTGTTCCCGATCGGTCGTATCCGTTTGAGCAGAACTGATGGGATTCGATGCCGCGTCGGCGACGGTCGCTGCGTTTCCCGGAGTGGAGGGTTCATCCTCGCCGACACGAAGCAGCCGTTTTTCCCATTGATAGGTGAGCCTTTTTTGAAGCTTCTTTGCAGCCGCGGCCCGAATGTCTTGCTCGAGGTCGGCAAGACCGTAACCTGGAATGACATCGAGCAGGCGCCGCTGCCAACCAAGCAAGTCGCCGGAACGGTATTGCATCTGCGTGAAATCCTTGCGGACGTCACCTGGAAATAAGAGAATCACGTCGCGTTGACAGGAGCGAACGAGCTGACTGGTGACCATCTTCAACGAGGCAAGCACCGTGCGCGAGTGGATGACAAAGATCGCACCACGACGGCGAGCGACGGCGGAGAGCCGGCCGACAATGTCGGCCTTGGTGCCCGTCATGGACACGACGCTGTTTCCGAGAGGCATGAACGAGGCGTTGAGCACACCGTTGGTCATTCCCGTCACGTACAAGAAGCACACCACGTGCGTCGGGCACGCTAGCTCGGCGACAATCTGATTGGCGGTCCATGTGTGGCTAGTGTTGCTGCGCAAGGCTACGATACCCGAGCCACGATTCCGCGTTTGCGCGGCGAGGAATTGCCAGTTCGTGATCACCGGTTTGTAAAAGCTTTCATCGACGCGCCTTGCCAAGTCGGTCACTTGTCCGGCAGCCGCCGACGACGCCGTCGTCGCGTCGGTGGCAGCCTCGTCGATGAACGGGATGCACGCTAGGACCACGTTGCGCGACTTACCGGCGGCAAGGACTTGCGACGCCGCCTCGTCGGAAAACTCGTCATCCTCCGACGCCGCAGAAGATGCCTCTACCGCTGGGTTGGATGGGTTACGAGCGTTTGCCGCCTCATCTTGCTCGGTGGATTCCACCACATCTTCGTAGTCCAAATCCGGCGGGCGGTGATGAACGTTGGATTGTTGCGTCGGTGGCTGTGGGGTTGTCGTCTCTATGGTTTCTCCCGAGCCGAGTCTCGTCGTCGTGGAGGGCGTCGCATCCTGAGGCGAGACGGTCGCCAACGCTGTTCGCATCGTCGTATGAGCATACAAACTCAATCCAACTTGCCGACCCTGTTCGCACAACTGCTCAGCGAGCAACGCGAATGTTTGCTCGTGTAAAGAGGCGCTTGTGGACGGCGTCATCTTGTGCTCCGCGACGAGCATGACGACAGAGCGCGAGAATATATTCCGCGGGACGATTAGCACACGACATTCGGAGAAAAAGTCAATGCTCTGGGAGGCCTTCGTGGTGGTTTCCTGACCAGCGGAGGCACCGCTGCGGTGCTTTTTACTATTCGGGACGATGGCAGGCATGACGGGCATCGGAAGTATGCACACGGGCTTGCCAAGAACAGGGCATATGCAAACGGCGACGATCACGTCCGGTTCCTTGCGAAACCGACCAAACTTGACTAAGACCAGCCGGGGATCCGACACCGGCAGTTGCGGGGAGGATTGCAGTGGGGCTGCTAGAACGTCGGACAGTGCCGACGTAACGTCCACGGCTCCATCGTGATTGATGTCCGCGGCGTTGCCTCCTGCGGTCGTGGCGTGGCTCGACAAGCCACGTGTGTCCTGGGGAACAAACTCTTCAAAGTCATTTTCCTTCGTACTTCCAGTCGACTGTGGCGATGCTTTTGCCTTGCTGCTGCTGAACTCGTCGTAGAGTTGCCGGACTGACACCAAAGCCTTCTCGTCATACGGGAAAAGAGCGTTGGCGGGTACTCGGTAGAGCCGCAACCGGCTGATGCACGCCGCATCCACAATGGCCCCACAGTACGACAGAAGATGCACGCGAAGGAGTTGAGCGCCCGCGGCGCGAAGCACCTTGTCGTCGACCCCGTCGGCGTCGTCTTCCGTGCCGCCGCTACGAGGAGGACGTGAAGTTGGCTGTGAAGAGGAGGCGGCATTCGCAATCGCCTCGACTAACTCTTGATGCACGCTGGGCGCGGATTTCGCGAGCTGCCGGATCACCTTGGGCGAAGACAGCAGCATGTCAGCGCGCACGCCAGTGAGGGCGGCCGCGAGTTGGTGGACGTCGCCATCGGGCAAGCTCCACAGTAACGACTTCACCGCCGCTCGGAGCTTGTGGCGATTCGCGCACGGCGTCTCGGCCTGAGGAAGCGGCTGCAGGTCCGTGGCGGCCGCAGGAGGGGTCGCCACGGCTAGAGGTAGCACGCCATCGAGAACGATTCGGCGGAGCGCTTGTTCGTGACACTGTAACGTCTCTATGGGGCTGCTGCTTGCTGGCGGCACGGTCGCCGCACGCCGAGAAGGGGGTTCACCACTACTACTAGAGGGCATTTGTGCATGGCACCGTGCGGCGCCGAGCAGCCAAGAACGGGTCCCACGGATTGTTGTGTCTCGTCCTCCTGGCGCGATGCGCCCTCCTCCGGGCTCTTGTTGCGCGGTGAACTGAGAGGCGATCCAGCGTCGCGGTGGAAAAGGCGACAGCAACGCAGAAGCCGCTCTCTCTCCGTCCCCATCCTCGACATGTATTAAAAGGCGTCGTATGGTCGGAAGGGCGGCGCCAACCGTCGTCGCGGAAAGGTGGGGCGAAGTAGTAGTAGTAGTAGTAGTGGAGGCGGGCGGCCGCAACAACAGGTTCGACCACTGGGAGATACGGTGCGCGGCAGCGGCGGACGGTGCTGCCGCCGTGGTCGCGGCTCCTCGTGCGACAGCTGGGGTGGTCGCACGCATCAATGACTTTTCCGTGAACTCAAAACCACCCGAACCGATATGACTGCCTAGGAATGAAAAAGGGAGCGCAACATGAAGACTGGTGCGTTTCCTGACCGTCTCGCGTGTCCCGAGAGACAGAACGGAATAGAAAGTCTCAATTCTTCCGCATGAGTCATACAAAATTGACACATCTCATCACAGACGAATGCCGACGACAAAGTTCGCGCAATTTTCTCGCTTCGTTGCTCTCTCTCTCTGCGGCCCTTCGATTGGGGTTTTTGTCTCTATCACACGTTTTGCTGGGCAAAATCCAGAGCATCCTATCGGAAGGAAACATCCCCCCCCGCAATAACCATGTGCAAGAAAGAGGGCTATGGAGCGGCGCGAAGCAAACGCAGCTCGGGAGCGCCATCGTAGCGTGGATCGTCGAGTGGCGTCGGCTGGGCCTGTATCGACTCCAACTGCACTTGCGCCCGTTCCAATCGCGCCCTCGCCTCGTCAATCTCCCGCAGCTGTGCGGCTTCCATTTGGCATCGCTGAAGGAGGGCGTCTTCCTCCCGGCGCTGGCGATCCTCCAAGGCCGCCATGAGGCGCGTGACCTCCTGATGGAAGGCGTCCTTTTCCGACGCGTGTCGCGACCGCAGTTGCCCCAACATGGAGTCCGCGCTCTTCGAAAAGGCGGCGGCCCCTCCCCCTCCACGCATCACGCTGCCGCCCATGCCAGGCGTGGCCGCTTGATAGTTTCGGTATGACGGAGCCACGGACTGTCCGTATGGGCTGTCGTGGCTGATGTGGGAGGGCGCACCACTGCGAGACGAAAGGCTTTGCATCATGGGCGCGGGTGCCGTCGCTTGGTGGTTGCGCGTTGGTGAAATCGGCCTATCAGAGAGGTACGGTGCGGGAGACACCGCCATGCCTGCCGCAGCGGACGACGTCGTCGTTCCGCCGTTGGAACAAGCTCTATTGGAGGTTGAAAAGTGTTGCTGAAGCTGAGATTGCTGAAACGCGGCAGCTTGATCCATCACGCGGCGCATTCGGTGACGTAAATCCGAGAGTTCGTTGCGAAGAGACGTCAACTGCTCCCGCTTTTGGTCCGCCCCTGGGCGTTTGTTGTCAATGTCGGCCTCAATCTGCTGCATTTGTCTCACTATCCGTTCCATTTCCGAACGAATAGTGTCGCGTTCGCGCCGGATGTCGGACATGTTGTTGTCACTGCCGCTGTTAGACATTCGTTGAATTCCTTTTTTGATTTGAAAAAAAGTGGGCGCAAAAGGGGCATCCCCCCAAAAAAAAACGTCTTGATCGTTGACCCTTGTCGCTCTGGGGTGATGGTGACCTTGAACGATTGCCGAGGAAGGCCATGGGGGGTTCTACACGGTCTGTCTGCCTTCACTCCGCAACGATGATTGAACGTCGTGCTTCTTTGGATCATATAGAGACAGAGGCGGAGGAGGGGGAGGGGCCCATCATGGCTACTGAACGACGCAGCATTGGCAGCCGTCTTCGCGCGTCGAGTCGCCGTGAGGCACTCCCTTCATCACGGGGATGTCGTTGTGGCCTCCGTCGCCATGCTCCGGCTGCTCCACCTCTAGCACGTCGGCTTCTCTCGGTTCATCGTTCGAGCCTGTCACATATTCGCGTTGATGTTCCGTATCCCTCGGACTGTAGGCGCTACCTGGGTCGGACATGTACTTGGCGTTGGATCCCGGACGGCTTCCGGAGGTGCCTGGCCGCGGCGGCGGCTGAGAGCTGGGAGGCCGCTTGGACGGTAGGCCGCCGACAACTCCACTGTTGCTGCTTTGTGTCTCTGAAGCATCGATGGAGCCCAGGCGGCCGGGATGGGCAGAGGTCGCCGCATGGGCAGAGGTCGCGTTTCGCGGCGGTGAGGAGCATGCCGGGCGGCCCACCGTCGTGTCCGTGACGTCTGCCGTCAGTGGGCGTCGCTTGGACGGCACGAACAACAGCCGGCTGTCGTCGCCGCCACCGCTCGCTTCTGAGGCGGTTCGCTGATCAGCACGCGCGTGGCTCTTCCACCCAGCGCTGGCGTTGTCAAGTCCCCCTACATCCCCAACCGCACTACCTCCCAGGACCCTCGTGGCGGTGTCATCCCCTCGCCGTGGCGGTGGGAAATAAACGGCAGGCAGTGTCGGCGCCGACGCGTCGCCCACGACGAGCAGCGGCACGGCGGTGGGCGGCGGCAGCGGCGGCTGTGTCGCACCCTTTTCTGCAAAGGGTCGACCAGTTGGACCAGAGGAAGGGGACCGGCTTGCCGCGGCCACCCACGTTCCCGTGTTGGCTTTCAACAACGCCTCGTCGCGTACCTCGTCGTCGTCATCGTCGTCGAGGGCGGACATGTCATAGGCACCCGCGTCGCTGCCCCCGAACGTGACGGTCAGGTGCCCACCATCGCTCGCGCGACGGGCCGCAGCCGCCGTTCCGCGTCCACTGCTGGCCCCCGGCACCGTCAGGTGCTGCGTCGACGCCGTGGCGGCGGCGCCGACCCCGCCAATCCCGTCGCTCGGGTAGTAGTCGCCGGTGGTGCCTCCGATCCCTTTTCCCGAAAGGGGCGGGGTGGGATTGGTGGGGCCGCCGATTCGACTACTCCCGACGGACGTCTCACTCGACGGGTCGAATAGGTCGGAGCCGTCTCCCCACCTCGCCGAAGGCGGGCCAGATGTCACGGCTCCCTGGGAGAGGGCAAGCCGGATCCCGCGAGGGGTTCGAGATGCGCCGCTGCGCGACGACGTCAACAGGACCCCGGATCCGAGACTGCCGCCACCCGCTGAACCCATGGCGGAGGCACTGAGACGTTCGCGTCCCGAGAGACGACCTGTGGCCGGGTTCACTCGGAAGCTAAATGTGTGAGGATCGACGTCGCCGAGAACGATGCCAGGTACGAAGAGGCATGGGCGAGGTCCGCCACTCAGATTGTTGTAGTTGAAGCCGGGTACGGCGACGGCGGTCCGCGTCGTGGCGGGAGGGCTGGGACGGCTACTACCGCCGTAGGAAGGGGTTGGCGGCGGAATGAGGATGTCGACAGGATAGGAGCAAAGCAGGTCGGAGACGGGTAGGGCGGCGAGTGGCGCGGGCAGGAGCATGAAAAGGGGGACGGCAGCTGCGGTGGCTACTAGGCGTTCGACGTTGCTGCCGCCTGTGGCCGCCGTCGTCGTCGTTGCGCCTACTGCGGCGGCGGCAATCCCCCAAGTCGCCGGCGGTGATGTGGAAGTGTTCGGGGGCGGCCATGAGGCGAGAATGGCACGCGTCGCGTTGGCATAGGACGTCGACTGCGGCGACAGCAGACCTAGTGACAAAATGGACATGTCCATGATGCTCACCCCGAGCGATGCCGCGCCGAGTACGGGCGGCGTATGCCCCTTTGGGTACGACGCCAACACGGGGATCGGGTCGTTGGCCGCTTCACGCTGATGGGACGACGCATCGACGAGCAAGGGATCTCCTCCTCCTCCTGTGCTGCCAGGATGGCCCGTCGAAGGCACCGTCCTACGCTGCGGGCTTCCGGACCCCCCTGAGGGGACCACGGCGGGAGTGTTGAATTGGGGGTGGTGATGCGGGGAAGAAGAGGCGGCCGCGGAGGCTGCTCGCTGCCATTGAATCCACGAGACGAGCTGCATGGCGTGCGAGCGGGCGAGCAGCGCGGAGGCGATGACATCCGACATTGACGGCGGTCGCAGCAACGAGAGGCGGGGGATCGCCCGCTGCGCGAACGACGTCGCGGTGATCGGTGCCGTTGAGGTCACTGCGGTTGCTGACAATGTTAGCGTCGCCGGCGTTTCCTTCCGTCCCGGCAGATCCAAAGGCGGCTGCGCTCCGGGGAGCGTCTCATTCTGGCTCAGTTCTCCTAGGTCAACTTTCTGTGCGACGGCTTTGATCGCCGATACTAGCACGTCTGTCAGAAGCAGGGCTTCGGGATGGGCTCCGGCATCCGCACTCGGCGCCGACAACAAGGCAGAAGCTGATGGGCCGCTAGTCATTCCTCCAAGGCCGACACCACCACCAATCCTCGCGATTCCTGCCGACGGCTGATTGTTGCTGCGACGTGACACTGACGCTGTGAGCAGCATCCAAGGAACCGATGCCACTTTTTCTCGAAATTCTAGACGACTGGCATGCTCCAGCAGCGTGTTGTTCGCCGTAATCGTGGCGTAGGCGGCCGTGATCGTGGCCGGCCATTGTGGCTGAGGAGATGTAGTGGCGTTCAACGTGCCACGGCGGCCTGTGCTGTGGCGCAGCGACCCGCAGGGTGTCAGCGGCGGCAACCCTCCGCCTCCTCCTGATATTCCTTGAGACCCCTCCATGATCGAGCCATCACCTCCCATGCCATCTCCAAGTCGAGTCGGCGATGAACTTCTTGGATGATAGGCGCTCGGGATGCGCAGGTCGGTGCGTAACATCAAGAGTGAACTCAGGGTGTTCGCGACGGTGTCGTCCGCAATACAGAGTAACGTCAACGGATCCGTGAGCGATGACGATGGTGCCGCCGAGGGCTCTCCTCCCGGCTGTGGCGGCATCAGCAGCTGTTGCTGTTGTTGATGGTGAACGGGTGGCGGCATGGGCACCGCTTCTGCAGTCGCCACAGCGACAGGGCAAAAACTCGATGAGTCAAAAAAGAATCGCGACAGGCCGAAGGTTGTGTGTAGCGGTTGCGCTAGCTTCGGTGAGGCTACGACTCCGTTGTCACCGACGAATCGCCGCGTTACCACCTCCTTCACCGGGCCCGACACGGCGTGCTGCCTGTCAGGTCGGGTCCCTTTGCTTGTGGCGTCAACCTCCTCTTCGGTCGCAGCCGGCGGAGAATGGCGTTTGGTGACGTGACGACCGGCGAGCATCAACCTGAGTTGCCATGATCGCACCATGGACCTGGAGGCTTGGACGGCGGACGGGTCCACCGATGGGGTGACGGATGAGTCGTGTCGGGTAATGCATGGGCGGTGCGTTGGGGGCAGGGGGCTGATAGTCCGAATTGCCGTTCCTGAGATGCTGCTCTGATCGTCTCCAGCTGCGACACGCCGGTTGACGCCTGAGCCAGCAGCCGTTCGCGCCTGAGACGATCCGGAAGTCGCAGGCGACGTTAGCGACATCGGAGATGCCCCCTCCTCCTCCCCGCGTCGTTGCGATTCTATTTCGCTTTGCAACGTGGCCGCCACCTGACGATAGTCGGCGACGTAGGATTCATCTTCGTGAGCCGTCGACGACTCCTCCGCCGCAATCGCATTCGGAAGGGATCCGCTGCTGGGTGCGCGTGTGGGTCCATTTTCGCCAGGATCAGGGTGAGCGGTGGCGGCGTAGTGGATGGGGGAGAGCACGAGGGGCAGCATTGTGGCAGCCGAGCCATCGTCGCGGCTTGGAGTCAGCCTCGGATGCCGGGTGGAAGGCCCGTCCTCCTGCAGCATCATGGACGCGTTCATGTCGGTCATCGTCGTCGTCATGTCGTCTGCGGCGGTTATGGGAGGGACAACGACCGCCGAATCGCGCTCTTGTGCCCGGACGATGAGGTGACTCTCCGCCGCAACTTTTGCGCCTCGCGGCACGAACGACAACCACGCAAGGTGTCGTCTCGGCACGCGAAGGACCGTTCCCGAACGCGCCTCCTCGTTCGCCGTCGGTCTCCTTTGAGCGTCCAGCCATCGCTGACGCCGCCGAAGAGTGATTTCTTCATTGTGACGCATAACGGCCTTGGCAAGAGCGGCGTCCCGCTCGATGAGGGAGGTGACGCGGGTATCGTAGCTGTAGGCCGCGAATCGCCGCCAGAGAGACATCGAAAGATTGTGAGGGGAAAGTCTCAGTTGATGAGTCCGGAGAGTCGCCGCGAACTGCTTCACCGCCTCTTCGGTCGTCATTGTCGCTGTCATTCGCAGATCAGACGACAACTGCAGCGGGGTGGGCGGCGGCATCCCAGTCATGCTGTTGTTGTTGCTGATAAAATGTGTATGATCAGCACCGTCATGCATCGTCGTCGTCGTCGTGACGTTGTTATCCATCAAGCCGAAGAGGTCTCGAACGACTTGGGTAGCCACCTGACGATGGGCGACGACTGGCGACACGGAGGTCGAGGACGGGGATGCTGAAGGCGACGACGCCGTCGTCGAGTCTAATGCGGCCGTCAACGTCCACTCGACGAAGCTGCTAATCTCCGGCTTGAGTAACTCGACGACCTCGTCCAGCGAGCCGCATCGCATGGCGATGGAGCAGAGAGTCACCAAGCCTAGACCCAACATGGAGACCATCCCGCCCCCGGCTTCGTGTGAGTCCGCCGCGAAAAGGTCAGTTTCCTCCTCCTCGTCGTCATCCTCGTGGTCGTCGACGTCACCAAGAGGGGAGCCCTGTCCTTCGTCGAGTCGTCCGCGTGGCGGCGGGGGCACCTTGGAGAATGGCAGCAACCTCTTTCCGTCAACCGGTTGAAGAGGTGGGATGCGTCCTGAGCCGACCGTTAGGTCATCGTCGCTGATGGAGTTCGGGAGGTGCCCGCCGCCGGCAACGCTGCCTTTGGGCGACGCCAAGGGTGACGAAGGGGTGCCCCCTGCGGCAGCGAGTGACCGGTGTGGTCCGGTGGTATTCTTTTCCGGCGGTGGCCGCTGCGGCATGCGCAGGCGTCTATCGTCCTCCGGGGTGAAGTGGTGTGCGATGCGGCGCACTTGAGTGGCGATGTGCGTGAGGGGCAAATCGGGTGCCACGCCGGCGAGTAGAATCGTCGCCGCCGCCGCCGACACAATGTGATTCGCGGCAACGACGCTTCGCTCGGGAACGGTTTGGAGTAGCCGGTCGTGCGAGACACCCAGCCGCACCCGGTGTTGCCAGCACCCGCTGGAGGGCGCGCTCATATGGTTGGCGCCCGAAGAAGAAGTGTTGCTCCCCGCTTTCCCGGACCAGTGAACGCGTGATACGTTGTCGGTTGGTCGGCATCGACGCCGCGGTGGGTTATCGGTGCCCAGGCAAAATTGGTAGTCATCCTGATCATCCGCGAATTCGTCCTCGTCATCGAGTAAGTCGTCATCGTCCATGTCTTCGCTGAACGTGGCGCTGCCATCACTGCGTAACGAAAAATTATTGTTGGTCGATGGTGTTTGCTGTTTGAAGGCAACCGACTCGATATGCGGAGACCCGGCGGCGGGTGCATCCGGGGAGCACCGCAGGGCGCTGCCACGCGTGGGCAGCGGGCGACGTGGATGGCCGCCGCCGCCGCCGCTGCCATGGGATGTCGCGGCGCTTCCAATAGCCGTCACGTTGCGATTGCGACGGCTCGCCGCCGCTGCCGCCGCCGTCGCTTCGATCAGGAGGTGACTTTCCTCCGACAAGACACCGGTGGACCGCACCGCGGAGGGGAGTTCGGTGATGTTCAAGTCGCGCATGATGGACAATAGCCAACTCCACCAGCCTAACGAGCGCAGCTGGGAATCCGCGGCGCCCTGGGGAGTATGACGTAGGGCCGCAAGCTGAGCCATTGCGGAGGCCGCAAGTATTTGGCGCTCGTCCGCCCGACCGCCGCTGCGCCCCGCGGCGTTGGACGATCCACCATCGCCCCCTCTCATGATCACCGAATCAACGGGTGAGGCGACAACATTCCCATCGATCAGCAGCATTGCGTGGTGGTGGTGGTGGCGACGCAGCTGCGCCTTGGCCGTCGCGTCACCCGGGTGTGGGGGCCGTTGCGGTCGGCTATCGCGCCGCTCAATCGGCATCGGCATCGTGGTGCGGATGGTGTGAACCTCGTCCCCTCCGTCAGCATCGTCGGCGCTCACAACGCCGTGCGACATCGAGCCAGAGGAGGCCGCGGAAAAGGCCGCCTCGTCGAGACCTCCGCCCTGACCCTTGGCCCGCAGGCCGCGCAGCCGGTTCGTGCTTGCGCTGCTGCCTTGTTGCTTCCGCGTGGAAAAAACGTGCGCCGCGTCGTTATCCGCCGTGATGGACCGTTCGGCAATCGCGGCGCACTGTGATAACGCGACGCGCGCGGCGGCCACGTCGAGTAGCCATCTCACCATCGGCGCGCAGCTCGTATTGTTCCCCCGGGCGGAATGCAATTTGATCTCGGTGAACGCCCTCCTCGCGATGAGTGAGACGTCCACTCCCGACCCTCCCCCTGCGGCGCTGCTGGCCGAAGTGATTCCTGGAGCGGGTGTGGCCTGATTGGCGGCGACACGGCTGCTCCGGCCAGCGCCTCCGATGCGGAACCACGCGCGCTGAGAGGAAACAAGCTGCGATGCGTTTAACGGTGCGTTCAGGTGTTTCTCTTGAAGTGTACGGGCCAGAAGGGTGACGGACGGGAGCTGTATTGACGTGACGAAGGCCGCCGCGGGGGATGACACGAGCGGAGGAGGAGGAGGAGGGGCTACGCCGCTGCTGCTTGTGGACCCTGAAACGTTGGCGGAAGGCCGCATGGTCAAACCCGTGGTGGACCCCTTCGTGGTGGTGGAGGACAGCGACTTCATCCCCGCCGATGTCGTCGTCGTCGTCGTCGCTCTATCGCCACCCAGCCCCGCTGCTGAACGTTGGTCGATCGCGGCCGGATTCATTCTACGGTGAAAAAAATAAAAGTGGACTGTTTGACGTACAACGAAAAGAATTGTGTGAGCGCTTCAACGGGATGGTTGAATCTATTCCCCATGCTACAGCGGGAGGGTCACCGCGCCAGTAGAAGAGACCGATAGGGGCTTTGAAAGATCTCCAAGCTCACCTCCAAACTTCGCACACGCGGAACGACGACGACGAGCAGAACAGAGTGGAAAATCAAGTGCAAAATAAAAATTTAGTTCAGCTGAACTTCCGCTTCTCGCTCCGCATTTTTAGTCCAAGCGGCGACGCTGTTAGCAGCGCGGACGACGCCCGGAGAATCCGAAGGAGGGGCTGAAGTGCAAGTCGTCATGGGCGAAGCACTCCACGGCGACGGTTTTTTGATGTTGTGTTGTTTGTTTTGGTGTGTGCTGGAGGTTAATATCAAAACCGTCGGATGGGGAGGAGGAAGGGGGCGGCGCCGAGCGAGAGAGTGCTCTCTCTGTCTCTCTCGTTGCCTTCTAATAGCCAAGAATGGACCCGAGCTGCGTTTCCACGTGCGACGCCGGCGTACCCTTTCGGGCTGCGTAGTCGTCCACCTGATCCTTCAGAATCTTTCCAACGGCGAAGTAGCGCGCTTGAGGATGACCGAACAGAATAGCGCTGACCGACGCGCCGGGCGACATCGCCATCGACTCGGTGAGTTGAATGCCAGCTCGAGCGGCGACGTCGGCGACGGTCCACAACGTTGCCTTCTCAGTGTGATCCGGCTGAGACGGATACCCTGGGGCGGGACGAATGCCCTGATAGCGGAGTCGATGCAACTCCGAGGACTGTAGGTGCTCATCCGGGCTGTATCCCCAGTACTCCTGGCGCACGAGGCAGTGCAGATGCTCAGCGAAGGCTTCCGCGAGGCGGTCCGCAAGGCCTTTGCACATGATCGAACGATAGGAATCGTTGTCCCGTTCGTAGCGAGCGGCAAGTGCCTCGGAGCCGAAGACCGCGACCGCCATCGAGCCCATGTAATCCGGCGCGACCCCCTTGGGGGCGACGAAGTCGCTGATGCACAAATACGGCTCCTCTGGCTGATCCTTCTCCGCTTGTTGCCGCAGGCCGCGATAGACGCCCTTGATGGTGCGCCGCGTGTCGTCCTCGTAGAGCTCGATGTCGTCGCCTACGCTGTTCGCGGGGCGCAGGTCGACGACGCCCGTCGCCGTAAACGCTCGCGTGTACTTGATCTCCTGCAGCATGGCATTGGCTTCCTCGAACAGGCGCTTGGCCTCCGCGCCGACGCTGGGGCAGTCGAAGATGCGAGGATAGTCGCGATTGGGGTACTTCCCTCGCACTTGCCAGACGGCGAAGAATGGATTCCAGTCGATCTTACTGAAGAGGTCCTCGATGTTCACGGTCACGACTTTGGTGCCCAGAATGCGCGGTTGCGGCGCAGGGGGGTGCGTGGCCCAGTCGATTTTCAACCCACGTTGTCGCGCCTCCGATAATTTCTTGTACGTGCGCTCCTTCATGGTGGCCTGATATTCCTCCCGGAGGTCGGTGTACTGTTCATCGATCTCCTTGAGGAACAAGCCTTTGTTCTGTCCAAGGAGGGACGACACCACGACGACGCTGCGGCTGGCGTCCAGCACGTGAATCGTGTCTTTGTACTGCGGCTGAATCTTCACGGCCGTGTGCATCTTCGAGGTGGTGGCACCCCCAATCAGGAGCGGGATGCGAATACCTTCGCGGGTCATCGTCTTGGCGACGTGGACCATTTCATCGAGGGACGGCGTGATGAGGCCAGAGAGGCCGATAATGTCCACGTTGCGCTCGCGAGCGACTTGCAAGATCTTCTCGCAGGGACACATGACACCCAGGTCGATGACCTCGTAGTTGTTGCATCCGAGGACGACACCGACGATGTTCTTTCCAATGTCATGGACGTCGCCCTTGACCGTGGCGAGCAGCACGACCCCCGCGCTCTGGGACGCGTTCGAATCGGCAACACCACCGGATTCCAGCAGTTTTTGAGCCTTCTCCCGCTCCATGTGTGGGACTAGATGCGCGACTGCTTTCTTCATGACACGGGCGGACTTGATCACCTGGGGAAGAAACATTTTGCCGGAGCCGAAGAGCTCGCCGACTTTGCTCATACCGTCCATTAGCGGACCCTCGATGATGTGCAACGGACGCGCAAAGCGGCCGGACGTGCGGCACTCCTCCACGTCGGTTTCGATGAACTCGACGATGCCCTGCACGAGGCTGTACTTGAGGCGCTCCTCGGGGCTCAAACTGCGCCACTCTTCGGCGGCTTTCGCGATGGCCGCGCTCGCACCGCCTCCGGCGGCCTTCATGGCCTCCGCGAACGCGATCAACGCGTCCGACGCCTCGGGCGACCGGTTATGGATCGCGTCGCTACAAAGTTGCAGCAGTTTAGGGTCAATGGACTCGTACACGGGGAGCGCACCGGCGTTCACGATGGCCATGTCCATGCCACGCTTCGCAATCGCGTCTTGCAAGAACACACTGTGCATCGCCATGCGAATGGGCTCCAAGCCGCGGAAGGAGAAGCTAAGGTTCGACAGCCCTCCCGACACCTTCGCGTGGGGCAAGTTCTTCTTGATCCATTCACACGCGTTGAGAAAGTCAAGGGCGTAGTTGTTGTGCTCTGGCATGCCGGTGCAAATCGTGAGCACGTTGGGGTCGAAAATGATGTCTTCGGGCGGGAAGTTGACGCGGTCGACGAGTAGGCGATACGAGCGCTCGCAGATGCGAATCTTGTTTTCGAAGTCGGCCGCCTGCCCTTGCTCGTCGAAGGCCATGACGACGACCGCCGCGCCGAAGTTACGAATGGTCCTCGCCTGACGTAAGAATTCCTCTTCCCCACCCTTCAGACTGATCGAATTGACAATCGCCTTTCCTTGTGTGCATTTCAACCCGGCTTCCATGACGTGGAACTTGGACGAGTCGATCATGAGCGGGACGCGGGAAACGTCGGGATCCGAGCCGAGCATGTTCACGAAACGGGTCATGGCCGCCACGCCGTCGATGAGTCCGTCGTCCATGTTCAGGTCGAGGATCATGGCTCCGTTTTCTACCTGCTGCCGCGCCACGGCGAGGGCGTCTTCATACTTCCCCGCCTTGATGAGATTCTTAAACTGAATCGAGCCGCTGATGTTGCAGCGCTCGCCTACGTTCATGAAACCAAGTTGAGGGGTGACGCGGAGAATTTCGAGCCCGCTGAGCAACATCGTGGAGTTGCGCTGACCCTTGGGTCGCGGCGGCAAGCCCTCGACGGCTTTGGCGATGGCGGCGATGTGCGGCGGCGAGCTGCCACAGCAGCCACCGACCAGATTGAGCCACCCGTTCACGGCCCAGGCGCGGATGTCCGCCGCCATTTGTTCCGGTGTTTCGTCGTAGCCGCCCATTGCGTTGGGAAGGCCGGCGTTCGGGTACGCGGACGTGTACCCTTCGCTAATTTGGGACATGCGCTCCACATACGGCGTCATCTCCTTACATCCCAGGGCGCAGTTGAGGCCGCAGCTGATGATGTTGCCATGTCGGACGGACGTGTAAAAGGCTTCCGTCGTTTGGCCACTGAGTGTGCGGCCACTGAGATCCGTAATGGTGCCCGAAATGAACAGGGGAACGCGCGCGTAGCCTTGAACATCAAAGAGTTGATTGACGGCGAAGATAGCGGCCTTGGAATTCAACGTGTCAAAGATGGTTTCGATGAAGAGGATGTCCGCGCCAGCATCCAACATCGCCTGCGCTTGCGTCGTATAGGCACTCACCATCTCATCCCACGTCACGTTTCGGTAGTCCGGTCGCTCCACGGAGGGTGAGATGCTCGCCGTGCGGTTGAGCGGACCGATGGCACCCGCGACATAGCGCCGACGGCCGCCTGGATTCTTCCGTTCCACTTCGACACACGCCTCCTTAGCGACGGTCACCGCGGCGAGGTTGATTTCTCGCGCCAAGTGGGACATTTCGTAGTCACTCAATGAGATGGCTTGTGCGTTGAACGTGTTGGTCTCCACGATATCCGCGCCCGCTTCCAAATAGGCCAAGTGAATGTTCCGGATGATGTGAGGCTGCGTGAGGCACAGAAGGTCGTTGTTTCCCTTCAGGTCTCGATGATAGTTGGCAAACCGCTCTCCGCGGTATTCGGCTTCCGACAGCTTGTGCCGCTGAATCATGGTTCCCATGGCGCCGTCGATGATCATGATGCGCGCGGCAAGCGTGCGCTCGATCTCATCGAAGACGGGACTGCAATTACGGGCGACGGACATTTGGCGCTTTGTGTGCTCTTAAGATATGTTTTCTCTCCGCGTCGAACTGGTCTGGGGGGTCGCAAAAGAATGCGGAAATAGCTGAGAAACAACGGGGGGAATCAATCGAACTTTAGAAACCAAATGCCGATCAGTCCAATTTAATAGCGACCCCTCAGTCGTATTCGGAGGCCCTGAATACACCACTGACCGTTGACAGTGTAAACAAAAAAAACGCATTAACCCAGCACCAATGGAGAACAAAGGGAACAAAGATTCAGAGAAGAGAAGATATGAGTTGATCAACTAACTAGAACCTACCTACCTGATCAAAAAGAAATGAAAGGAACGGTGACAGTCACGACACACCCCCACAGGAGAGAGAATACACTCGACATCCGTGTGCATCGGTCCACGCGGAGGTCGCCACCCCAATGCGAGTTGTGTGTGTGATACATGACCAAGTCGCGAACCCACCAAGTAGTGGGCGCTCAGAAAAATGTAACGGGAGGACAGAAATACTGCGGCGGAACATAGCAAAACAAACTTGGGAGAAGGCAAACGAAAAACGGGGAAGGAAGGAAGGAAGTTGTGGTTCTGGCCCAGGTGGGCATAACCGGCTGT
>ERZ1292630.662-Hain-H41-02um-R3-662-length-34853-cov-58_pt2 | contig 26780 bp, 21 predicted proteins | sample MGYA00564408_ERZ1292630 | MGnify/ENA primary metagenome ERZ1292630 (study PRJEB36523, sample SAMEA6512641) | groundwater metagenome | collected 2019-01-08 | study: AquaDiva: Metagenomics assemblies of 32 groundwater samples
AGGAAGAAGAGGCCAATTTCCAGAACCTGATTTCCGGCCTGCAACTCCTCTATGTGAAACTAAACAAGAAACCATAGGGTACAAAACCGCTGAAGCCGCAGAAAATAAATAGCGAACGCAGATACACGCAGATTTAGTGGATTTTCAGGATGATCGGCATAATCAGCGCTTATCTGCGTCCCATTTATATTCTTTGTGTTCTTAGTGCTCTTTGTGGTAAGTTAATCTGTGGCTAAATCATATGCTCTCTAAAGGATATCTGATTTCTGCCGGCATCATCATCTTCTGGCTGGTCATGACCGGGATTTTTATCCGCCGGGAAATACTGCCTTCCCTGCCGGCCCTGGCCCAGCCGTCCTACGAGGCCTACCTCAAATCGCAGGCCGAGGACCAGACCATCAAGATGGGTATCTATTTCAGGGGCGAACGCATCGGCTCGTCCCAGACCGATATTGAGCCCCTGGGAAACAGCGAGACCAAAATCAAGAATCTCACCACTATCAACCTGCCTTCAATGATGGAAATAATGTTCACAGCCAACCGCCGGACTAAAAAGCCCGCCGCGACCAAAACCCCGACGACTCTTCCGCAATCGGATACGGCCAAGATGGTATTCTCCGGCTATTCCCTGGTGGACAGCAAATACAAACTACAATCATTCTCATTCTCAACCAAAAGCCCTTTTATGAATTATCGCATCATGGGCCAGGTAAAAGACAACACGTTGGAATTCACTATGTCTGATGGAGCAAAAAGTTCCACCAGTTATCTGCCTTACAAATCCGATTCCACCGTGTCGGACGGGCTGTCGCCTTTTGTCTCCATGCCCAATCTGACCGTCGGCAAGGAATGGTCCATCAACTACATCAACCCCTTCGGCGCGTCCATGCAGACCCTAAAAGCCCGGGTGGAAAGCCGGACCCAGATAGAATGGCAGAACCAAATGCACGATGTTTATGAAGTAGTCCTGAGCGAGCCGGGAACTGCCAAATCACCGCTGAACTATACGGCCTATATTACGCCGGACGGCAAGATACTCAGGCAGGAAATACTCCTGCCCGGCCTGTACTTATTGAGAGAATAAATATGATAGAACTGAAAAATGTCACCAAACTCTACGGCAACAAAAAAGCGGTGGACTGCCTGAACCTGAACGTGCCAACCGGCAAGCTCTTCGCCTTTATCGGCCCGAACGGCGCCGGCAAGACCACCACGGTTAAGATGATGGCCGGACTGCTCCACCCCACCTCAGGCGAAATCTTCATCGACGGCAAGAACATCTCCAACGATTCGCTGGATTTGAAAAGGATTATCGCCTATATCCCGGACCAGCCGTTCTTATACGAGAAACTATCCGGCCGGGAATTCCTCAATTTCATCGGCCAGGTTTACCGGATGCCCAAGTCAGAACTCAATGCCGAGATAGACCGCTATTTGGAACTCTTCCAGATGAAGGAATACATTGACCAGTTGATTGAGAGTTACTCGCTGGGCATGAAGCAGAAGATAGTCATCACAGCCGGCATCCTGCACAAACCCCGGCTCATCGTGGTGGACGAGCCCTTGGTCGGGCTGGACCCGTCCAATGTCAAGGTGGTTAAGGAGTTATTCCGGCAACTGGTCAGGAACGGCGCGACTATTTTTATGTCCACCCATATTCTTTCCATTGCCCAGGAGATTGCCGATATCATCGGCGTGATTTACCAGGGCAAACTCATTGCCCAGGGAACGTTTGAGGAACTTAAATACCAGGGGAAAAATAATCCGAATGTTAACCTTGAAGATATATTTCTAACCTTATGCCGGGAAACCGGTGAAACCACAGATGCACGCGGATAAACACTGATTTAATTATCTGTGCCAATCTGTGTTAATCTGTGGTTAAACTAATTATATGTCAACGCTTTCCGCGCTTTACAGATTCCGTTTCCGGGCCCTGGCCAACCAAGCCACCCAGCAACTGGACAACAACAAACTCAAATTCATCATCGTCTCCTCATCAGCCCTGGTGCTCTGGGTGAGCATTTTTGTCTTCTTCCATCGCTCCCTGAGGTTTGTCGGGCCATTCGAGGAAATCGGCGATGTGGTCCGTCTTTACTTCCTGGCCCTATTCTTCTTTGCCCTGGGCGTGATGTTAGTCATCAGCAACATCATCATCAATTATTCATCACTCTTCCATTCGCCGGAATCGGATTATCTCATCTCTCTGCCGGTCTCGTCAGGCAGGATATTCTTCTATAAACTGACCGAATCCATCGCCTTTTCATCCTGGGCGTTTCTGTTCCTGGGCTCGCCGCTCCTGATTGCCTTTGGCATTGACCGCCATGCCAACTGGCTCTATTATGTTTGGACCGTGCTCTTTTCAGCGGTGTTTATCATCCTGCCGGCGCTGGTCGGCAGTTCGTTCAGCATCATCATCGGCCGGTTCCTGCCCCGCCATCGCCGGGCCATAGTGCTGGCGCTCATCGGCATTGTGGCCATTGCCCTGGCCTTTGTCATTACCCAGATGGCTGACCTAAGGGGCACCCGTTTTGAATTCACCGCCGGCTGGATGCAGCAATTTATGGGCAAACTCTCATTCGCCCAGAATCCGCTCCTGCCCAGTTTCTGGGTGACCAGAGGCCTGTTCAGCGCCGCTGAATCAGCTCCGCTTGGCGGAGACACCATCTTCTTCTTCCTGCTTCTCCTATCCCAGGTTTTATTCCTGGGCCTGGTGGCCCATTGGATGGCATCGCTCTTCTATTTCTCCGGCTATTCGCTGGTGCGCTCATCGCGCCATGATAAGAAATACAAACCTACCTCGCTGGTTGACTGGCTGACCCATCTGGTCCTCTGGTTCCTGGGCCGGCCGCTGAGATTGATTATCATCAAGGACATCAAAACCCTGATGCGCGACCCGGTCCAGTGGACCCAACTCCTCATCTTCTTTGGACTGCTGGCCATTTACTTCATCAATATCAAGAACATCCCCTACATCAACCTGCAGGAAAATATGTGGCAGTATCTGGTTTCATCGCTCAATCTGGTCGCCACCACCCTGACCCTGGCCACCTTTACCACCCGGTTCGTCTATCCGCAGATTAGTTTAGAAGGCAAACGTTTTTGGATAATCGGAATGATGCCCTTAAAGCGCGAGGATATCTTCTACAGCAAACTGGTCTTCGCTCTGGCCGGGGCGATTATTATCACCGAGCCACTGGTATTTATCTCATCCTACCAACTGGAGGTCCCGTCTTTTATGCTGATGCATCATCTCTATGTCGCGTTTCTCATCTGCTTAGGACTATCATCCATTGCCGTGACCCTGGGCGTGTTATATCCCAATATGCGCGAGGACAACCCATCCAAGATTGTCTCCGGATTCGGCGGCACCCTCACTCTGGTTATGTCTCTCTTGTATGTCCTGAGCATTATCGTGATAGGCAGTTTACCCTCGCATCTTTACTATGTCCTGCACCGCATCAATGTTGAGACATTTATGCAATTCCAGACCATCAGCATCATAGTCATCTCAGCCATCGCCATCATCACCACCGGATTCTCGGTCTGGCTGGGCCTGAGGACTATCAGGAAGATGGAGGTGTAAGCCGAATTATTCACCACAAAGCACACAAAGTTCACAAAGGTGTCATTCCTGCGAACTCCGCAGAGACCACGTTAGCAAAACGGCAGGATTTAACTTTCATCTTTCCACTATTTAGTCGCCCGTACGGGCGACTTATCCCGATGCAACATCGGGGCATCTGTTCACTTTTCCAGTGGGGGGAGGGGGTATGGTGGGGGGTAGTACCCCTGGCCTGCCGTAGGGATACCCCTCAAGACACCCTGATATATAACAACCCCTTAGCTTATATAGAGTAAGCGCAATAACCGTGTACACTACGCCCACGGCTGATATACAACATACGCACGGCTGATGTATAACATACGCCCGGCTGATATACAACATACGCACGGCTGATATACAGATTATGCGCGGCTGATGTATAATACAGGGCTTGGTCGTATGGTGTAGACAATAACCATACCTACCCCATAGCGCGCCATCATATAGTGTTTATGCTATGGGGTGTTGGTGTGTATTAATCCTATAGGGGGTATGAAAAAAAGGATTTTTGTTTGCCCCGTTATGTCATTCCCGTCTCGCTTGTCATTCCCGTGAAAACGGGAATCCAGCCCCTATTTTAACTATTTTTACTATAAGTCATTAAAATCAAGGTGTTATATCACCTAAAGGTGCTTTTGCAGGCAGGCATATAGGCCATAAATAGCAGTATATAAGGCATACATAGCAATGTATAAGCCATACATAGCAGTGTATAACTCATACAGAGCAATGTATAACCCATACATAGCAGTGTATAACCCATACAGAGCAATGTATAACCCATACATAGCAGTGTATAACTCATACAGAGCAGTGTATAACTCATACAGAGCAATGTATAAGCCAGACACACCAGCGTCTAACCCTAATCATCCACCAGCCATGGTCAGCCATCCACCAGCCCTGGTTAGTCATCCACCAGCCCTGGTCAGTCATCCACCAGCCCTGGTCAGTCATTAACCAGCCCTGGTCAGTCATTAACCAGCCCTGGTCAGTCATTAACCAGCCCTGGTCAGTCATTAACCAGCCTTGGTTAGTCATCCACCAGCCCTGGTTAGTCATCCACCAGCCCTGGTCAGTCATTAACCAGCCCTGGTCAGTCATTCGGGAGACCTCCCCAATCATTCGGGAGCACTCCCCAATCATTCGGGAGCGCTCCGCAGTCATCCGGGAGACCTCCCCAATCATTCGGGAGACCTCCCCAGTCATTCGGGAGACCTCCCCAGTCATTCGGGAAACCTCCCCAATCATTCGGGAGCACTCCCCAGTCATCCGGGAGACCTCCTCAGTCATCCAGCAGTAGAGGGATTGTGAATATCTTTCGTGATGGATTAGACTCAGAATTGTGCCCAAATCCAGAAAACTATGCTTTAGAACGCAAGGAAATAGCCCCTTCCCCGGGGGCGGGACTGTCCCACGAGAAAAGATTGCTTGTATGCCTCAACAAAGTTAAAGCAGTTAAAATTAAATGGTGGCAACCATAATTCAAAGCTTTGATGACATTGTTTAATCAGTCTTTTTGTAGTACTTATAATGACGTCCAAAGCCTGAAGATACGATTTATTATCATGCACATCAACTGTAATTTTATTTATTTCACAATAGTAGATAAATTGATTTCTTTGTAATACCGTTAAGTACATACCAGATTTCTTTCGCGCTGATTTAGGGAAATGTTTTCGCTTTAAGTAAACATCGGCGGTTAGACAATTACCCCCATCCATTCCAATGTCTAAGTAACCTACTATGTCATTAAATTTCCATGGCGGCCAAAACCACATCTCTTCCCACTGGAATTGTATTTCTAATTTAAGTTGCCCAAAAGATTTGCCCCACTGCTCTCCTACTTCTCTTTTTTTGGGTTCTACCAATTTATCACGGTCTTTATAGTATTTATCATAAGAACGACGATGAATGGGCAAAAAGAATAAAGGATTTAGCAAAATACTCATTATTTATTCTTCCACAACTATTTTTGCGCCCTTGGAAATCAGGTCATAGACCTCTTCCACGTCCGCATTATACATCCGGACACTGCCGTTGGATATCTTCTTGCCGATGGTTTCCGGCATGGTGGTGCCATGGATTCCCAGGGATGGGGTTTCCCTAAACGCCATCCATCTGGTTCCAAGGACATTACGCGTGTCTCCGTAAGGAACCTCTTCCTTGCGGCCATCATCGGTTTTTTTATACCAGGTCGGATGAATGGTTTTGGTGCCGATGGTATATGTGCCGACCGGCGTGTCGCAATTCCTGGTCGGGTCGCCAACGCTTATCCGGTATTCTTTTATAAAGTCGTCGTTAATATAAAGCGTCATAGTAAGATTGGTCTTACTGATATGAACCCATATCTGTCCGGTCAGAATCTTTAGTATATCATTAGAAAAGATATTGCGAGTTTTGAGACCATTGATTCGCCTAATATGCCCCAAGGCAATATCGCCCATGCCTGTTTCAACATTATATTTCTGGCTAATATTAGTGATATTATCGCCCGCCTTGACCGTATAAATAGTTGAGTCCGGGGTGGGGAAGGACGAAAAGACCAGTTTCTTATTAAGTTCAATGAGGCGGCCCTTAATTTCCGTTGATTTTTCCTTGGGCAAATTAGTCTGCAGGGCGAGTGAATAGGCGTGGCGCGCCTCATATTCACGGCCCGAAACGTCGGTTAACGATAAATAATAATTGGCCAGTTCAACTATGTCAACGGTTTCTTTGGGCGGTGCTTGAGTAACCGGCGTAGGGGGTAACTGGCTAACTGGTCTACTGGTTAAGCCGATTTTCTCCGGTTCGCAGATACCAATCGGGATAGAGTTATCCAGATATGCCGAGGCAAACGGCGCCTGACCGTTCTCGCTCTCCCGCTGAACCTTAGGATAGAGATAATCATACGCCTCTTTCATCGTGATAAATCCGTCGCCATTGCGGTCGGCTTTGCCTTTTAGTCCTTCCAACAGGAAATGGGTAAATACGCCGTGCCCGCTGCCCCATTTTTCTGATTCCTGTGAGCCCTCACCGGCCCGTGAAGCGGTAATAAATGTGCAACCTTCACGTGACTCGGCTAATTTCTTGAGGTAGTCATTGACCCGATAACCCTCGTTACCGCGCATGGCAATCATTCCGCCTGAAACCGCGGCAGAATGGCAGGCATCGGTAATGACAATCACCTTTTTCGCCTTGATATACCGCTGGAGGTCTCTGGTCAGGTCATCCATCGGATAAGCGGTATTAGGAAGAGAATCAAGGTCGGCATCGTGAGTGAGGAAATACAGGTTTTCCCATTTCTTCGGGTCAGGCGCGCCGTGTCCGGCCATATATATCACGACCAGGTCTTTGTCAGCGGTCTTGCCTAAGAATGTGCCTAAGGCAGAGCGGAGATTGGATACGGTGGCTTTCTGGTTCAGCAGGAGTTGAATATTCTCCGTCTTAAAGCAACCACCCTGCGGCGAGACCAGGAAGTCATAGAATGATTGGGCGTCGCGGTCGGCGTATTTCAGGTCGGTAACAGCCGGATTGTTCTTGTAGTCAGAGATGCCCACTACCACAGCCCAACGTTCAATATCCGGGTCGGTCAGGAATGCCTTGGCTGAGCGAGGGGTAATTGCTATACCGCGCTCTCCGGGTCCGCCTTCGGCTGAAGGCCGCGCCGCTCCTTGATTAAAGATGAAATAAGAGGTTGTTGCCAGCGCTCCAATAATGACCAGTCCGAGAAATGCGAATAGAATCTTTTTAGGCATATGCTATTCTCCTTAATTCCGGGGACGCCTTATTTTATTGCATCAGCCATGGTATAAAACCCCGGTTTGGCCTTGGCCAGGAAACGGGCCACCTTTAATGCCCCGCGGCTGAAGATGTCTCTGGTATGGACCCGGTGGGTCAATTCTATGCGCTCGCCCAAGGTGCTGTAAATCGCCGTGTGGTCACCGACCACATCGCCAATCCGCAATGAGTGGGTGGGTATTTTTTTGTGGGTGACGGCGGTAATCGCGTCTGCCAAACGGATGGCCGTGCCGCTGGGCGCGTCTTTCTTGAATCTATGGTGTGTCTCAACTATCTCTATATCATATTCCTTGCCTAATATAGCCGCAATCTGGGGCGCGACCTTGAAGAGCAGATTGGCGCCAATACTCATATTCGGACTGATGAGACAGGCAATCTTCCGGCCGGCCAAGCGAATCTTGTTCTTCTGGGCTGTGCTTAATCCGGTGGTGCCGATTAACAGAGCGGTTTTGTATTTAAGGCAACTTGCCAGAATCTTCATTGTCCCGGCTGGCTGGGAAAAATCTATCATTACATCGACTTTTTTGTCCATTGCCCCGGACAGCCGAACACCCAGCGGCTTGCCTAATCCGGCCATAAGTCCAATGTCCTTGCCGATGCTGGGATTGTCTGCCCGGTCAATAGCCGCGACCAAGCGTAAATCCTTTGACTCAGAGATGAGACGCACCAGTGAAAGACCCATCTTGCCTGATGCGCCGTTTATGCCTATACTAATCATATAACTAACCTACTATACTATAACTATATTATCAAGAAAAACTTCTACCACAAAGACACAAAGGTCACTAAGAATTCTTTGTGTTCTCTGTGCCTTTGTGGTGAATCATTCTGCTTATTCGCCTTGTTGTTTCGGATATATTCTTAGTGTTGAGAATCCCCGATGAAACCGCTATCTTAAGCGGCACCTTGAATAATCTCTTATGCGCCTTCAGTAAAACAGACAGGTTGCCTGCGGTTATGCCGCCGATAGCCACATAGGGAATATGTATCTTCTTAGCCACCTCTTTGAGGTAACTGAATCCAGCCGGAGCCAGATGCGGCTTGGTGGGTGACGAGAACATCGGACCGACTGAGATGTAATCCGCCCCGGCCTTCTGGGCATCCAGCGCCTCGGCAATGGAATGGCTGGTAGCGCCGATAATCTTATCCGGCCCCAGAATCTTGCGGGCATCACGAACAGAGCAATCAGTTTCGCCCAGATGCACGCCGTCTGCGTTGCTTAACAGCGCAATATCAATCCGGTTATTGATAATAAACAGAACCTTATGCGTCCGGGTAATATTCCTCAGTTTTATAGCCAATGCCAATAATTCCTTATCATCTAAATCCTCAGCCCTAAGTTGAATGGCGTTCACACCTCCCTTAATCAAATCACTGATAATCCGCTCGTTAACATCCGGCACCAGCACATAAAGACGCATCTTATCAAATGCTTTGTTGGGATAGAGAATAAAGAAGAATTCCTGTTGCAACTGGTATGCCTCAAATCTCAGGCGTTCAATCTCTTTAACCAAACGAGGCATTTCGGTCTTGAGATATTCAGCGATAGAGCGCAGCGCCTCGCCTAAGCGGCTGAAGTTGCTGATAACAATCTCAGGCGTGGTCTTGGCCGAGGTTGGGGTTTCCTTGCCAATGTCTGACTCAATATCCCGGCTGGCAATGAGTTGTCTGTGACAGGGTTTAAGGATATTTACCAGTCGGTGTCTGATGTTCCGGGCCCGGACACTTAACTCCGCATCCTCCAGAACAAAACGGGCGTAATCCTCTATGACTCGGCTGGCCTCCCTGGCCCGATTGGCATTAACATCAATTATCCGATAAATCATATTAATACAATACTAAACACGAATCACACGAATGATTTCGAATGGTGCGAATAATATTCGTGTAATTCGCCTAAATTCGTCTTATTCGTGTTTCGTATTAACTGTTACTTCTTCCAGTATTAAATTTCCTTCAACAATCTCAATTTTTATCTTGAGATAATAGCAGGGAATTCCCTCTGGGATTTTTACGTCTTTCAATCTCAGAGCGTCCTTTTCCGTGGTGATAAACGCCTCGGTCTTCTCCATCCGGGCCTTGAGGAACATGGCCTGGAGGTCCGGCTGGGAATAGTAATAATGGTCCGGGAATACTGACAGCCCCTTGATATTACAGAGCGCATTGAGTGTCTTGTGGAACTGGAAAGGATTGCCGATACCGCAGAATTCCCAGATATTCTTGTCCTTGATTGCGGACAGGTCAATGGTTTTATCCGGTCGGGCCATATCCACCAGATACTGCGGTTTATGAATGGCATTGACTATCTTCTTGTTATATTTTCTGAGTTTCTGCTCCAGCGCATTGAGTTGCTCCGGCGTAACCAGGTCAACGTGTGTCAGCACAAAGATATCAGCCCGCTTGAGCGAGGCCTGCGGCTCGCGCAGAATCCCGGCCGGCATCAGCCGTCCCTTACCGAACGGATTAGTGGCGTCTATGAGCACGATATCCACATCACGCCTTAACGCCAGATGCTGGAACCCGTCATCAAGGATAATGGTCTGAACACCCTGTTCTTTTATCAGTTTCTCACCGGCGCTGACCCGGTCCGGATTCGTAGCCCGAATTACATTAGCCGGCAATGCCATATTCTCGTCATCTTCTGATACCTTGGCATCAGAACCATACCCTCTGGCTAAGATTCCGACCTTGTTACTCTTTGATAACCTCTCCGCCAGATAAAGCACAAATGGCGTCTTGCCGGTGCCGCCCACGGTCAGATTGCCCACGCTGATGACATAGGCCGGAAGTTTCCGAGCCCTGAATATGCCAACCCAATACAAGCACAAACGTAATTTGATACCTATATAATAGAAGAATGACAGCATCCTGAGCAACAATCTGACCTCCCACCAGAAAAACCCCTTGGGATTCTGATGCACCGCCATAAACCAAATCTGTCGGATGAACTTCATAGTTAATACAGGAAAGTATGCCCTGCGGGCACAAGTAAATTTAGCCACCAAGACACTAAGGCACAAAGTGATTCTTGTCACCCTGAGCGCAACGAAGGGTCTCGTTAATAATTAGATTCTTCGCCTATGGCTCAGAATGACACATTAGTGTCTTCGTGCCTTTGTGGCAGAAATTATATACTCACAATATCAATTATCTCTAACGGGGTCAATGGATTTAATGAGGGAAATATTGAACATCTCTTTTATTTGCAATATAATAATATAAATTGGTTTTGTTAAAATCATCTATTTTTGTCACCCTGAACTTGGTTCAGGGTTTCAATTAGATGCTGAAACAAGTTCAGCATGACATCTTTGGACTTATACTATTAAACTATGTTTATCAGACATACCACGCTGGCTTTAGGCCTGCTACTTGTTGTTTTCATGTTATCCTCCTGCAAATCATCAGGTTCAAAACCATACGCGTATATCTCTAAATATGCGCCTCCCAAATACCTTGATAATCTCCAATCAGCGTTGAATGAGGCCGGCGACAATGCCCCGGAATTACTCAAGGTGCTGACCACGCTTAAGGGCGAGGAACTGGACGGCGCTTCATTCCTCATCAGCACTATGCCATTCCCGGACCTGATTTCCATCAAGGCCGATTATCTGATGGAACACATACATTACGCCTACCTGATAAAACATAAATATCCTTGGATGAAGAATATGCCCGAGGACACCTTCCTGGCCTATGTCCTGCCTTACCGGATGGCTGAAGAGCCGATTACCGCGCACCGCAAATACTTCTACGAACAGTTAGACCCGCTGGTCCGGGACTGCGAGACAATGCTGGAAGCGGCTTACCAGGTCAACCTCTGGCTGGGTGGCGAGCGCAAGGACACCCAAGCCGGATACGCCAAGCAGCGGGTCCGTTTTGAGCCGAGCGAGGCCCGGGACAAGTCGCCATTTGCCACGTTGTTAGGCGGACAGGGACGCTGCGAGGAGATGATGATTATCTTTATGGCCGCTACCCGGGCGGTCGGCATCCCGTCCCGGAGCGTTTACACGCCTTACTGGCCTAAATGCGATAATAATCACGCCTGGACCGAGATCTGGGCGAACCCCGTTAGAAGCGAACAATCATCGGAAAATAAAACACCTCCAAATTATAATTCCCCAACTGCGGACGCTTCTAACGGGGCGAGCGGCAAATGGTTCTCTATGGGCAGTTGCGAGCCCTCAATCCAATCGGCTATGGCCGCCACGGCCGGCCGGGCCTGGTTCACGGAATTCTCAGCCACCGGCGCGGCTATTTACTGCGCCAGATTCGGACAGCCCGAGGATAAATCCACAATCTATAGAACCAGTAAAAAGGATTCCATCCTTAACGTCCTGTCCAATTATTCGTTGACCTGCAAACTGGATATTACCGTGCTGGCGGCCGACGGCCAGCCGGCTTCCGGCACGCCGGTAACCCTGTCCGTAGTGAACTGGGCGGTCTTCCGTAAAGTCGCCATGCAGAAGACAGATACCCAAGGCAAGGCCGTGATTACCACCGGCGTCGGACAGTATATGCTCAGCGCCGGGGATAACGAACGGCTGGACTGGCAGATTATCTCCACTACTTCAGGCACCCTGCCCGTAACCATGACGTTGTCAGCCAAGGGATTCCCATCCGGTTATTATACCCTGCGCTTCCCGGATACCCATGCGGCGTATGTGGCGTTCAATCCGGCCGCGGCCAATGCCGGACCTGACCCGGAAGTCCCGGAGAAATACAAGAAAATAAACGCCAATCATAGCCAGAGTGCGCCGCCCGAGGCCTATTATTGCGCGGAGTTCAAAATAGAAGAGCATCCGGATATCAACGAGATAATAATGTCCAGCCCGCTCTCCGGCAATATTATCAACGTGCTGAAACGTTCAGGCGGCAACTGGCCGGAAATCGCCGCGGCCCTGAAGGAAGCCGCTAAGGAACAGAAAGAAGACCTGTTCTGGCTGGTGGCCCAGATGAATCTGGTGGACAGCATAGAAACCAACCAGGCCATCCTGCTGGAGCACGTCAAGTACGCCCAATCAGCCCGAAGCCAACTGCCGGTAAAGGTCACGGACGATATTTATCATTCGTATGTCCTGTCGCCCCGGATGCCATATATGCATATCTATCAATGGCGTAAGGACCTTTACGACCTGCTTATGCCGGTAGTTAATAAAGGCGGGAAACCAAAAACTATTACCGAGGCGGCTCTGCGAATCAATCAGTGGATTGAACGGAACATCAAGATAGCGGACTCAACCAGCGGCCGGTTCTTCTGTTCGCCCAATCCGGCCTCGGTGTTCCAGAGCAAACGCGCGCTCAAGGGCGGGCCGGTTATGTCAACCGTAGCCGCATTGCGAGCCGTGGGCATCCCGTCCAATATCAAATCCGACTGGGTGGAGTTTTACGACGGCGCCAACTGGCTACCGCTTTACCCGATGGACAGCCAGAACCTGGGCAAGACTGAATTAAACGAGGACACCAAAAAGCAATATGTCAAAAAAGGCGGGGTGCGCATCATCACCACCAAAAACGGATTTGAATTCCAGCCCGGCGAAATGAATTGCGGCATTTCCAAGTTCAGCGAAGGCGGCTGGGATTTCCTGGATGAAGAACTCGGAAGAGAAAGCAACGGCTGGATGAGCGCGGCGCCGGGCGAATATCTTCTGACCGCCGCCAGCCGCAACGCCAACGGCGATGTGCTTATCTACGCCCAGCCGATTACCATCACCTCAGAAAAAGGCATTGAGGTAACCGTGCCCCTGGATTTACCGGTCGAGATGCTCAGCGCCTCGGAACGGGCGGTTCGGGAACTCAAGACCCTGCCGGATTTCACACTGACGGATAAGGCCGGCCAGTCTTATAATCTCCAATCAGCTCTCAAGGATAATAATCTGCTCCTGGTGTTCTTTACCCTGGAATCCGAGCCGTCATTGAGAATGCTGCCGCTAATTCAGGCCACAATTAACCAGGCCAAGTCAGCCGGCGTGGAAATCTGGACGGTGCTGGTTGACGAAAAGGGCGAAAGCGACGAGCGTCTGAGCGGCATATCCCTGCCAATGCTGCTGGATAAGGATATGGCTGTAGCCAAGCAGTTTATCCCGGACGTAGCCACCAAGAAAAATGAGATTATGCCGTCGGTGCTCCTGGTAAACAAGAAAGGCGAGATTATCCTCTGGAAAGAGGGTTATAATCTGGCCATCAACAGCATCCTGGCAGATAGTTTCAGCGCCCTGCTGGGCGGAAAGTCCGATACCGCGACACTGGAGTCGCTCCAAAAGCAGGTAAAATTCAAAGAGGCGGATTTAGCCGGTCTGGAATACATCCAGAAAGGGCTGGAATCTCTGGAAGGCGGCAACTACGCCAAGGCGGTTGAGTATTACCAAAAGGCGGTGGCCTGCTTCCCGGACATCTCCGGCCTGTGGTATAATTACGCCTGTGCCCTGTCGCGCAATAATAATATTGACGATGCCTTTACGGCCCTGAAAAAGGCCATTGAGTTCGGGATGACCGGCCTGGACTGGGCCAAGAAAGACCCGGACCTGGAAAACCTGCGCCGGGATAAACGATTTAAGGAATTGGTGCCGTAATTTCTTGATATTACAGGTAAAAATAAATATTATAACTAACCGTTAATAAGGGGAATATAAGGAGAGAAAAAGCATGAAAGTGTTAATCTGCGACAAGGTGGAGAATTCCGCCGTGGAAAAAATGCGCCAGGGCGGACTGACCGTGGACGACAAAGGCGGCATATCGGCCCAGGATTTGCTTAACGTGGTGGGCGATTACGATATTATGGTGGTGCGCAGCGCTACCAAGGCCACCAAGGAGGTCATCGAAAAAGGCAAGAACCTGAAACTCATCGTCCGGGGCGGCGTGGGCATGGACAATATCGACGCCGAAGCGGCCAAGAAAGCCAATGTCAAGGTGGAGAACACACCCGAGGCATCGTCTATCTCGGTGGCCGAACTGACCATCGGCCTGATGTTTGCCCTGGCCCGGAAAATCACCATTGCCGACAGCACCATGAAGGCCGGCAAATGGGAAAAGAAGCGCCTGGAAGGCACAGAGTTATACAAGAAAACTCTCGGTCTGGTCGGCGTGGGCCGGATCGGATTTGAGACAGCTAAGCGGGCCACGGCCCTGGGTATGTCCGTCGTCGGCTACGACCCCTACCTGAATCCGGTGCCCGAGCACATCACCAAAGCCGGCATCAAGATGGTCAAGACCGTAGATGAAATCTACAACCAGAGCGATTATATCTCGCTCCATATGCCTAAGACCAAAGAGACCGCCGGGATGATTAATGCCGAGGCCTTCAAGAAGATGAAGAAGACATGCTATATCCTCAACTGCGCCCGGGGCGGCATCATCGTGGAAAAAGACCTGGCCGAGGCCCTCAAGGCCGGCGTCATTGCCGGCGCGGCTATTGACGTCTATGAAAAAGAGCCAATTACGCCGGATAATCCGCTGCTGGCGGTGGGCGAGAAAATAATCCTGACGCCCCATCTGGGCGCCTCTTCGGTCGAAGGCCAGAACCGGGTGGGCGATGCGGTGGCTGATAAACTTATCGCCTTCGCGAAGCGATAGCCCCCCGGTGGACATCGGGGGATAAACTCCGTCCCGCCTGTCCCGACGAACACCGCAGTGACCGCGAAGCGAATGTCGGGAATTATTTCGGGGCCAAACAATAATCTATGCAAGAACTGACCATTGACATTAAACTGCTGGAAGACAAGGTCTGCCTGATAACGTTGGACGGCGTATTGAATAACGAGACCTCGGAAACGCTTTTCGAATCAATCCAATCCCTGTTTAACCGCAAGGTCTGGAAGTTCGTGGTCGATTTATCCGGCGTCAGTTATATGGGCAGTCCGGGCATCGGGCTATTCATCTCGCTGCTGGATACGTTGGACGAACACAAAGGCGCGATTGTCTTTATCAGCCCCCAGGCCAACGTCATGGAGGTGTTCAAACTATTCAAACTGTCCACATTCTACAGTATTACCAACAACCTGCAGGATGCGATTAAGGAACTAAAAGGATTGTCTCATTAGTATGACAGTCCCCCGATGTAACATCGGGGGGCATAAGAGTCCGTCCCTAACGGGATCCCGTCAGAGGGATAAGTCGCCCTGCTCCAACGGACTCTAAAGAGAGGAACAAACAAATGACTGATATCCTGCCCTTTTACGGCATCACCTATAACAAGGCGAAAATCAAGGACTTCGGACTGGTCCTGACCCAGCCCTATGACAAAATCACGCCCGAGATGCAGGCCGTGTACTATAAAAGAAACCTCTATAATCTGGTCCGGATTACCAAGGGCCGGGACCTTAAGGGAGATAATGACAGCAATAACAAGTACACCCGGGCGGCTGACTACCTCAATGCCTGGCTGAAGAAAAATATCCTGGTCCAGGATAACAAGCGGGCTATCTACGCCTACCATGAGGAATTCCATTCGCCGGTTAAAGGTAAATCCGCCTGCGCTACGGAAATCAGGAAGGGCTTTATCGCCCTGATGAATCTGGTGGATTTCGGCCACGGCGTCCATCCGCACGAACGGACACTGCTTAAACCCAAGCAGGACCGACTCAGCACTATGCGCGCGGTGGGCGGTTCGACCGGACAAATATTTATGCTTTATTCCGACCCGAAACTAATCATCAATCACGCCCTGGCCAAGGTCACCAACTATCGGCCGGCCGACATCAAGCTCCGGGACGATTACGGCGTGATTCACAATCTCTGGAAGGTCACTGACCCCAAAATCATCAAGACCGTCCAGGACACGATGAAAAAGAAGGCTGTCTTCATCGCGGACGGCCATCACCGTTACGAGACCGCTCTTAATTACCGCAATGAGATGCGCGCCCTGGGCCTGAAATGCATCGGCAATGAATCCTTCGAGAACCGGATGATGACCTTCGTCAACATGGATGACAAAGGCCTGACCGTCCTGCCCACACACCGGCTCATCTTCGGGCTGAAAGATTTCTCCTTCAATAACCTGCTGGCCAAGCTCAAGCAGTATTTCTGGATTAACGAATACCCCTGCCGCACGCCCAAGGAGGAAAAGGCCGGGCGCAATGAATTCTCCGCCGACCTCAGGATGACCGGCGAGCGGGCCCACGCCTTCGGACTGATTGCCAAGGGCGCCAGGAAATACTTAGTCCTGACCCTGAAGAACGACAAGGTAATGGACCAGGTCATCACCGAAAAGCAATCGCCTACCTGGAAGCGGCTGGATGTGACCATCCTCCACTCCCTGATACTCGAGAAGATGCTGGGCATCAACAAGGAACAGGTGGCCAACGAGGAAAACGTCAACTATATCCGCTCCGAGGACGAGGCGATTGACAGCGTCCGCAATGGCAATTACCAGATGGCCTTCATCCTCAATCCGACCAAGATTGAAGAGGTCAAGAACGTCTCGCTCAAGGGCGAACGGATGCCCCAGAAGTCGACCGATTTCTATCCCAAACTCCTGAGCGGCATCGTCATCAGCAAGATAAACTACCTGCACGAAAACGAAACTAAAGGCAGCGCAAAGGGTAAGAAAACCCGCAATGGCTGTGTTCTCTGCTCTGCAACATTTAGAGCCAGTTAGGATGTCGCCTTTGGCGTCAGCCGTTACTGGCTCTTATCCCGTAGTCCCGCAGGGACGAAGGGGTTAGATAGGAGAGTGTTATGCACATAAAACTGTTTATCCCGGGTCCGGTCGAGGTCTATCCGGGCGTATTAAACGCCATGGCTACCCCGATGATCGGTCATCGGACCAAGGACTACACCGACCTGCACGGCGCGGTCAAGTCCAAACTCCAGCAACTGCTCTACACCAAGAACAAAATATTCCTGTCCACCTCATCAGGCACCGGCCTGATGGAGGCCTGCACGCGCAACTGCATCAGCAAGCGAGCCGCCCACTTTGTCTGCGGTGAATTCGGAGAAAGATGGTATGGCATCTCAATAGCCAACGGCAAAGAAGCCGACAAGTTCGAGGTCCCGCTAGGCCAGTCCATAAAACCGGCTATGGTGGACAAGGAATTAGCCACCGGCAAGTATGACACGGTCTTTGTCACCCACAACGAGACCTCGGTCGGCGTGATGAACCCGTTAAAGGAAATCGCTGACGTGGTCAAGAAATATCCGGGCGTGCTGTTTATGGTGGATGCGGTCAGCTCCATGGCCGGCGCCAAGATAGAGGTTGATGCCTGGGGCATTGACGTCTGCCTGGCCAGCACCCAAAAAGGATTTGCCCTGCCGCCGGGCTTTGCCATCTGTTCGGTCAGCGCCCGGGCCCTGGAACGCGCCAAGACCGTCAAGAACCGCGGCTATTACTTTGACTTTATAGAATTTGACGCCTTTGACGCCAAGAACCAGACCCCAACCACGCCTTCGGTCTCCCACATCTTCGCGCTTAATTACCAGCTGGACCAGATGCTCAAAGAGGGATTGGACAACCGCTTCAACCGCCTCAAGGAACTGGCCAAGATGTGCCGCAAGTGGGTGACCGACAACGGATTCAAGCTCTTCACCGAACCGGGCTATGAATCAATCACCATGACCACGGCTGACAACACCCGCAAGATTGACATCAAGAAACTCAATGAGGAATTAGGCAAGGTCGGCTATATGATATCAGCCGGCTACGGCAAGCTCAAGGACAGCACATTCCGGATTGCCCATATGGGCGACTGCAACGCCGAGGAACTCAAAGGCCTGCTCGATGCCATGGACAAGATAATGAAAACGATGGAAATGGCGCCGACCGCATCCTAAATTGAATCCTTCCCCTACCCTCCCCGAAAGCATTCGGGGAGGGGCCGGGGGGCAATTCGCCATTCACAATTACACGATGTATCCAATCACGTACGGATTAAACGTCACGCTTATGTTACCTGATGCATCCGTGAACGAGTATTCAAAACTTCCTCCAGTTATCGGCACAGTCACCTGTCCGCCATATACCTGTCCGACATTCTTGGCTTCAACTCCAATCGCATAACACTCCGGCTGGGTGGCATCTCGTCTCAAGCGGCAGTTGATAAAACCCTGGGGCGGCGGGGCAATACTCTGTTGCACCAGTTCAATCTGCAGTATTAATGCCGTGGCATCAGCAGGTATGGACGGATTCGGGGCGGTCGGCATCCAGGGCTGATTACCCATCACGAGTAAACTGGTCAGTTGGAGCCGGGTCGGCAGGAAGGTGATTTGACTTCCGCCACCCGCGCCCGGGGCCAGTTTCTCGGCTGTCACTGCGCCGTTTTGGATTTCGCCTGTGCCAATGGCGTTATTGGCAATCTTGCCCTGGGTAATCGTGTTCGTGGCAATCTTGGCGTTGCTGATTGCGCCGTCTGCAATCTTCAAACTGTTTACTGCCAGGTCGCTTATCTTCTCCCTGGTAACCGCCTGGTTGGCCAGTTTGGAGGTAGTAATTGCGCCTTCGCCGACCGTCCCGATAACCACATCAGGCCCGAGTTTCTCCGCAGTCACAGCTCCGTTGTCTATCTTTTCCGTGGTTACGCTGTCTATTGACAACTTACTACTGGTTACTGCGCCATCCTGTATTTTGGCTGTGCTTACCGCATTATCCTGTAATTTCCCGGCTGAAACCGCATCAGCGGCCAACTTAGAAGCCGTCACCGCGCCGGCCACAATATCGGACTCCTGCACCTGGCCTGAACCGATATCCTCACTCCTGATGGTTTCATCCTTTATCTTTGGTGAAGTCACCGCATTATCGGCGATATTCGCCTCGCCTACAACTCCGGGCACCACGCCCGGCACAATCGTCACGATTTCCTTTGGCTGAATTATTCTTGGTTCATATGACATAAATCAAACTCTCTTACGGACTGTTAGACTTTAGTCGTTACAGTCCGTTAGACCCCGCAGAATTGCGGGGCTACATTAATTGTTATTGTAAAGCGTGGGTCAGGGCGCTGCAGCACCCGTCCACGCTGACCGTTTTAGGTGGTCTTACCTACCTGGACCTTGAGCCAGAACAGCGCGCCCTCCAACGCGAAGACACAGTAGTTGTCTTCAGCGCCGGTGGTCAGCACGAACTGGTCAACCGTGGCCGCATCCCGCATGCCGTTGAGCAGGTTCCTGAGGTTGGTATTCTGGCGCGTGATAGTGTCCGCGTTGAATCCGGAATGAATAATGGTCAATCCGGCCCGCGTCACCAACTGCGTGACACCCGCCTTTAAGGAACCCTCCAGCCCCGGCACAGTGATATTGGTCGGACTGCCGCCGCCCCAGATATCGCCCGGACGAAGCCAGCCCATGGCATGGGAATAGCCGACCAGCAGATGGGCATTGATGGCCGATACTCCGAGTCCCCGGATTTTATCGCCGGTCAGGCGCAGGGTCTTCTTACCCACCTCGTCGGACCAATTACCCTTCTTGTTGGTGACCATATCCACGAACCGCTTGGCCTTGATGCCGTCCTCCTCCTTGAACATCAGGTCCAGCGAATCGTTCCACTTCTTGAACGAATCCTGGGCGTTCTTGCCGTGCGCCGTGGTGATTTCGGTGGCGTTCCGGCCGTTGCGGGCCACGAAGCCGTCCTTAATCATCGGGGAATATCCCAAGTTGGCCGGCCCGGCCATCTTAAGGATATAAGTGCCGTCGTCCGGCACCTTATACTTCCGGCGGTCGTTCATCCGGGTGGCGTTAATGACCATCCCGTCAACCCGCTTGGCCTCCATATCGGCCGCCACTTCCTGGTAATCAGGAACCAACAGCCAATACTTCATCAGTTGTGTATACATTGTTTTCTTGCCTTTCTTAGAGCCCGATGCGCATAGCGACATCGGAGCCGCTATAAAGTTAGTTGCTATGCTCTGTCAAAAGCGGGTTCTGCCCAATTGCTCCGACGGAAAGAGCAAAAGTCCGTCTGGCAGAACTGCGCTTCTTACTTTTTCCCGTACAAGTTTTCATCCGTTTTGTTATTCTTCGCATACTCCGAGATAAATTCCCGCATCGCCATCAACAGTCCTTTAAGCTCGGCCATATCCACCGCGCCCTTTTGGTCAACCGATAAGATGAAATCATCAATCCGTTTCATCATTGCGGTTGGGTCTTTGGCATCCTTGCCTGTGTAGGCGGCCGATGTCTTGGTCACCATAATGTTCCGGCCGATTTGACAGCCCAGCAGGAACATCAGCAAAAGCGCTATTATCCAGGCAACCTTTTTTAGATTTCTCATTTTATACCTCCTTTCTCTTGTTATACTCATTCTTCTTCAGTATAGTCATTACTGTTTCTATCTATTGCGTTCCGATTATATAGACAGCGCGAGATGAAGAATCGTCAGGATATTTTTATGAATTCTGATAAATCCGGTCATCGTTCAGACCCGGACGCCCAAGTCGTTAAATTTGTCAGGGCTGGTAATCTCACGGCTTTTGCCGGATTGGTGCGGAAATATCAACAAGCCATTTACAATCATATCTACCGGATGCTCAACGACCATCAACGCGCCGAGGAAATAACCCAGGATGTTTTTATCCGGGTCCATAAAAAGATTAAGTCATTCAAAGGAAAGTCGTCATTTAAGACCTGGCTGTTCAAGATAGCGCACAATCTCGGATTGAACTATTGCAAAAAGGAAAAATCAAATCCAACCGCCTTAGTAGATAACCTTGATAAAATAGACGACAAGATAATCCAGGAAGCATCAGGGGTATTAGACCGGGTATCAGAAACAGAACGAAACGAAATGATTAAGGATTGCCTGAAACGTCTGCCGACTGAGGCAAAAACTGTTGTGGTGTTGCATCTTCATCAAGAGATGCCTTTTCCTGAGATTGCCAAGATAACAGCCATGAACGAATCCACCGCTAAAAGATGGTGGTACGAAATTGCTTTACCTCAATTGTATAAATGTTTAAAATCAAAAGGGGTTAAAAGATGAAATGTCAACAGCGTAAAAATATCGTGCCGTATGTGTCCGGCCAGCTAATCGGTGTTAGGCTTAGGCAATTTATGGCGCATCTGGGAAAATGCCGGACCTGTTCGGCCGAACTAAATATTCTTGGCAGGATAAAAAAGACCGTGGCCGGACAAGATGCAGAACTACCTAGAATAAATGTGGCAGATAGAGTTATTGCTAAATTAAAAGGCGGGCAGATAATACAGCCGCGAGTAGAATACAGACGCGCCGCCTCGATTACTCCACCCGACAAAAGAAAAGGACGAAGAAATGACCCTGGTTATAGGTTACGAGTGTAGTGATGGTCTGATTGTTGCCGCGGATGGGTTAACTGGTGTTTCAGACATAAATAATCGACCCGTTGGCTCTGAGCCGACACAAAAAATCCATCCGCTTCGGCCTCATCCTAAACTCGTCGCCTTTGCCGACGATAACTCGGCATTTGCCGCGGTAAAAACCAAATTGGATGAGCTATTGGAAAGAGATGCAGGGTCATTCAAAAAATCATTCAAGTCAACCATTAACATAATTCTCAAGTCAATTAAGACAGTAATTCCTGCTGATTGTGAGGGGTTGGATTTACTATTCGCCGAATACGATGCGGTATCTGGAAGACCTTATATCTGCGCTTATCAATATCAAAACGACAACCAAACTTTAGTGCCGCATCCAAATTGCTTAAGTGGCCACCAGATAAATAAATTATTCCAGATTGGTTATCCTCCGGCTTTTGCCCAAACAGGCACCAGCATCCAGGGATGGATCCAGTCCGGCCAAAAACAAACCATTATTGAAATGCTTCCCGGCATCTACAAAGCTCTGGCTCGGGCTATTGAGAATCACCCCGGTATAATAAACGACCCTGTTTGCCTCTATAAAATTGACAAAGATGGCATAGTGGATTGCTCAGCCGACATTAAAAAATTAGCTGATTGTCTGGCTAAAAATCCGACCAATCCTGACCCCTTCTTACGTCAGTGTCTTTCTCCTACATCTCTGATTTCCGCTCCATTTGTATACACACCTCAAGGTGAAATTCAATTAGTTCCTATTAAACGGGCTCAAACACAAGTGTTCAAAAGGAGTAGTCCGCAGCAAAAAGAAGAAACTTCAGGAAAGCAAGAATCAGCAACTAGCCAGAAAAAAATAGTATTAGAATTGGAAGATTCCATTAAAGTTTCCGACCAGATTGAAGTTAATGCCTCTCAATCTCTTTACCAAAAAGGACTTGAATCGATTAAAAACGACAGTTTTAAGTTAGCCATAGAATATTTTAACCAATTCATCAAACTCAATCCAAAAGATGCTAATGGTTATCGGCAACAAGCATGGGTCTATTATAAACTAAAAGATTACAAAAATGCTATTCTAAACTACGACAAAACCATAGAACTTAATTGTCAAGATGATTCTCAAAATGCCTTTGCTTATTCTATGCGTGGAAATATTTATACCAACCTAAATAATTACGAAAAGGCGATTCAGGATTTTAACAAGGCTATCGAAATTAACCCAAAATATTCATGGGCTTATACTAGTAGAGGTATTGCTTATAAGGAACTAAAGGAATACGATAAGGCTCTCAAGGATATTAACAAAGCCATAGAATTTGACCAGAAAGATGTGTTTGCGTACTACCACCGTGGATGTGTTTATGAAGATTTAATGGATTATGATAATGCGTTAAAGGATTATAGTAAAGCTATTGAACTTGACCCTAAATATGAGTTTGCTTATGGTAGTCGGGGTGATATTTATAAAGAATTAAAGACATATGACAAGGCCTTAAATGACTATAATAAAGCCATTGAATTTGCCCCCCAGTATGCGCTTGCTTACTATAGCCGCGCAGGTGTTTATTCTGAGACAAAAGAGTACCAGAAAGCCTTAAATGACTATGATAAAGCCATTGAGCTTGACTCAAAATACGCTGATGCCTATAACGACCGCGGTTTGGTCTATTGGAATCTAAATGATTACGATAAGGCTCTCAAAGATTTTAATAAATCTATTGAATTCGACCCAAGCGATATAATAGCATATTCTAATCGTGCTAATATTTATAACAACTTAAAGCAGTATAAAAATGCAATAAAAGATTATGACAAGATCATTGAGTTGGGACCTCAAGATGCCGTCGTATACAACGACCGTGGATTTACTTATTACAATTTAAAAGAGTATCGTGAAGCACTAAAGAATTACGATAAAGCAATAGAAATCAATCCTGGTTTAGCTTTAGTATACAACAATAGAGGTCTTATTTATCATTCACTAAAGGATTATGACAAAGCGCTTAAAGATTACAATAAAGCCATTGAACTTGACCCAAAGATTGCTTTAGCATACCATAACCGCGGCCTTATTTCTCACGAATCAAGACAATACGAAAAAGCATTGAAGGACTATGACAAAACCATAGAACTTGACCCAGGAATTGCCTTGACGTACAACAATAGAGGACTTGTATATCGCGAATTAAAGAATTATGAAAAAGCATTTGAAAACTTTAGCAAAGCGATAGGACTTGACCCGAATCTTGCTTTATCGTACAACAATCGAGGACTTGTTTATTATGAACTAAAACAGCATGAAAATGCTCTTAAAGACTATAACAAAGCCATAGAGCTTGAGCCTAAATTTGTTATGACCTACAGTAACCGAGGACTTATTTATTACGAGACAGGTGATTACAAAAAGGCAATTCAGGAATTTAATAAGGCTATAGAGATTGATGATAATAATGCTCTACCTTATTATAACAGGGGTCGTGCTTATTTTGAAATAGATAATTATGCCAAGGCATTAAAAGATTACGAAAAAGCCATAGAGCTTGACCCAAAAAGCACTTATCAACGGATGGGCAGGGCAGTAACCCTTATGATATTTGATAAATTTGATGACGCCTTAAAAGATATTGATTATGTTCTTAGTGTTAATCCCGCTGAAGCACCAGTGCTTCTAATAAAAAATATTATTTTAGAATATAAATTAAAAGAGATAAAAGAAAGGAATCTGTTCTTGGAGCAATCATTTACTAATCCAAAAGAAGCTAAAAAAGCAAAAGCAATACTAAATAGAAAAATAGATGAATTACACGAGAAAATGATTGATGAATTAGGCGAAAAATTTGATAAATTCGAGCCGGCAAAACCTATAATTATGTCGACGATTATATATTAATTTCATACTATGCCCTACCCCCACACCTTCATCACACTCACCCCTGAAGAACGGCTCCGGCTGAAGGCCGAACTCCAGCGGCTGGTGACGCTCAAAAAATGGAAGAAGCGCAAGCCGCTCCAGGCACTCTACCTCTCCGACCAGAAGAAGATTTTCCGTGATATTGCTAATTCTTTGGGCGTGTCTTATACAACGCTCAGAAGATGGATATATAAATACCGCAAGAACGGTTTAGATGCCTTTATTTTACAACGGGATTAAACGGATTTAGCAGAAGGAAATCGGTTAAATCAGCTAAATCCAGTTGTTTATCTTATTGATATTCCGTGAGATGTATGAAATGGACACCTTCGTCATCCGTCAATCGTGTAATTCCGCCTTGTTTTTGGTTTTTGGTTATTGATATTTGATATTTTGGACACCTTCGTTGTCATAACCCATTGATAAATAAGAGGGGGCACCCCCCTTACCCTATCCCCCCACCCCCCTTACCCTACCCCCGCACCCCCATCACCCTTACCCCGCGCCGGTCTTACCTTAACCCCTACTACCGGTTTACCATACGGGTATATCCCCTTAGGGTTATCCCTGCTAGGCCTGATGGTTACAGGTATATGGGGTTTAGTATACAGGTATGGGGCCTGACCTTTGGGGGTAATAGTCCTGACGGTCAGACCGGTATGGGGTCATGATTACCCTGATATGCTCTCGCCCTTACCTCCGGCAGGGATCATCTGTCCGGTGACACACACCTCGACTCCTATCCTTTTATTTATGCGGTTTAGCAAGCGCTGTTTTCCTAAAATGGCCACCATAATTCGTCTCGCCCCGTAAGGGCTACTTTACAAAAACGACACCCTGAATGTCAAGTAATTCAATGCTTACACGGCCAGGTGTGTGTCACCGGACATGAGAAATTAACTAGTATTGTGTCCCCAGATTCATGCGGAGAAATTGCGAAACGACCCGGCTTTAAGGTCGGTTTTGAGTGAGCGCTCTCTGGAAAAAGGCGGAGCGGCTGAAAAGACCGTCGGACGATTTGAAACCGAAATACTCACCGAAGGAAACAACTTAAACCGAATGGATAAAATGTTATTTAAGTGGATAGAAAAGGTTGATAAAGTGCGTGGCGTGAAAACAATAATTCTTGATTTAGATTCATCCGAAAGTCCGGTCTTTGGAGACCAAGAAGGTTCTGCTTACAACGGTTATTTTAAGAGCAAATGTTATCATCCTCTTTTCTGTTTCAATCAATATGGAGATTGTTTGAAAGTAAAACTCAGGCCGGGTAATGTACATAGTGCGGACGGTTGCATAGATTTTGTGGCGCCAATTTTGAGGTATTATGTTGGTAAAGGTTTCAAGGTAAAACTTCGGGCTGATGCGGCCTTTGCCGAGCCTGAGTTATTGAAATTATGCGAAGAACTTGGGATAGCATATGTGATTAGAATCAAGTCAAATAACCGTTTAGAGGAGTTAGTGGATGATCTAGCCAAGACTATCAAAAAAGATAACCAGAAAGTCGTCACGCTCTATAAAGACTTTCGCTATCAGGCCGCCAGTTGGGATAAAGAGAGAAGGATTATCGTCAAGATAGAGCAGTATCCAGGCGAGTTATTTCCGCGGGTTGGATTTATCGTGACTAACCTGAAATGGTGTGATAAGAAAGTAGTAAAGTTTTATAATAAGCGAGGCACCTGCGAACAGTGGATAAAAGAAGGTAAGTATGCTTTGAACTGGACGAGACTATCTTGCCAGAGGTTTGTAGAGAACGAGGCGAGGTTAAAGTTATTTATTATGGCTTACAATCTGGGGAACTTCTTAAGGACTTTAGCCTTGCCCGAAGGAATAAAACGCTGGTCATTAAGAAGTATTCAGTTGAAGTTAATCAAGATTGGCGGACGGTTAATCAAGCATGCCCGATATTATTGCCTGTTATTAGCCGAGACCGTCATTAACCATAAGATATTTTCCGGTCTCTTAAACAATATCAGACATTTATCCCCGGCGTCTGGATGAAAGGGTGTAATAAGTTGTTAGAATTATGGAAAAGAGACAGGAGAACTATTGTCCAAAAAGGCAAAAACCATCCAGACTTGGCGGGATAAGTGTGATTAAAGAAAAATCTTCCTAAAAGTTGATAATTTGCTTGACTTATACAAGATTTTTTCTATGGTAATCGTGTAGAAAGAGTAAAATGGAGTCCGTTAGGTTTGATATGACGGATTCCGACTAACTAATTACTATTCAGGGTTGTCGTGGTAATTATAAGTAAACATGAACAAC
>ERZ1292630.1101-Hain-H41-02um-R3-1101-length-27264-cov-4_pt2 | contig 26753 bp, 31 predicted proteins | sample MGYA00564408_ERZ1292630 | MGnify/ENA primary metagenome ERZ1292630 (study PRJEB36523, sample SAMEA6512641) | groundwater metagenome | collected 2019-01-08 | study: AquaDiva: Metagenomics assemblies of 32 groundwater samples
TTCAGAGACGCGTTTTCACTGGAATATCAGAAAGATATTAAAAATATTTTTAGAAAGTGCAATTTTTCCAGATCTAAGTATGGCTGCTAAAAAAATACTGGCTGATTCCAGGGTGCATACAGTTATTTTTGGGCATACGCATGTTTATGAATACCGACAATGGGGAACTCAGAAAGAGTATTTTAATACAGGCACTTGGACTGAACTTACATCACTTGACATTGTTTCTTTGGGTAAAATTACAAAATTGACCTATGTGCTTTTAGATTATATGGATCAGGATACTAGACCAAGGGGCAGATTAAAAGAGTGGAAGGGTTTTCATCGTATTGAGGAAGACGTGGCAGTAGCTTAGTCGGTAACAAAGTTAGCAGCTTGACTAACATTTTAGCAGGACATGCTACTTGAATCAAAAAAAAAACTCAGCCATAATAGTAGATCGAGGTTCAAATAATATGTCAGAGAATACGGCTGATAAAACCAATATAATCTCAACGGAGACCTTTAAGGGGAAGCTTAAGGCAGCTGATGATGCACCCCCTGCTGTTGTTGTGCTTGTTGGACCTGCCGGTTATGTTGGTAAACAGTGGCTGATTACCAAAAGTGATATGACAATTGGCCGCTCAGTTGAAACTGAGTTGTATATTTCAGATTCCTCACTTAGTCGCTCTCATGCCAGATTTGAAATTTCAGGAAGCGATATTTATATTTTAGATCTGGATTCTACCAATAAAACATTTGTTAATGGAGCCGCACTGGACTCAATGATCAGAAAAAGATTGTTTAATAATGATCAAATTAAAACCGGAAATGTAATTTTTAAATTTCTTGAAAAAGGAAATCTTGAATCGATTTCAAATCAACATGTTTTTGAAAAAGTTTCTAAGGATGCCTTGACCGGCGCATTTAGTAAGGGTGCTTTACTTGAGAAGGGTCCGGAGTCTGTTAAAAGAGCCGATGTTTTAACGGAGCCCTTATCTGTTATTACATTTGATATCGATCATTTTAAAAAAATCAATGATACCTACGGCCATCCGGGCGGTGATTACATTCTTAAAGAACTAGGGCAATTGATGCAGTCGAAGCTAGTTCGTTCTAATGATTATTTTGCCCGTTTTGGTGGTGAAGAATTTGTTATAATTCTTCAGGCTACATCATTAAAAACAGCCCAAGAAGTGGCTGAACGGATTAGGCAGACTGTCGAAACACATAAATTTGTATTTGATGGGAATACTATAAAAGTTACGATTTCCATCGGTGTTTCGACACGAACCTCAGCAGATACTTGGGATAAATTATATAAACGTGCAGACCGAGCACTGTATCAAAGCAAATTAACCGGTCGGAATAGAGTTACCGTTTCAGGATGAAAAATATTTTAGAGGCCCTGGTTCAGATTGAAAAGAACAAAGCCTATCAAATATTAAATAAAGCAGCCACTTTAAACGTCGAGATTCAAATTAAGATTATTGGTGAAGAAATAGTAGTCAATACCAAATTAAAAAAAATCGGGCTAAGAAAGCATTTTTATATAACATCTAATGCCAGTGTTTTTGAAAGCAAACCAGAAGTAACATTGAAAATTATCTTTCAGAACAGGTTGTTTTTTTTAAAGACTCATATTAAAAAGTTTAACGATGACTATTATTTTGAAAATTATGAAAATTTTTTTGAACTGATCAGAAGAAAGAATCCAAGATTTCTAATTCCATCACACTGGTCGCAGTCGGCAATTATTCAGTCGGCCCAAGCAACTAATGGGTTGAAGTGTCTAGCTAAAATTTTAGAGATGTCTAAATCTGGAATGAAACTTACAATAGGTCCGGTGCTTCCACGCTATGAAAAAAATCATGAAATTAAACTGAAATTCAAAGTATTCAAGCGCGGCGAGATTACGCTCAGTGCAAAAATAGTACACCTAAAAAAGAACATCGTCGGTGGTCCGACAGTTGGAATTCAATTTATAGAGGACTCGATACTGCTAAAAAATAAAATACTAAATGTCTGTGATGACCTGGCCTTCTTTTATGTGGCGGTTGACGAAGCATAAGAATAGTTTATGTGTGAAATAAGAAATTCTTAAAAAGTTCAATAAAATCATATATTTACCAAATTTGGCCCTTGTTTGTGGGCACGCAGATTGCTATAACTTTAACAGAGGTGGCGAAATCGAACTGGATGGGGGACCAGGCCACAGATGGTGTAAAAAGGTAAAAAACATTAACCGAATAAGACAGGGGGGCTGTCTACATGCAAAGAGAAACCGATCAAAATCTGAAAACAGATATTCAACTGGTCGAAGAAGTTCGTAATGGTCTACGTTCTTCTTTCTCAGAACTCGTGAAACGACATCAGAGAGGTTTACTTCGATTGAGTATGAGATTTATGAAGGACGCAGATGTTGCGCAGGATGTAGTTCAAGAAGCTTTTATTAAATCATATGAAAAGCTGAATTTATTTGAAGGTCGTGCCAGTTTTAAGAGCTGGTTGTATCAAATAGCGGTTAATACCGCTAGAAATAAACTCAGAGAAAACAGATATGATTTTAGCGATATTGAGGATGTTCATTTAAGTGTATCTGCAACCGCAGAAAAAGTGCTGGTGCATGCCGCAGTAAGTGAGATTATACAAACTGAAGTCGATCGATTGCCTTTCAAACAAAAAACAGCTCTGGTTTTGCGAGTCTATGAGGATATGAGCTTTGCTGAAATTGCAGTTGTCATGGAATGCCCATATGACACCGCGAAAGCCAACTATCGTCATGCGCTCATGAAATTAAAAGAAACTTTCGAAAATCAGTCCGAATTAAGAAAATGGACTGAAGATGTAGGTGGTTTTTTTATGGAACTAAACACAAAATTCGCGGAGGTCGAATGAAAAAAACAGATTCTATGAAGGAAATGATTTTAATTAAAAAACTTAGAGCCGAGGATCCCATCGAATTGCCGATGGATGAAGATTTTTTTGACAATTTACATAAAAAAATAATGCTATCCGTTGACAAAGCAGAGGTTAAACCGGTCAGCAAGTGGACTAAGACTTGGGTTTTTTTAGAGCAAAAAACCCTCATTCCACGAGCTAAAGCAAAAAAAGTTGTCAGGCTCGGCATTAAGGCTACAACTCTTGCTGCGGGGGTTGGTCTTTTGAATTTTGGTTTGAATTTATCTAAAGAACTCAGTCTTATGCAGGCGGATTTGAATAAAAGCTCAATTCTTTTAGAAGCTAAAAAGAATCCTGCTCAATGGACAGACTTAGTTGCTAATTATCAGGATGAAAACGATTTTTATGCTGATATTTTAAGTGAGGCGTTAAGTCAGGAGTTAAGTCAGAGTGAACTTGCGACCATAGTCGAGATCGACAAAGTAATTGCACAATCCTTATAAAGTCTAATCACTCGGAAATGGACGTCCGAGCTGAACCCATGCATACTGATCCGGTATGTTAAAATTTCTGTTTTTTGTGAATTTCCTACTTTTGTTATCTCCCAGTGTGTATTCGTCACCGCCGAAAACACCACCAAAAACACCACCAAAAACACCACAGAGAAGTTATATTGAAGATGTTTTTATCTGGAAAATAAGTGATGAACTCAAATTGTCGGTACCAGAAGAGAAAAAATTCACTGAAATTAATCGTGCTCTAAATAAAAAGAAATCCGAACTTAATAATAAAATTCAAACTGCAGTTCTGAGTTTAGGTATGAACTCTACCGAACGGGATCTTAAAAAGTATAAGAAATTAATTCAAGAATATAGTCAGCTTTCTATTGCCGAGTTCGATTCTATGAAAAAGTTATTGGGAAATAAAAAATTTATCAGTTATTTAAAAATTAAAAATGAACTGACCAGCAAAATCAAATCTATTTTAGTTTCTGATAAATCAAACAGTGAAAAAACAGATGCCAGTAGCACGCCGCTGCCGCCACCAAAAGTCATAATCGAAAAAAATTAGCTACAATTTATTCTGCCGCCCATTTTTCAAATTCATTTTCGGGGTTGTCTACGTTTTCTAGCTCCATACACTTTTTTAAAAAAGTAGGAATATTAGCGCCATGTTTTTTATAGACAGCTTCAAAGACGTCCAGATTTTTCATATACATGTCGTGCACACTCAGATCCGCATTGTTGAAGTTTCTTTTAAAAATTTTCCCATAGGAGTCGGTTTTAAGTTTTGGTTTTAGATTTTTTTGAAAATGATCCCCAATTAACTTCAGGCGCTCCTGACGGAGTTTTTCTTTATCATCAGGATTCAAGTATTTAGAATGATCATATTCTTCATACCATTTTTTGAGCTGTGCCAGCTCTTCTGTAATAAAAACTGAGAAGAGCCCATCATCAATGTTTTCGTCTTGGATTATTTTTAATGTTTTAGAATCTGGACCTTCTTTATCCAAATAAAAAAGTTCGGTTCCTTTGTTGGCAACAAAAACGGCAAGTCGTTCATTAAAATTGATATTATCTTTTATAAAAAGCGTGGTGTGTACAAGTTCGTGGATAATGGTATTCACTAGTTGTTGTTCAGAATAATTAAGCATTGAGGATAGCAGTGGGTCACTAAACCAACCTAGAGTTGAATAGGCAGATACGCCACGCATCGATACATCAAGGTCTAATTTTTTAAGCTCTACAACCTCTTTTTTAGCCAGATCTTCACTGTAAAAGCCTTTATAAGGAGCTTTGCCGATAATAGGAAAACTCCACAGATAAGGCTCGAACTTCCATTTTTGCGAAGCGCTTACCGTATAGGTTACATAGGGTCGTTTTAAATCAACATAGCGGGAATAATTTTTTGTTTTTTTCATTTTTAGCTTTTCAAAGGCATAAATTCGGACTTCTTGGCTCAATTCAACTTTGCGTTTTTGTTCTGCAGTGATTCGATCAGATTTTAAAATGTCATCAATAGCTTCGTCAGAATTGAGCAGGCTAAGTTGATTGTAACTAACGTGTAGCAGGTAGTTCAGCTGGCAGCTGCAAAGTAAACAGATAGAAAAAATTAGTAGAATAATTAATTTTATAAATACCAACTGAGGCCGGCTCTAAAAGAGGTGTCATCTGAACTGGTGTTATCACTGAGGGGGGTTCGCCAAACATCGTAAGAAAGTTTTATTGAAAATCTTTCTGATAAAACAAATTTTAGTCCTCCGCCATAGCTGGGGGCCCAACCGACCGAGGTGGGAGTTTCGATTGCAGAGGCATTTAAATATTTAATCACCTGCTTTTTAGTAATATAAGCCACTCCACCTTTTAAGTAAGGTTGCACCATATTTTTTTTGTCTAACATCATATATATTATGGAGCCATTCGATATCTGACTGCTTTGCTGCACGGTGCGTGTTGAGTTAGAGTCAGACTCCTGACTTTCATAAAATGAATCGGTATAACTTGTTTCGAGTGCCCATTTTTCAAAAAAATAAAATGACACAGAACCTGATTTTGAATCGGTTTGGTAGAAGTTACTGGCGTTAAAAGTTTTTTTTGAATAAGCGTAAGCCAGGCCGACTTCGGTAACAAGGGCCCAAGATTTTACAGCGATGAAGAAGCTGAGAATTGTAAAGAGGTACCGATAGTAAACCATGTTTTAACTCTTATAATATTTCATATTAATATTTTATTCTAAATCCTAATCAATTCATTTAGTAATCAGGTACATGGATGTTAAATCTGTACCTAAGACGAACAAAACCATCGGACTCGACTTTGGCCTTGGGCGGATTAGGAAAAAATCGAGCATCTTTAAAGGCAAAAATTGGCGCCTCATCAAAGGGTTTATAACCACTGGGTTGCTTGATGTAGGCCGAATGAAATTCGCCGGTCGCGGTTAACCACACTTCAACTGTGGTAACCCAAATTTTACCTGCCAAAACATTTTTTTTATAATCAAAGTTAATGCGATCCCAATAATAGCGAACTCGCTCGACCCATCTGACATAAAATAATTCTTCAACACGACTGTAGAAAGAGTAATAAGTATTTGCATCAGTATTAAGGTTGGTGGCATTGGAGCTGCTGATGTCGTTAGGGAGTGTCGTGCTAACGCTAGAGTTTTGCGCTATTGGCATTTGCTGTACATTAGGCTTGGATCTGGCAAACTCCGGAAGGTCTCCCTCTTCCGAATCTTTTTTTGTAGGTGATGGAGACTGAGCTTGAGGCGTCGAATTCTGAGTTATGCCAAGTGTTTTTGATTTAGTTTCTTTTTCGACTCTTTGAGTTTTTTCAGATTCAAAACGTGCAAGTTTACTTGGGTCATTAATTTTTTTAACTGTCGCTTTAAGTTGTTTAATGAGCTGACGGGTTTTTTCAATTTTTTGCTGAAGAGTCTCGCTATTTTGATCAATAATCTCAATTTGAGTCACTTCTGATTTTTTTTTATCTAAATGGAGTTTTTCAGCAAAATAAAGGAAGCTGGTACTTGCCAAAAAGTGGATAACAAGGCTTAAAATAATGAAAAACCCTAATTGTTTCACGCGCTTAATCTAGTATTAAAACTCCATAGCCTCAAGTTTAAAGAGCTATTTTTAGCCTCAATTAGCTCAAGTTAAATGGCTTTAAAGCCGATAGGTAATTATCTTGTGGGGTGGTCATGGGTAAGGTTATCGATTTAACATCAAGGCTTAAAACTTTGGCGGTTGTTACGCCGTCTAAAGAATCCGCAAATGTAGTGGACTATGCTCAGCAAAAACTAAAAATGTTAACTTTTGAAAGACGTCAGATAAAGCGAACCATTCTTACTGAGTTTGTAAGTGCCATGGTTGTTGTGCCCGAAAAAGGGCTATTAAAAGTATCAATCTATGACATTTCAGAGCAGGGTATTTCCTTTGACACCGAATTTGAGCAAGGCTGTTTTAAGACTGACGAAGAGGTTTCTCTGCGTGTTTATCTTAATCAAAAAACTTATTTTCCGATCACCGTTCAAGTTAAGCACATCGTCGAAGAAAAAAGCGAAGGTGTTTTAAGACATGGATCTATATTTTTAAGGCAACCGGCAACTGATGCTGCGCTACAGTATTTTATAAAATTTATCGAAGAAGTCAGTCAAGGCTTGCAAAAAGACAATGGCGATTTGATGGTGCCTAAAATTTCTTAAACTGTTCATTCAGTCGCTAAAAGATAAAACAATAAAGACAAAATAATAAAGTGACTTTAGACCTAGCCTAATGTCGAATTTAGGTAGCATATTAATTGGCTAGCTAATTAGGCCCGGAGGTCATTTTGTCGGTAAAAACAAAGCGTCGCAAAGTTGTTCTGGATACCAATGTTATTTTATTCGATGCCTTCGCTTTATTGAAATTCGGCGATTGTGATATTCACATTCCATTTGCGGTTATTGAAGAAGTCGATAAATTTAAACGTGATCAGGGTGAGAACGGTCGAAATGCTCGGCAATTCAGCCGCTTTGTTGATGTTCTAAGAGGTAAGGGCAGCCTTGCACAAGGTGTGCAAATCGATAATCACGAAACCTTTGTTTATATCACCACGGACATGGGTATTTCTGGAATGAGTGCCGAGCTCGATCAAACCAAAGCGGATAATCGTATTTTAAGTACGGCGCTGGCTTTGCAGAAACAACACCCGCGCTCAAAAGTTGAATTGATTTCTAAAGATATTAATTTGCGTATTAAGGCCGATGTTTATGGAATCTATGCCACAGATTATGATAATTCAGATATAAATCAGGAAGATCTTTATGAAGGTTATCAAGAGTTTGAGGTGAGTCCTGAAAAAATTGACCAATTTTATCAAGAAAAAAAAATCACCATCGATAATAAACTTATCGGCAATCAATATGTTATTTTAAAAAATGCAGCCAACCCAAACCACTCGGCTATTGGTAGATACTCGTTAAAAGAAAAGGCGATTATTCCCTTGATTAACCCTCCAGATAGCATTTGGGGAATCACAGCCAGAAATGTCGAGCAGAGTTTTGCACTGGATGCTTTGCTTAATGATGAAATTATGATGGTTTCATTGGTTGGCAAGGCCGGCACCGGTAAAACATTACTGGCAATCGCTGCCGGTTTATTTAAAACATTGGATGAAGGACGTTATCAAAAATTACTGGTTTCTCGTCCGATTTTTCCGATGGGACGTGACATCGGTTATTTACCGGGAGACATCGAACAAAAATTAAATCCTTGGATGCAACCGATTTTTGATAATGTTGAGTTTTTAATGGGGTCCGATAAAAAAGCCGCGGGTCGGGCTCAGGAACTCATAAATCAGGGAATGCTGAATATTGAGCCTTTAACTTATATTCGTGGTCGAAGTATTCCGAAGCAGTATTTAATTGTTGATGAAGCACAGAATTTGACTCCCCATGAAATTAAAACCATTATTACCCGTGCCGGTAGTGGAACAAAAATTGTTTTAACTGGTGACGTTTATCAGATTGATAACCCCTATGTTGATTCGGCGAACTCTGGGTTAACTCATGCCGTTGAAAGATTTAAAGGGCAAGAGATTGCGGGACATGTAACTTTAACAAAAGGCGAGCGTTCGCCACTGGCAGAATTAGCTGCAAACATTTTGTAGTCAATTATATATTTTTTCATCTTAATTTAGTTTTTTTTATTGGAGAATTATGAGCGAGTCTGACAAAACAAGAGAGATCGGCGTAGGTTTTAAAGCCAGCGATACAATAAAAGTAACTGATAAAATGGTGCGACAATTTGCTGAAATGTCGGGTGATTTTAACCCTATTCATCTTGATGATGAATTTGCGAAAGCAACTCGTTTTAAAAAACGAATTGCTCACGGGATGATTCTTGGAGCTTTAATTTCGCGATTGTTAAATGAAAAAATTGGCCCGGGTGGTATTTACCTGGCACAAACTTTAAAATTTTCCAACCCAGTTTTTATTGATGAAGAGATTACATTTGATTTTGAACTCACCAAGCTGCACCCCAAAAGAGGTTTCGGAATTGTCGAAACGATTGCTAAAAAATCTTCTGGAGAGATTGTGATGAAGGGTGAGGCCACTATTATGATGAGCTGGGGCATTAAGTAGTTATTTGTTAAAGTCTTTTATAAAGTTGTTCAATAATTTTTTTGGTAAACTCATCTCTCGAAATTTTTCTATTTAGCAAGTTTTCCAAACTCACCATCGTTGATGATTTAAAACCACAAGGATTTAATCCCTGAAAGGCTTCTGGATCATGATCCAAATTGATAGCGGCTCCATGATAAGTGATCCACTTTTTGACAGCAATTCCCAGTGAGGCAATTTTTTGCGATCCCACCCAAACTCCGGTTTCGTCGGTTTCGACTAATGAGCCGACCTGTTTTTGCGGAGTCTTTCCTACTGCAGCTACGTCATATTCTTTAAGTGTATCGACGATGGCTTGTTCAAAAGCGCGAAGATAGCCTCTGATTTCCTGTGCGCCTCTCCCTGACCTTGGATTTTTTAAATTAATAATCGGATAGATAACTAATTGCGAAGGGCCGTGGTAAGTCGCTCTACCGCCTCTGGAGATTTCAATAATGTCACCCTTCCATGCAAAAATGTCTTCAGGCCCAGTCTGTCTTCCGGTGGTCACAACGGGTGGGTGCGAACAAAAAATTAAGTAACCAGGATGCTCTTGATTTTGGTGAAGAGTTTCGACCAGCTCAAGTTGCTTATTAAGAGCTGTTTGATAATCAATCAGCCCCCAATTTAGAAACTCAGGTTCGCTTTTAAGCATGCGCGGGTTTAGTTCCGGCTAGTGGCTTCTGAATGATATGGATAGCATGCCCTAGGGTGGCTTCTGCAGCTTCCATCATGGTTTCGCCAAGAGTCGGGTGTGGATGAATAGAAAGTGCAATGTCTTCAAGCCTTGCGCCCATTTCGACCGCTAGAACGGCCTCAGAAATTAAATTTGAAGCTTCAGGGCCAACAATATGAATACCTAAAATAATATGAGTTTTTTTATCGGCGATCATTTTAACAAAGCCGTCGGTTTCGCTCATGCTGACGGCTCTACCATTGGCCGCAAAAGGAAATTTTGAAATTAAGAGGTCATTATAGCCTTTGGCTTTGCATTCAGCCTCAGTCATTCCAGCAGAGGCAATTTCAGGGTCGGTAAATACCACTGCAGGTACAGTTTTAGCGTCGTAAACGCGGTTTGCACCGGATAATATCTCAGCCACCATAACACCTTCATAGGAAGCTTTGTGAGCTAGCATCGGCTGACCACAGATATCGCCAATGGCAAAAATATGGGGAATGTTAGTTCTGCGTTTGGCGTCAACTTTAACAAAGCCGCGTTCATCAATTGCGATGCCGGCCGCTTTCAAATTGGTTTGATCGCCGTTTGGCCTTCTGCCGACCGTAACTAAAATTTTATCGGCTTTAAAGATTTCATCTTTTCCGTTAATTTCAGCGGTGACTTCATAGCCATCTTTAGTTTTCTTTTGGCCTTTGGCTTTGGCTCCGTATTTAATAATAATTCCAGATCTTTCAGTTTTTCGTGTAACCACTTGTGCGCATTCAGGATCAACAACTCCTGAGAGTAAAGAAGTATTGGCTTCAATAATGGTAACTTCGGTTCCTAATTTTCTTAAGTAACAAGAAATTTCTAGTCCGATATAGCCACCGCCAATAACCACGACGCGCTTAGGGATTTCATCAAATGCGAGTGCACCGGTAGATGAACAAATTTCTTTTTCATCAAATGGAAAGCCCGGGATTTCGATGGGTCTTGATCCGGTGGCGACAATAAAATATTTGGCAGTTACAGAATCAGTACCGCTAATAGACTTTACAGATAATTCTTTTTGATTTTTAAATTCGGCATTTCCTTTGATAACGACAACCGAGTTGCCCTTAAGTAACTGGTTCACTCCGCCCGACATTTTGTCGCAGACAGATTGCTTCCAGCTGACAAGTTTTTTCATGTCAACTTCGATACCGCCCTTGATGTTTAAGCCCATGGTTTTAAAGTCATGCTCCGCCTTATGCAAAAGATGGGTGGCTGTGATCATAGCCTTTGACGGAATACAACCGACGTTGAGGCAAACTCCGCCTAAAGCTTCGCGCTCGATGATAGCGGTTTTAAAGCCCAATTGAGCACAGCGAATTGCGGCCACATAGCCACCAGGACCCGAACCAATGACGACAACATCAAAGTTTTGCATTAAGACATTCCCATCATCAGCACACCAGGGTTCTGAATTTTACTAAAGAAGGATTTTAAGAAGTAAGCCGCAACTGCACCATCAATTAAACGGTGATCAGCGGTGACGGTGTAATTCATAGCTTTAATAAAACCAATGCTGCCATCTGCTTTAAGAATTGGTTTGTCTTGAATTTTGTACATTCCAAGAATCGCCACTTCAGGGTGATTTATGATAGGAGTAGCATAAGTGCCGCCAACAGAACCAATGTTCGTGATGGTGATGGTGCCACCCTTCATTTCGTCGATTTTTAATTTGCCATCGCGGGCGCGTTTAGAAAGATCAATAATTTCTTTAGAAATTTCCAAAATTGTTTTTTGATCTGCATTTTTAATGACGGGCACCACTAAACCGTTTGGTGTGTCTGCAGCAAAACCGATATTAAAATATTTTTTGTAAACAATTTGCGAGGCGGCATCATCAATTGAGGCATTGAATTGCGGAAACTCTTTCATCGTGGCAATCAGCGCTTTCATAACAATTGGTAAGTAAGTAATTTTGGTTTGATTTTTTTCGGCAAAGTCTTTTAAGGATTCACGCATAGCCACTAACTGAGTTACATCGGCTTCATCCATTAAAGTAAAGTGCGGAATGATAGCTTTTGACATTTGTAAGTTCTGGGCTATCTTTTTGCGGATACCGACTAAATCAACTCGTTCTTCGGCTTGTGCATTAGTCGTAGTGTAAGCGGGTTTTGGGAAGTTCATCGAAGGTGAACCAGCAGACACAGCACCGGAACCTGAACCCAGAGAGGCTGTTCCGCCCTTGGCAGATATAACATCTTCGCGAGTCACTCGGCCGGCTAAACCCGAACCTGACATTTCGTTAATATCGACTCCGATTTCACGTGCTAATCTGCGCGTTGCTGGGGTGGCAAGAACTCTTGAATCAGCAACGGGTGGGTAAATACCGCTGGCGGCAGACATATTCATCGTAGACGAGCGGGCTGTGTTGTTTGCTGGAGTTGCTACAGGTGGAGCTGTGTGGCCGTTACTTGCAGCTTTGCTTGCAACTGGAGCTGTTGTAGTAGCAGTTCCATAAGTCGCGCCAGACAGAGTTAACATAACAGACTCAACTTTAATAACATCGCCTTTTTTAAATTTTAATTCTTTAACGGTGCCAGCTACTGGAGAAGGAACTTCAACAGTGGCTTTGTCGGTCATGATTTCAGCTACCGTTTGGTCGGCCTTAACAACATCACAGACCTTTACTGTCCACTTAACTAATTCGCCTTCGGTAACACCTTCGCCTAATTCGGGTAATTTAACATCAGTTGCCATTTGTATTATTCCTTTTTCATATATTCAGATGAAGCACGCGTCGTCATCTCTTGATAAATTTTTTCAGAAAGCTCTAGTGCCATTATTACAAGGTCTTTAGTTAGTGGTTTATCTGCTGATTCAGGATATCGAAACTCAACAGCAAAAGGTGTTAGGCTAGCAGCGCTCATCATTAACACTGTAAGGTCTGAGTGAAGTTTGGCAACTTCCTGTCCCAGAATATTCATTTCATGAGTTTCCCCAAACTTAATTTTATGATGAGCCAAAAAACCTTTAATAGATTTTTCTGCTGATTGTTGACACAAAAAACCTACGTTGGACCATAAGTCGGAATTATTGGAAGCCATTAAAGTTTTTGCTGCAAGCAAATCTTGTCTTGAAAATTTAAACCACTCTTGAACAATTTTGCTGGGTTTATCCAATTTCTAACTCCAAGCCTTCAGTTGCAACAGTGTGCGGAATAGAGCTGAATTCATCTTTCCAATCGTTAAACTCATCTTCAGTGTATATAAAGATATCGGCTCTGACTTTACTCCCCCATAACAATCGAAGGGCTTGAACCATTCTTTCGTGTCTGGATAGTTTTGATTCTTTTATTATTAAAAAAAGATCGTAATCACTATCGGGTCTGGCATTACCATTTACTCTTGATCCAAATAAGTAAATTTTGACAGGGTTGAACTCTGGTATAAGCTTACTCAGGATTATCTTAAGTTGGTCATCTTCAAAATTAAGTATTTCCACTTACTTCTCCAGATGCTAAATTATGTTGTCGATTTTTTTCAATGATACCCTTCATAAAAAACTCTCCCGCTCGGTAACTACTTCTAACAAGCGGTCCTGATGCGACATACAAAAAGCCCATGCTTTCTGCCAGTGTTTGCCAGTCAGTAAATTTTTCAGGGGTCACATATTCAATTACTTTTAAATGTTTTTCAGTGGGTTGCAGATACTGCCCAAAGGTGACGACATCACAATTGACAGCTCTTAAGTCTTTCAGAGTTTGGATCACTTCTTCATCTTTTTCGCCGAGGCCCAGCATGATCGAAGATTTTGTGTAAACAGTGGGATCTAATTCTTTTACTGATTCAAGTACACGCAAAGACTGTTTATACTTAGCGCGCGGATCCCGCACACTTGGGGTTAGCCTCTCAACAGTTTCAATATTATGAGCAAATACATCAGGTTTAGCTGCGGCTAAATGATGAATTAATTTTTCATCGCCTCTGAAATCCGGAGTTAATATTTCAACAATTAAATTTGGCGCCAATTTTTTTATAGTTTTAACAGTTCTTGCAAAATGATCAGAACCTTGGTCGGGCATATCATCGCGATCAACCGAAGTGATCACCACATAATTGAGCTTCATCTGAGAAATTGAATAGGCCACTTTTTCAGGTTCAAGTGGATCTACAGGTGGGAGGCCTAATTTAGCATTACCAGTTTTTACATTACAAAAACGACAGCCGCGCGTGCAGACTTCTCCCATTAACATGAAAGTGGCGGTGCCGCCGCTCCAGCACTCTCCCATATTCGGGCAGCGAGCTTCCTGGCAAACAGTAGCGAGTTTTAATTCGCCGAGCATATTTTTAATACGTACGTAATTTTCTCCGGCAGGGGCGCGAACTTTTAGCCAATCGGGCTTAGGAACATGGGGCTTTTTTGCAATTTTGGCCTGGTTTTCCACTGCATCCTCTTTAAGCATAGAGCTTAGTCTTTTAATGAGTTAGTTCTAGCTTGGCTAAGAGTCCTAGGCAAGTGGCGAGTGTAATTTTTACCTGCCTAGAAAACTAACATCTATTTATACGAGCCAATACAGAATATATTCTGGGTGCCCAAATTTTTTAACCAATTTAAAGGAGTTTTTATGAAGGTTTTATTCTCGATTTTATGCTTAGTTGTGGCTTCAAGCGCATTTGCTTCAAGAGCAATTAAAGTGTCTGATAACAAAGCTGTGATGCAAATCTGCAAAGCAATTAAGTCGAACGGTAGAATGATACCAGCTGCGGGTTGTATTAATAAAATTGTGGTCAAAGGTAAGGCGTATCCTTTCACGACTGAAGACAGTGATGTTGAAAATACTTTGGCAAATATAGTTGGTACTAATCAGTTTCATGGTCTTACACGCTCAACGCCATTTAAACTTGAGGGCCGAGTTGTTGTGGGCCGAAAAATGAATCTTGTGACTAAAATCTTGATAGTTGATTATGTTGCAGGAGTGATGCTGCCAAAATCGCTTCCTCCAAGATAGTAAATTTGAACCCAAAATTTGATTTCTCGGTTTTCGACCTCAGATGGTGCTATTTTTTAGCGCTGTTTGGGGTATTCTTTTTTAGCCTGTAAGTTTGTTGATAGTATATTCGTCTTTAGAAATCCGAAATTCAGAAGTTATATCCTTTAAGTCAAATATAATTGAAATTGAGCTATATATGGTTTTTGCAGATGTAGTCTTCTTCGGAGGACTCAATGTTAAACGTCTTGCTTTATTTACAAAACAAAAGTACCCTAATTTTGGGTATTTTGAAGCGAAAACTTCAAAATGATTAAAAATGTTCAATTTGTAAGAGTTGAAGAGGTTAATAAGCATGACTACTAAAAAGAGCAAGGCCATCAGAGCAATTGAAAAAATTCGAGGCTCTGTAATGACTTTTGGAAAAATGATATATGCAATAAGAAAATGTGATGAGATATCGCAGACAGCATTAGCAAAAAAAATGAAAATGTCTAAGGCACATTTGTGTGACATCGAGAAGAGTAGAAGGTATCCTAGTATCGAAAAAGCTATAGAATTTGCCAATGTTATGGGCTACTCTCCTGAGTATTTTGTTGCTAAGTTACTAGAAGAGCAAACCAGTGCGGCGGGATTTAAAGTCAAAATTATTTTAAAAGCAGCTTAGCAGCTGAACTTAGGAAAAGATGTCACAAAAAAATTATAAAACATTAATGCATGAGCCTTTAAGACTCAGCCTTACTCAGCCCCTGCAAAAAGCCTTAGAAAAGCTTGGGGTTATGGTTACGCTTGAAGAAATTTATGCTGCGCTAGTCGAGCCACCCAATGCCGATATGGGGCATTTAGCTTTTGGTTGTTTTATTTTTGCTAAAACTTTAAAAAAATCTCCGGCGCTGGTGGCCACTGAGCTTAAGGCTGCCTTATTGGCTGCGGGAAGTGTTGATGGCGTAATTTCTATTGAGGTCGCTGGCCCTTATCTTAATATTAAATTTAATTCTGAAACATTGGCCTCAAATACCGTGCGGAAAGCTTTATCTTCTGAAATGTTTAAAGTTCAGATGGTGTCCGATGCGCCCAAAACCATGATTGAGTATTCTCAGCCAAACACCCACAAAGAACTGCATGTGGGGCATATGCGGAATTTATGTCTGGGTGATGCGCTTATTCGACTTCTTCGTCGTAGCTTTGGAGCGGATAAGATTATCAGCTCTACATTTCCTGGAGATGTGGGAACTCATGTGGCGAAGTGTTTGTGGTATATAAAAAATCACACAGATCCAGATGTTTTAAAACAAAAAGAAGCGGATCCGCTTCGTGGTGAGTGGCTAGGGCGAATGTATTCGGCGGCCAACCTTAAGCTTGAAGATGAAGAAAAAATTCCAGAATTGTTTGAGAAAAATAAAGCGGCGCTCACTGAAATTTTAAAACAACTCGAAGCTGGAAGCGGCGAATACTTTGAACTTTGGAAAGAAACGCGTGAGTGGTCTATCGAACTCATGAATAAAGTTTATCAATGGGCCGGGGTGGAGTTTGATCGCTGGTATTGGGAATCTGAAGTGGATGCGGAGTCAGTTAAGACAGTAAAAAAATATTTCGCAGAAGGAAAGCTTGTTGAATCTCGCGGCGCCGTGGGACTTGATTTGTCTGCTGATGATTTAGGTTTTTGTTTGTTACTTAAATCGGATGGCACGGGACTTTACGCTACTAAAGATATTGAGTTGGCGCGCCGAAAGTTTGAAGACTTTAAAATCGAAAAATCAATTTATGTTGTTGATTTAAGGCAGGCACTGCATTTTAAACAGGTTTTTAAAACACTTGCACATTTAGGTTTTGAACAGGCGCAAAACTGCTATCATTTACAGTACAATTTTGTTGAGTTGCCGGATGGCGCGATGAGTTCACGTAAAGGTAATATTGTTCCGCTGACGACCTTGGTAGATAAAATGAAGTTGCATGTTAAAACTCAATATCTGTCTCGTTACAAAGACGAGTGGTCTGCTGATGAAGTAGAAACTGTAGCGGACATGGTGGCCAAAGGCGCTATTAAGTATGGCATGATACGTCAGGATACAAATAAAAAAATAGTATTTGATATGGATGAGTGGCTTAAGCTCGATGGCGAATCGGGTCCCTTTGTGCAATACTCATGTGCGCGCATTAACTCACTGCTTAAAAAATTCGGACAAAAAAGCTGGGATTTTAGTTTTGATTTTAAAGGGGAATTACTAACTCACCCATCTGAAGTAAAACTCATGCAGCATTTGATGAATTTTAATGGGACTGTTTTATTCTCAGCAGAAAATTATAAACCTTCTTCCATGTGTACTTATTTATATGAAACTGCAAAAAAGTTTAATGTCTTTTATCATGACTGTTCTGTCGGTAATGCCGAAAGTGAAGAATTAAAGCAGGCGCGCCTAGCGCTGTGTGCGGCCACAGGCTTGGTTCTGAGTCATGGGTTGGCGCTGCTTGGAATTCCTGTTCCTGACAGAATGTAAGGTGTTTTAACCTATGAAGTTTAAGAAAAAATTATTAGAAGGTATTTTACTGCAAAGATATAAGAGGTTTTTTGCCGACGTAGAATACAAGAACGAAAAGTACACTATTCATGTACCAAACACTGGAAGCCTTAAAGGCGTCATCGAAAAAAATCAAAAACATAAATGCTGGTTTTCGCTTCACGGTGATGAAACTAAAAAACTGAAAGGTACGCTAGAGGCCGTGCAAGCCATGAACGGCGCGTGGGTGGGTGTGAACACATCTAACCCTAATAAAATTGTACAAGAGGCAATACTCGCAGGAATTGAAAGCGGAAAAAGTCATTTCAAACATTGGTCCGATTACGAATTTTACAAGTCAGAACATAAAATAAATTCAGAGACAAGGCTGGATGGAGTTTTTTGTAAAAAAGCCGTTGATCTAGAAAATACAAAATCAAAAAAACATTATATCGAAATTAAGAACACCACCTTAATTGGCGAAGTTAATGGGCGTAAGGTCGCGATGTTTCCGGATGCCGTAACCGAACGCGGGCAAAAACATATCCGCGAAATGATAAAATTGATTGAGCAAGGACATAAGGCTGAATTGATTTTTACTATTCAACGAGATGACGTTATGGCATTTACAGCAGCTCAAGAAATTGATCCTGAGTATGCTGAGTTATTAAAGCAGGCTAAAAAAAAAGGTCTGATCATAAGCCCCGTTTTAGTGGCTATAGATCAGACCCAAGTTTACCTGACAAAAAAGCTGCTCGAGTTTATTGATAAGTAACGGGCCTAGGTTTTTGCTTCGGCTATTTTCAATTTATTGAAAGCTCGAACAATCATAAATACCGCAAAAGCAATAATCGTGAAGGTGATAAGCGTGGTTACAAAAATACCAATATTAACGGTTACTGCACCAGCTTTTTGGGCTTCAGCAAGAGTCGCGTAGGGACCAACCTGGCTAACACCATCTTTAAGTGTGAGGAAAAGATTTTTAAAATCAATACCACCAATTAAAAGACCAATCGGCGGCATAATGACATCCTGAACCATTGAGTTTACAATTTTTCCGAACTCAGCGCCAATAATTAGACCTACAGCCAAATCAAGAACATTTCCTTTTACCGCAAAATCTTTAAATTCTTTTAGCATGTTCATTTATATTTCTCACTATCCTTAATAATGTTTCGTATCTAGTGCTATTGTGAATGTGTTGGACTCTAGCGGAATATTTTAAATTCTACGCGGCGGTTATTATCGCGTCCCTCTTTGGTGTCGTTAGTATCAACCGGGTTTGCTTCACCTTTATAGTCTACCTTAACATTGTGACTTTGTAGATTGTAAGTTTTGATCATGAAGCTCATCACTCTTGAGGCGCGACGTTTTGATAAATCCACATTATAACTATCGGTACCAATATTATCAGTATGTCCTTCAATAATGAGTTGAGTATAAGGTTTCTTTTTAAGATGAGTATTGATTTTATCAAGTTCACCATAGGATCTTTTTTGTAGAATGTCTTCGTCAAAATCAAACAACACACTGACGCCTAATCTGAAAAGCTGGTACCCTTTTTTCTTATTCCAGTTGATAATTGTAGGAGCACTAAAGGGCTGCCATAGACCGGCATTGTTTTTAGCAACGGCACATAAAGTAATAGCGCCGTCAGGTATCGGACCAATACCTGTAACAATCGGTAAGTTTCCGCTGATCTCATTACTGTAACCTGTTTCTTTTTTACAATTGGTTTCTATAGTTTCACCGATTTTCCAACGATAGGCTGCAAACTCAAGCGGATTTGTGGATGTCACCGGCATAGTTAAGTCGATTTTATCAGAGGTATTGGTTGGATGATTCTGTATAACGGCCACAGGAGATTTGCTTTTTGTCCAATTAACAATAGTGGGGCTTTCAAAGCTTTGCCACTCGTCAGATTTATTTTTGGCTACAGCACATAAGGTTACGCCACCATCGGGAATAGTTTCGATGTTTTGGATTATCGGTAATTCTCCTGCAGTTTCCGCACTGTAGTTAATCTGATTATAGCAATTTATTTTAACAGTGGGGCCCATTTTCCATTTATAAGCTGAGTAATCATCAGGATTTAAAGCTGATACTGACATATTCAGTTTGGTTACCTCGCTTACGCCTGTTGGGTGGTTATTTATAACGGCTGTAGGCATTGCAGCGGGGGCCTCTTTTTCTTGAGATGAGTCCTTACACTCTGAACCCATTTGGTAAGTTAAACCTGCATAAAAACGAACATCAGGAGTTGATTGAGCATCATTTAATTTTGTGCCAGCACCTACATGAATAATTGTATCTTTCGACCAGTGGTTACGTAAACCAAGGTCTACTTCAAGGGCGCGCTGAGCCGTCTTAATTGAATCACTGCCATTTCCGCCCGGTTGGCTTCCTTTGAGTTCGGCTAGTAAATCGCTGTTTAAGCTTTGAAAGTTTCGTGCGATGGCCAGTGAGTAGATAAAGCTGTCAGTAAATGGAACAAAGGGCACCAGAAGGCCCGTGGTATTATCAAAAAGCTGGCTCCCGGGATTTCTTTTTTTGTACCCCACATTTGCGGCCATTTTTACATCACTCAGAACTGTTGTATCAGCAGCTAACTCAATATTAAATGTTGGGCCACCGCCACTACCGGCAAATGGATTATTTTTAATTAAATTAAAATTAGCAGATCCAATAACCGCAAGTCCATGATCGTCATCGCCATAGAATCTGATTTTTGTCATGGGCCTAACTTCTGTTAGCCCAAATTCATTAAAATAACTGACTCCGTAGGGGTCGTTGTTTCGAGCATTTACTATAAAGGGAAGGGCTACTCCGATATCCCAGTTGTCATTAATACCATATGCTCCATAGACATCAGCCCCTATAAGATAGTCATCAGCTCTTACGCCTCTTAAATCCAAATTTGTTTGGTGGTATTTGTCTGAGTAAGTAAGGGTATTCTTAGCATAGTTAAAAAACACGCCCAAATTGTATCTGCAGGCTTTAACAGGTTCAGAAGAGTGAACTGTGGTGAAGTCGGTTCCCGACAAACTGGGATTGAAGTTTTGATATTCTGTTCCGATGACGTTTGCAGCCGAAATTGAACTAAACATGTTGAGCAACAAGAGGGGAACTATGTATTTTTTCATAGCGCGCACATTTGCAGATTTTAGATAAATTATCAATTAATATTCCAATAAAACTCGAGCCGCTACGGGTTTTTTTAACATTTTTTCATGGTAAAAAAATGAGATGGAGATTTTATTTTTTAGCGACTATATTGCCTTTTTACATAAGTAAGATGAATAAAAAGTATTCATAAGGATTTTTTATGAAGTTGAAAAATTTGAGCCTCTTGCCTTTGACAATATTGGCCTTGGCGCTTACCTGTGGGTGCGCCAAAGTTGATTATGACGGTCGTCCTCGAGGCGTTCCACAAATTAATCAGCAAGGACAGCCTGTCGTGCCAGCTGCGCCTCAGCAACAAAGACAACCAGATGTTTCAGCCATGCCAATAATCCCTCCAGCAAGTACTCAAGCCAATTTGCCGGTTATTAGTTTTGTGCAGAGTGAAGTTTCGATGGATAGTAAACTGGAAGCTCAACTTGAGTTGCAATTGAGCGTAGCTTCAAAACTTCCTGTAACGGTCGTAGTTAAATTGGTTGATGGATCTGCAAGACATTATCGAGATTTTGCCGGCTTTAAAGTTCGCTCTTCTGAAACGAGCTTTACTGTGGTGCTAGCTCCGGGTAAAACCCACGTGGCTTTGCCGGTTATCGGCGGACGCCATACAAGATTTTGCGACTCAAGTTTTTTTGCTGTTATAAACCAAAGACGATTGCAGAATGCTAAAGTATTAAATGGTTCAGATTCTGCAATAATCGATGTTCCGTGTACGTTAAGCGAAGACTAAGCTTCAACGCTTGAGGCGGTTTTCGTAGTGCTTTGACGGTGCTTTTTCAAAAATCAGTACATTTATGCTCAAAGTTGGAGGCAGAAATCCTCAAGAAGAGAAAGCATTTTTTGTCTGTTGAATGGCTTTTCTATAATTCCGTATGCGCCCATGCCGACGGCTTCGGATTCGCTCAAATCGGCAAAGCCTGTTGCGAGAAGCACGATAGGTATTTTTGGATTGTAGGCTCTTATTTGTTTTAGAAGATCAACACCGTCGCCATTAGGCATTCGCACATCAGTCACCACAATATCAATAGGATTCTTTTTAACGATTTCAATCGCGTCCGTGCCGTTAGCGGCTTCAAAAATATTACAACCTCGGCGTTTGAGATCAAAAATGAGGGCTTTTCTTATTTCGATTTCATCGTCTACAACCAAGACATTTTTATTGTTCAGTGGAGAAATCTTCATTAAGTTGCCTCCTGTAAAGTGCTTTTAAGTTTGGCTTGAGTTTTTGGAATGACCACAGTGAACTTTGTATTTGGGCAGTTGTTATCGATATAAATTTTTCCCTGATGGGACATGATAATGCCATTCGAAATGCTGAGGCCCAAGCCTGTTCCTTTGCCAATCTCTTTGGTGGTGAAGAACGGTTGCATTATTTTTTCTTGAATATCTTTGGGAATTCCGTGTCCACTGTCAGTAACACTTATGTCAACAAATTGCCCGCTTTCTGAGAATTCTAATCGTATCCATTTTTCTTTAAGACCCTCAACGGCATCAAATGCATTGTTGAGTAAGTTGAGTAGAACCTGTGACATCTCAACAGTTCTGCATTCAATTTGTGTCGTGGCATAGATTTCGTTTTTGACAATGTCTAATTGAACCCCGTGATTACTGAAGCGCTCACTACAAAAACTTATCGTTTCTTCCGTCAGTTTTGAGATCGAAATAGTTTGTGTTTCAGCTAACTTTCCCTCGCGGGCAAAGAAGCGCAGCCCACCGACGATTGCAGCTATCCTTGTCACAGTACTTTTAATAACACTAATTGCTTCTACAAAGTCAATAGCGTCAAAGTCTCCGTCGTTGACACACTCTTCCATTTGTTCGACACGCATTCCGATAATTGCTAATGGCGTATTAATTTCGTGAGCCACACCACCTGCCATTTCACCCAGCGCCGACATTTTAGAGGTGTTGACGAGTAGGGCAGTCTGCTCTTTAACTCTGTTGTCTAAGTGTTCGTTGATAAGGCTAAGCTCGGTGTTCCACTTGCGTACTTTTAATAACACCATAATCCAGCCGAAAAAAGAAACTGCAAGAAAAGCAATTAAAGAGGACCTAAGCACACTGACATTTTCTCTATGTATTTTAAGCTCGTGATTGAGAGTTTTTTTTGTATTCTCATAAAAATTCAAAGTGCCGGTTGCATAAATTTTCTTTTGCTGTTCATATTCCGAGCTAAATAAAACCTGCGAAGCATCAGCTTGTCTATTTTGTTGGACCAACAAGAAAGCTTGGTTTTCCATTTCAACAAGCTTCTTGTTTGCTTCATTAGTTTCATCGGCAGCTTTAACCTCTTTTGGTTGAAGAGAAATAAGTTTTTTAATTGTGTCGTCAAGGGATGGCTCGAATTGTCGGTATCTATTTTCCCACTTAGCGTCTCCAGTGGCGGCCGCCATTCGAGCAGACATCGTTAATACTTCATCGAAGTGGGTGATTTTACCCTGGAGTTCACTGACCTCCTGATTTCGAATTTGCAGTGCTGTTAGTTTATCGAATGATTTGAAAGTAAACCATCCAAGGCCACCTGTAACTATCGTCGCCAAGACAACGCCACTAAGTAATAAATTAATTGGAAGTTGTTTTTTTGTAGAGTTTAAATTATTCATGTTTTAATAAGCTCAACTTCTTTCTAGATACATTTAACGCGAACTCATTGAGTATAAAAAAAGAGCTACATTTTTTTGCAGCTCTTTTCAGTTTAATGATAGGCTGTGATAAGAGACTACTTCATCAAGCTTAGGTGCTGATCAATGATTTGCTTAAACTCTGCGAATGGATAAGCGCCACGCAAAGAAACGCCGTTAATGACAAAACCTGGAGTGCCGCTCATATTGAATTTTTTGGCTTCTTCCATATCAGCAGCAATTCTTTTTGCAATGCCTTCGTTGTTTAAGTCGGTTGTTAATTTTTTCATGTCGACACCGAGTTTTTTAGCGGTTTCAGTAAATAACTTTTCGCCTTTATCTTTCATAGAGCCTTGATTTTCAAATATTACATCATGAAATTTTTGAGCTTTCTCATGACTTTGCATTGCAATCGCCTCGAAGTATTTTGCAGCAGGCATTGCCAAGGGGTGGAAATCAAGTGGTAAGTGTTTGAAAACTACGCGAACTTTATCGCCATATTCTTTTTCAACTTGTTTCATAGTTTGGTAACCGCGAGTGCAATATGGGCACTGAAAGTCAGAGTATTCAAATATAGTAACTGGGGCGTCTTTTTTGCCGAAAATAACTCGACCTTCTTGCAATTCAGGTTTTAATGGGTTTTTAAATTCTTCATCGCGAGATTTTTTTTCTTCACCTTGTGCCTTTTCACCGGCTACGCGCTGGGCATCCTGTGCGGCTTTATTTACGACTTCAATAAATTTGGCTGGGTCTTTTTCAATAGCTGCAAAAACGATCGAAGGATCTTTTTCGATGGCTAGTTTGAGCTGTGCGGCTGTTGGTGCACATGATGTAAGTGTCGAAGCTGCAAATGTAAGGGCAATGGCAGAAGTTATAACTGACAAAATTCGTGTAGTTTTCAAGAAGGCCTCCGTGTGGGTTTATTTATTTTGCTTCAATAGTCTGGCATAGGCTGGTTTAAAACGAAATTCTTTTTTATTTAGCTGGGTGTCAAAAAATAACACCCTAGGCCGAGGTCTGGTTTTTAACATTTTTTGAGGCTTTGTATTTAGATTTTGTCTCAATCTGACTCAAGTTTTTTAAGTTTTCCTCCGAATAGTTAATTAGAAAAGCCATGAATGGCAATTAATCAACCAGGAGGTTCAACATGTTTATACAAGGAAATTTACAGGTCGTATTTGACGCCCTATATAGCGTCGGAGCTATTGATCCCGTGCTAGGTATGGACTGGGAAAAAATAAATTCTGAAATGAGTGATTTTCCACATTTGGTAAACAAAGTTTGCTCCCGAATTAATGCCTGTGCTGGAGATCATAAATTATTAGTTGAAACATTAAAAACTTTTGAACCAAGGCTATTAAATTTTGTTGCACTGGAGGTGGCGCGTGAATTCTGCGAATATCAAGACCGTAAGGAGCTTCACTAAGATGAATTTAATAAATTATACAAAGTATTTTATCAAAGGATTTTTATTTTCATTTTTCTTCTTTGTGCAGGTTAAAGTTCATGCTGAATCTGCCGCCGAGATTACGCTACCTAAAACTGTAGCAAAAATTGTGGCGCCGACTTCGGCGATTATTACTAAACCTAGTGGAATGAACGACAAGCAAAAAGACGAGGAGGTTTTAAAGGCCATTCGTAAAGCGGTACAGCCTGTTGAGCCAACTAAAGAAATCGTGATTTTAAATACTGAAACCGGTTTTATCCCTGATAAAGTCAGAGTTAAAAAAGGTGAGGCCTATAAGGTTCACGTTGTGAATTTAAATGAGAAAGAAAAAAATGTAAGTTTCTTAATGGATTCTTTTTCACAATCGCACAACACAGTATTTGGTCTTAAACGATCATTTAATATCGAGCCACAGGTTGAAGGTGTTTATTCATATCAATGTCCAGAAACTGGTATTCAAGGGCAGTTGATTGTGATTAAAGAGTCCAATTCAAAGCGAAAAATTGCCTCGGATGATGAATAAAAAATTTCTTTTGGTGAGTTAGCGGGAACTGGGGATATATGTCTGAAGAAAATTCAAATTTTAAAGAAGTTATTGAACGGGCCCTTGGACCCGTTCAAGAATTTTTGAAAGATCCCGGTGTTTCTGAAGTTTTGATAAATGGTCCGAACCAAATTTTTGTTGAACGTAACGGAAAGCTTCATTTAACCAATGCAAAGTTTCCGGATGAGGACAATCTACAAGCAGCTATTAACTCAATAGCACAGTCCGTTGGTCGACGTATTAATAAAGACGAACCAAGATTAGATGCGCGCTTACCCATGATTCAAGGCTCTCCGGCTAGTGGTTCGCGTATTGCTGCGGTTCTGCCGCCGATTTCGCGCCAAGGAACTGTTATCAGTATTCGTAAATTTACCGCTAGCAAAATATCTCCTGCGGATTATATTAAGTGGGGGACCATTTCCGCAGACGCCTGGATGTTCATTGATCTGTGTATGTTTTTAGGAAAAAACCTAATCGTCAGTGGCGGTACAGGTTCCGGTAAAACAACTTTGCTCAGTTTGCTTTGTTCACGTATCCCTAAAGGGCAAAGAATTTTAGTTATTGAAGATTCTTCTGAATTACAAATTGATTACGAGCATGTGGTAAGATTTGAAACCCGACAAGCTGATATTATGGGTAAAGGTGAAGTCACTATTAAAGATTTGTTAAAAAGTGCGCTGCGATTAAGACCAGATCGTATTATTGTAGGTGAGGTGCGCTCAAGTGAGGCTTTAGAATTAATAAGCGCGATGAATACAGGTCACAAGGGAAGCATGGGTACCGTGCATGCTAATACGCCAGAAGATGCAATTGTTAGATTAGAGGCCTTGGCCGCTGGTGGTGATGCTAAAATTAGTGAAAAAGCTCTGACCTCTCAAGTGGGTTCTGCGATAGAAATTATTGTGCAGATTTCCAGGTATTCAGATGGTTCCAGGAAAATCGGAACCATTTCTGAAGTGCGCGGCGTAGACGAAAAAAATAAGTATATTGTGGTGCCGATTTTTGATATTGAAAAATTAACCAGAAGACCAGATGGTACGCTTGAGGGTGGCATTCAGCCTACGGGAAATATACCGTCTTTTTATCAGGAAATTATTGATAATAAAATTAACTTTCCAAAAACTAAATTTCAAAAAATCAAAGTAGCCTGATTTAAGGCTCAATTTGAGCCCTATCATAACATTTGAGTCTAAAAAATGAGCAACTTCATTCTAAAACAGCAGAATTCTTTTCGTTGGCCTTGCTTAGCTTAATTCTGTCGAATAAGTTAGGCTCGTGCATTTTAGCTGTAAAATAACCCATGCTATTTTAACTCACCTGGAATCTGAAAAAGTCGATTTGTCGGCCTACTTTTCTGAAACTGAAATTCCGTGGGAGTTATTGCGTGATTCATCTTATTGGATGCGTGCACCTGATATGGAAGCTTTTTTGGAACGCTTAGCTTTGCGAAGTGAAACCTTGGTAGCCGCTGGTCACAAAACCCCCAAAACTCGTGTTTGGGGAGTGCTCGATAGTGTGCTACGAATGATGCCACAGCCTCAAGAGATTTTTCATCAGCCTGAAAAATTTTTAAGTTATTTTATTTCTCCTGAGCCGCCGATTGAAAATTTAGAGCGGCATCAATCGGGTTTATCTTTTGATATTCCATTACCGGCAGAGCAGTATCCACTGGTGACGATTTATTTGAAGGCCGCCTTTGAATCTTTGCCGGGCTATGTCGGGCAAACTTATGCGCACTGTGAGTGGAGTGATATCCGTTTCAGAATTGAATGGCCAACGATGCAGCAGAGTATTTTAACTGAAGAAAAT
>ERZ1292630.815-Hain-H41-02um-R3-815-length-31729-cov-45_pt1 | contig 26745 bp, 24 predicted proteins | sample MGYA00564408_ERZ1292630 | MGnify/ENA primary metagenome ERZ1292630 (study PRJEB36523, sample SAMEA6512641) | groundwater metagenome | collected 2019-01-08 | study: AquaDiva: Metagenomics assemblies of 32 groundwater samples
TGCCACAGTAGTCGCCTCGGGCTCGTCTTCCATAAACTCAGGCATCCAATCCGCCTCATATACTGCCGTGTCCTATGACATCAATAATAATATTGTTTCAGACACCTACACCTGGACCAAGGCCAATGGCACGGGTTCGGCTAATCTCAGTGTGGATAAACTCACCGGCGCGCTCTCAGGCACAGTCACCATCACAGCCACCTCCAATACTGCGCCGACCAAATCCAGCGGCAAAGTTGTAACCGTAGTGCCGGGCGCCATTGCCGCAATCACGGTGGCCGGCTCAACCCCGATTACCTCCGGGATACAATCTTCATCATATACTGCAACCTCTACAGATGCAGCCGGTAATCTTGTCTCGGACACATACACCTGGTCTAAATTAAATGGCACGGGTTCGGCTACGCTCACCGTTGATAAACTCACCGGCACATTAATCGGCACGGTGACCATTACCGCCACATCAATCTCGGTTCCGAGTAAATCCGGCAACAGCACGTTGACCGTAGTTCCGGGCGCGGTGGCAAATGTCACGGTCTCCGGAACCGCGGCCACGGCTCTGACCTGCAACGGCTGGAACGGCACAACGGGTGGAGTCCTGGCATTCCGCGCCACCGGCACTGTTACTACCAATTCTACCGGATATATTAGCGCCTATGGTGTGGGCCATCGGGGCGGCGCCGGCACTACCTGTTATGGTAATTCCCAATCCGGAGAATCCTACATCAGACCATCTTATGCCTCAGGCGGCGCTGCCAACGGCTCTTCAGCCACAGCCGGGCAGAACCAGACCCCGGGCGGCGGCTGCGGCGGCGCCGGATATTCAGATAACGGTGTGGTTACTTATACTGCTTCAGGCGGCGCCGGCACAACCGGCCCGGCCGGCGGCGGCGGCGGCGGTCTATATAATACCTCCGGCTCCGGTTTCTACTTCGGCGGCGCCGGCGCCGGCGGCGGATACGGCTCAGAAGGCCAGTCCACACCGTATGCATCGAATGGCTCAAGCGCTACTGGCGGCGCCGGCGGCACGGGCTTTGGAATTTACGGCGGCGATGCCGGCGGCGGCGGGCTCTATGGCAGTTCCACTACCCTGAATACCCGGGCATATTTCGGAGCCGGCGGCGGAGCCGGTGGCGGCGTGGATGACGAATGGAACGAAAATTTATCAGGCATGTATGGCGGCGCCGGCGGTGGATTACTGTTCATCGGAGCCGAGACCATCACCAGCGCCGGATATATCATCGCCAACGGCGGCGCTGGCGGCAGTTATTATGATATTACTTATGGCTTCTCCGGACTGGGCGGCGGCGGTGCCGGCGGTTCTGTGCTTATCCGCGCTAATAACATCACCAACTCCGGCACCATCTCTGCCAACGGCGCCTTGGGCGGTAGTGACGGCTTTGGCAATGCTGCCGGCACAGGCGGCGCCGGACGCATCTACTATCAATCCAACGGCTATTCAGGCAATACCCCCCAGACCAGAAACGGCTCCGGCGTCAACCAATCCACTTATTACTACGCCGGCCCGCCTAATGAATAACACCCTCTTCCAAACACACACAACCCTCTCCCCCTTAATAAGGTGAATTTAATGAAATTTACCACAACTCATTAAATTTTAGATGTTATACCTTTGTAACTGAATCCGGGGGAACGATTCCCAGAGGCACGGGAACGGTTCACTAAGGTTAGTGAACGATTCCACTATGCGGGGGAACAATTCCACTATGCGGGGGAACAATTCCACTATGCGGGGGAACGATTCCACTATGCGGGGGAACAATTCCACTATGCAGTGGAACGATTCCACTATACAGTGGAACGATTCCACTATGCAGTGGAACAATTCCACTATGCGGGGGAACGATTCCACTATGCGGGGGAACGATTCCACTATGCGGGGGAACGATTCCACCATCTGCTGGAACGGTTCACTAAGGTTAGTGAACGGTTCACTAAGGTTAGTGAACGGTTGCTTTGCGGAGCCGCAGCGGAGTCCCGATAGTCATCGGGGATGAAAATGGGCGTTTATCCCAAACCGGAGCCGGTTTACCCCAAACCGAGTCCGGTTTACTCCAAACCGAGTCCGGTTTGCTCTTATCCCGTATAGGTCAGACCCGAACCTATATAGGATTGCTCCAATCCCATACAGGATGACTCTAATCCTATATCAGGCGGGCCTTAAACCAGCGCGGTTTAGGACGGGTCCCGTTAGAAAGTCCGTCAATTATGGTTATAACAAAATGGCGGGTTATTTTACCGGTATAACTGGCTGGCATTAAACACCGGGCCGTCTTCGCAGACCGTGGAATACCCTTTGGTGGTACGGCAGACACAGACACGGCATAGGCCCACACCGCAGGCCATCCGGGCTTCCAGGGAAAGCTGGCACGGGATGTGCTTGTCTATGGCCATCTTCCGAACGGCCACGCTCATTCCTGTTGGGCCACAAGAATAAAGAATGATTTGGTGATTGGAATTTGGGATTTGGGATTTCTCCAAGAATCTTTCCAGTGAAGTTGTTATGAGTCCTTTAGTGCCCAGAGAGCCGTCTTCGGTGGTCACGACTATGTTCGGGCATAGTTTCCGGAATTTTGGTAACAGGCACAGGTCATCCTTAGTCCGGGCACCGATAAAAACATTGATGTTCTTTATCCGCTGAGCAATCATTTCCTTGAGGAGCAGATATAACCCGGCCAGGCCAATGCCACCGGCCACCAGGACCGACATTCTGGCCTTTTTGTCTATCCGGAATCCATTTCCTAACGGACATAAAACCCGGACCCGCGCAGACGGCTTGAGATGCGACATCAGTTCAGTGCCTTTACCCACCACCTGATAGACCACCTCTATTACCCGTCCTGATTGTCTGACATCATATATAGTAAACGGCCTGGGCAGGATATGTTCGCTTGCGTTCAGCCGCTGGCTGAGCCGCGCGGTCACTTCGCCGGCTTGGGCGGCGAAGTGTTCATTGGAATTCAGGTTGATATGGACAAACTGGCCCGGGATAACCTTTTTGATGGGCTTATCCAGAGCCAGCGCCATCCGGAAATATTTACAGGCCTTTCCTTTTTGCAATGGCTTGTTGGCTATCACCCTGGCGTCAATCGTGGATTTTATGATCATTTATAATACAACCACAGATTACACAGATTCCACAGATTCCACAGATTAAATTACCTTTTCCTGATTAGTTTATACAGGAATAAAATAATAAATCCATATAAAACGCCGGTTAGGCCTATCCATGTCCAATCATAACCGTGTGGTAACTTTAAAATATATACAGGCGCCCATAATATCCTGCATATAATAAAACAAGCATCTCCGACGATTAATTGTCCGTGAGTAGGTTCTTGTTCTGGCGTATCAGCTGGTCCAAGTCCTACCATCATTACTCCTATCAACAAGGACAGAACACTCAATGCAATGTGAAATATTGGATATGCAATTAGGAAAGCAATCTGCCAGCGGGTTATTTTTTTCATGCCTTAATCTGTGAAATCTGTGTAATCTGTGGTTGCTACTTCTTTTTGAAGTCCACCACTTCCAGAACAACCGTATTCTCGCTCATCCGCTTGACCAGTCCGCCCGGGACAGCTTCGGACATCCAGACCTTTATCCCGTTATTTTCTATAACCTTACAATTCACGGTCTTACCGGCAATGATAACCTGCTCCTGGGCTAAAGCCACGGCGCCGACCGGGGTCCGGCGTGGCACATTGAGCGGCACAATCATTTTGCCCTTGGATTCCCAGTTGTCATTACCCAGGGCCAGGGATTCAAGCATTATCTGGCCCGGCTTCACTTCTATGACCACCTGTCTTTCCTGGATGGTTTTGCCATCCGGCATAATCATCTTATACTGGACAAAACTGCCCAGCCCGCATCCGGCCCAGGGATAAGCCGCCACCAGCGGCACGCCGGATGACTGGCAACCCAGCGCCATAAATATAAACACCAACCCTATCAATAATCTAACTCTTACCATATCTGTCAGAATACATTTCTTCATACGCTTTATCAAGAAAATCTTTCACCACAAGACACAACCCCCTTAGTCCCCCTTTGTTAAGGGGGAATCCCTCTATTACTCCCCCTTATTAAAGGGGGTTGGGGGGTTGTCTGTCCCTTTGCTTGCACTGAGCACAGCGAACGTGTGGTTAAGTATTCCCCAATATCTTTTCCCTGGTCTGTTTCATCAACGACTGGAAATAATAGACATTGTGCATTGACAGCAGGGTCGGGCCGAGCATCTCTTCGGAATGAAACAGATGCCTTAAGTATGACCGGGTAAAGTTGGCACAGGTGTAGCATTTACACTCAGCGTCCAGCGGCGATTGGTCGGACTGGTATTGCAGGTTCCTAATCCTAATACTACCGTTAGCGGTAAACCCATAGCCGTTGCGGCCGTTGCGGGTGGGCAGAACGCAGTCAAACAAATCAATGCCCAGCTTTATCGCTCCGATGATATCCTCCGGCGTGCCCACGCCCATAAGATAGACCGGCAATTCCGGCGGAATCAAATCCCTGATGGTCTTGATGGATTCAAACATCAGCTCACTGCCCTCGCCCACGCTCAGGCCACCGATAGCCAGCCCCTTGAATCCCATATCCAAGAGCGCCTTGGTGGACAGTTCCCGTAAATCATTAAAGACCCCGCCCTGGACAATGCCCAGGAGCATCTGGTCCGGCCGGCTCTTGGCCTTAATGCTTTGTTCAGCCCATTTCAAACTGCGCAGGGTGGCTTCCTTGGTGGCTTCGTATGTCGCCGGATAAGCCACGGGCTGGTCGAACTGGACGATAATATCCGCGCCCAGCGCTTCCTGGATGGCCATGACCTTTTCCGGCGTGAACATGATGGTGTCGCCGTTAACCGGGTCCTTGAATTCCACGCCGTCGTCCGAGATGTCGGTCAGCTCGGACAGGGAGAACACCTGGAACCCGCCGCTATCGGTCAGAATCGGTCCGGGCCAGTTCATGAACTTATGCAGTCCGCCCATTTGCTCAACTATCTTCTCGCCCGGCCGGCGGTGCAGATGATAGGCGTTGCAGATAAGCACCGAGACCTGGCAGTCCCTTAATTGCTGTGGGGTGAGCGCCTTGACCGTGGCATTAGTGCCGACCGGCATAAATGCCGGGGTACGAATTGGCCCATGCGGGGTATTCCATTCTCCGGCCCTGGCTTTAGAAGATTTATCCTTGGCAATGATATTGAAATTGAATGATTCGTTCATAATACAATTTAGCCACAGAGACCACAGAGAAAGAATTATCCTTTTCGCATTTATCTAATATACTTTTGCAATTCTGTTTGAATAATATGGTATAATTCAGCCAGCCATTTTACATCACCCTGATTAGTCATAATGTATGGCTTCTGACGAAAGTCGTTAGGCGCAATTATAACATTGGCGTTAGAACAGTTAATCTTAGCGACAAGAACAAATAATTCTTCAATTGCCTCATTACCTATAGCAATACACCCTATAGAAACATTATATCCATGAATAAAAATGTCACCACCCAATTTTATACGGCCATCAACCACCCCCTTTTCCTGATCGTATTTATTAGGATAGTTTATCTTCATCGAAAGGTGATAACTGCTATTAGGATTTAACGCAATCACCTGGTATATTCCCTCTGGGACCTGTTCGTCTCCTTCTTGTAACTTCGGCCCTAATTTTCCACTTGCCCCTAATATGGGATATGTTTTCACATAAATCCACTTATTATCTTTCTCCGCCCAAAGCTCAAGAATCTTTTCTTCTTTGAACGAAAGAAGTGCTATATGAGAAGGAGGGTAGGAAACACCCGCCTTATCAAAATACGGTTTTATCCTCGCCTCGGCAGAGACGCCTATCTTCCGTATCACATCATCAACAGTTTGCTTCCCACTTATCTTAATGTACATTGGCACCCATAATGAACGACCATATTTATACGTAATTAATATGCCAACCAAGAAAACCAGCAATATTATTAATCGTATATTTTTTCTCACTAATTATTAATCTCCGTGACCTCTGTGTCTCTGTGGCAAAATTACCAAATTAGTATATCTTAACCACCCTGGCCTGCGGGTAATAATACTCCAGTACCTGAAGCGGCGTAAAACCGCTTTCGGACATGCCGCGCGTGCCTTCCTGGCACATGCCGACCGCATGGCCCCAACCCCGGCCCGTGAATTCAAAGGAGTTTCCTTTCTTGGTCAGCTTAAAAAGCGTGCTTTTGAGTTTATTGGGATTCAGGGCAATCCTGAATTTCTGGGCCTGGAAGATAATCGGCTCGGCCCGTCCGGATATTTTAAGCGCCAGTTCCACGATATGCCCGCCCGGCGCAATCTTAGTTATCAATATGTCCTCAATTTCTCCTTTTAGGTCCAGCGCCTTGATAATCTCCTTCTGGGTAAATTCAACCTTCCACTGCGAGTGCTTGGAATGGTAGCAAAAGCCGCAGGGGCGTCCCTGAAGCGGCGGAACAACCGTTCCGCCCCAGACCAAATCAGCCGGTTCGGTATGCCCGCCGCAGGTGTCGTGGAACAGGCAGTTGAAAATCATGGCTTCATAACTCAGGATAATCCCCCGGGTCTGTTCTACGGCCTGCCGGGTCTTGGGACCGGTCCGCTCCTCGCCACGATAGACCTGGGAATAAATATCATCGGTCAGGTCATAGTCAAATAGCCTATTAGACGCGCCGATAGCTAATTGCTTGATACGAAAGAAAGCAAACGAACGGGCCGATATGGCTTGTGCGGCCAGCGAATCATGGGGCCAGGATTCGTCCATTTCGCTCGAGACCACGCCGGGCAGATAGCTTTCCATATCAATTATATTCACCAGCGCGACCTTGTTATTGGGCATGGCCTTTATCCTCAGGCGCCCCTTATAATTGCGCTTACCCACCTGAATCAAAGCCGAACTGCTGGCCGGAACCAGGACAATATCATTACCCAAGAAATTACCGGCTCCGCTCAGAACGATATCGCCATCGTTATTTGATACTTTACCCAGCGCTGTGGTTGCTGCCTGCTTTGCTAACAACTGCGGACCGGTGAATTTATTAGCCCGGTTGGCCAGGTAAGGGTATACGGCGTACGCGGCATTAACCTTTATCATGGCTGAATCCGCATTGCTGTATTCGGCCAGCAGCACCTGGAGATACGGCGGTTCGTTGAGTACCTTTTTGGCCGTTTCGTAGCGGTAAAAAGGCGTGGCTGTCCCGCCGGCCACACAGCCGGCGACTAAGATTATCACCGCAAAGACGCAAAGGAAATATTTAACTCTCATCTTTTATCTCTTTATTGTAACGTTCATACTCGCTGAACACGCATCCACAATACTGCTGGCGGTATAACTGGCGTTTCTTAGCCAGCTCCTGGCATTCCGGATACAACTCGGTTATGGCTTCATACTTAAAACTAATCCCGGTATCATTAGCAATCTTTTGGCCGATATTTCTGATCGCCGCCTGGTTTTGCTGGGGACTGACTATCATGGTCGAGGTAAACGAATCAAACCCCAATTCCCGGGCTTTCTGCGCGGTCTTAAGCAAGCGCATCTCGTAGCATTTCAGACAGCGTTCCGGCGCGTATATTTTGCCATCAGGCGCCACTCCGGCCAGGAATTCATCCAATCCATAGGCGGTCTCATAATGTATCGGCAGTTTCTCCTGTTCGGATAAGACCTCAACCGCCCTGAGCCGTTTCAGGAATTCCATAAACGGGTGGATATTGGGATTATAAAAGTAGCCCGTGACTTCAACATTATCTTTCTTGAGCTTATTAATCAAGCCCACGGCGCAAACACCGCAGCAGATGTGGAGCAATAATTTACTCATAATAATATTCTGCCAAAATTTGTTCATATATTCCAAGATATTTGCTTTAATTTATGGAAGTAATAACAAATGATAAACCCAGCCCCTCCTTATAAAGATTAAGGAAGGACTGGGTTAGTATAGAAATTGAGGGGCTGGGTGAAGATTGCTATTACCGGCAAAGGCGGCGTGGGCAAAACCACCATCGCGTCCCTATTAGCCAACGCCTGGGCTAAAGCCGGCTACAAAGTTCTGGCCATTGATGCTGACCCGGTAGCCAGTTTGGCCGGCGCGCTGGGATTCCCCGAACCGGATAAAATCATTCCCTTAAGCGAGATGTCCGGACTGATTGAAGAGCGCACCGGCGCCAAGCCCGGCACCCTCGGACAGATGTTCAAACTCAATCCTACAGTTGACGACCTGCCTGACCAGATTGCGCACCAGCATAACGGCATCAAGTTAATCGTCATGGGCGGGGTCGCCACCGGCGGCGGCGGCTGCGTCTGCCCGGCCAGCGCCCTGATTAAGACCCTGATTCGGCATATCATATTAGAGAGAAACGAGCGGGTCATCATTGATATGGAGGCCGGGGTGGAACACCTGGGCCGGTCCACGGCGGATGCGGTTAACTGGATGATTACCGTGGTCGAGCCGGGCCTGCGCAGTATCCAAGCCGCGCACCGGATAAAGACATTAGCCGAGCAAATCGGCATCAAGAATATCGCGGCAGTCGGCAATAAAATCAGGTCGCCCGAAGACCGGCAATTTATCATAAAATACCTTGACAATATAAAATTAATTGGCACCATATCGTTCTCTGATTCCATCAGCGGATTAGATAGAAAAGAAACAGTTACGCTAACCAAACAAATAGAACAAGAGACGAAATCTATTATGGATTCCCTTGAACCCCGTTAGAAGCGGACACAGTTAGGGAATAACATTATGCGCGGGGCTAATTCCTCGTTATTAGACGCTTCTAACGGGGTGAACAGAGTAAATAAAGGAGAATTTGTATGAGCGCAGTTGTGAAAGAAGACACGAAACCAGTGGAACCTGCCCGACCTGATGGCCGTTCGGGCGGGCCGGAAGCACACTCAGTTTGTGAATCAACCGTAGAGATGTTAAAATACGCCGAGGCCGGCAATTATGACACGGCCTTCCAGCGGGCGCAAAAAGTAAAGCCCTGCCCCATCGGCGCGGTGGGCAGTTGTTGCAAACATTGCGCCATGGGCCCCTGCCGATTCAATCCCAAGAAGCCCGACGAGGTAATCGGTGTCTGCGGAGCGGATAACAGCACGGTGGCAGCCCGGAATTTCTGCCGGATGATTGCGGCCGGCACCGCGGCCCATTGCGAACATTCCCGCCATGTCGCCCACACATTTTTATCAGCCGCCCGCGGTGAAGTGCCCGGCTATAAGATTCAGGATACCGTAAAACTCAATAAGGTCGCGGCTGACTTCGGCATAGAAACAAAAGACAAACCGACCAATAAGGTAGCCGAGGAACTGGGCCAGAAAGCCCTGGCGGAATTTGGTACGGAAAAAGGACTCCAGTTTATTAAACGCGCGCCGGCCAAACGACAGGAACTCTGGAACCAAACCGGTATTACGCCCAGGGGCATTGACCGGGAAATCGTGGAGATGATGTCGCGCACCCATATCGGCGATGATGCCGATTACAAGAATCTGATGCTCCAGGGCAGCCGCTGTTCCCTGGTGGATGGCTGGGGTGGCTCGATGATTGCCACCGAACTGCAAGATATTATGTTCGGCACGCCTGTGCCGGTCCGCTCTAAGGTTAATCTCGGCGTGCTCAAGACAGACGAAGTAAATATTATTGTCCATGGCCATAACCCGCTCATGGCCGAGATGGTGGTCCGGGCCAGCCAGGATAAGGAATTAATCAATCTGGCCAAACAGAATAAAGCCCAAGGTATCAATATTGCGGGTATGTGCTGCTCCGGCAACGAGATTCTCCTGCGCCACGGCGTGCCGCTGGCCGGTAATTTCCTGCAGCAGGAACTGGCCATCATCACCGGTGCGGTTGAAGCGATGGTGGTTGATGTCCAATGCATTATGCCGGCCCTGGGCAAACTGGTTGAATGCTTCCATACCAAACTGATTACCACTTCGCCTACGGCCAAAATCCAGGGCGCCACTCATATTGAATTCGACGAACACGACGCCCTGAATATCGCCAAGAAGATTGTCAGGACGGCCGTAGAAAATTATCCCAAGCGCGGCAAAACCAATATCCCCAACAAGACCACCGAACTGATTGCCGGATTCTCGCACGAGACCATCAACTATATGCTGGGCGGTTCGTTCCGTTCTTCATACCACCCGCTCAATGATAATATCATCAGCGGCCGAATCCGCGGGGTAGTCGGCGTAGTCGGCTGTAATAATCCGCGGGTCAAACACGATGACGTCCACCTTAATCTGGTCAAGGAACTGATTGGCAACGACATCCTGGTGGTCCAGACCGGTTGTTCGGCCATTGCCTGCGCCAAGGAAGGGTTGCTGCTGCCCGAAGCCGCCAAATTCGCCGGCAAGGGACTACGCGAGGTCTGCGAAGCAGTCGGCATGCCGCCGGTACTGCATTGCGGCGCCTGCGTTGACAACAGCCGCATCCTGGTGGCCTGCTCCGAGATGGTTCGGGAAGGCGGGCTGGGCACTGATATCTCCGATTTACCGATAGCCGGCTGCGCTCCGGAATGGATGAGCGAAAAGGCCATTGCCATCGGCCAGTATTTTGTCACTTCAGGCGCCCTGGTCGTCTTCGGCGCCACCTGGCCGACCATGGGCAGCCCGACCATGACCAAATACATCTTTGAGGAATACGAAAAGATTTATAAAGGCAAATGGGCATTTGAGCCGGATGCCGGCAAGATGGCCGCAATGATTATTGACCATATCAATAAGAAGAGAGAGGCGCTCGGCATCCAGAAGGCCCAGGAACGCAAACTCTATGATATGGAAGCCCGCAGGTCGCTGGAGGTGTAATATAATTTAGAAGGAGATTAAACTATGTCTAAGCTAATCGCAACTCGCGCCATTCGCGGGGCGCATAAATTAGTGGCCCGGGCTGAGCAGGAACTCAACGAAGCATTACAGAAACACGGCGCCGATAAGAATGTTGAATTCCCCAATACCGGATATTACCTGCCTATTTCACACGGCATACTGGGAATGAATATTAATAAAACAGGCCAGTTAACCGAACTACTGCAGGAAGCCCGGAAACTGCTCCATCCGGTTCCTGATGAAAAGCACTGGGTGCCCTATCTGGGCCATACCCTGGACTGCGGGATGGCTACCCTATTTGCAGACGAGATTATTGAGGCGTTAAAATACCTGCAGAACCCCCTGCCTTATGCCGTGTCAGAAAATTGTCCTGAGGAAGGGAATTTCTGGCTGGGCGCGGCTGATGACGTGATTATGCGCAAGCGCGGCATAGAATTCGTGGACGGCACGGCTCCGGGCTTTGCGGCCTGCGTCGGCGCCTGCCCTTCCGTTGAAATAGCCGTCAAGATTGCCCGCGAACTCCAGGAAAAGAATCTCTACGTATTTATGTCCGCCTCCAATAACGGCAAGTCAATGGCCGACCAGTTGCGCGAAGCCGGCGTCCAGATGGGCTGGGAAACACGGCTGGTGCCATTTGGCAGCGACGTCACGGCCACGATTCACGCCCTGGGCTTTGCCACCCGGGCGGCCCTGTCATTCGGCGGCGTCAAGCCCGGCGATTTCAGCCGCAACCTAAAATATAACAAGAACCGCATCTTTGCATTTGTCCTGGCCTTCGGAGAGGTGGATGACGAAAAGCATGCCCAGGCCGCCGGCGCCATCAATTACGGATTCCCGGCTATCTCTGAATTGGATATCGGCCGGATTCTGCCCACCGGCGTCTGCACCTACGAGCACGTGGTCTCGCCGGTGCCGCCGGACCAGATGATTGCCAAGGCCATTGAGGTGCGAGGCCTCAAGGTCCAGGTGGCCAAGATACCCATCCCGGTTTCCTACGGCGCGGCATTTGAAGGCGAGCGCATCCGGGGCGAGGATACCTATGTGGAAATGGGCGGCAACAAGACCCCGGCATTTGAATTCGTTACCACCAAGGATACCAAAGAAATTACCGATAACAAAATAGAAATAATCGGTCCGGAAATAACCGACATCAAGGAAGGCACGATACTGCCCATCGCAATTGTGGCCGAGGTGGCCGGCCGCAAGATGCAGGCCGACTTTGAGCCGATTCTGGAGCGGCGTCTGCATAATTTCATCAACGAGGCCCAGGGCGTCTTCCACATGGGCCAGCGCGAAATAATCTGGATTCGCATCAGCAAGGAAGCCCAGGCCAAGGGTTTTAAACTGGCCCACATCGGCACGATTATCCACGCCCAGTTCCATAACGAATTCGGCGCTATCGTGGACAAGGTCCAGGTCAAGATATACACCAAGGAAGCGGACGTGCTCAAGATGCGCGAGGTGGCCCGGGCGGTCTATAATAAACGGGACGAACGGGTCGGCTCGATGACCGACGAATCAACCGACACATTTTATTCCTGCGCGCTCTGCCAGAGCTTTGCGCCGACCCATATCTGCGTGGTCTCGCCGGAGCGGACCGGCCTGTGCGGCTCGTATAACTGGTTCACCTGCAAGGCGGCGTTTGAGATTAACCCCAGAGGAGCCAACCAGCCGGTGCCCAAGGGCGACGTGATAGATGCGCTCAAAGGACAATGGCAGGGCTGTAACGAATTTATTTACCAATCCTCGCGTAAAGCGTTTGCCTCTATGAGCGCCTACAGCATCATGAACGAACCGATGACCTCGTGCGGCTGTTTTGAATGCATAGCCGCGGTTCTGCCCGGGGCCAACGGCGTCATGACCGTCAGCCGCGAATTCGCCGGGATGACTCCCTCGGGAATGAAGTTCTCCACCCTGGCCGGCACGGTGGGCGGCGGACAGCAGATACCCGGATTTGTCGGGCACGGCAAACGATATATCGTCAGCAAGAAATTCATCCTGGCCGAAGGCGGATTAAAGCGCCTGGTCTGGATGCCCAAGATACTCAAGGAAGAACTCCGGGACTTATTCAACAAGCGGGCCGCGGAAGAAGGCGTGCCGAAACTGCTGGATATGATAGCGGATGAGACCGTGGCCACGACCGAGGAAGAGGTGATTGCCCATCTGCAGAAAACCGGGCATCCGGCGCTGTCCATGCCGTCGATTATAGGATAGGGTAATAGAACGAATTAAATCCCCTCCCCCTTAATAAAGGGGGACGGGGGGTTGTCCGTTGCATTTTTGTGGTTAGTCATCTCAGTGCCTCCAGTGGTTAAATTACATATCCTAAGATGTAGATAACTAACTCGGTTGAGTTGTTTCCGCTTACATACGCCTGTCTTAGAGCCAGTTAGGACACCGAACACCGCAGTGACCGCGACAGCGAACTTGCTTCGGGGGACCTTTACTGGCTCTTAGATCCCGCAGTTGCGGGACCACATTAAACAACATATCCAAGCACGTATATCACTAATTCAGTGGAATTATTTCCTGATACGTATGCTTGCCAGGTCAGCGTCCTATCTGCCGCCACCGGCATCAGGACCGAGCCGCCGTTGCTTACCCCCGGGGCATTAACCGGCGGAGCCATGACCTGCAGGGCGTATTCCGCTCCGGCCTGTTGGAAAATATAGATCATCATCCCGCCGTTGGCGTAACTCTGGTTGATGCAGGCGATGGAGACAATCACGGCTTTGGTATTGAGCGGAATAATCGCCGACAAATCCACTTGGGCTGGTTGAGTTGTTGCGGTTATGCTGCCTAAGTCAAGTGCCGTGGCCGGAACCGGGAGCATCGTCAGCGTATCTCCGCCGCCCACGCCCGGCGCGAGTTTGGCTTGGGTCACTTGTCCGTCACCGATTTCTGCCGTAGTAACCGGCGGTGTTAAAGGTCTGCTCGGTACGGAGAATGATAGTTTCTCCGGCGTCACCGCGCCATTCTGGATTTCGCCCGAACCAATAGCGTTATTGGCAATCTTGCCCTGAGTGATTGTGTTGGTGGCCAGCTTAGCCCCGGCAATGGAACCGTCCGGAATCTTGGTAGATGTGACGGCTCCGGCCGCAATCTTATCGCTGGTTACCGCGCCATTGGCAATCTTCTGCTCCACCACGGCATTATCCGCAATCTTGGGTGTCGTGACCGCATTATCCTCTAAGGGAACGATGCTCACATCACTGCCCAGTTTGGCCTGGGTTACTGCCCCATCCGCAATATCGGCCGTCTGTACCTGTCCGGCACCGATATCGGCCCCGGTAATGGTCTCGTCCTTAATCTTAGCGGATGTGACGGCGTTATCCGCAATCTTCTCCTCGGTCACCGCGCCCTCAACGATAGAAGGCGTGGTCACCTGACCGCCTGTAAAATAGTTTCTTCTGTATGCCATAAATCACCTCGTATTTCTTCCTGTCATTGCGAGGAGCATAGCGACGAAGCAATCTAATTGAGATTGCCACGCCTTCGGCTCGCAATGACATATTAACAATACATTGTTCTAACGCGCGGTCGGGGGACGCTGCAGCATCCCCACTCACGCTACCCGTTTAGACCAGGACTATCCTGGCATGGAGTTTAATTTCCGGGTCGGAAAATTCATACTCCAGGAGCGAATCGGTTGCTCCACCACCCACTACGAACGGCTTCACCGCTGCATCCCTAAAGGAATTAGCCAGGTCAATCAGCCGGGCGTTCTGAGCCGCGATTTCGCCTGCATCCATATCCGCCTTGAGGATATACATCCCGGCTGACACGAGCAGGTTGGTTATCGCTGAACGGAACTGCTTTCTTAACCCCGCTTTGGTGAAATCGTAAGGACCTCCGCCAATCAATTCCACGTGTGCCGTGAACTTATTGGCCTTGGGATCGCCGGTCATCCAGTAAGGCAGTTGGGACACCACTCTACCGCGAACCTTATCGCCGGTAAAGCGCAGGGTGCCGTTGGATACGGCAATCGCCCATCTGTCCTTTGCCTTATTAACCCTGTCCTTAAAGAACTTACCGTATACGCCGCCTACTGTGGCAAAGGCCTCGCCCTGCCTTTCCAGAAGTTTAGCGAACGCATCGGCTAAATTCTTATACTGGAACCTGACGATATTTGCCCCGCTCTTGCCTGATTCTGACACGAATGCCGAGTCAATCATCTTTCTCCATTTCTGAGTGGATACCTCAGCCACTATGGATTGGAATTTGCCCTCATCCGAAAGAACCTCCAGCCACCGGTCATGCATCCGTTCGGCGTTGTTGAGGAGACCCTCAACCCACCGGTCCGGCATATCACCCGCAACTTCAAGAGAAGTCGGAACAGTTATCCTGAGATCAAGTTTAATTTCGTTTGCCATCTTAATCACCCCCTTAAAAGGCAAGTTACATCTATCAACCGGCAATACTCCCGATACACTGCGCAAATGTATCGGACACCTCGCATTGCAGACACGGCGATAGAAAAGTTACAAAACGTTACAGGAAGTTACAGGACGTTGCGGTAACCTATTGTAACCACTTGTAACTCTCCAAGAACTCATAGATTTGATTGATAGGAACGACTCCGGCCATTGTGGTTACGAGTTGCCCTTGATATGTCTTAACCCATACGGCAATACCGATAACTTCATAAGTCCTTGCATCAAATACCGGACCCCCTGAATTGCCGGGTAATATAGGTGCTGATATTTCCCAATGGCCGTGCCTACCGGCAGGCAGGTCATTCTCTACAACAGAGATAATCCCCTGGGAAGGACGAGGTAAAAGCCCCAGAGAGCACCCCACGGTGTAAATCGGGGTGAAGAGGTAGGCAGTGTAACTCTCCGGGGCGAGGCGTGCGGAATAAATATCTTTAACACGAATCACACGAATAATGGCAAGGTCTTTATCTGTGTCAGTGATTACTACTGTTCCTGTAATGACGCTTGCATCATATAGTTCTATATCAACTACGCTTTGGTCTTCCACGACATGCGCGGCCGTTAATATATATGTTTGTGTATGGCTGATAATGACCCCAGACCCAACTCCATTTGGCGAAGATATTCTTACTGTTGGATAAAGTAGTTTCTCATATTCTTCCTGGTATGGATTTCTCGGCTCTTTAGATGACGCTTTAATTATCTCAACCAGCGTATCTTCCTGATATCCGGCATACTGCGCGCTGAATCCCATACCCAGAATAATCGCCAGCGTCATCAACGCCATCTGTGTTAATCTGCTTGCACTGAGCAAAGCGAATCTGTGGTTTCTTTTCATATTAATCCCCCCATTTGTCTTTCAGGTAGTTTTTCCAATCCCTATGGAATTCCGGGCTCCAGATTAACGGTTCTATCCCCTCAAACTGCCTGCGTTCGTGGTATTCACGCTCGTAGGGCGTGAGGTGTTTATTCTGCTTCCTCGGTTTATCCGTTTTGGGCCGGGCCGGGAACTTCTGTTGGTAGCATTCCCGGCACAGGTGGAGCAGTGAGCAGGTAAACGCCTCTAACTGACTTTCAGTGGCTAACGTCCCTTTCTTAACCATTGGCACCTTTCCCTGACACTTATTTTCTCTACAGCGTTCCATAATTACCCCCTTTTCATTGAAGGGAGGGGCTTTTCTACCCTGCGGTCTGGCCTCAAAGGGCTGATTGACCCATCAGGGAGCCCCCTCTCCCTCTATAACTAAAGTCCAAAAAGGGCTAAACCTTATATGTGAATCTGATATTTTGTGTGAAATATTTAGATGGCTATCATTATTTGTCTTGACAGGATTTGGTATTTACGGTATATTTACCAATATGATAAAGCGGTTTAAATCTCCCACGAAAAATATTACTTATAAGAAACGTCGTAATAATAGGCGACAACACTTAAAAGTAAGAGAGACGGCGATACCTTATGAGCCCACATTGAAGTTACCACCCCGTCTTCCTATACCGCTTCCCCCTAAAGAAATATCATTAAGTTACTCAGGGAAAAAAGAGGTGATGGATATTGTCAACTCAACGCCGGATATTTATCTTGAGCCAATCAAGGTATTAGGACAAAACCGTTTTGATAAATGGATGAATATGCTGATTGACGGCGATAATTTATCGACCTTAAAGAATTTATTGACCGATTCCAATATAGCGGGTAAGGTGAAACTAATATATATAGACCCGCCATTTTCCACTAACCAGAAATTCCGTTCAGGCAACTCCAGAACCTCAACCATCAGTTCCAGCGATGATGATGAGGTCGCCTACCACGACACTCTGGATGGAGCAGAATACCTTGAGTTCTTACGACAGCGGTTAATCTTATTGCGGGAACTTCTGTCGGATGACGGCTCTATTTATATCCATATTGATACCAAAATAGGACACTATGTTAAGGTCGTTATGGACGAAATATTCGGGCGGGAGAATTTTATCAATGATATTACCCGCATAAAGTGCAATCCCAAGAACTTCTATAGAAAGGGATACGGCAATATCAAGGATATGATATTGTTCTATGCCAAGACGAGCCGATATATCTGGAACGAACCGCGGGAATTATTCAGCGATGAGGATATTCAGGGTTTATTCCCCAAGGTTGACAAAGACGGGCGGAGATACACCACCACACCAATCCACGCGCCGGGCGAGACATCCAACGGCTCAACCGGCAAGATGTGGAAGGGTATGATGCCGCCCAAAGGCAGGCACTGGAGAGTCCCGCCTGATGAATTGACCAAACTGGACAAGAACGGCCTGATAGAATGGTCGTCAACCGGCAATCCGCGCAAAAAGATATACCTGGACGACGTCATGGCAAAAGGCAAGAAGCGCCAGGACATCTGGGAGTTTAAGGACTCGCCCTATCCTTCTTATCCCACCGAGAAGAATCTGGATATGCTTAAGGTGATTATTAAGGCGTCATCCAATCCGGATGATTTGGTCATTGACTGTTTCGCCGGATCGGGAACCACGCTTGTCACCGCGGAAGAACTTAAAAGACGATGGGTGGGTATAGACAATTCACCGGTCGCCATCAAGACAATCCAAAAGCGATTATTAACCTCAAAAGAGTTATCTGCTTTCGGTCTTTATGAAGTACGACCATCAGGGAATGGAGCAGCAAATGAACGAGTGGATTCAGAAAAGCATCAAAATCGCCAACTCGCCCGGTTACCTGGATAAATTGCAGGAGGTCTATCCGGTTACCATTGAATCAGAACGGCCTTTACCCAAGGATATTAAAACTCAATTAAAAGAGGCCTTTGAACAAAAGGATAATCTTCGGCTTATCAGGACGCTTCTCACCCTGGATAAATTCCCCATTAAAGACCCATATGTGGCATTCCTGCGGAAAGACGATAAGTTCCTTGATTACAATCCGCAGACCATAAAGCGGATTGCCGAGCGGATTCTGAAGAACGGTTTTGATACGATGATAAAAGGGATTGAGGAGCCAAAGGAATTCAACAGGCAGATTGGGACTCTGTTCAGGAAATATCTTCAGAAAATCGGCTATGCCGCTCTGGCGTCGGCAGAATTTGAGGCCTATCATGGGATTGCCCTTCTTAAGGGCAGCGAAAAGGAACTGGGTGATTATGCCAATGAAAAATTGGGCTGTCGCCTGAAGAAAGAGCCGGATTTACTGGCTAAGGCAGGCAGGAATTATATTATAGGCGAGGCGAAATTCCTGACCGATGTGGGCGGACACCAGAACGCCCAGTTTGCCGATGCGATGGCATTAATAAAGAGCCAATCCGGCTCGGCAGTTCGGATTGCCATCCTTGACGGCGTGGTCTGGATTAAAGGCGGTTCCAAGATGTTCAAGCAGGTAAACCGCTCACCTAAACATATAATGACCGCCCTATTGTTAAAGGAATTCCTGGAGAGCAGAAAGTAATTGAGGAGTAAAGAAATTAGGTAATATATTAGCGGATTGAAAAATTCCCCCTTATCAAAGGGGGATAAAGGGGGTTGTCCAATACGGACTCCCGTAAGAAATAACAACCCCCAGCCCCCTTTATTAAGGGGGAGTGAGGCGACACATAAACTTGAAATATCGCTACTTCACTTCATTTGGCTAATATATTACGAAATTAGATTATGAGAAAAATATTTCAGATATTATTGGTTTTAGGTCTATTTGTACTCGCATATTTGTGCCTTGCTTATAATAAAGAAATAATTAAAAATTGGACCATATTCAGCGTTCTTATACTGGCAAGTGTAGCTATTTTCCAAGAACCCATAAAACGATGGTGGAATAAACCAGTATTAGTTTTTGCGTATAAAGGGACAATCCCTTTCAGAAGAGAAAATGTTCAAATACTATATGATAACCCTCAACCGCCTCAAAAGGTTTTTGGCACCTACGAATGTTTTATGGTAGAAAACAATGGGCGGGGTTCTGCCTTACAATGCCGATGTCAAATTCGTGAAGTAAGACAAAATGACAAATCTTTTGGTTGTTACAGAGGATATCCTTTACACTGGGCCCGTAGGCCAGATGCAGAATTTGATCCATTAAAAGCCGAAAGGATTAATATTGGTGCAGGAGAGAGTGAATTTATTGATTTATGTTATACTGCTTCTTCAAATCAAAATATTAATTTACAGAAGTATCATAGAGTTCCTATTGGTATTCCTGATTTTATTCCGCCAGGCATATATGAGGTTGAGTTAATATTTAGTGGTGATAATTTTAGACCGTATTTTTTAGTGTTTGCAATTAATAAAGATACCTCGTCTGACATAAAAGGCATTAAAGTCGACCTATTGAAATACTGGCAAGAATAACTTAATTATAGTAATTCAGGGGACGCCCTCCAGAGGCGGGTAGCCCATTCTGAATTACTTCTGGATTCCCACTTTCGTGAGAATGACAGGAAAAGGAAACGGGAATAACACACCCCCGACCCCTCTTTTTAGAGGGGATTAAATTCGGCAACTACTTTGTGCCTTTGTGGTGAAGATTGATTGTTAGAAAGATTCCTATGCCCCCAGATGACCGTAGTGATGAGCAACTTGTAGAGGCATACATCAAGGGCGATGGCGAGGCGATTAATATACTGCTCAAGCGATACCTACACCCGATTCTTTCTTACCTCTTTTCCCTATCCTTCTTCAAGGACGCGCCATACTTAGACGATATCCGCCAGGAGGTGCTGATTGCCATATTTAACGGCATCAGGAATGAGGAGTTCGAGTCGGCCGGTGACGGCTCATTCAAGCGCTGGGTCTATAAACTTACCTATTTCGCCTGCCTAAGGAACGACAAGAAACGGCGCAAAGGGCTGAAGATGATTTCCGAGGTATTCCCGGAATCCGAGGGCCAGTTCCCGGATGAGGTCTTTGTCCATGTCACGCCGCGCACCTCGGATTACGAAACCACCGAGGAAAAAATGGCCGATGTAGTAGCCAAACTTACACCCGATGAGCAAAAACTGATGCGCCTGGTCAGCCAGGGCGTGTCCGGCGAACAAATCCTGAAGGAGCCGGAGTTTGCCAAATATTCACTTGACTATCTCTGGCTCAAAATCTATAATATCCGCAAAAGGATGCGGGGAAGATAACCACCGATAGAAATACCGGATGAAATGCCCCGCCATACGGCGGGGTCTAAGGGACTGTAACACTCCTTTGTCGCTAACAGTCCCTAAGAGAGGTCTAATATGAAAACAGTCAAGACAAAGAAGAATCCCTGCGAAAAATACGAGTTAGCCATTACCACTTATGTGCTGGGTGAAAAGACCTTTATCCCCAAAGAGGAGTTATTGGAGCACCTCAAGACCTGCGACAAATGCCAGAGCGATTTACGCAACTGGCAGGCGACATACGGGACAATGCGCGCCCGTGAATACGATTCCCGGCCTGAGGTCAAACAGCGCAGTGAGGAATTCATCAGTCAACTGACATCAGGCAAGTTGCCGGCCTGCAAGGTCGGACCGGGCGAGCACATCGTCAATATTGAAGACGAGACCGGACATCCGGCCGGACTGGTCTGGCACCAATTAGGCAAGAACGGTAAGATGACCCTTGCCGGACTAATCCAGAAAACGGGCTTAGATGAGGGAATGGTCAGGGAAACCCTGGGCTGGTTAGGCAAGGAAAAGAAGATTATCAAGATTCGGAACCATAAAGAAACATTTATCTGCCTGACCGAGGAAGAGCAGAAAAAGGCCGATGCGCTGCGCTAACCCAGGCCAGGGGGGTGTCTACCCCCGGAGGATACCATACCCCCCTATGGTGGATACCATACCCATCCACAGCGGATACCATACCCATCCACAGCGGATACCATACCCATCCATAGTGGATACCGTACCCATCCATAGCGGATACCTTACCCGTCCATAGTGGATACCATACCCGTCCAGAGTGGAGACCTTACCCGTCCAGGGTGGATACCATACCCGTCCAGGGCGGATACCATACCTACCCAGGACGGATACCATACCCATCCATAGTGGATACCATACCCGTCCACGGTGGATACCATACCCATCCAGGACGGATACCATACCCATCCGTGGTGGACACCATACCCATCCATAGTGGATACCATACCTATCCGTGGAGGATACCATACCTATCCATGGTGGATACCATATCTATCCGTGGAGGATACCAGCACCTCCCCCCTGCAAGAAAATCAAGCACAAAAGGGGGTGTACCCACACCACCCCCCGGCGAAAAATAATCAAACATCTGTACAAATTCGGTTAGTTATTTCTTGATTCTGCCGAGTAAAATATTTATATCATTCAAATGCAGACGAATGTTATTATACTTCTGATCCTGACGGCCATACTCTGGGGCGCGACTCCAATTATGGAGAAGAAAGGCCTGGAGACCACTTCGCCCATAGTCGGCCTGGCATTCAGGAACCTGGCCATTATCATCTGCGTTTTCATCACCGTTCTCGTAATGGGCAAGGCCAAGGAACTCATTTCCACCCCGCCCAAGACCATGCTTCTGTTCGCGGCCACCGGCATCATCGCCGGGTTCCTGGCGATGCTGACCTATTTCGGGGCGCTTAAATTAGGCGCTACCTCAAGGATTATACCGATTTCAGCCACCTATCCGTTAGTCACTGCCCTGCTGGGCATATTGATTCTGGGCGAGCAGGCGACCGTTTTGCGCGTGCTCGGCGCGGGACTGATTATCGGCGGCGTGTGGCTGGTTAAAATAGGTTAGCAATTATGAATAATATTCCTCCTGCTAATGAAACAACTCAGGCAGTTTCCGCACCCTCATCCAAAAAGGGTTTATGGGCCAGTTTTTTAATCGTCCTGTCCCTGATGGGTCCGGGTCTGATTACCGGTAACTTCGGCAACGACGCCGGCGGTATCACCACCTATTCAGTAGCCGGCATTGACTTCGGGCTGGGCATGCTCTGGATGGTGATTCCGGTAGTGGCTATTTTATTGCTCTACCAGGAGATGAGCGGACGCTTAGGCGCAGTCACCGGCAAGGGCCTGTCAGACCTGATACGGGAAAACTTCGGCATCAAGCCGGCATTTTACATAATGGCCGGGAAATTTCTCGCCGGCATTGCCAATTCGGCCTCCAATATCGCCGGTATTGCCGCGGCTATGACTCTCTTAAATATCAATTATCTCTCCAATAAATACATGGCCGTGCCCATGATAGTCACAGCCATGTGGATTCTGACTATCAAGGCAAACTATAAACGGTTTGAGAAGGTCTTTCTGGTCGGCATCTTATTTTACGGATGTTATATTGTGGCCGGGTTCCTGGCGCCGGTGGACTGGGGCGAGGTCGGTCAGGCAGTCATTACGCCCTCATTCAGTTTTGACCATAAGTTTATGATGCTGATGGTAGCATTGATTGGGACGACCATAGCGCCCTGGATGGTCTTCTACTACCAGTCCAGCGTGGTGGAAAAGGGCATCACCATTTCAAATTATAAATATTTCAGGTGGGAAGCGCTTTTTTCCGGCTTAAGCGTCGGCCTGGTAATATTCTTTATTATCGTAACCGCTTCGTGCTTGCATAATAAAGTCACCGTCAATACCGCAGAAGACGTGGCCTTGGCCTTACAGCCGTTGGGCGGAAGTTATACCACCTACTTATTTGCCGTCGGGTTATTGATTGCCTCCACCGGCGCCGGCATCATCCTGCCCCTGTCCACCTCATTCTCGGTCTGCGAGATATTCGGCTGGGAGAGCGGGGTGAGCAAAAGATTCATAGAAGCGCCCCAATTTTATGGGATGTTTACCTTGCAACTGATTATCGGAACTGTTATAGTATTGATTCCGAAGATTTCTCTGATTTGGATAATGATTATCTCGCAGACCCTGAACGGGTTGCTGCTGCCGCCGGTGCTGATTATTATGCTGATACTAATTAACAAAAAGAAGTTAATGGGCGAATACCGGAGCGGCTGGCTGATGAATATCGCGGCTATTACGGCCACCGTGGCCATAACCATCTGCGCCATAGTACTGGTGGCGATAGGAATAAGCGGCGGGTAGGCAAAACCGTTTTAACGTTGAAACATTATAGCGATGTAACGCTGTAACTCTATATCATATGTGCGGAATATTAGGTGTTTGCGGTTCGGGAAACATCGTAGGCGAACTCTATAACGGGTTGGGCGCGTTACAGCACCGGGGCCAGGACGCAGCCGGCATCATCACCTGCGACCAGCAGTTCCATCTCAAGAAAGGCAACGGCCTGGTCCAGAATATCTTCAACCAGAAGAATATCGCCCGCCTGAACGGCAATATGGGTATCGGTCATACCCGTTATCCGACCATCGGCGGCGGTGATGCCGAGGATGCCCAGCCGTTTTATATCAATGTGCCGTTGGGTATTGCCATGGCTCATAACGGCAACGTCACCAACTACTCTGAACTGAAAAAGGCGCTGGAAAAAGACAGTTTCTACCACCTGAATTCCCGCTGCGATGTAGAGGCCATCCTGAATGTCTTCGCTAATGAATTAGCAAGTAATAATCTGCGTAAGTTTTCGCCCGAAATGGTCTTCAAAGCGGTTCATGCTGTCTTCAAGAAGGTCCAGGGCAGTTATTCGGTGGTGGGCATAATCGCCAACAAAGGGATGTTTGCCTTCCGCGACCCGCAGGGCATTAAGCCCTTGGTGGTCGGCCGGAAAGACGATAATTACGCTTTTGCCTCTGAAAGCGTTCCCCTGGACATCCTGGGCTACCAACTGGAGCGCGACGTGGCGCCGGGCGAGGCGATTTTTATCCAGGAACAAGAGCCGTTCTTCAAGGCCCAGCGCCAGTTGTTCTCCAAACGCCTGATGAAGAAAACCCATACGCCCTGTATCTTTGAATGGATTTATTTTGCCCGGCCGGATTCAGTTATGGACGGCATCAATGTCTATGAAGCCCGGCTGCGGCTGGGTGAGGAACTGGCCAAAGAGGTCATCAAACGGAATATCAAGGCCGATATCGTGGTGCCGGTTCCGGACAGCGCCAAGCCGGCCGCGACAACCATGGCCGAGAAACTGGGACTGCCCTTCCGCGAAGGACTGGTCAAGAACCGCTATATCGGCCGGACCTTCATTATGCCTTTACAGGAAGCGCGGGAAAGCACGGTCCGGCAGAAACTCAATCCTATCAGAAGCGAAATCAAAGGCAAAAAGGTTCTCCTGGTTGACGACAGCATCGTGCGCGGGACAACCTCACGGGAAATAATCAATCTGGTAAAGAATGCTGGCGCCAAGGAGGTCTATCTGGCCGTGACCTGCCCGCCCCTGAGGTATCCCTGCGTCTATGGCATTGATATGCAGACCAAGAATGAGTTCATTGCCCGTAATAAAAACGAGGATAAGATTGCCAAGGAAATCGGCGCGGATAAATTGATTTACCAAACCCTTAACGGACTAATCAAGGCGGTTAGTATCAGGAAATTCGCGTCCTCAAACAGCCCAAGGAATAACAAATATTGCACGGCCTGCTTTACCGGTGTATATCCAACCAAGATATCGGACAATATGTTCAAGGAGATAGAACAAGACCGGTGTAAAGCGCAGTGCTCGTGTTAAAGTAGTCCAGACAGTTACCGAATATTACTTAATGAATCAGTAGCAATCATCCCGCACATAACAAGTTATCTGCTGGATAAAAGCATTTCGTTTATTTATCCCGTTAGATTTCTTATGGACGGTTAGCTCAGTTGGTTAGAGCGTCTCGCTTACACCGAGAAGGTCAGGGGTTCGAGTCCCTTACCGTCCACCATTCTTAGAGCCAGTTAGAGTCGCTATTAGTCAAAAGTTGCCATAATCGTTTCTCAAACACTCCAAAATTGTCACCCTGAATAGGATACCACGTGGGGTATCCCACTGTGGCTCGTTTCAGGGTCTACTATAGATGCTGAAACAAGTTCAGCATGACAGAAAGGAAGCATTTCGCAAGAGCTCAATACTTACCTTATCACTCTGGCCAAAGCCCAAGCCGCCCGGTCTAATATATAACCGTCTCCGGCATCACTTACCACCAACCTAAGTTCCCTGGTATTCTTGATATCAAGAGATATATTCTTGGGCGGGCTGTCTTTCTTAAAGACCTCGCTCTCATAAACCTTTTTTCCATCCGCATAAATAACGAATCTGACACTACCTGACAATTCATCGTTTTCGCCTTTGACACTTTCATCCGTCAAACCGATAGTGGCAAAGAACTTCTGGTATAAACCATCCAATTTATAGGCCAGTTCACAATTAGCGTGCATAGCCAATCCCTTGAAATATTTTCGGTCTTTGATAGAAATGGGTTTTTGGCTGAAGAGTCCCCTATCCTTCTGATAATGCCAGAGAAATCCGACGGCCTTCTCGTCAGGCGAAACATATTCCTTAACATCTGCCGGTTCTAAATCTGACAGATAAATACAACGATTGTTCTTGAAGGATATAAAACTTACGCCTTGAATCGGAACCTGATAACCACCATTGTTTTGTATCAGGGTAATCCCGGTCGGGATTGTCTGGCTGATTAGACCGTTTAACCTGGAACTGTCCGTCAGATAAACACTCGCATCCAAATTATCATTCGCTGTCTTTTCCGGTGTAGCCGGGAATGAGAACAGATTAATAGCCCTGACATCGCTTATCTTGTAGGCCCGGTCCTGGTTGTAAAGCGTTGACCTGATGCTGACGCTTTCCGAGGAAAGAGAAATAACCACACCGCTATCCACATCACCCGAAATAAGAAATATCGTATCCTCGCGCTCTGCTTTCCTGACCGCATCAACAATCATCAATGACAGGGAAGATTCCCCGTCGCCTACCCGTTCTATGGCTGATATCTGCTCAAAGTTAAGGGATATTTTACCTATGAGGCTATTATAGACCGCAAACCCATTCTTGGCCGTATCTGAAATAGCGCCGTATAAAACATCCTGATTGACCAGGGTTATCCGGAACCCAACCCCTGCCTGGAGGAACTGGGTGACAGGATTACCATGAAACGATATCCCGGCCAGATTATTGCAGGAAAAAGAAGTCGGCGTGACGCCTTTTGATAACAATGTCACCTGGCTGTTGCTTTCAAACCTTATTCCATCCCCTTCAAAGACGCGGCCGGCCAGGTCAGTAACCTGGATTTCAGGTGGAGCAGCATAGATATAGCCGCCGAAGAGAATAATAATTACGACTAATATAGTTTTCATCTTATTCTATTTTATAAGCCCTGCTTCCCACTCCTAATCTCTCTGACTCTTTGAACTGAATGGTATAATCAATCTCAGGCCAGACATCTCGGAAAATATCTTTTCCATACTTCTGGTTAATCAGGTCAACACTGGCCGAATCAATAGCCACCGGGTCTGATGAGGCCAGGATACCAACGTCAGATAAGAGCGGCTTTTCCGGCTTATCAATACAGTCGCAATTCTTGGTGATATTGGTCGCGAAATTGATGAATCCGG
>ERZ1292630.1140-Hain-H41-02um-R3-1140-length-26721-cov-7_pt1 | contig 26721 bp, 22 predicted proteins | sample MGYA00564408_ERZ1292630 | MGnify/ENA primary metagenome ERZ1292630 (study PRJEB36523, sample SAMEA6512641) | groundwater metagenome | collected 2019-01-08 | study: AquaDiva: Metagenomics assemblies of 32 groundwater samples
AAAGCCGGCGATACAGTGAAGTTTGAAGCGGCACGATCGGAAAGAGCCGGCCCTTCGGAGGGCGGAGCAGGGGCCCCGCTTGCGGGGATGCGACCCCGGAGAAGGGAAGGCCAGCGACAGGATGAAAATTGAGAATGATCGCACGTCCGGAGCCGGCGAAGCCCCGCCTGGTTTTGGCGGGGCTTATAGTTTGAGGCGAGAGGAGCTTACTTTTTGCCGCCGCCCTTGAACATGCCGGCCGTGGCGGCCTTGATGCTGGCCTCGGACAATTCGGCGAATTGCTTGGTGGCGCGGTTCAGGTTGTCCATCATGGCGTTGGTTGCGGCCAGCGTGGATTTAACTGTGTTTGCGGCGACATCGGCGCCCGGCGCACCCTTGGATAGCTTCTCGGCGCCGGCGGCGGCTTCTTTATTGAGGCGCGAAAACTGCTCCTCATTGAGTTTGGTCAGAAGGGCCTGGGTCTGGCTGACGATTTCGTAAATATTCTGGGCGTAGCTGGCCGTCTGCTGCATGTTCGCCTGGGCGATTTTTGTGCGCAGTTGCACCAGTTCCTGCGGGTCGCTGATGCTGAGCAGTTCGCGCGTGTTCTTTCCCGCCTGCTCGAGTGAATTGCGGGCGGCGTCGAGATTGAGTTTCAGCAGTTGTTCGGCGCCGGAAAGTCTCGCCTGGGCATAGGCGAGTGTGGATTCGAGAGCGGCCTTTTGCCAGGCTGCCAGTTGCTCGGTGGGGTTGGCCATCTTGGGCTCCTCGGTGAAAGAATTTGGATGTTATCGGATCAAAATGTTATGATGTTGAGGTAATGTTGCAATGCAACATTTGAACATTGTACTCGGCTGATCGGGAAAGTCAAGGGAGATGCTGCAATGCAACATAAGAATGAACCTGCATCAAATCAACCGGATAGCGCCGCCACAGATACGCTGCGGCTGATCAAGAAATATCCGAATCGCCGCCTCTACGACACGCGGACCTCGAGCTACATCACCTTGGCCGACGTGAAACAACTCGTGCTCAAGCATGAGCAGTTTCAGGTCGTGGATGCCAAGAACAGCGAGGACCTGACACGCTCCATCCTGCTGCAAATCATCCTCGAGGAGGAGGCGGGCGGCATGCCTATGTTCACCTCCGACCTGCTATCGCAGTTGATCCGTTTTTACGGCAATGCGATGCAGGGAATGGTAGGCAATTATCTGGAGAAGAACATGCAGACCTTCGTCCAGGTGCAAAAGCAGCTGCAGGAGCAATCGCGCACGATGTACGGCGACAACACCAAGATCAACAAGGATCTATGGGCGCAGTTCATGAATTTCCAGGGGTCGGCGATGCAGGGCATGATGGCCGCGTACATGGATCAGAGCAAGAATGTATTCGTGCAAATGCAGGAGCAGTTGCAGAAGCAGACCAAGAATATCTTCGCCGGCTTTCCTCTGCCCGGCTTTCCCGGACAGCCCGCGCCGAAAAAAAATGACGAAGGCGAAAAATCCTGAAGCGTCGCCTTGCTTTTGACCCGTTCAAAACTCACTGCTGTCCCTAAGGTCGGATTCGTTTCGCTCGGCTGCCCCAAGGCGCTGGTCGATTCGGAGCGCATCCTGTCGCAGTTGCGCGCCGAGGGGTATGCCATCTCGCCCTCCTATGAGGCGGCCGACCTGGTGGTGGTCAATACCTGCGGCTTCATCGATTCCGCGGTGGAGGAATCGCTCGAGGCCATCGGCGAGGCGCTGGCGGAAAACGGACGCGTGATCGTCACCGGCTGCCTCGGCGCCAAGGGCGACATCGTGCGCAAGACCCATCCCAAGGTGCTGGCGGTGACCGGGCCGCATGCCGCCGATGAAGTCATGCAGGCAGTGCACGCGCACCTGCCGCGGCCGCACGATCCCTATACCGACCTGGTGCCGCCGCAGGGCGTGCGGCTTACGCCCGCGCATTACGCCTATCTCAAGATCTCCGAAGGCTGCAATCATCGCTGCACCTTCTGCATCATTCCTTCCATGCGCGGCGACCTCTCGAGCCGGCCGATTGGCGAGGTGATGCAGGAGGCGGAGAACCTCGCCAAGGCCGGGGTGAAAGAGATCCTGGTCATCTCGCAGGACACCAGCGCCTACGGCGTGGACCTCAAGTATCGAATCGGGTTCTGGCAGGGCCGCCCGCTGAAAACGCGCGTGGCCGAACTCGTGCGCGCTCTGTGCGAACTCGGGGGCTCCGCCGGGGACCTGTGGGTGCGTCTGCATTATGTCTATCCTTATCCGCACGTGGACGAAATCATTCCGCTGATGGCCGAAGGCAAGCTGCTGCCTTATCTCGACGTGCCGTTCCAGCACGCGAGCCCGCGCATCCTGAAGCTGATGAAGCGGCCGGCCTCGGGCGAGATGAACCTGGAGCGCATCCGCGCCTGGCGCGCCATCTGCCCGGATATCACCATCCGCAGCACCTTCATCGCCGGTTTTCCGGGCGAGAGCGAAGCCGAGTTCCGGCAGATGCTCGATTTTCTGGAGGAAGCCGAACTCGACCGCGTCGGCTGCTTCGCCTATTCGCCGGTAGAGGGGGCGAAGGCGAACGCGCTGCCCGATCCGGTCCCCGCGGAGTTGCGCGAAGAGCGGCGCGCGCGCTTCATGGCGGCGCAGGAGAAGATCAGCCGCAAGCGCTTGAAGCGCAAGATCGGCAAGACGCTCAAGGTCCTGGTCGATGCGGTCGACAAGGACGGCGCGCTCGCGCGCTCGGGCGCTGATGCACCGGAAATCGACGGCTTGGTGATTATCGCCGACGGCAAGAAACTCAAACCGGGCGACTGGGCCCCGGTCAAAATCGAGCGCGCCGACGCGCACGATCTGTGGGGACGACTCGCTACATAACGGGAGCATGAACATGGAATATCGCAAGCTCGGCAACAGCGGCATCAAAGTTTCGCCCATCTGCCTGGGCACGATGATGTTCGGCGAGCGCACCGACGCCGCCGAAGCGGGCCGCATCGTCGATTCGGCGCGCGCCGCAGGCATCAACTTCATCGATACCGCCGACGTATACGCCAAGAGCGAGTCCGAGCGCATTACCGGCAAACTGCTTGCAGACGATCGCGCCAGCTGGGTAGTGGCGACCAAGGTCGGCAATGCCATGGGCAAAGGCCCTAACGATGCCGGCCTGTCGCGCGCCTGGGTGCTGCGCGCCATCGACGGCAGCCTGCAGCGCCTGGGCATGGATTATGTCGATATCTACTACCTGCACCGGGACGACCCTGAAACGCCGATCGAGGAAACGCTGGTTGCCATGGGCGACATCATTCGCTCGGGCAAGGCGCGCTATTTTGGCCTGTCCAACTTTCGCGGCTGGCGCATCGCGCAAATCGCCGAGCTGTGCGCGCGACTGAACGTGCCGGCACCGGTGGTGTGCCAGCCCTATTACAACGCGATGAACCGCATGCCGGAAACCGAAGTCCTGCCGGCCTGCCAACACTACGGCATCGGCGTCGTGTCCTACAGCCCGCTCGCGCGCGGCGTGCTCACCGGCAAGTACGCGCCGGGTGCCGCGCCTTCGGCCGACAGCCGGGCCGGGCGCAAGGACAAGCGCATGATGGAGACCGAATTCCGCGAAGAGTCCATGGTCATGGCGCAAAAACTCAAATTGCATGCGGAAAAGCGCGGCATGAGCGCGGGGCAATTTGCACTCAACTGGGTGCTCAACAGCCGCATCGTCACTTCGGTGCTGGCCGGGCCGCGCACGTTCGAGCAATGGACCGAGTACCTGGGCGCGCTCAAGCACGATTTCTCGGCCGAGGACGAGGCGCTCGTCGATTCCATGGTGAAAAGCGGGCATCCGTCGACGCCGGGTTTCAACGATCCGCGCTATCCCATTACAGGAAGGCCTACTTACAGTTGATATACCAGGCAAGTCGCCACCCTTGATGTAAGCTAAAATCAAATCTCCTGGCGGTTCGGAATCCCAGTCGTGCTCGTCACTTGCGTGGTCTTCACTTGCTGATCCCAGTCATTCTGTCCGGCGGCGCCGGCACCCGCCTGTGGCCGGTGTCGCGCGAAGCGCATCCCAAGCCCTTCATCGTCCTGCCCGACGGGCAAAGCCTGATGCAGAAGACGCTGCTGCGCGCAGCCGGACTGAAGCCGGACTCGATTCTCACCATTACCAATCGGGATTATTTCTTCATCACCCGCGATGCCTATGCCGAAGTGGCGCTGGCTCCCGGCATAGGCCTCGATTACCTGCTGGAGCCCGTCGGCCGCAATACCGCGCCGGCCATCGCGGCTGGCGCCCTCAGGATACGCGAGCAGTTCGGCGACCAGGCGACGATGCTGGTGCTGCCTTCGGACCACCTGATCCGGGATTTCGCCGCCTTCGCCGACGCGGTGCAGTCGGCCTGCGCGCTCGCCGATCAAGGGTACCTGGTCACCTTCGGCATTGCGCCGGCCGGCGCCGAGACCGGCTTCGGTTATATCGAGGCCGACCAATCGCGCAAGCTTGGCGGAGCGGGGCTGGGCGTGCGCCGCTTCGTCGAGAAGCCTTCGCGCGAGAAGGCGGAGGAATATCTGGCTTCGGGGCGCTATTACTGGAATTCGGGCATGTTCTGCTTCCGCGTCGGCGAATTCCTGCGCGAGCTCGCGCGCTGCGCGCCCGAAGTGTCGGGTGCCGTCTTGGCGGCGTGGCAGGCAACGCCGCGCGACCAGGTGCCCGTCGCCATCGACCCGGAGTTGTTCGCCCGGATAGCCGACATCTCGGTGGACTATGCCGTGATGGAAAAGGCCGAGCGCGTGGCCGTCGTGCCGGGACGTTTTGACTGGAGCGACATCGGCTCCTGGCAGGCGCTGGGCGAACTCGTTCCCGCCGACGCAGCCGGCAATCGCGTCCAGGGCGAGGCCGTGCTCGTCGACAGCAGCGATTGCTTCGTCCGCAGCGAAGACCGGCTGGTGGCGGCCCTGGGCGTGCAAAACCTGCTGGTGGTGGATACCCCCGACGCCCTGCTGGTGGCCGACCGCAGCCGCGCACAGGACGTGAGGAGCATAGTCCGGCGCTTGAACGATAGCGGCCACCCGAGCGCGCGCCTGCACCGCACCGTGCATAGACCCTGGGGCACCTACACCGTGCTGGAGGAGGGGCCGCGCTTCAAGATCAAGCGCATCGTGGTCAAGCCCGGCGCCTCGCTGTCGCTGCAATATCACCACCGCCGCAGCGAGCACTGGGTGGTGGTTTCGGGCACCGCCAAGATAGTGAACGGCGAGCACGAAATCATCCTGGTCGCGGACCAGTCGTCCTACATTCCCGCCGGCACCGCCCACCGCCTCGCCAACCCGGGCGCAGTCGATTGCGTGATGATCGAAGTGCAGAGCGGTGATTACCTCGGGGAAGACGATATCGTTCGTCTTGAAGACAATTATGGCCGCTCTTGATATAGATGCAGGAGGGGTGCCTCTGTGGGAGGGGCGCCCTCGCCCCGACATGTGCCATGACCAACCACCGATCGGCTTGGAGGACAACTCCAATGCAACTCCTGACAAATCAATCCAATCATGAGTATCGAAAACATGGCTAAGACTGCGCTTATCACCGGCATCACCGGGCAGGACGGTTCCTACCTGGCCGAATTTTTGCTCGAAAAGGGCTATGTCGTCCACGGCATCAAGCGCCGCACCTCTCTGATCAACACCGACCGCATCGATCATCTGTATCAGGACCCGCACGAGCCGAACCGCCGCTTCTTCCTCCACCACGGCGATCTCACCGATTCCTCCAACCTGGTGCGCATCATCCAACAGACCCAGCCGGACGAAATCTACAATCTCGCGGCACAGAGCCACGTCGCCGTCTCGTTCGAGGAACCGGAATATACGGCGAATTCCGATGCCCTCGGCACCCTGCGCCTGCTCGAAGCCATCCGCATCCTCGGACTGGAAAAGAAAACCCGCTTCTATCAGGCCTCGACGTCCGAGCTCTACGGCCTGGTGCAGGAGACGCCGCAGAAGGAAACCACGCCTTTCTATCCGCGCAGCCCCTACGGCGTGGCCAAGCTCTACGCCTACTGGATCACGGTCAACTATCGCGAGGCTTACGGCCTCTACGCCTGCAACGGCATACTGTTCAACCACGAATCGCCGGTGCGCGGCGAGACCTTCGTTACACGCAAGATCACCCGCGCGCTCGCGCGCATCAAGCTTGGCCTGCAGGATTGTCTCTACCTCGGTAATTTCAATGCCCGGCGCGACTGGGGGCATGCGCGCGATTTCGTCGAGGCCATGTGGCTGATGCTGCAGCAGCCGCAGCCGGAAGACTTCGTCATCGCCACCGGCGAGCAGCACAGCGTGCGCGAATTCGTAGCTGCCGCCGCGACCGAACTGGGCGTGCAACTCACATGGAAAGGAAAAGGCAAGGACGAAAAGGGCTACGACCACGGCGGCCGCTGCATCGTCGCCGTCGATCCACGCTACTTCCGCCCGACCGAGGTGGACTCCCTTCTGGGCGACCCGGGAAAAGCGAAAGCCAAGCTGGGGTGGGTGCCCAAGGTAAAATTCGCGGAACTGGTGGCGGAGATGGTGCGCGAGGACCTGCGCTCGGCCGAGCGCGACGAGCTGGTCAAGAGCCACGGCCACAAGACCTTCGACCGCCACGAGTGATGGATAAGCAGGCGAGAATCTACGTCGCCGGCCATCGCGGCCTGGCCGGTTCCGCAATTGTCAGGCAGCTCCAACGAAGAGGCTACGGCAACTTGTTGTTGAGCACGCATGCCGAACTCGAACTCTGCGATCAGGCCGCGGTGCGGGATTTCTTCCAACGCGAACGGCCGGATTACGTGTTTCTCGCCGCGGCAAGGGTCGGGGGCATTGTCGCCAACAGCAGCTATCCGGCTGAATTCATCCACAGCAATCTTGCGGTGCAAACGAATGTGCTTCATGAATCCTGGAGGGTCGGTGTAAAGCGGCTGCTGTTCCTCGGGTCTTCCTGCATCTACCCGCGCGATTGTCCGCAGCCGATGAAGGAGGAATATCTGCTCACCGGCCCGCTGGAGGCTACCAATCGTCCCTATGCCGTTGCCAAGATCGCCGGCATCGAAATGTGCTGGTCGTACAACCGGCAGTATGGAACCCGCTTTCTCGCGGCCATGCCGACCAATCTATACGGGCCTGGCGACAGCTACGATTTGAACAATTCCCACGTGCTGCCGGCGTTGATCCGGAAAATGCACGAGGCGATGCAGGGCGGTCTCGAGGAAGTGGTCATCTGGGGCACGGGTGCGCCCATGCGCGAGTTCCTGTATAGCGAGGATATGGCGGAAGCCTGCGTCCATTTGATCGAGCTTCCGGCCGAAAAATTCGAGGAACTCGTCGGCGACACCAGTCCGCCGCTGGTGAACATCGGCTACGGCGAAGACCTGAGCATCGCGAAGCTTGCGCAGACGGTCGCGCGCGTTGTCAGGTTTCGCGGCAGCTTGCGATTCGACACCTCCAAACCCGACGGTACGCCGCGCAAGCTGCTCGATTCGGCCAGACTCAATGCGTTGGGATGGCGGCCCCGCACGCACTTCGACGAAGGCATAGCGGCGGCTTACAAGGATTTTCTGAGCCGCTACCCTTAAACCGGGTAATCCGGAAGCAAACAAAGTGTCTCCGGCCCGGGAAGAACCCGTATTTCACGAACAAGGGGGGGGCGCCCTCCCTTGCAAATTCCCCCGCGGATGCGCTTTCGCCAGTCATCGAAATTTTCGCCATTTCCGTCAACGCTTGACTTACAAGAGACTGTTGAGAATCGTCATAGTGCATGACAAGCTTCCTCCTTGTATTTTCTGTTTTCGAAAATATGGTCCTTCGGACTTTTCTGTGGGTAAGGGGATGCGATCATAGGTACTTCAGAATCCTTTGCCGTGTCGGTAGGTTACTGGAACGCCGCGCCACGCCTTGTTCTACGAGCGATCTGCGCAAGCGGCAAGGGTTAATAATCCCGATTGGCTGACTAAATTCCCTTCCCTCTGGACCCACACATAACCCGGATGAACTGAATTTCTTGTCGCCCCGGCTGGAACCGGCCAATGCGCGGCGCGCGAAGTAGGCGCACATTTGAGCGCCGTCGTTCAGCGCCTATTCACCCCGAACGGCAAGCGCGCCCGGCGCTAGCCGCGCTCGTCGATGCCCGGATCCTTGCCATCGCCGGCGAGATGCAGGCGGCGTTGGTTCGGAGGAATGAGCAATTCCTGGTAGTAGATCGGGCTGTCGCGCCCGACGAACGCTGCCACCTCCAGCAACTGGCCGGCAGTGCCGCGGCGCACGCCGATGGCCCTGCACACGTCCGCCGGCAGTTCGACGCCGGACAGGAACTGGTCGATGCGGCCGACCGGTTGATGGCTTTCGCGCCAGATGATTTCCTTGAAGTTCTCGCCGGACAGCTTGCGCGCAGGCAGCGTCGCGAATGCGGGCAGGCGCGCCGGATCGGCGTAGAAGCGGCTGAACACCTTGAATTCCTTGCCGATACGCAGCACACGCTCGATGCGCAGAACGCGTTCGGCGCGCAGATGCCGAGACCATGGACCTTCGGTTTCGATTTCGCGGCGCCCGATCACCTCGGGGTAGACGGGCAAGTAAGCGCTACCCGAGTCGTCGACGAAGCGGCAGTGGAGGGGGGCGTGCATGCGTCCGACGCCGCGTTTGGCGACGAAGCTACCCTGTCCGTGGCGCCGCACGATCATTCCGTCCTCTACCAGCAGCCTGAGTGCGCGCTGGATGGTGCCCAGGCTGAGCGGCAGCCCGGCCGCCCATTCTGTCTCTGTGGGCAGGCGGGTGCCGGCGGGCCACGCACCGTCGGTTACCGCGCTGATTATGGCGTCGCGCATTGCCACGTATTTGGGCACGCCGGGGCGGGCGAAACGTTCCAGCCGGCCGCGCAGGTCTTCCGCCTTGTAAGAGAGGGCTTGACTCATAGTCCTATAATACTATATCGTTTCACGTCGGTCCAATCAGGTAAATGCAAACGGAGAACCCATGCGCGCACCGAATTTCCTCGTCATCATGTCCGACGAGCATAATCCCAAGGTGATGGGCTGCAATGGCCACCCGGTGGTGAGCACGCCCAACCTCGACGCGCTCGCCGCGCGCGGCACGATGTTCTCCTCCGCCTATACCACCAGCCCGGTATGCATCCCGGCGCGCGCCGGTTTCGCCTGCGGCAAGTATATCCACCAGATCGGCTTCTGGGACAACGCCGACGCCTACGACGGCACGGTGAAAAGCTGGCACCACGTGCTGCGCGAGCGCGGCCACCGTGTGGTATCGATCGGCAAGCTGCATTTCCGCCTGCCGGGCGAAGACCATGGTTTTACCGAAGAACAGATTCCCATGCACATCATCGACGGCAAGGGCGACCTGATGGGTCTGGTGCGGGACGACCAGCCGCGCCGCGGCGGCGCGACCAAAATGGCGGCCATGGCCGGCCCGGGCGAATCGCCCTATACCTTCTACGACAAGGATATTTGCTCGCGCGCCCAAGTATGGCTGCGCGAGGAGGGCGTCAGGGACGACGGCAAGCCCTGGGTCCTGTTTGTGTCCTTCGTCGCCCCGCACTTCCCGCTCACGGCGCCGCCCGAGCACTACTACAAATACTGGAACCGCGACCTGCCGATGCCGAAGCTCTATGCGCGCGAGCAGCGCCCTAGGCATCCTTACCTAGAGGATTACCGCAGCAGCTTCTGCTACGACGACTACTTCGAGTCCGAGGCCGACGTGAAGCGCGCTATCGCCGGTTACTTCGGCCTGGTGTCGTACGTGGACGAGAACATCGGCAAGGTGCTCAAGGCGCTGGAGGAAGCGGGCCTCGGCGGCAACACGCGCGTGATGTACACCAGCGACCACGGCGATAATCTGGGCGCGCGCGGCCTCTGGGGCAAGTCCACCATGTATGACGAGATCGCAGGTGTGCCGCTGATCCTTGCCGGTCCGGGCATTCCCGCAGGTAAGCGCATCGATACGCCGGTGAGCCACGTCGACTGCTTTCCGACCATCGTCGAGACCGCGGGCGTGCCGTTCGCCGAAGTCAAGGACACTCATCCGGGCATCTCGCTGCTCGAAATCGCGGAAGGGGCCAAACCGAAGCGCATCGTCCTGTCGGAGTACCACGGAATGGGCTCGACCACGGGCGCGTTCGCGGTGCGCGTCGGCAAGTGGAAGTACGTGCACTACGCGAAGTACGAGCCCCAGCTCTTCGATCTGGACAAAGATCCGGACGAGACGCGCGATCTTGCCAGTGACCCTGCGCACGCGGCGGTGCTTGCGGAATGCCGCGCCGCGCTTTACTCGGTCTGCGATCCGGTCGAGGTGGACCGGTGCGCCAAGGCGCGCCAGGCCGAATTGCTCGCGGAAAACGGCGGACGCGAGGCGGTGCTAGCGCGCGGCGACCTGGGGTTTACGCCCGCGCCGGGATTTGCCGCCGATTTCAAATAGATCAGTTGCGAGGAGAAACAGCATGAGAAAATTCATTTCGACGGTGCTGCTTGCGGCAAGCAGCGTTGCGTTCGCCCAGGAGTGGCCGGATAAGCCGATACGCGTGGTGGTGCCTTATCCTCCGGGCGGCGGCGTGGATTTTGTATCGCGCACGGTTACGCAAAGACTGGGCGAAGTGCTCAAGGCCACGATGGTAGTGGACAATCGCACCGGCGCCTCCGGCACCATCGGCGCCGACGTGGTGGCGAAAAGCGCTCCCGACGGCTACACCATTCTGGTGGCATCTCCTGCCGAGGTGCTGGTCGGCCCGATCTCGGGCCAGAAGGTCGCCTATTCTCCCGACCACGACCTCGCGCCTGTGACGCTGATTGGCGAGACGCCGCTGGTGATCGCCGCACATCCTTCGATTGCGGCACAGACAATCCAGGAGTTCATTGCGCTTGCAAAGAAATCTCCCGGCAAATTTTCCTACGGCAGTCCCGGCGGCGGCAGCAGCATGCACTTCGCCGGCGAGTCGCTGAACGCGCTGGCGGGCATCGATATGGTGCACGTGCCCTATCGTGGTGCTGCGCCGGCGGTCACGGATCTCCTTGGCGGGCAAGTCCCGATCGGCATTGTCGGTATGCCGCCGGTCGTGCCCCATGCCAAGAGCGGCAAGCTGCGCGTCCTCGCGGTGACCAGCGCCAAGCGCTCTGCTGCGATGCCCGAGGTGCCTGCGATGGCGGAACTTCCCGGTTTCGCCGGATATAAGTTCACCAACTGGATGGGCGTGTACGTACCCGCGAAGACGCCGCAAGCCATCATCGACAAACTCGCCGCCGCCATCTCGAAGATCGTACGCGAGCCGGTGGTGAAGGAAAGGCTGCTGTCCCAGGGTGTCGAACCGGTGGGCAACTCGCCCGCCGAGTTCGGCGTTTTCCTCGAGGCGGAGCGCCAGAGCTACACCAAGATTGCAAAGGAGCGCGGCATCCGCGCCGGAAACTGAGGCCGAGGCTGCGGCGCCACGCGCAATGCGTTGATATCCGCTCTTCCGCCTTTCGGAGATCACGTACATGCCTGTACAACTGGACAAGGGCGCGTACCGCGCCGGGTGGCACGGATTTGAGCCTGCGGCCGTTGCGCTCGCATGTCTGAGCGGCCACTGCCACCGGTGGCGAAGCGCTGCTGTTCGCCGTCAAAGCGGGAGCAGATCGGTAAGCCGATGAACAGGCAATCAACCGCCTTGTCTGCCGGCGCGATCCCACCCGGTGCGCTGGGGGTGATGTGGAAGACGGTGTCGGAGGATTGCAATCTCGCCTGCGACTATTGCTACTACAGCCGCTCCGGGGGCCGACCGGATCCGCGGCGCAGGCAGATCGACCCTGCGCTGCTAGAGACGGTGATTCGTGAATACATGTCGCTCGCCCATGGCGCCGTGGGTTTCGCATGGCAGGGTGGCGAACCGCTGCTCGCGGGGGTCGAATTCTTCGAGCAGGTGGTGGCACTGCAGGCGAAGCACGCACCGCCCGGTACAACTATCGGCAACGCGCTCCAGACCAACGGCACTCTCATCACGGACGAGTGGGCGCGGTTCTTCCGCAAATACAATTTCCTGGTCGGGGTTAGCATCGACGGTCCTCGGGAAATCCACGACGCGCACCGCACTACCGCCACCGGCAAGGGCAGCTTCGATCTGGTAATGCGCCGGATCGAGCACCTGCGCGATCACGACGTCGACTTTAATATCCTTACAGTCCTGCACCAGGGCAACGTGGACAAGCCGCGCGAATTGTGGACGTTCTACCAACGCGAAGGCTTCCGTTATGTGCAGTTCATTCCCGCGATGGACTTCTGCGCTCAGTCGCCGGACTTGCCGCCACGCTATCTGATCTCCGCCGATCAATATGGCAGGTTTCTCTGCGCGAGTTTCGACCTCTGGTACAACGACGGTGCACCGACGATGTCGGAGCGTTTTTTCGACCATGCGCTCAGCATCTGCGCCGGTCGCAGGGCGGAGACGTGCAAGTACGCGCAGATGTGCTCTCCGACGCTGGTCATCGAGCAGAATGGCGACACCTATCCGTGCGACTTCTACCTGAGCGCCGACCACCGTCTGGGCAATGTCGGTAGCGATTCTCTGCACGAGATCTTCGGTAGCCCGGCATACCGCCGATTCAAGCGCCTCAAGGAGCAACTGCCGGAGAAATGCCGGCGCTGCAGCCACCTCAACCTGTGTCACGGCGGCTGCCCGCGCGACCGTACCTGGGACGGCAGCGGACACGCGACCGAACCTGATTACTTCTGCAACGCATACCGCCAGTTCTTCGACTACGCACACGAACGCCTCACGCTGCTCGCCCGGCGCCTGCGCATGCAGTGGCTGATCGACTACACGCGCAGCGGGCAGGAATGGCCGGGGCGAAACGAAACGTGCATCTGTGGCAGCGGCGGAAAGTTCAAACGCTGCTGTGGTCCGCTGCTGACGGAACTGCAAAATGACTGAAGCTCGAGTTGCGCATCAATCCTTGCTGGAGAAGATGAGACCGATGGTCGGCTCCCGCACCTTGGCGTCGATCTTCCATTTCTGGGCGGCAACTGCATCGACCAGCCATGACAACGGTATTGTCAAGTAAATGAATGGGGAATTTAATGGTGAATGAACTCATTTTACCCTTCGTATCGTCGTCATCGCTTTCCCGCCGAGATCATCCGCCATTGCGTGTGGCTGTACTTGCGCTTCTCCCTGAGCTTCCGCAATATTGAGGAGATGATGGCGTAGCGTGGCATTACGGTTAGCTACGAAACCGTCCGCGAGTGTTGCTCGAAGTTCGGTGGAGCCTACGCAAAGTGGATTCGCTCTCGCAGTTGCGTCCCGGCGGCCGGTGGCATATGGATGAAGCCTTTCTCAGGATCGCCGGCCGAGGCACCGGCAGCGCCCAGCACAATATGATGATGGCTCTCCCTTACTTGTATTGACATGTATTATTATAAGTTCTATATTGCGAGCATAGGATATAGCCCGCATGACCGCCACCCGCTCCCCGAAAAAACCGCCTGCGGCCCCGCTCGGTGTCAATCGAGCCTCGACCGTCGCGCTGTATGAGCAGATCGCCGACGGCCTTGCCCGCGACATCCGCGCGAGGAAGCTGAAGCCCTTCGACAAGCTGCCCTCGGAAAACGAACTGGTTGCGAATTTCGGTGTTAGCCGCGTGACCGTGCGGCAGGCGATTCGTAAGCTCGCCGAAGCCGGCCTGGTCACCTCTCGCCAGGGCAAGGGCGTGTTCGTCGCGGGCCCCGTCGTCAAGCAGGAACTCAGCGCCCTGCACGGCTTCTACGACAGCCTGATCTCGGAGGGCTACCAGCCCGAGGCTTCGGTCCTCAGCTTCGAGCGCGTGCGCCCTTCGCTGGCCGCGCCCGAGCTGCGGCAATTCGAATACGACATCTACCGTTTCCGCCGGCTGTACAAGATTGGCGACATGCCAATTGCGGTCGCGGACGTATCCATGCCCGGCTTCGGCATCGCGGTGACGCGGGAGGACGTCGAGCGCCACCCCGTGTACGGACTGGTGCAAAGCATCGTCAAGCGGGACGTGGCCCGCGCCACAGCACAGGTGCGCGCCGGTCGTGCAGGAAAAGACGTCGCCCGCCTGCTGAAGCTGAAACCGGCGTCTCCGGTGCTCCGTATGGATCGCACCTCATTCGATTCCCAGGGGCTCGTGGTGGAGTCCACGCAATTCTTCATCCAGCCCGAAGTCTTCGCGTTCCAGCTCGAAGTCGCCGGGCCGCTAAAGATTGCCTCATCGATTCACCGCGTGGGCCGCTAAACCACCCACGCGCCCATCAATATCCCAAAGCCGAAACAGGAGGGACCGTCATGCAGGGCGTTATGATTCGAAGGATTCTGATGGTGCTGACCGCCGCGCTACTGGCGTGGACGCAGGCAGCAGTCGCCGAATATCCGGAAAAGTTGGTGCGCATCATCGTGGCGTTTCCGCCGGGCGGGGCCACCGACGTTGTGGCGCGAGCCTTGGGCTCTCGCTTGAGCCAGCTTTGGAGCCAGCGGGTCATCGTCGAGAATAAGCCGGGAGCCGGTGGCAATATCGGCGCCGATTACGTGGCCAAGTCGCCCGCCGACGGCTACACGCTGCTGCTGGCTTCGCCCGCGGAGATCGTCATCAACCCCTACCTTTATGCCCACATGCCCTTCGATCCGACGAAGGATCTTGCGCCGGTAACCAAGGTCACGAGCGCCCCGCTGGTGCTGGTGCTCAACCCCTCGGTGCCAGCGAAAAGCGTGGCCGAGCTGATCGAATACCTCAAATCGCAGAAGCAAGGTACCACCTTCGCCTCCTCGGGTACCGGCGGCCCCCAGCACCTCGCGGGCGAACAGTTCCGCCTGCTGACGGGCACAAACCTGATCCACGTTCCATACAAGGGCGGCGCACCGGCCATCGCAGATCTGCTCGGCGGGCAGGTCCAGATGTTCTTCTCCGGCCTGCCGCCCGCGTTGCCACACATCCGCGCCGGCAAGATCCGGGCGGTCGCCGTCACGACAGCCAAGCGATCCTCCCTGCTCCCGCAGGTACCGAGCCTGGAGGAATCCGGCCTGCCGGGATTCGACATCGAAAACTGGCAGGGCGTGTTTGTTCCGGCGAGCACCCCTGTTCCTATCGTTGCGAAGATCGCGCGCGACATTGCCGGGGTCGCCGCCAACAAGGCATTTGCCGAGCTCCTGGCCGCGCAGGGGGCGACCCCCTCAACGCTGTCGCCCACCGATTTCGCCACCTTCATGCGCGAGGAGAGCCGTAAATTCAGCCGCTTGGTCAAGGAATCAGGCGCGCGAGCGGATTGACGTCCGCCGCTTCACCCCAAATCAATTTTCATACGGAGTCCATGATGCAGGCAGGAAGCATGACGCTGACGAGCGAGGAGCAGGCCATGCTCCGCGGCGAGCGCGGCGAAGCGGTGAAAAAGGCCATCGAGTTCCAGATCGAGGTCGGGAAGTTCTTCAATGCGAAACGGTTTGTTCCGATCACCAATGCGCACATGATGGGCGATATCGAAGTGATGGGTGATGGGGGGTTGGGTTTTCTCAAAGATGCTTGTGAGATGAAGACGCGTTGCTCAATTCCGATCACCACCAACGCACGCTGCATGGATTTTAGGTATGTTGAAAAGCTTGGACAGGACGCTGGAGAGGCGGTCAAGGAAAAACAAATCATTACGTACCTGAAGCAAATGAATGTCATCCCGACCGACACCTGCATCAACTACCAGACAGTATACCAACCGACGCTTGGCGAACATATCGCGTGGGGCGACACGGGCACCGTGATTTATGCCAACTCGGTCTTTGGCGCTCGCAGCAATTTTGAAAGTGGTCCTGCAGCGTTATCCGCCGCCATTACCGGTCGCACGCCAGAATATGGCTTTCATCTTAACGAGTGCAGGCGCGGCACGTTCGTTGTCAAGCTTGAGGCCGAGCCAGAAGATCTCGCGGACTGGGGCGCGATCGCCAAACTGGTAGGAGAGTCGCATCAAAACTACTATGCCGTTCCAGTGTTTGCCGGCGTTCATCGCAAGCCCAGCCCAGATGAACTCAAACATCTCGGCAGCGCGCTCGCCAGCTATGGGTCTATGGGCATGTTCCACATGGTAGGTGTAACGCCCGAGGCGCCTTCCCTAGCGGCAGCGCTTGGTGGCCGCACGCCCGATGGCGAAATGCTTGTCACGCAGGCAATGGTGGAGCAGGTTTATAGGAGCTACGATTTGAAGGACCGCAACGGCAACCTAGTAGTGTTCTCGGGGCCGCAATTGTCTCTGTTCGAGATGAAGAACTTGTCGGAAAGGTTCAAGGGCCGAAAGGTTCATCCGGGCACCCAAGTCTTTGTCACCACTTATCGGGGTGTGCGCAGTTCAGCGGAGGGCATTGGCTATCTGAAGGACTTGGAAGACGCAGGTGTCGAGGTTCTCGAGGGCGTCTGCTTCTACATCCTGCAAAATCTATCGCAGATGCGGATTAGAAATGGCTGGGTGAACATGGTGTCCAACTCCGCCAAGATCGTCAACATCATCGGCGCGCATCGCTTCAATACGATCTTGCGGCGTACTCAGGACTGCGTGGATATTGCCTGCAGCGGGACAATCGCATGAGTACCATCATCTTCAAGGTTAATCAGGCATTTGGTCCAGTCGTCGAAGGTCAGGTACTGATATCGCAAGAAGGATTTTCGCCCCGCTACGATCTTGATCGATGGACCGGTTTTATCACCAAGCCCGGTCACAAGCTCGAAGGGGAGAACATTAAGGACAAGATTTGTTTCTTTCCAACCGCAAAAGGTGGCATTGCCGCCGGCTGGGCTTTTTTCGATATCCAGCATAAAGGTATCGCCCCGAAGGCTCTGATTTTCGGCGTGACGAATCCGGTGATGGTGCAGGGTGCGGTATTGGCAAATATCGCAATCACCCAAGGCTGGTCTCACCATCCCTCAGATGTGTTTCAAAATGGCGACTGGGTAAGAGTCGATCCGGGCAAAAGAACAATTGAGTTAATCAAAAGAGCTGATTGATATCGCGCACCTCGAAGGAGAAATCGATGAAAAGACCAAGTCTGCTTCTAATGGCTATGACTGGTTTTCTGTTTGCCTGCTTGGCGCATGCTGCCGACTCTTCGTACCCTGAACGCCTAATTCGACTGGTAGTACCATTCCCGCCCGGCGGTCCGACCGACATCGTTGCCCGCCCGCTGGCCAAGGAAATGTCGCAAATTCTTGGGCAAACCATAGTGGTCGACAATCGGGGGGGCGCGGGCGGAACGATCGGCGCGGACGCTGTGGCCAAATCCGCAGCCGATGGCTATACTCTTTTTTTGGGTACGGTCGGGACCCAAGCGATCAATTCGAGCATCTATAAAAAGCTTCCTTTCAATCCGCGTATGGACTTCACTCCGATTGCGCTCGTCGGCTTTGCCCCCGTAGTGATCGTCGCCAATCCCGCAGAGGCGATCGACAGCGTGGCGAGCCTCATTGCCAAGGCCAATGATAGGGGCAAAGCAGCACCGCTCAATTTTGGTAGCGCAGGCAACGGTTCCCCCGGACACCTTGCAGGCGAGCGCTTCAAGGTACAAACCGGTGCGCCCATCACTCATGTGCCATACAAAGGCAGCGCACCGGCTGTGCAAGACCTCATCGGTGGACAGATCAATTTGATGTTCGATCCAGTGCAGTCCGTGCTACCGTATATCAAGAGCGGCAGACTCAAAGCCATTGCGGTCACTTCGAAACAGCGGTTAAGCGTGTTGCCTGATGTGCCAACCGTCGCCGAATCGGGCTATGCCGACTACGAGATGACAGCATGGTGGGGCTTACTTGCACCCGCCAATTTACCCAAGCCTATCCTCGAAAAATTGGCCTCAGCGGTACAGAAAGCAATGGAGAGCGATTCATTGAAGCGCCTGCGCGATCTTGGCATCGAGCCCTCATATATGAACCCGGGCACGTTCGGTAATTTTATCGAAACTGAATCGATGAAGTGGGGCAAGGTAGTACGCGCCTCCGGCGCTGCGCTTGATTGATGCCGCGCCAACGCTGCAGCACGCGACGAAGAGCGGGAAATGATTACGCGTGCTGCACGCCAAGAGAGAAGAGATTCACTGGTGTTGAACAACGGGCTACCGCAGTTTTTCTTAGCAGACGGCGACGCCGGTGATACGGGGGTGCAATCCCTGTGCGCACGCGTAGCGCCGAAGGCGTGATACTGGGCGCATAACCGTCTCCGTTGAGGCGCATCATGGGTGTCAGGTACTTTTGCGATCATCAATAGTGACAGGCGCGGCGTCGGGATGCGTCGCTGCCGTTCCGACAGTTGCTGATGCGTGGCGATGTAAATGCCGCTCGCCATGATCACGGCGATGCCGATCAGAGACCAGTGATCGGGAGAGTCGCCGAACACCACATAGCCCGCAACGAGGACCCAGATCAGCTGGGTGTAGCTGAACGGCGCCAGGGTCGACACCGATGCCTGGTCGTAGGCGCGGATCAGGATCAGATGGCTCAATCCGCCGATGAAGCCGATGGCCGACAGCAGCAGCGCGTGCACCATGGTCGTCGGTGTGGTCCACTGGAACGGCAGCACTACCGTCAGCATCACCGTGCCGATCAGGCCCGAGTAGAACAGCGAAGTGTAGGGATTGTCCACGCCGGCGAGCTTGCGCGTCAGGATCTGGTAGGCGGCAAAGGAGGCCGCGGTGGCGAGCGGCAGCACCGCAACCCAGGTGAATACGCCGCTCCCGGGGCGGATGATGATCAACACGCCGACGAAACCTGCCGCCACCGCCACCCATCGCGCCGGCTCGACCTTCTCTTTCAGCAGGACCACCGCGAGCAGTGTGACCAGCATCGGCGCGATGAACGAGATCGAGGAGGCCTCCGCCATCGGCATGAATTTCAGAGCGCTGAAGAAGAGCATGCTCGATGCCGCGAGCACGATGCCGCGCGCGATCTGCAGCCCGAGGCGCCTGGTGCGCACCAGGTCGAGTTTCATGCGCGGACCGAGGATGATGACCACGAACAGCAAGTGGAAGGCGTAGCGCGCCCAGACGATACCGGGCACGGGATAGAAGCGCGAAAGGTACTTGGCGATCGAGTCCATGACGGTGAACATGGCCACCGCAGTCATGATCATCAGGATACCGCGCAGGGGATGCGGCCGCGCGGGTGCAGCCCTGCTCATAGCCGCAGGGGTTGGTTTTTTTTCTTCACGGCGGGCGCATTATAGCCGATGCGCGCTCGCATCGAGGCATTCAGCTCATTAGCGGCAGCACTGCGCGCCCGACGAAGCGCGCGTCTCGGTCACCGTTCCGCACGGGTTCGGCTCGAGCAGCACCGCGTTACAGGCCTGGTCTGCGATCGCGACTTCGTCGCCGGGCACGATTCAGGCGCCGGGGGCGCTTTCCTGCATTTCGCTGCGCTGCTGCAACTCCGACAAACGTTGATGGGTGGCAATGTAAATGCCGCTTGCCACGATGACGGTGATTCCGATCAGCGACCAATGATCGGGAAAATCGCCGAATACCAGATAACCGATCACAATTACCCAGATCAGCTGCGTGTAGCTGAACGGCGCGAGCCTGGACGCTGGCGCATAGTCATAGGCTTTGATCAGGATCAGGTGGCTCAAGCCGCCGATGATGCCGATCACGACGAACAGGAGCGCGTGATTCACGCTTTGCGGCAAGGTCCAGACATAGGGCAGCGTAAGCGACATCATCACGCTGCCGACCAGGCCGGAATAGAAGATCGAGGTATAGGGGCTCTCCAGGTTTGCGAGCTTGCGCGTGAGGATCTGATAACACGCAAAGCAGGTGGCGCAGCAAAGCGGCAGAACGGACGCCCAGGTAAACAGGCCGCTACCCGGGCGGATAATGATGAGCACGCCCACAAATCCGCCGGCTACTGCCAGCCAGCGCGCCAATTCCACCTTCTCCTTCAGAATGAACGCGGCCATCAGCGTGACCAGCACTGGCGCGATGAAGGTGATCGACGAGGTCTCGGCCAGCGGCATGTGCTTGATCGCGAAGACGAAGAAAAGGGTCGCGCCGGCAAGCAGCAGACCACGAACGAGCTGGGCGCCCAGTCGCCGGGTGCGCACCAGGCGCAGGCCCAGGCGCGGGCCGAGCGCAATGACCACCAGCAGCAAATGAAAAAAGTAGCGGGCCCAGACGATGGCCGGCACCGGGTAGAAACGAGACAGATACTTGGAAATCGAGTCCATGACGACGAACATCGCTACCGCCGTCATGATCATCAGGGCGCCGCGCAGGGTATGCGTTTGCGCGGAGGAACCCGCGCTCATCGAAACCGGGAGTGGATTTTTAATTTCACAACGGGCGAATTATAGCCGAGCCATCGCTTGATCGGCGGCCGGAATCGCACATCGCAAGAATTGAGAAGGCGCTGTCAACGCTTGATCGGCAGGGCATTGCGTCCCGCGAAACGCGCATCCGCGCCGAGCATGGCCTCGATGCGCAGCGCCTCGTTCCATTTCGCCATGCGCTCGCCGCGAGCGAACGAGCCGACCTTGAGTTGTCCCGCATCCCAGCCGGTCGCAAGGTGCACGATGCTCACGTCCTCGGTTTCGCCCGAGCGCGCCGAGACGATGCAGCCCCAGCCGGCGGCTTTGGCCGCATCGAGCGCAGCGCGCGTCTCGGTCACCGTTCCGCACTGGTTGGGCTTGAGCAGCACGGCGTTGCAGGCCCGGTCGGCGATCGCGGCTTTCACGCGCCCGGCGCTGGTGGTCAGATAATCGTCGCCGATGATTTGCACCTTGCCGCCGGCCGCGGCGGTGAAGCGCATCATGCCCGTGCGGTCGTCTTCGGCGAGCGGGTCCTCGACCGAAATGATGGCGTAGCGCGCGAGCCAACCGAGGACCAGTTCGCACATGCCGTCGCTGTCCAGGCTCCGGCCATCGAGGCCGAGGCGGTAGCGGCCGCCGGCGCCGAACTCCGAGGCGGCGATGTCGAGCGAGATCGCGACTTCGTCGCCGGGCACGAAACCGGCGTGCTCGATGGCGCGCATCAGGGTTTCGATGGCCTCCTCGTTGCTGGCGAACTCCGGCCACCAGCCGCCTTCGTCGGCGACGCCGCGCAGCTTGCCCGCTTCGCGCATGAGGTCGCCGGCGGCGTGATATACGCGCGCCGTCATCTCCAGCGCTTCGTCGAAGCTTTTTGCCGCGAGCGCCATCACCATCAGGTCCTGGATGTCGATGCGCCGGCCGGCGTGCGCGCCGCCGCCGAAAATCTGGATTTCGGGCAGCGGCAGGCGTACCGGCCTGCCCTGGGCAAGGTAGCGAAACAAGGGCAGGCCTTGCGCATCGGCCGCCGCGTGCAGCGCAGCCAGGGACACGGCGACCGTGGCATTCGCGCCCAGTCGTGCCTTGTTGGGCGTGCCATCGAGCCCGATCAGCGTCCGGTCGATATCCTCCTGTCTGGTCGCGTCCATGCCGGCGAGCGCTCTGGCGATGGCGCCGTTGACGTTGGCGACCGCGGCCCTGACCCCGAAGCCATCGGCGTCGCGCAAGTCGATCGCCTCGCGCGAGCCGCGCGAGGCTCCGGCGGGCGCGATCGCCCGGCCGCTCGCGCCGCAGGCAAGGTGGATTTCCGCTTCGACCGTGGCCCGGCCGCGCGAATCCCATACCCTGCGGCCGACGGTCTTGATAATCGTTGTATCAGGCATTCAAGTCCCTCTAAGTTCGGTGTTCCATGCATCGCGCAGATTTGCGAGGTAATCGGTGGGCTCCAGCAGAAATCTGCGCGCCACGCGGCGCACGCGTTCCTTCTCGCTCTCGTGCGTGAGGTATTCGGCCGGCGATTTTCCGTCCACGCGTCCCAGGAACAGGCCAGGCAGCAAGTGCGCCACACGCGCCTCGATCGCCGCGCGCGGCTCCCAGGTGACGCGCGCAAGGTACGTCGAGGCGAGCGCATCGTAGCAGGCGAGATAGCGCTCGCGCCACTGCGGCCGCCACAGGCATTTCAGCAGCATATGGTTCAGGCAGAAGGCGAGATCGAAGGCTGGGTCGCCGTACCAGGCGCATTCGGCATCGAGCAGGATGGGGCCGCGTGCCGCCACCAGGATGTTCTTTGGGCTGAGATCGCCGTGAACCAGCGCCAGTTTGGTGTGCGCGGTGGTTTCAACGAGTTCGCTCAGCCGGGTGGCGCAGTCCGAATGGCGGGCCGCTGTGGCGAGCAGATACGGCTCCAGCCGGATCGGGTGAAAAATGTGATCGTTGGCAAAGCGCTGCGCGAGGTCGGCGCGGTGCGCTGTCCCCGCATGGATAGCGGCAATGCAACGGGCCACTGCCGCTGCGGTTTCGATTTGGATGTTGCCGTCGCGCAGCTCGCTTTTCCATACCGGGTGCAGGGTGGGGGCCAGGTATTCCATCGCAAACGCGCCCGATTGCGCATCCTCGCCGAGGATGCGCGGGACGCACTGGGGCGCCAGCCCCACCGCCACCCGCAGCCATTCGACTTCGGCATGGTTGCGCTCCACCGGCGCGCGCCAGTCGGCGGCGACTTTGAGCTTGGCCAGCGCCCGTTTGAAGCACAACGAACGCCCGGACAAGTCGATGCGCAGGATGTCGGAGGACACACCGCCAGGCAGGGTTTCGGCGCGGAACGTCTCGCCCGGGCGCAGCAGTTGCATGCGCACCAGCGCCATTCTCAAGTCCTGCTGCGGATCCGGCATCATCGATCGTTTTTCGGAGTCTATCAGAGCACTTGGCCGCGGGCCGGGATCACCGGATAATCCCCGGAATGAGCGAGAAGCGTGAGGATACTACGCAAAAGGCCGCGCAGCCCGAACCGGTGCTCGATCTTCGCGACGCAATCGCCCTGATCGTCGGCCTCGTCGTCGGCGCCGGCATATTCAAGACGCCTTCGCTGGTGGCGGCCAATGCGGGCGGCGCATGGACCATGCTCGCCGCCTGGCTGTTGGGCGGGATCGTTTCGCTGATCGGCGCGCTTTGTTACGCCGAACTCGCCACGGCCTTTCCGCATGCCGGCGGCGATTACCATTTTCTCACCCGTGCCTACGGCAAAAAATTATCGTTTTTGTTCGCCTGGGCGCGTCTGGCGGTGATCGCCACCGGCTCGATCGCCTTGCTCGCATTCGTGTTCGGCGACTATTGTTCGCGGCTTTATTCGCTGGGCGAGCATTCGTCCGCGCTTTACGCCGCCTTGATCGTGATCGTGCTGACCGCGGTCAACATCGCCGGCGTGAAGGCCGGCGCGGGGACGCAGAATTGGCTGACCATAGTGGAAGTGCTGGGATTGCTCGCGGTCGCCGTTGCCGGGCTCGTGCTCGCGCCGGCTGCGGCGACGGCTGCGGTGCCCGCGGCCGCCGCGCCGGGACAGCCGGCGTTCGGCCTGTGCATGGTGTTCGTGCTGCTGACCTATGGCGGCTGGAACGAGGCCGCGTACATCTCGGCCGAACTCAAGGAAGGGCGGAAGAACATGTTGCGCGCGCTCGTGTGGAGCATGTTCATCGTCACCGCGCTGTATCTGCTGGTGAATCTCGCGTATTTGCGCGGATTGGGCCTGGCCGGCATGGCGCGCTCGCAGGTGGTCGCGGCGGATCTGTTGCAGCGGGTCTGGGGCAGCGCGGGTGCGCGCTTGATCAGCGTCATCATCGCGGTATCGGCGCTGACCTCGATCAATGCCACCATCATGGTCGGCGCGCGCAGCAATTACGCCCTGGGCTGCGACTGGCCGGTGCTCGGCTTCCTCGGCCGCTGGAACGCGCGCACCGGCTCGCCCACGCAGGCGCTGCTGCTACAAGGGGCCGTGGCGCTGGCGCTGATCGCGTTCGGCGCGTTCATGCGTCAGGGCTTCGAGACCATGGTGGATTACACCGCTCCGGTGTTCTGGCTGTTTTTCCTGCTCACCGGGCTCGCGCTGTTCGTGTTGCGCTGGCGCGAGCCGCAGCGTGCGCGGCCGTTCCGGGTGCCGCTGTATCCGTTCCTGCCGCTGGCCTTCTGCGCCAGCAGCGCCTGGCTGCTGTATTCCAGCCTGGCGTATACGCGTCTGGGTGCGCTGGTGGGCGTAGGGGTGCTCGCTGCCGGCGTGCCGCTGCTTGCGCTGGCGCTGCGCCGAGGTTCGAAGCAATGAGTATTACGGTATTGCATGACAGGCTTGCGGACGCTCACCCCCTCTCCCGCTTGAGCGGGAGAGGGGGTGAGGGCAAGGCTGTAGCTCAGTTGTGTAGTTCTCAATAATTATTGCTGGCTGTGATGACGCCGTTGACGAGCCTGACTTTGTCGCCCGAGCGCCAGACGGGCGGGTTGTCCTGGGTGATGAGGCGGCTGGTGCCATCTTCGAAGCGGATGGCGACCTCGTAGCTTTTCACTTTCTTGACGCTCTTCTCGATCTGGTGGCCGGCGACGGCGCCGCCGATCGCGCCGAGCACGGTCATGACATCCTTGCCGCGGCCGCCGCCGGTCTGGTGGCCAAGCACGCCGCCGGCGACCCCGCCGGCGACAGCGCCCAAACCGGAGCCTTCGCCTTTTTTCTCGATTTCGCGCACCGACTCGATCACGCCGCAGTCGTAGCAAAGCGGCTTCACCGGCTCCGCCCTCGGCGCGGGCTCATACCTTGGTGACGGGTCGTTTTGCGCGACCCTGAGCGGTGCTTCGTCCCTGACCGTTTTCGCCGGCTCTGCGCCAGGTCTCGCCGCTTTCTCCACCGGCCCGGCAGGCCTTGCGGCGGCCTGGTGCACGACGGGTTTGTCGGCCAGTTGAGCTGCGGCTGCGAGCCTCAAAGGCTCTTCAGCCGGCTTGGCCGCCTGCACCTGGACATTCTGGCTGTGGCCGGTCGGGATCAGCCCGGTGATGGCACCTATGCCGGCCAGGCTGAACAGGGTGACTGACACTGCCGCGATCGCGGTCAGCGGATGCATGCGTCTGGTCGTGGTGGTTTCCATTGTTGTCTCCATTTGGGATGCGCATTGCCAAAAACGCATCTACGGCCGTAATGTTGACAGCAAAGCACCGGTAATTTGTGAGCAATTGTGACTATTTGTAACCGGCCTGGTCCCGGGTGTTGGCTACTCCGGCCGCATATGCGGGAACAGGATCACGTCGCGGATGCTCGCGCTATTGGTGAACAACATGACCAGCCGGTCTATGCCTATGCCCTCGCCGGCCGTGGGCGGTAGGCCGTATTCGAGCGCGCGGATGTAATCGGCGTCGTAATACATGGCCTCTTCGTCGCCCGCTTCCTTCTGCTTTGCCTGCTCGGCGAAGCGTGCCGCCTGGTCCTCCGGATCGTTCAGCTCGGAAAAGCCGTTGGCCATCTCGCGCCCGGTGATGTACAGCTCGAAGCGGTCGGCGATGTCCGGGTTCCGGTCGTTGCGGCGCGCCAGCGGCGACACCTCCGCCGGATAATCGATGATGAAGGTCGGCTGGATCAGCAGGGTCTCGGTGGTTTCGTCGAACAGCATAAGCTGCAATGAACCCAGGCCGTGTGCGCGCGATGCGTCGACGCCCAATTTTTTCAGCGCCCGCGTGAAGTATTCGCGGTCGGCCAGCTCGGCTTCGCTGATCTGCGGGTGATACTTGCGGATCGCCTGCACCACGGTGAGCCGCTCGAACGGCTTTCCGAGGTCGACCGTGTGCCCGGCGTAGGGCAGGGCGGTGGTGCCCAGCACTTCTTTTGCCACCGTCCGCAGCAGTTCTTCGGTGTAGTCCATGAGGTAGCGGTAATCGCGATAGGCCTCGTAGAACTCGATCATGGTGAATTCAGGGTTGTGCCGGGTGGAAATGCCCTCGTTCCGGAAATTGCGGTTGATCTCGAACACCTTCTCGTAGCCGCCCACCACCAGGCGCTTCAGGTACAGCTCGGGCGCGATGCGCAGGAACAACTGCATGTCGAGCGCGTTGTGGTGCGTGGCGAACGGCTTGGCCGCGGCGCCGCCCGGGATCGGGTGCATCATGGGCGTTTCGACTTCGAGGTAGCCGCGCGCCACCATGAAGGCGCGGATCGCCTGGATCATCCGGCTGCGCACGCTGAATACCTTGCGCGCCTCGGGGTTGGTAATCAGGTCGACATAGCGCTGGCGGTAGCGCTGCTCCTGGTCGGTGAGCCCGTGGAATTTCTCCGGCAGCGGCCGCAGCGACTTGGTGAGCAGGCGCAGCTTGGCCACGCGCACCGACAGCTCGCCGGTCTTGGTCTTGAACAAGGTCCCCTCGGCGGCGAGGATGTCGCCCAGGTCCCAGTGCTTGAACGCGTCGTGCACCGCCTGGCCGGCGAGGTCGTTGGTGATGTAGAGCTGGATGCGGCCGCTCATGTCCTGAAGGCTGGCGAAACTGGCTTTTCCCATCACGCGCTTGAGCAGCATGCGCCCGGCAACCGCCACGTTCACCGGCGCGCTTTCGAACTCTTCATTGGATTTTGCGCTGTGCGCTGCGTGCAGGTCCGCCGCCAGATGTTCGCGCTTGAAGTCGTTCGGAAAGGCATTGCCCTGTTCACGCAGCGCGGCCAGCTTGGCGCGACGCTCGGCGATGATCTGATTCTCGTCGAGGATGGGTTGTTGCTTTTCGTCGGTCATGTCAATTCTCGAATGGTTGGTTTCAATCCGCGTCCCCAGGGGGGCTTTACGCTGTCTATCCTCGCCTAAACGCCTTGCTTCAAACTGGCTTCGATGAACACATCCAGGCCGCCGTCCAGCACCGCCTGGGTGTTGCCGATCTCGACGCCGGTGCGCAGGTCCTTGATGCGCGACTGGTCGAGCACGTAGGAGCGGATCTGGTGGCCCCAGCCGATGTCGGTCTT
>ERZ1292630.1141-Hain-H41-02um-R3-1141-length-26716-cov-6_pt1 | contig 26716 bp, 13 predicted proteins | sample MGYA00564408_ERZ1292630 | MGnify/ENA primary metagenome ERZ1292630 (study PRJEB36523, sample SAMEA6512641) | groundwater metagenome | collected 2019-01-08 | study: AquaDiva: Metagenomics assemblies of 32 groundwater samples
GCCCCCCCCCGACGATCTACTGCCGTCGTTCCTGATGTATGCTATGCCCGCTCACTGTTGCTGCGGTCCGAGCTGCGGCCGCTGCTGTTTGAGTCGCCACCCGCCGCCTCTCCGTGCCACGTGGCTTGAGAGAGGTGCTGGTTGATCGCCAACCCCGTCAAGTCGTGGGCGTCGGCCGCGGTAACGTCGACCGGTGCACCGGACGACAGCCCGAGGGCGGCGCCAGCCGTCGCGTAACGCGTTGCAGATTTCTTCGAGCCGCCTGAAGACGAGATTGGCGCTGACGGCCGCTCGATCGACGCGGGCTGCTGGCTATCGATGGCCTCGACTGGCATTTTGTGGTACGGCGCGTACATGCGGATGTCGGTCATGCAGCAGGCGGTGTACATGAGCGACACCCAAAACGACACGGCCACAATGTAATCCGCGATGAACATGGCCACCGAGGCTCCATCCTCCATCGCCGTGCTCTTGAGACCGCGAATGAAGCGACGGTAGATGATCGGAAATGCGGTCAGCAGCAAGTGGCAAAAGTAGAGCGGAAAGGTCAGTTTAATGGTTGCGAGCAGCTCGCCGAAAAGGCCCGCCGTGAACCAGACGGTGTTCGAGAAGAATGAAAAGATGACCACCGCCTCGAGGATGACCACGCACACATGCACCGCCAGCATAACGAATTGATCGACGTCCGAATCAAGCCGAAAGGTGGGGCGCAGCGCGATGAGAATGATGTCGGCCAGCACGAGGGCCCAGGTTGATCCCAGGCAGATGCGAAAGCCCATGGAGCAGCGCACACGGACACCGCCGCGAAGGTGGGAGAGGAGGCTCGGGCTCAAATCTGCGTGAGGACGCCAAGAAAGCAAAGCATCGTGCCACTCACACCGCATGACATCGTGACACTCCCCTCCCACGTCACCCATGTGATCGTCCCCCCTGAGTTACCTGGAGGGGGTGAGGGGAAGCCAGGCACCTACAAGTGGAGCGCGCCGTGTCCCTTCTCCCTGTGCTGGCGACGCGGTTCGCGCAACACTTTCATATTCTTCGCCAAGGTGCTGTGCAACAGCAAGCAGCCGCGGATCATCATTCGCCAGCCCCGCTCCAGCTCGTCCCACGCGTTGTGGTCGAGCACGCGGAACGCTTCCTTGGTGGACACACTTTTGGGGTGTTTATTAAAGCTACTCTCGAGCGACGCACGGTCCGAAAGATACTTTTGTTGCAACGCGTAGGTGGCTCGCAGAGCGCCATTTGTTTCCTGGACGTGTTGCAGGACGACCTCCAGCACGACGAGGCTGTCGCTGTCCGTGGACATTCCCTCCTCGCTCATTTGCGGGATGTTCAGGGCGATCCAGTCATGAATCTGATCCAACGTTTTGGATAGATTTCGTGCCTCGATTTTTAGAATGCCCAGCTGGCGGAGCAGCTCCTTGTGCGAAGGAGGCGAGGTGACGGAGGCGTCCGACGCCGCGGCGGGCGCATCATCCGTGTCGGCTGTCTCGAACCGCGTCGCCGCTGCCGGGAGCAACGGAAAGCTGCCGGCGAAGGATCCGCCGCGCGGGCTTATTGGGACAGGGGTCGACATGAGGGAGCGAGGTCGTAATAGCAACGGCGTTGTCGGTTTCGCGTCGACAGGGGTAGCAGCGGTGACGTCATCGACGAAGAATTTCGCCTTCGGATTGAACGGCATCGCCTCGCGCAGCTTGCCATCGTAGGTGCGGCACAAGTCGCCCACACTCGCCATGAAGTGGGCCAGCGTGGCCTCGAGGTCCTTGTGGACTTTTCGAACGGCAGGGTCCATGTTTTCCGTGCTGGCGGTCAGGCGATCCCGCTTCCTCGAGGACGACATCGCGACTAACTACGTGAAGTAGAGGGACTGGGGGAAAAGGAGGCAACCCGCACAGCGCATTTTTCGCAAAGCGGCCGCCGCGGATCGTTTTCACGCGTGTGTTATGGAGGAGGACAGCCAGCGACGGCCATATTGTGAGTGGGCCGCACTACGATACTGCGAGGGAAGAGTTGGGAAGTAGGAGTGTTGTTCGAGGGAGGTACCCACCCCACCGCAGTTGCGCGTCGAGAACGAACGCCCGTCCTCAAATATGCATTTGGCTCACCGCCTTGACGACGGAGGGGGCCTTGAGCACCTTCATGTTCTTCGCCAGCGTGCTGTGCAGAAGCAGGCTGCTGCGGATCATCACGCGGTAGCCCCGCTCGACCGCGTCCCACATGTTGTTGTCGATGATAACGACCCTTGCCACGGTGCTCTCGCTCTCGGGATGGCGGAGAGCAGACAGTTCGGCCTCCGCGCGGTCCGAAAGGTACGACGCCTCGAGGCCGTATACTTCGCTGAGCATTTCGGTAATCGATTCAACGTTCTCGAGCACCATGGCCATGACCTCCAGCGCCGGGTTCTCGTCGCCGTCGGAGCCAGACACTTCGGGGATGTTGAGCGCGATCCAGTCGTGGATCTGATCCATCGTCTTTGACAAGGCGCGCGCCTCCAGCTTCAAAATTCGCAGCTGTTTAACCAATTCGGGGTTAGCCTGCGTGATCTCCTCAATGTCGTCGTCGTCGTCGTCGTCAACGGCGGCGGCGGTCGTCGCGGCCCCCTCCGCTGTCGCGGGTGACACCAGCGACAGTTTGCCGGCGGATCCTTTGGTCTTTTTTCCCACGGCCGAGTCGAACTTCGGCGATGACGGAGCCTTCACATCGATGGCGGATGCGCGCTTCACGAGGGGGGACAACTTTGAAGAAAGAGGGGATGCCGCCGAGCCGGGCGTCATCTCATCGTCGACGAAAAATTTTGCCTTCGGGTTGAACGGCATCGCTGCCCGGAGCTTCGCGTCGTACGTGCGGCACATTTCCCCCACGTTGGTCATAAAGTCGGCGAGGGTCCTTTCCAACTGTTTGTGCACCTTGACGACGGCTGGGTCCATTTCGACCTTGTCCAGCCAGTTTGCGGGCTTTGCCTGACTGCCACCGTGACCGGCCTTTTTCGCTGACATGCTAGAGTGGTAGAGACTTTGGCTTCCCCAGTGGCGTGAACTGGCCTCACACAAAAAAAGCTGTCATTGTTGACCATGGTGAACCATCCGGTGTGCAGTACTTCTGTTTCGGTTGAGAGAAGGAAACGCGGCGTCTACTACTACTCTTTCAGTAGATGCTTCAAATTCTGCGGAAGCACAATTTCGACACTGAAGTCACTCATGGACTGCGGTTGCCGGAGGCGCTGTTCTCGAATTTTCGCTCTGAAGTCTTCGCGTTGCTTTGCCGCTCGGTCGTCGCTGCTGGCTGGTGAGGCGTCTTGCCTTGGCCCCTTCGCGGCGTTCTCGGGCGCGGCCACCGGCGGCCGCTGCATGGGGACCACCACAGGCGCGGTGACCGTCGGGTGGCGGGGTGGGTCCGGTGGCGCAGGAGGACGGGCGGTAACGGCCCCGGTCGGGCCTGCCCCGCGCGGGCCAACTGGCGGCCTGTCGGCAACCACGACCAAGTCTTGTAGTGCGGCGCTCGGAGACGCTCCGTTCTGTTCCCTCATTTCCCGCATGCGATTCCGGAGGTCCTGCCGCTGGGCCTCCCGGCGGCGGTGGCCCTCCCCCGTAGCATCGGCGTGCTGGTCGACGCATCCGCCTCCTTCGCTAGAAGGGCTGCGGCCTGCTCGCCCGCCTCCCCCGCCGTTTCGTACCGCGTCAGACGGTTGTCCGATCATGCGCTTCGCGCGGCCCGCATTCAGCTCTGGCGTGCGTGGCTTGGGGGCAGCCGCGAAGACGTTTGGCGACTGTTCGGGAGTGTCATCCAACGGCCGGCGTCGCCCCACCGCCGGAGGAGTCGCGCCGGAGGGCCCCATTGGTGGCGGTGGTGGGGGCGCGGCGGTCGGCACACTGCCGATTTTCGCCAGCTGTCGTTGAATGTTGGCAATTTCTCTGTACTTCCACGAGACCCACTCGGCAAGGTCCCCACCCGTGTCGCGGCCGCCAAAGCCGACCGTGGGGCTAGAAATTTGAACGTTGGTAACACCGTCGCCGACTGCCGCCACGGGCCGAGTGGCGGCGTCGGCCGTTGGCGCGCGTCCGATGGATTCAAGGCGCGTTTTTTCTTTCACGAGGCGCTCGTCGGACCCGGCCGCCTGCATGACCGTCCACCGTTCCCGTGTGTCGAGGCAAAGCAGGCCGTAGATGACGTCGGCGAGGTACGTCGGGGTGCCCACGGGCAGCGGGTCGAACTGCGCTGAGCACACACGCGTGACGAGTTGGGCGAAGTTGGCGGAGGAGAACGGCCGTCTCAACGCCACCAGTTCGTAGAGCACACAGCCAAGGGACCAAGCGTCGGACGGTGTCGAGTATGGGTTGCCAGAAATGACTTCCGGCGAGAGACACAGCGGCGAACCGACGAGCGTCGTGGTCAAGCTGCGGCCGTCCACGAGTTCCTTCGCGACACCGAAGTCACCGAGAAAGACGGTCTTCAGATCCTTCGACAAGAAAATGTTGCTGGTTTTGATATCGCGGTGGATGATGCGCAGGTCGTGACAGTATTGAACCGCCGACGCGAGCTGCACGAACCATGACACAATCGTGTCCACCGGAATCGTTTTCTTCGCCTTCTCTGTCTGGTTGATGACCATTTCCATGTCCCCGCCTTCGCCATACTGCAGCACGAGAATGAGGAAGTCTTGGTGTGTGAACGCCTCGTAGCAGCGAATGATGTTTGGGTGCCGGAGCCGCAGCATAAGGCCCATTTCCATGGAGCTCACCGACCCCACACTAAGTCGCTTCAACACCACAAGCCGCGAGGGGTCAGATTTGTAGTGTGCAAGGTACGCCACCGCTTGCGCGCCTTGTCCGATGTTTCGCAGCACCGTGAAGCGGTCCATGTGGAAGAGGGGAAGACAACCTCACTTTTTTCGCGATAGCGAGGTGGTGCAACAAACGGGAGCGCTTCGCTTCGGCTGTACCGACAGCCAAGGCATGGCTGCGAAAAACGGCGTAAAGGCAGGCAACGGGGACTAAGGAAGCGCGGACCGCCTTGCGACTGAAGGGTACATCATTTGCGCTGTTTGAACGTTGAGTGTGGGGGGGACACCACGAAGCCGTATATCCGCTGCTGCCGAAACAGTCGCGCCTGTCGTTTTTCGCCATCGATCAGTGATGAAATGGCCGCATTCACTCGCGGGTCGGCGTCGCTCGCGACAAGACGAGACACCCGCGGCAAGCATACTTGGCGGCGGCCCTGCGAACGAGGCGGTGACGGGACGGGGAAGTCGGACGCCCCCATGGGAATCGAGACTGAAAAAGGAAGCCCCACTATGACCGGTAGGCGCTGCAGCCAGACAGCCGCGGCACTCGTGGGAGCCGTGCGAGGAGGGGAAACCAGCCGACGGGCCAACTCGCGCGACCCGATGCTACCACGGGACGCCGTGTGGTGCTCGGAGGGGATCACTTGATGCTCCGTCGCGGAGGGGCTCGTCGCCGGTGTCGGCGGATCCACCGCCACCACCGAGAGGGGAAGTTCCTTGGGCGCAGTCGCCTTCGTCGGCTTCGACGGCGACACTAGGGGCGATCTCGGGCATCCGCGCAGCCACTCCTGCGGCCGGCTCGGATCGAGGTCAAAGCCCCTAGGTTGCATCTCGTACTGCGGACGCACCACGCTGTACTGAAGGAAGAGGTCGAACGGGTCCGGCTGCGAAGGTGCGTCGCAGGCAGGTTCGGCGGTGCGCGCGGCCAATCGCCCTGGCAGGTCCGCCGTCGAGGTGTTGAATACCACCAGCGACGACGGTCGGCGCAGCGAGGCGGTGCGTCCAAGCAGTGCGGAGGATGCGGCCGTCGGCGTCGCGGGGTGGTACGCGTGCGGGTTGCCAGGAGCGTCGTCGCTCGTGGCCACGATGCTGCGGATGCGCACGCGAACGCTTTCGATGGCGTCTTGGCGGTGTTGAACGGCGGCGGCGTGGGCCGCTTCTTCCGACAGCTGCTTGACCTGAAGAATGCAATCCTTCGCCTGAAACACCTCGCGATACAGCGGCCGCGGAGGAATGTTGGCGCGATGGAGGAGCTCTGCCAGGCTGAGAGTCGACCCGTATCGATCCAGCGCGGCCTTGCGGATGGCCGCCACCCTGGCGCCGTTGGCCTGCCGCCAAGCTTTCCACTCCTCGTGGAAGAGTTTGAAGCACTCCACCAAGCCGTGCACCACGCCGGCACGAATTTGCGCTGGTGACGGCATGCCGGTTCGCAGCAGCGCGTCGCGCTCCTCCTCCGAAATGGGTGCGGGTCGCAGGTGCCGGTGGTCCTTTTTTGCGTGTCGCTGCCTGTCCAAGCGGTCGTGCATGCGGCGCACGATGACGTCCCTGCGTGCCTCAAGCAGCTCCTTGACCGCCTGGGCATGGACCGCGTGACGAGCTCGACGCCGAGCTACGAACTTGTCCATGGCTCGGCGAAGAACGCGCACCGCATCCAGGCACTTCCGCAGTCCGATTTTAACACGGTTTCGCTGCTTCAGCGCGTACACGATAATACCTACATGGCGCTCGATTTCCTCCACAGTTGGCATGACTTCGCCCGCCATGGCGCAGCGCAGGCCGTGAGCCTCGCAGAACATACGCAATATCTCGTCCGGTGCGGTCGTCAACTGCACTTCCAGTGGCACAATCCATTTGGTTCCGCCGCCTCGTTGCTTCGCCGAGATGACCGTCCCTCTGATGCGCAGCACCTGCGGCCGTACGGCTTGGCTGAGAGTGATGAGGTCCTCCTGGCTCGACACCAGGCCGTCAGCGAAGACGACTAACGGGTCGGCGACAATCACCTCCGCCGCCCGCCGAGGCGCCAGCATGTCGCTGACCAAGTCATTGAGCATTGAGGGGAAGAGCCTTCTCAGGGGGGCAATGGGAAAGGCTTTCCTCCACCATCCGGTCTGCATTTTCGTCACACTTGTCATGTCCTGACGTCCAGGAGGCTGCATGCACCTCAATCAACTGGGAACAACGTAAAACTAGACACTTGTATGTCACTCACAAGATAGCGGAGCGGCTTTCCAGCTGCTGGGCTCGATGCCGGGCTCGCTCGTGCTCGGCGAGTTGTTGATTGTCCAACGAGATGTGAAACGTGACCAAATCGCTGGAAAGGCCGTATGGGAAGTGTAGGCAGTCCCCTGACGTTCGCTCGCTTGTGCTGACCCATACCGAATCGTTAACGGCCTTCGTATCCAGCGCCATGCCGGTGGAGATGTCTCGGACGCCGCAACCCAGCAGCTCGCGTAGCGCGGTCACTGCGAGCACACAGCCCCCCGCAGGCAGCGAAACGTTTGCATCAACACTCAACGACGAGCCGTCGATGGTGCGCGGATGCGACAGGGGCACGACGAGCGGCACAAAGGCAAGCAGCGCGGGGAGGATGCGGGCCAGGTGTGTGACCACGGCAGGAAGCAGCCTATCGGAATCCGCGTTCGGCCCCATCGCCGCCCTCACGAGATCGTTCGTCGTTTCGGCGGCGTCGCTGTGGGTTATGTCAAAAATGGTCGATACGTCCTCGATGTCCGCGATCGATAGCGTCGAGACGTTTGACACCGCCGTACGGATATCCCTCAAATCAGCGACTGACGCCTCGGACGGAACGTTCACTGAGTCGACGACACCCAACACCATCGGTCGAGGCCCGTCGGTGCTCCTTCGCACGCGATGACGGAAGCCCACGAAGATGTGAACGAACCACAAGCGCAGATGCGCCGAAGTCACGTACTGCACCGGGATCAACGTCGCCTCATCGTCTTTTGACGAGTGGGCTGCCGACAGCATAAACTCTGACTGGTGAGGGCACTTGCGAGTGGGGGGGTGGCAAGGAAGAGAACATAGTCAACGGTGCTCATTGATGGCAAGGCGGTCGACCAGGGATTGGTCGCGGCTACTTTCAGGGGAAAAAGACATCTACATGGCAGGCTCGTCGTCCTAGCGATCGGTTGTCGACGGTCGAGCCATTTGTGAGGCTCGTCGTTTGCCAGCGGCAGTCTGCTGGTGAGACACGTCTGTGATGTCACTGGCACAGACATTCGCCAGCTCGTTCAGCATGCGGCTGACGTTGACGCGCAAGGGCTGCATTTCGCGACGCTTGGCATCCATGATGGCGTAGGACGCGTCGGTGTCGGTCGCCAGGCGGCGCTCCTCCTCCAGGCCATCCGACACCGACGCGGCGTATTCGCCGACGACCTCTACGACCGAAGACACGAAACGGCCAATGTGGCCGGCGAAGTCCTCGAGATTGGACTGGCAGAAGTGCTCCACTTGGGCAGTGGACAGCACGAGTCGCCAGCCCTCCGGGACGTACTTCAGTGCGTCAGTCATCGCGGCGGATCCTGGCTGCGGCAGCGCACCATCAGCCCGCGCGACCATCGACTTGAAGGCACGCATCCAAGAGTCTTGCGCAATTTCACACGCCGACGCGGCGGCGTACTCCGGCAACTCGCGAGTAAAGTTGTTGATTCGGCGGGTGTCTTGCTCGAACAGCTCCGCCTCGAACAGCAGGCCGCTTGCCCGATCCACATCCAACGCCCGCCCCGTACGAGCGGTGGACTCATTGACGGCCTTGCGGGACACCGCCACGAGTTCTTTAAGGTGTGATCGAAGCACCGCGCGGACCTCTGGTTTGAGTGTCTGTTCGAGAAAAATCAAAAATTCGTCTCGAATATGATGAGAAAAGTTGCAGCAAAACGACGTGAGTTTCTCGCGTCGGTGGGTCTCCATCGCCTGAACGATGGTGTCGCTTTTCGCTTGGAGAAAGCCGCTGAGAAACCCGTCGTTGCCACTGTCATTCGCGACGGTGGTGTCCCCCGGTCGGCCTGACAGCCGCTGCTGCACGAACACCCGCTGTTGTAGAAATGTGACGATGAATTCCTCGAACTTTTGCAGTGACGTGATGAGCTCCTTGATGATCCCGATCTGACGATCGGCGTACCACTCGTAGCCGCGATGATCGAGCACGTAACCCAACTCGCAGAGACGGCGCTCAACGAACTCCCGCAGTAGCTCGTCGACGCGATCGCGCACCCCTTCGAGCGTGCGCTGTGCCTGGCGCTGGATGTCCGCGATCATCTCTTGCACGAGACGCAGCTCCTTCGACAACGTCGCGGCATTTTCGTGAGCCGTGCGAGACTCCGCTTGGAGAATGGTGAGACCAAGGTCCGCCCCGGCGCCGACCGACTCAACCGCCTCCGCGAGTCCGACCGCTGCACTGGCGAGCAGTTCGCGGATGGCATTGAAATCGACGACCTCGAGGGCCTGTCCGATGGCCGTCGCGCCGGTGCGCTTCAGGCTCCGGGTCATGGAGTGCGACATCATGATGCGGCGTAGGTCCTCCTCCGAATACGCATCAATTTTGTGCAGCATCGGCGACCCCATGATGTTTTCCGCGTAGTTGTAAAGATCCGCGATGGTCGGTTCCGGCCCATCTGAGGCCGCCTTCAGTATCAGTGGAAGGTTGGAGGGCCGTTCATGGTCGGCCAAGCGCATGGTGGTCGCCCGATGTGTCCGCAGCACCGTGCGAGCCAGGACGGCATTGGCAGCGCTACACACTACTACTCTCGAGGCGTCGGGCACGTGTCCCAGCAGCTGGTTGCACACAAAGTCAAATCGACTGCGCGCTTCCGCCAAGGTTGTGCAGCCGGGACCTCCCTCGACGTCCGAATCTCGCTTTAAGGCATGTTCCACGCCGTCCTCCAGGTCGGTGATGTAGTCGGCAAACGTGAGGACGAAGATGGTCCGTGACGCCAGGCGGGAAACGGTGCCAGACGGTCCTCCCGCGGTCCATTGCCCATCGTCGCGATGATCATTGGCGGCACCCCCGGTCAGCAAGTGGGAAAATAAATCCCGTTCGAGCTCGGGGCGTCCGAGGCGCCGAATATCGATGCAGAGCAACAGCACGTCGGCGACGAGTCGATCGGGCGTGCAGCACCGGGACGCAACGGAAGACACCTTGGGATGCAATGCCTTGGCAGACGCCGGGTGGTCGATGATGCGCCACGGTAAGTTCTCGTGGGTCGTCATCGAGATCAAGCGAGCCTTCAGCACGGGATCGGACAGTTCGGCGGGTACGCTGCCGGGGTCGACGTTGGCTTGCCGCAGGTGCGCGCGGATTGCGTCCGGGCCCAGGGCGATGGCGCGGCCAGCGGGGGTGCACAGAATCGCCTGTGCCTCCGCATGGTGGCACACCGTCACCGGAACAGTGGTGGGCACGTCGACCGGCAGTAGGCTGAGCCCGAGTAGCGCGTTGATGACACTGCTTTTGCCAGACTTTGACGGGCCAATCACGCCAATGCGCAGGGACAAGGCGAAACGATTGAGTTGACGTTCACTAAGCTGCCGCAAAAAAACGTCCACTGACGCGAACCTCTCCGTCAGTGGGCTCAGACCATCGATCAAGTGACGAACCGACCCGACAAGCTGCTCAAAGATGCGTTCGTCAGAGGGAAGAAATGTGGACATGGAGGGCTAGGGTGATGATCGACAACCTAAGCCAGCGCCATTCCGGACTTCCGCACACCCACCGGCGTGTGGCCCCCAGCACGGTCACGCTTCAGTTCAGTGGACAAAAAACGCAACAAGAGGACACCGTTCGCGACGGTCGCAAAAAAAATGATAGGGAGATATAGAAAAAGAGCGCCTTGGTTTCCGATCAAGAATGTGTCCCGCGATTTCGCCGCGCGTCTCGGCGTCATTTGTTGTGATCACACGTAATACGATTGCGACAGGAAGAACGGCATGAGGTTGTCGATCTGAGCCTCGCTAAACGACGCCTTGTGCCGGTACTCCCATTCGTCGCGGTGCGTGGACCACCAACGCAGCAGCGCCTGCCTCCCGCCCCGTGACATGGCGCTGCGGGCTCGCGATGCCCGGAGTGCTCCCTCCCCCGCTTCGGCTGTCGCCGTTGGGTCGGCGTGGCCTGCGGTCTGAACCTCGGCGCGGAGGACCAACTTTGAAATCCGAATGAGCGCCAATGGAGCGAACGACGGCACGTCGTTGGGGAAGGACAAGACCACCGCGGCCAAGGTCAACGCTGAAGTCGCGCGCTTCGACCACAGGTCTGCCAGCATCGATGCATCGTCGGCCGCCTCGGACAGGCGCACGTCGCGCAGCAAGTCGGCTGTCAGCACGAAGAGAGCGGACTTGGCTTCCTTCGATCGGGACCCCTCGTCAGCCTCCTTGGTCACCCGGCACAGCGTGGCCACCAGCGCCTGAGCGGCGTCTCGGATGAACGGTTGTTCTGCGAGAATGGACTGCTTCGCCGCGCGCAACGCCGACTGCGCTGCGGCGCTGTACTCTTTGAAGGGCAAGGTGCGGTTGCAGGCAAAAACAGACTGGCGCAGCGAGGTCAGGAGTACGGTTTTTCGTCGGATCTGAGCCTCGCTCGTGGCGGGTGCGTCGCACCAATCCGCCACGACGGACATCAGCCTAGCCACGTCGGTCGGCCGGATGGCCGGGCACGACAAGACTCCGGTCATGCTGCGGCAAAGGGTGGGGACATCGGTGAGAAATATTTCGTGTGGCTCGACGACGTTCGCGGAGGCGATGCGGTCGATGGCGGCAATCATGCGACCATTCACGAGCTCGGCGAGCGGCATGCACCTCCACGCCGCGTTTCGCGCGAGTTGAAGAAACGTTCGGCAGGCGCTGATCAGCCGTTCATTGTTACTCGCGCCGAGGACGAGCGGCTGGCCGTGAGCAGGGTCGAGGATTACGTCAAGTAAAGCCTCCCACGACTTAGCCGTGAGGGAGGGTGCCCAGACCTTTGTTTGTTCCAAGAGCGGCACTGCCAGCAGCAATGCGGGTTGTAACTCGGCATGAATCTCGGTGAACAAGTTGAAGCGGCGGTGACCTGTCACCCAGCTTTCCAGCAACTTGGCTGCTGATTCGCGCGCTTGGCTGCGCGGAAGGGCGATCAAATGCGGCAACAGTCGATCGGCGAAGTCCGCGTCTAGCTGCCATGTGGAGGTAGTCCATCCGGACACGAGGGGCTTGAGCAGCTCCATCCAGCGAACGGCGGCGACGGCTGACGTGGCTGTGTCACTGGAAGCGCCGTAAACGGCGACTGCCGCTTCGACAGTTTCGCTCAGCACCTCGGTGCACAGCGTCGAGAGTGCGCGCGCGGGCAGTCCGTGCTGCAGGTGGGCAAAGTCAGACTGTAATTGCCTCAGCAGGTTTCCCGGTGTGGTCGATTTTACCAGAAAACGGGCGATTCGCATCATCGCCTGCGTTACCGCGTCGCCGACCTCAGCAAAGTGGTCGAAGGCACCCGCGGTGGGGATCATGAGGGCGACCGCATCCATGGCGATGTTCAGCATGCACTGCGCCGTCCGCATGATGTGCTCGAGGGTTTGCGACGTCGTCGTGGCGCTTCGCTCCGCTTCCTCGAGGTAAAACTGCGCCCCTCCGATGAACGCGGCTGCGAGCACCTCGCGGGGTAGGGCCGTGTGGTGAACGGCCGCATAGTACATGACGCACACTAACGAGTCTGAGAGTTGACGCGATTCCGTGGTCGTCGCTTTGCGCAACATGAGATCGAGAAACGGAGATCCGGCACGTAGGCGTCGAAACCGTTGCACAAGGTCAGCCAGCGAAAGGGTGGAAACGTTGGTGATCTCGATTTCTGCCGTATCGAACGCGAGGAGCTTGCTGGTCAGCCACTTAAACAAGCGCAGCAAGGGCGTCGCTGGAAGAGGCGTCGGATACCCGACGGTGGGGAAAACTTCTTCCAGCAGCCACACTCTGCGCGAAAAGTAGCTTCGAGGACGCTTCTGCAGTGCGTTGTCGATGCGAACGAGACCAGTCCGCGGGCCGCGTGGTCCCGAAGCAATCTGCGCTTGAAAAACTGCTGCCATGTTGCGATAGAGGAAGTCGCTGGCGGCGTCATCAAGCATCACCGTGCACAAGTACTTGCTGTTCACAAAGCACAATTCGGCGACCACGGCTGCGGACTGGGCCAACAGGTTGACGAGCATATCACTTCCTGTCGACGAGGCGTGGCGAAGGACCGCGGTCAACGCCACCTCGAGAGCTGTTTCCGTGCCGTTGGTGCCCTCGGTGTCCTCCTCGAGAAGGCGTGTTTTGTACTGCCGATTGAATCGATGAACCGTTTGCGTTTCCTCCGCGAAGGTGGCGGCGGTCTCATCTCCTGTCGCGCTGACCAATCTGAGACGTGGGACTTCTGCGTCGGACTTTTTTTCGGCATGCGATCGCAGCAGTTGCAGCAGGAAGGTGGTAAGGGTCGCCGCGAATGACAGTTGATGGGCTTCCGATCGGGCTTCTCGGAGGAAATCCTGGCTGATGGACTGAACGGTTCCGGTCCATGCCTTCAACGATGCCCTCGAGGACGCGATGCTTTCCGACAACACGTGCATCGCGGCCTGTCGCGCCGCGTCCGCCGCCGCGTCATATTCGATGGGACCGAGGACGAATAGCCTTTCGTACAACCGCAGCGCAATGTCCGCCCCTCCAACCGACGTCGACACGGACAGCAGCATGGTGTGCGAAATCAGACGCAAGAGACCCGCCAATGTGGTGGCATGTTGGCAACGCACCGACGAGTCCTCGCACGATTGGGTACGCATGATTTGCCGTTCGACCGTGGACGTGAACGCTGCGAGAAGCGGGCATGGCTGCGCGGGGATAAAATGTGAGTCGGCGCGTCGCTCAAGAGGCAACTCGAAGTCGTTGTCGATGACGTCGGCAACATCCCAGACCAAGTTCTCTGAGGTTTCCTTGGCGACCGACTGAATTCCTGCAATGTTGCAGTTGGAGGCAGCGACGAAATGATCCAACGCGGCGTGCAGGTGCTTCACGGTGAACGTCGCGAGCGGACGGCGCCGCTGTTCTCGAAACAAAATTGCCTGTTGGGCCCTGCGCCGCAGCACGGTTGCTCGCTCCACGGTTGACCAACCTTTCGATTGGTCCAACGAGAAGGCGGACGCCGTTGTGGATATCATGGAGTCGAACAGGAGGGCCGCAGCGAGGACATGCTGGACGTGGCCAGCGGTTTGAAGGCGTTGGCTTCCCGTGTCCGGATGCAGGGCCGCCTTCAGCGCTGGCCACACGTTGGCGTCGATGCGTTCGAACATGGCGATCGGGGACACGTTGAGGGGCACCGGGGACGACCGGTCGGCCCACGTCCTCTGCGTCAGCCAAATTGGCGTGATCCACCATCGTCGGCTGTTCACGACGCTTTCGGCTTCCTCCACACTCAAGTCTTGAGGGTCGCTCGTCCAAGCCGCGGCGGACCAACAATCGTCGAAAATGGGGAGGGCACCGCTGATGGTCAGCGCCAGCAGTCGGAGCGCATGTTCGAGCTGCCGGGACAGGTCGTCGTCGTCGTCGTCCAGTTTTGCCAATGGTGCCTGTTCGATGATCGGAAGGGTCAAATCACACACTGTGCGGTAGATTGAGACAGCGAACAGGAACGAAGAAACCGATGGACTGCTGGTTGTCGCGCGGGACTGCCGCACGGCCACGAGACCCGGAAATGTCACCGTCCCACGGTCAGACTCCTCTCCGATCGCGACCACCTTCGTTTCACAGAGGCCCATCAAGCACGCGCGCACGAGCACGCCGACATCATGGACGTTGGCGCGGTGCTCGTCGTTGATGGTTGCGTGCGGCACCGTTGTGTTGGTGGCCGAGGGCTTGGCCGCCCTCCACGACGCGCTCTTCTGCAACGCTGCGAGCAACATTGTGCACTGCTCGGTCAGCAGCGCCCCATCGTCGCCGATCGCGGCCGCGGACAAGCCGGTGACGACACCGCTCAACACTTTCGCGCACCAAGCGAACTCGGCTCGGTGGTCGCAATCGATGGCCGCGACCGCCTTACCGAATAGCGCCTTGACGCAGCGACGCAGCGCATCCGCCACTGCTTTGTCTCGAGTCTCCGCTGCCCGGCGGCCAACTCCCGTCACGATGCCCGCCGCGAGGTAGAAGACGGTCGTCGCCTTTTCTTCGCTGTGAAGCTCGGACGTGAAACGGCGGGTCAGGTGCGCAAGGACGGCGCACGCAGCGGAACTAGGCAGCCGATCGTAAATGGTGTCGATGAAGCGGGTGTCGAGCACGGACGTGTGCGACCAAGCGGCCGAAAGGTCGTGGCTTGTCCCTTCGCCACCGGTGTGGGATTGGCTCGTGGTCGCGCTGATGATCACCTGAAGAATGGCGTCTGTCAGAGAGCAAGCGAAGTCGTCAACAGCGGCCCCCATTGCCAGCTCCCAGGACGCGTCCAGCATGGCTAACGCACCCGAAACTTGGGAGACGGCGTTAAAGCACAGCGCAGACCTCATCACGTTGGCACCCCCCGCATCTGCGATGACATCGGTGATGCGTTGCATGATGGCTCCCAGGTGTTCTTTCACCACCGTCGACGCGTGATGCTCCCCGGCGGTCCCCTCGAGGTAGGGCCGCAATAAATCGTGCTGTCCCGTCAACGGCGTGAGAACGACGCTTAGCAGCAGCAAGGATGCGTTCACCTGATGGGCTTCGTTCACCGCATTGAGCGCTTGCATGCACGCGGACAACACCGATTGTGCGGTACCGGCGCTGGGGACCAACCGGCAGATCCGAGACACCGAGTCGCGGCTCGGAATGGCTCCTCGTTCTGCAGTGTTACCGGAAATCGCATCGCGCAGCAACAACGGCAAGAGGGGATCGGCGACATGCACTTTGACGTCAGTCGCGGTCAGGCGTCGATACCCGGGGACGCGGTTGGACGGATGGTAGTCGAAGTACACGCGAGAGTCGAAGGCGGCGACTAAGTCGCCACACACGCCGGACACCTGCCGAGCGGCAGTTTTGGACTCGAAAAACACACACACAGATTCGACGCATTGACGAAGAATGTTCCAAACGGTCGCGTAGCCTTCATTCAGGATGGCGCGTTCCTCGATCGACAGCGCTCCGTCTTCGCTCTGGCGGCCGCAGAGGGCAGCCACGAGGGCGAAGCAGCGAGCGGAGGTCAATGATCGCTTGCTCTTGGCCCACGATGTGGTCGATCCTCCTCGGTCCAGTCGTAGCACTCGAAACCAGACGTCGCAGACTACGTTCACGACAGGAACCCACAACGAAGGACACCACAGACGGATCACGTGGCTGGGCGACGACCGGACTGTCGAGGGTGGCCGCAACGGACTTGCTTGGACTGTGCATGAAGCGAGCCGCGACGCAAATCGCATTCCAGGATCCTTCGCGGATACCACGGGCAGCACCGAAATGAAGAACGATAGCATCTCCGCTGCCGCGGAGGCGTCGTTGGGATCGACCGGTCCGTTCCCTTCTTGCAACAGCGTGCCGAGCGGGGCGGCCTCCGAAAGGAGCATTGCAATGTTGCTGAGCGCGTTGCTGTGCGTGCCGCCGGTCGTCTGAGTCGTGATGTCGTACGACCCTTTCGCAAACGTCCACATCGCCGATAGCGATCCGGGAGCCATCAAACGGTGGCACTTGCGAATGATTTTGGTGCAAAACTTGTCGAATATTTTCTGCGTTTCGCCTTCGTCGGTCAGCATCGACGTCACCCCGTCAGACAAATCAGACTTGAGGGAGACCGTCGCGCAGAGTATCCAGAGGGCGCGCCACAGGTCGGGGCAGCGTTGATGTTTCTCGTCGTCATCGAGCAACCGCATTTCAGGTCGCAAGCCGAACAGGCAGAAGTGGGTTGCGGCCTGCGTCCACAGCGAAGGGTTCGTGGTCAACGACGTCGGGTCAAGAATCACACTGAGCAAATATTGGTTCATTCGGGAGGCCAGCTCCCCGGTAGGGTAGTGCTGTGACAAGCCGCGCTGAAACAGCACGAACAGCCGCCTGCCGTCCGAAGATTCTGGGTGCGGTGGCCCGCGTCGCAACTCGCGTAGTGCGGCGACAGTCCAACACGCTTCTTCGTTCGAGCGTTGCTTGATGGCGTCTGGGGTGTGCCGCGCTTGCAGCGTGAAGCGCTCAGTGAACAGCGCCATGGTTAGGAAGTAGTGAGATGAATAAAGAAGGAGAGGTAACTGCCGAGAGCAGCCGTCCACTCAGATAACTTTCGCACATTGAACTTCACGGAAGCGAGTGCGGGCGAGTCCAGAAATCGCTGAACAACTACATGGCGTCGGCCTGCTTGGTCACGTTGCGCCGGGAATAGGCGCCAATTCCAGCATGTGACGTCGGCATCCGGGGCTGCAAGCCCATCGAAGATACGCCCTTGTTTTCTTCACGCTAAGAAACGGACATTTCAGGATGCGTGTAGAAAGCATATCGGAGACTGGGCTGCAGCGGCATACATAGCCGTTCGTACAAGGCACCTCGCAGCGGTTCAGTTTGAAGTACAGCCAGCATCTTAATAGCGTCCGAGCTCGATCCCGATTGGCCGCGACAACGTTCGGATCCAAGCCCCGACGGAGGGCGTGGTCTTGCGCTTGCCGCAATGTCAATCGTCCCGCAATCTCCTCGCTCTTGATGGTCGTCAACACGGCGCTTGGCGGGGGTGGACGCGTTCCGGCCCTTGAAGCGCGTACATGGTTGGAAACCGGGGTGTCCAACTTCTTCGCCAATGTGGCACCGTTTGTGTGGGGTGGTCGTTCGGCAACGGCTGGTGCCTTGTTCAGCGGGGGAAGCTTCCGTGGTTGGGCAGCGACGGGCGACAAAGTCTGCACTCCAGGCGTCGTGGTTGTGAGAAGTGAGACATTCGCTGCCCCCGTCATTGGGCGCCGGTTCAGGGGGCGCACCCCAATCCACATCGGACGGTCGGTGGCCTTTGGTTGCCGGTTCAATGTAGGATCCCTTCCCGTGTCTCCATGCGCACTCAAGTCCACTCTCCGCATCGTTGATGTCGTGCCGCCTGCGCTTTGCGAGGAGACACCGCACAGCGACCACACCTGGCTCAGAAAATGCAAATGGGTGTCCAGGTCGCCGCACATGAGCAATGCCCTCCGCTCCGGCGGTAGCACCACCCAGAGTCGCTGTTCGAGAAGGGAGTCGATGTCGCGCCAACGCGAAACAGCTTCGCTGGTGCCCGGCAAGCAAACGTGCGCAGCAGGGGCGGCGCCTACCGAAGGGAACGTGAGCAGCTGAAGCAGCAACCTGCCGCTCGTAACTTCCCTTCGCAGTAGCAGCTCATTCCGACAATTTGGCAGCACGGCTTCCGCCCATGGGTGCCCTAGCAACACTCGCCCCGGCGCGTCGTTCATGAGAGCATCCGAGGGATGGGGAAAAATTGTCTTTGGCCGCATTTTTTAAAATCCATCGACAAGGGTCGTTCGCGGAATCATGGGGCACGGTGTCGGTCGATCGGGTTGTGACTCGCTCATCAAAGCAGAAGTGGATTCCACCTTCGGACGGGAGGAGAAACGGATGCGGCCTCGCTTGTATCATTGATCTGAATGACAGGTGGTGCGCGCGAGGGTGGGGAGTTCGCAGGGCCAGCGCGCGAAGCGCAAGGCAGCACGAGGATACCGGCGGCGGTGTTAGCCGTGGAAGCAGTCAGTCCACGCAGCGATGAGCCAGCGTCATCGCGGCCGCGCAGGAAAGATTCGCACGTAAGCCGATCTTGACAGTCTTCAATGTGATGCGAATCGACAAATGATAAAAATCGTTGAAGGAGAAATGGCACAATGGCCCGGTACAAAAAGTTGTTTAACTTGGTGTGTTTCATGAATGACAGGGTCGCGCTTGCCCGCGCGGCCCCGAGTCCGGCGGCAATCAGACACTCGGAAGGCAGAAAGCAACGACTGTGGGCGTTGTTGTGGACGATCACGACAAATCGCGGCGCCGCTCGCCGAGCTGTTCGCGACAATAGCCAGCGTGCCACGCGCTGCAACCTGGTCTTCATATCACTCGCTCTCAATGCGTCGCTGTCGTTCACTTCGATGAGCGATCGAATGACACCCAGGCAGGAATGGAATAGTTTGCCGCGAGGAACGTTCCCACGAATCGCCACATCGCAGAGCCGCCCAAGGACCCGAGGATGGAGCGGGGGGAGAGCTTCATCAGGTGTTAGTGTCGACGACGTCACCAGCGCCAAAATCAAATTGTACAAGGTGATGAGCACACATCCGCAAAACGCCAGCATGTACACTGTTGCCGCTGTAGGTCGAACCAAGTCCAACGTTCGAAAGTCGATGTCACCAAACACGGCACGTCCAACCGACGAAATCGCATTTGTGGCTCGCGCGTACGTCGTCGTGCGACTCCCGAATAATTCCATCCCCGAGAAAGCGAACGCCGGGACGGCGATGACAAAGAACGGCACCACATACGCGAACTGACTGAATGCGCGCGCCATCATTTGCACCAGTGCTTCTGCCTCCTTCGAAAACAGCGACGCAAGCGGAATGAGAACCCAGCTCGTCATCGTCAGCGTCATGAGCACGATCGCGACGAGGACTTGAACGTTAACCAGGGTCAACGATGAAGTGCCAAGGGGCAAGAACCGGATCCATACCATGCACGCGAGCACGCACAGCGAGTGAACGGGAAACGGTGGTCTGAGTTGTTTCGGATCCCTTGTGGTCGCCCGACGAAAAAAATCGACGAGGAACTTCGCGATTTCGAGGGTAAGGAAGACCATGGCTAGAATGACAGCGACGTCAAACTGATACCGCGATGCGTAATCGGGATCGGTGATGTCCGCTTCGCTGCCGATGACGGCGTTGGGAGTGAGAAACGCATGCGCACTCACGAAAGGGTACGCCGTGCCCCCTGCCTCCGACAGCTCGATGCCGAGAACGAACAGAGCAGAAACCGAACCGGATGTGAACGTCGCGTAAACCTCGGCCAACCGCGTTCCCTGATCAAAAAAACGGTTCTTCATTGCGTGCTTGAGGTGGGTCAGTGTCGGTGCATCGACAATGTGTCTTCGGCAAGGGTACGTCGTGATCTTCCCGACAAAACTCGCTATTTCGGATTCGGGCTCGGTCTTGCACACATCGGTGGGTCGTACGCCGAAATACTCTGCGGTCGAATAATCGTCGCTCGCTGACGAGCGGCAGTGGGTCACGGAATTTCGTGGTAACGCGGCGGACCCGAGGTTGCACGGGGCATCGATCGCGCGCACCTGCCGAAGCTGAATCGTGCTAGGCCACACGAAAATCTTCCTGCCATACGCCAAGGGCCGAGGCGGGAGCCACGGGCGTGGTCCAGTGGAAGCGGTTCCGTCTGTGGTTGACACAAAACTGTCAGAGTCGTTCACGGCTCCGTACAGTTGCAGGCCGGCAACGCCGTGAATCCATGCCCTCCACTCGTCGAGCGATGAGATGTCCAAGAACGTTTGCGCGAACGTTCGGCATTCCGTCGCCTCATTGACCGGCGAGCCGACGATATCGCATCGGGTCGGTAGAGGCAAATCTCGCAAGTGGGCGCGGAGGCCATTCACTAGGATGGCTCCGGAGGTTGGCTTGTGGGTAACAGACGCATTGCCTGTCATGATCGGCTCGAAGAACCAAAACGAACAGGCTAAAATCGCACAGCAAGGGAATAGGAAGAACTTCATTCTCACGAGATACTGGTCCAAGTACTTCACGAAGTAGAAGCACTCAGATGCGACAGCGGGGCTGCGAGCAACAGCAGATGCTGGTGTACCGGCTTGCCTCACGGTCACATTTCTGGAGTAGCCGTCGAACGCTTCAACGGCGGATTCGTGTAACTCCACTGTTCTGGACCAACAATGATCGAAGTTGGCCAGAAGCCGAGTCAGCTTAGCGAGCCGGGCGGATCGCAACGTTCCCGACCTCATCTCGGACAGAACCATCGCCAGGGACCATGCGAGTGCAATGTCGCCACAGAAAACGTACGGTTTTTGAGTTTTCAGGTTTACCGCGGACAGTCGGGCGCCCAGTGGCGATCGCGGTCCACCCTTCGTGTCGACGATGACCGCGGCCACGCCAGCCTGGTGCCACCCTTCATCCCCTGCGTGCAGCAACACCGTCGAGAGGAGATTCGTAGCCGAGCGAAGCACTTTCGCCGGATCAGTAGCGTCGTCAATGCGATACAACTTCCGCAAGTTGCCGGCACAGACGGACCAGTGACGAACCGGGAAAATTAAAGTTGACACGAAGAAATCGGCGAGCGGATGCACCACGTAGGTGTTGAGCGAGAACGACAGTCGTGCCAGCCAAGCTCCCTCAGTCGACTGCATCATGGCGCTGTGACGAACTTCCTGACGCACCGTCTCTAAGTGCAGTGTCTCGATCCTCGCTTGAGACAGAGGCTCGGTGACCACGGCAATCAGCATGTTGATGGCGAAAAACGTGACGAAACATCGAAACGTGAAGAAAAAAAGCGGTCCGGATGTGGGGTGCGACGTCGTCAATGTCTCGAACGTTAGCGCCGATGCGGCGTCCGCATTGAACAACAGCATGATGAGCGCGACAAACGTGCCAACGGGGTTTGCAAACAGCGGTTGTGAGTCACCGAACAGGACGATGCCGGCAACCACAAAGCCGAAGGTCCAGAGCAGGAAGAGAGCCAGCATCCCGATTAAGTCGAGCGAGGCTCGTACTACGCTACTAACGATCGCCTGTGCACCATCGACGTCTCGAAGAAATCGGACAGTAGAGCCCAAGATGGCCACCAGCCAGAAGGCATGGATCGCGCTCGCATCCGTTGAGCTTGTGGTCGCTGCATCCAACCCCCTTGGGAAATGAAGAGTTTGACTCGTATCGACCCATGATCCTTCTGATTCTGCCCTCAAGACATGTTCTGCCACCAAGAGCGTCGTCATAATGCCGTTGAAAGCGAACGTGCTCACTCCCGCCCAGATCTTGGCGGTCATGCGGACGTACAGCATCGTCAGCAAAGAGGCGATCCAAGCGGCGATCTGGGGAAGTGAAAGCAGCAAGATGGACGGCGCTACCGATGCCGGTACGACGGAGTTCACCATGAAGTGAACGGTGCCCACACCTGTTTGCGGCCACAGCAGCGAGTGTCGTGCATTCACGATGATTCCGGTGCTCGGACTCACCGCGGTGAAGTGCAGGAACACCGCGTTGGTTGCGTTCGGAAATGTATCGAGGGGAGGCATGGTATCCAGCATCGCCGCCGCTTCGGCTGCCGTGGACGACGTCGGTATCGCAATATGCCACCATGCGTCGCAGGGAAAACTGAGCCTCGTCGAAGGAAATCGAAATGTCTCAGTAATGTTGGCCACGCAACTGCTTTTTCGCAACCCGACGGGGAGTAGACTTTGCAGTGAATCCTCCTCTATCGAAGGATTTGCGATGCGTAGTATCACCGCTCCAAACAACTGCAACGACTCCATCGTCAAAGGCGTCCCTAGCCCACGGTCTCCGGAGGTGTTGCTCCACAAGAGATCCACCAGGTGCTGGCGATAAAATCTAGAAAAATCTCGATCAGGCAGCGACAAAGTCAGCGGCGTTTCCGTGAAGAAAAAACAGCCTGGATCAACATTCTTCGAAAGAGCAGGCCAAACCTGTGAACGAGTCCCGAACGTGTGGTTTGTTGTCGCGTTTTCAAACTGCGTCGTCGATGGGGCGCACTCGTTGGGCCAATCGTCACTCATGTGCCGCCATACCGTTCCGGAGGCCGCTTGTTGATCCGGATAGCGCACCGCCATGCACGACCAGAGGGCAAGAACCAGAATGACGAAGTGAAACCAAAACTGAGCTAACCGGACCATCGAATCGACAAAGTGTTCCGCCACGTGTTCGGCCGCATTAATCAGCGTTGCCGTTTGCCGGCACGCCTCCACAACGTCCCCGAGCACTTCGACCGATGCCTCCTGTGCCGAAGGCGTTAGTAAGCACGCGCGCAGAAACGGGTGCTGCAAGCCGACTCCGAGGGCATCGCATACATTGATCGATGGTACGGTCGGTTGCTTCGCCAACTTCTGAGTCGTGCACAACGCATCGAGAGCGTCGAGTTCCCTTCTCGGAAAGACGGGCAGTCCAGGCGATTGCACAGATAGCAAGAGCGAGTATCGGAACTCGGAAATTGGTTCCATGTGTTCGGTGATCAGTGCCCAGAAGTTGTCGAAGTCCTGCCGCAACGCGAGCAAACCTTGAAGTCTCACATCATCCGGAAGGGACGTCGACGAAGTGGGGCTCGCCTCATGTCGCAGGTGTAGTGCAACCTCCGCCAAGCGTCTTGCCAGGTCCTCCCGCTCCACGCACGTTTCAAGATCACCTTGGTTCGTGAACGTTGATGCAACCGTGGTGACTACTCGGGACAGTGCACTCAGGCATACCAGGTGGTTCACGGCGGCAACAAGCGGCGGCATTTCATAACTGACAAAGCACTGCTACCTTGACGACAGGTCAGGTTGACACACATGGAGACTTGCAGCCGCGCGCAGAAATGCATTTGATAACGGATGCAACGGGGGAGGTCGGTAACCAGGACCATGGGATGTGATTCACAGAGAGGAGTTTCAGGACGTCTGAAAAAATGTTGGCTCGCTCTGGTAAACTTCAAAACTTTTTTTCTGGTTCGTGAAATGACCAGTCCGACGTCTTCGCCGACTTGGATGACCGTTCGTGCTTGGCAACATTTTGGCTAATCACGTCAACGAGCGATTTTGCCGCTTCCGTTCCGTAGTCGGTGGAGTCGAACGACTGTGTCGGCACTTGCAGTTCTGGCGCGTCACGCGGCACGAGCATTGACGACCGTATGATGTGTCCCCCCTCGGGAGGCTCGTCCTCGTCGTCAACGGCCTTGCAACGTTTCAACGGAAGACCCTTGAAAGGAGCGGGTGGTGCAGCATAGACTCGTTCGTTCGTCAGGTGAAACAAATGAACATTAGCAGCTTCTCCGGGAACGTAATTACAGTCTGGAATATGGGAATCGGCTGTGACGGCGTGGAAAATGACCGGATTCACTTGCGCGACAGGGTCCTCAGCCATGGCGATGTCAAGCTGCGATTCAATCACGTACTCGGAGTGAATAAGCACCCCTTGGAATGATGGCATCCAATCCCGGCTGACGGGAAGGTCCGCGACAAAGTATCGGTGCTTGTCCAACAGCGGTGGGTATCGGCTGAACGCTTGCAAGTGTCTGCGTCGCCTAGCCTCGGGGGTCTCTTGCGCGAGGGCGCTGGCGGTCGTTGGGCGAACGGACGCTTCCAACGGGTTCGTTGCGGTCTCCTCTCCGTCGTTAAGGGACAGCGGATCCACGCGAAAGTACTCCTGGCCAACTTCAGAGGCCGCAATGCGAAGTAACACCGTTTCGCGGGTCTCCTTGAGACCATCGGCCATGACGTGAAGCAAGTGACGGAGTGTCACTTTCACCCTTTCGACACCGCCGCTAGCATCGAGTAATTCTAGCCGTACAGCAATAGGGTTGAGCCGGTCTGTCCGCTCAGCTCCGTTGGCAACAAGCCTGTACGCCACCTGCTTCGCGATGCAGCATCTGAAGTAGTTGTGCTCTATTTGAGCGACCAGCGGAGCCGCTCGCAGTCGTGCAAATTGCCGCTTGGGTGCCAAGCCGACAATTCGAAAAAAATTTCTGACCAAAATATCGCCCTCCTTTTCGGTCAACGGGTCATCGATGTAAGCTTTGATGTGGCAAACCCCCGCTGCGAAATCGTCGCGATCGCCTACACTTGAAAACGTGGGAGGCAGCCACTCCGGCAGGTGAAACTCAAAAGGATACTGATATTTTCCTGGGGCAACCTTGATAAACGGCGGTCCATGTTGGAGGCCAGTGCTTTGCGTGCGGACGGCCACAGAGCTGCTCATGATCCGGCTGCCGTCCTTCAGTGCCGTGGATAACGCTTTTGTGCACCCTTCTAGGGTGAGCAGTTGCTTAAACAGTGGCACGCGTTGCTTGGCAACGACTTCTCCGCTGCCCTGAGTGTTTGCTCGTCGAAGGTCGACCCACTCCTTGTACACCAACCGCAGCCTCAGCGCAGCCACTTCGCGGGGGCGCACGACGTTGACGTGTAAACAGCCAGACACGGTTTCGCCGGGAAAGTAAACCGTGCGTTCGATGTCGATCCGTAACAAATTTTGTTTGGCGGTCACTGATTCGCATCCTTGAATTTTAAACGCCATTCTGGGCGAGGAAAATCGCTTGTGTTCGAGTCGTTAGCCACTGCGCAACGTGACTCATTGTGCATGACTCGCGTTCAGTGATGCAATGGAAAAGGGTCGGCTAATACTACGACAGTAGTTTCGGAAGACAGAGAAGGTCCACGTTGCCGCCACACAAAATGACTGCGACTTTCGTACATCCTCGCAGCTTCTCTGGGTGGAACAAAACCGTCGCTACGCCAACTGACGCGGATGGCTCGATGACGACTTTCAGGCGTTCCATTGTCAGTCGGAGCGCGCGCTTCATTTCGTCTTCGGTCACCAAAATAATGTCATCAACATTCGCAAGTATGTGGGACAATGTCCTGTCGCACACAGTCGTTTTCAGGCCGTCAGCAATCGTGTTCGGCTGTCCTGGTGTGTGCTTTTGGACGCGTTTCGCGGCGAACGATCGAGCAGCATCATTTGCGTTGGCGGGCTCAGCGCCGAACACCTTGATCCCCGGTCGCTTGGCTTTCAACGCGAGGGACACACCAGAAATCAAACCGCCCCCACCAACGGGAACAACCACCGCGTCCACGTCCGTCGGCAGCTGCGAGGCCAATTCCAAGCCAAGGGTACCTTGTCCGGCGATGACTCGGTCATCGTCAAAGGGGAGCACCAATACCGCCTTTCTGCCGGAAGCTTCAGTCTCGGCCATTACCCGAGCGCAGGTTTGTTCCCGGGCGGCTTGATTAGGTTCGCAAAGAACAATTGTCGCACCAAAATCCTCCATCGCTGCGAGCTTTGGGGTTGGCGCATCGCTCGGGACGACAATCACGCACCGCTGGTTGGCGTCCTTGGCTGCCTTTGCGAGAGCTTGCCCATGATTTCCGGAACTGTGCGTGACAAAAACCACGTCCGTGTTCGGTGTGGTCTCCAGAAAAGCTAGCACCGCGTTCGTCGCCCCGCGGAACTTGAACGATCCGGTATGTTGAAAGTTCTCGCACTTGAACAAAATGTCGACGATTGCGGGTATCCCGACACAATTGGATGCAGCGGTGTCAACGAGGCTTGTCGAACGCAACAGTGGCGTAACATGGAGACGGTGCTGAATTCGGAGGAATGCCTCCTCAACATCGGATATTGACACTCCCATGGAAAAAAACTTGGCAGGCATGGGTGGCGTTCAAGTTGTACTCACATTACTGTACAAGCATGTTATTGGAAGGACGACGTAGCCTGAGATTTGCATCGAACAACATCACAAGTGTACACCGGGCGTACAGGAACAGCTCTACTTTTTGCGCATTTTGTCACTAATCAGCCGATCGATCGCGGTGAGCGCCACGATGGATGACATTTCCAATTGAAGCATCGCCTGGCCAGCGCCATCTTTTGCGCCAGCAGCGGCTTTTGCATCCAACGACTGGGCACAAATGCGGATGTAGCTGCATCGCGATCCTTTCAGCGCCTTGAACATCTTTTCGCCGTAGGCGCGACTAGGGTCCATGCGACGATCACCTCCTACTTCTATAATGACGAGGCTCTTGTTGGGGTCCGCCTTGATAATCTCGGACATGTGTTTTTCCCACAGTTTCACTGCTTTGACCCGTTGCTGCATCGGCAGCAGCAGAAACTGATCGTCTTTGACCAACGGAGGCCTCGTCATCAAGACGTGCGGGCGAGCGATGCCGTGGCAATTGCTGCAGAGTATGTGGTTGGGAGATGGCACCAGTGGTCGCTGTGGGTTTTTTGCTGTGGAAAGTGTAAGTGGCCGAGCCGA
>ERZ1292630.1143-Hain-H41-02um-R3-1143-length-26711-cov-8_pt1 | contig 26711 bp, 15 predicted proteins | sample MGYA00564408_ERZ1292630 | MGnify/ENA primary metagenome ERZ1292630 (study PRJEB36523, sample SAMEA6512641) | groundwater metagenome | collected 2019-01-08 | study: AquaDiva: Metagenomics assemblies of 32 groundwater samples
CAGAACGGCTTCGTGGGCTTGAGCGTCTATCACTTCGGACCTGGACGCCCGCGCGCACTCCGTCATGGCGATCAGGCTCCACGGCGACAAGAAGCTGCACTTGAGGTCCAAGAAGGTCACCAGCGCTGCGAGCGCGACGCCCTTGATAGGTTCCGTCGTCTCGTCGCTGAGCGCGACGTCGATGAACGGGCGGATGATGTCTTCCTCGGATAAGACGGGACCCCCATGACGGTGCACATGGAGCGGTAGGAACAGCGCTTCGCGCATGCGCTGCACGGCCGCCGTAAGTCGGTGCGCGCTCGTGGCCGCCGTCCTTGGACCGTTCGGTTGAGACGCGGTGGATGGCGGCGACGAGAAAGAACTGTTGGCAGAGGTCACTTTGCTGACGTCTGCCGACGTTGCGGGAGCCACAACGAGCTGGTTTGTGGGCGGCGAAACGCCATTCGGCGACGCGGCCGTCGGCGATGTCGGTCCGGTGGCGATGAAGGACTCCGAAGCCTGTCGCGAAGCCGTTTGATTGTGCGGTTGCAGCACGGGAACGCCACCGAAACGAGCGTTCGTACGCAGCGCGAGAATTAGGTTATGAAGTTGGGCCAGGACGATCTGGCGGTCCCGTTCCCACGCGTCCGGGTCGCGGTCGGCAGATACGACCAAGGGGGCTGAACCCGACTGCTTGGACTCCACCGGCATGTGCGACCGATCCACTATTGGAGGGCGGGAGTGTAGAAAGATATAGAGACTGGAAAGGTTGAAACGTGCCACGGCTCGTTCAACGCGCCAAGATGGAAGATCAAACCAGTCGCCTGAGAGGTGGGTTTCTCCGGATAAAAATCGAAAACAGAAAACATCTGCGAACACAGCGGCGAAAAAAATGAGACGAATGGGAGTGCCAATAAGAGAGAGAGAGAGAGCTCTCGTGCATGAATGCTGCGACGGCGGGCGGTCATTGTGGCATAGGAGGGAAGTCGCTGTCATTTTCGGCGGTTCAGCGAGTCGATAGAGTTGCGATATGGAACAGGGGTGGTCGAATCGACTCGCTGGAAGGCCGAAAGGATGGCATCAGGTTCACCGCCGCTGTCTCAGTCGTTGCGCGAAACAAGGCCCGACCTATGATGATGTCTACGCGACAACGCGGACCACCTCAACGCGGTGGATAGGAGGCACCATGCCGTTCGAAACGGTTGCCAGGCTGTTATGGTGCAGTTCTAGATACGCCGTGGTTCCGGGTTCAACGGCTTCACAATGTCTGAGAAATCGCAGCCTCAACATCACGGTGATCGCAGGTGCGGCGGCATGGTTGCCGGGCGACATCATCGTCGGGGATCCGCCGCCTCGGGCCAGTGAGGACGGCTGGCCACCACTCGCAGCCGGCGGACCGCCGGGTGCCCCAGGCAATCCCTGAGGAAGGATTGCGGACATGCCTTCCACTTTGCACCACTGACGGCTAACGCCGCTGTAGAAAAGCAGCTCCGTTCCTTTGCGAATGTCGAGTGCTTTTTGGATCGACGAGAGTAACTGAGCGGGAACGCTGGAATGAGGGAGGGACAACGACGCCGCGGCGGAATTGGGTGTGGATCCGCGCCCCGCTGCCCCGCCACGACGCTTTTTAAACCTTGAAACGGAGGGGAACTGCGCCGAGGTCGATCCGGACACGGGCGTGATGGGAAACGTGGAGCCGGGGGCGCCTCGCGGGGGCGGGGTCGCGGAATTTACGTGGTTCGCTGCATCGATGGGGACCAAAGCGGTCGACAACAAACACTTGACATCAATCGCTCGGCCAGCGCGGGGCAGCACATGAGTGGCGACCGTGGGATCCCCGCCGCTGTCCCCTGGTGGCTTCCAGATCACGACGCCCTTCCGCGTGGCGGGGTCGAAGCCGTCCCATAAGGGCTCATGACCAATGGCGAACGCGCCCTCGTCGGGCGCGGACACGGCCTGCGCGTGCGAACGCTGCACGTGGATGGAGGTGATGCGATGTGCGACGCGTACGAACGTCCCGTCCCCTCGGGGTCCGGCGTACACAAGATCCCCCACGGCGATGCGGCCGTACTCGACAAGTCCCGTGGCGACGTACCCAGCGCCTTGGACGTACTGAATCGAGGACACCGCGAGGCGTGCCGCGGGTTCATGCTCCGGCACGGCGACCGAGTCGCCAGAGATGGAAGCAGACCCCGCGGTGGCTTCCGGTGGTGCGGCAGACACCAGGAGCATGCCACTGCGAAAGATGAGCTGCTTAAGCGCAGAGATGCCTTGACCCGTGACGGCTGACACACTGAGCACCGGGATGTGTCGATCGAAGTAGTGACCCTCGCTGCGCGACGCCGTTCGCGGTGGCGGCATCGCTGCCGTGGCGACAGTCGGCAACTCACGATGCTCGTTGTCCCGGACGGGCGATTGACCTGCAGATTCGATGAAAAAGTCCGATGACGACGAGGAGCGGGACATGCCCGTGGAACCCCCGACGACCGCCTGGTTGCCCAGCGACTCACTTCCCAGAAAGTCCATCCCACCTCCGCACACTGAATGCGACGAGTTCTGTGCGGATCCCATTCCTCCGCCGGCGGCCGGCGCCTGTTGAGAGCTGCCTGCTTCCCACTTGACCTCTTTCCGGCCACCGAACAGTTCGCGCACCACACTTGTCACGAACGTCAGCACTCTGGGGACGGCCATGGGCGAGAGACCAGAAACATCGGTTTTGGTCAACAGCAGCGCAAAGGGCAGCGACATGGTGGCACAGCGCTGCATGTACGCCTTTAGCGTGGCGAGCGATTGGGGTTGCTGACCGGCGTCCTGTGACGACCCGAGACTGGTGACGTCGAAGGTCAGCAACGCGATGTGTGCTTTGAGGGCGCACAGGCCCCACATCGCCGTGGTTTGGTACTTGATGTGGCCCGGCAGATCGAGCAGCAACGCACAGACCTTGCTGTGCGCGGCGACGGCGTCGTCGCAGCATTCAATGCGCTCCAGCGCAAAGCCTTCTGATGGGGCCGACCCAAGAGCCGCCGCCTCCGCGGTGTAGCCTTCTCGTCGCATGTTCGACGAGGGAATGTCGCCCAGCGGATTCATTGCGGCCATTGCTTGCACCGCCGCCTCGCCATAGTTGACGAGGCGGCCAGCGTGGTCGAATCCCAGTAACCGCTCGGCGACCGACGTGGTCCGACCGCTCCGCAACTCGTGCTTGTGATTGAAGACGCACTGTCTCGCGGAGCCGCAACCGTCATCGAGCAACCCTTCGGCCAGCACGCCGACAATGGTCGATTTTCCGGTGCCTGAGTCGCCTAGCATGGCGACGCGCACCATCGGCACACTCGTCACGAAGCGCCGCACTCGAACCTCGGCGCACCGAAGCGGGACGGGCTGCTCACAGACCGTGCGCTCGACCACGACTTCTGTCGAGAATCCCAGTGAGTCCGCCATGCGTCGGATCGTCGTCAGCGACTCGGACAGTTCATCCGGCGGCAGCCCGCGCGGGAATCCGTCGTCCTCGACGCCGAGTTCATAGAGGCACTCGCCGCCGCCCTCGGTCACCCGGAACTTCATTTGCGTGACGAGGTGGTTGAAGCGCGTCTTGGTGACGTTCGTGAGCTTCCACTTATACTCGACAGAGCCCTCATCGTCCTCCTCGACGAGGCGCGTGATGCTCCCGCCGCCACACGCCGCGGCGACTGTGTCCACCAGTTTCGGATAGTCGCTCAGCGTGGCGACGGCACCCCGCGGAGCCGGCGTCTGGGACGTCCCCTGTCCTGGAGGCAAGCTGTCGTGCGCCTCCAATAAGTCCTTGTCCCATCGTGAATGTTTCGCGGGCACCGGGGGCGGTATTCGGTGGTGGACGCTACGGTGCTCGTCCTCCGAGGCGGCGGCGGTGGCCGTGGCGGCCGTTGAGGGGAACATTTGAGAATAGGGGAGGCCGAGGTCGCTGACGCAGTGGGGTGAGCACGGCGTCGAGCGACTGGCCAAAGCTGCGCGTTTCGACGGTGAGAGGGAAGCAAGAACAACTTACTTCTATGTGCGCTCATGGACGCCAACCCTTTGCCCTTGATTGAATGGCCTGGTCGGTGTCGAAGAAACAGTATCCACAAGGAAAGGCGTCCAAGGCGCAGCCGTCGTCTATTGGTTTCCGCCGGGAGCTCCGCGCAGCAATCCCCCCTCGCGGAATGGAGGAGGGTGGGGTAGGTCAGAGAACATCTAAGGAGGATCGAAGCGTTTCGTTCAGAGCCGACGCCTTGGAAAACGTAAGGGATGGGGAGCACTCAGAAGGAGGGATGGGAAGAGTTGGAGGGTTGATGATGGGCTGCGACGAGCGGTCACCAGTACTGACGGGGATTCTGGCTTCCCGGTCGAGGCGGCGCTTCTGGGCGACCAGAAAAGGCAGCGCCTCCGCGGCCGAACGCACTCTCAAAGCCAGCTGTGGTCCTGCTAGGGAAAAATCCACCTCCTGCACCAAAGTTTGACGATGCAAAGCCACTTCTCACTTGCTCCCTCTCGCACTTGAGGTCGTACTCGTGCCGCTTGTTGGCATCGATCAGCGTTGCATACGCTTCGCCGATGATTTTGAACTTTCGCTCTGCGTGTGCTCGTTCATCGACGGGCAGCGAGACACACTTATCGGGGTGCCACCGAAGCGACAAGTCTCGATAACGCTGCTTGATGTCGCGGTCGGCGGACACTTTTGTGACGCCCAGCACGTGGTAGTAGTCCTTTTCCTTTTCCACTTCGCGCCGTTGAGCCTCCTCCGCGTTGCGTAACTCGCGTGCTAGATCGTGGTCGGTGGGGTCTAGCGCCACCGCCGCTTTCAAGTCCTTGACAGCGTTAAAGAAATCTTCCAGGCCGGCGTGGCACCGTGCACGGCGCGCGAACGCCTTCGAAAAGTTTGGATCGAACGCGAGCGACTTGGTGCAATCCTCGACGCCTTCCTTGTAGCGCTTCAGTTCCTTATACGCCGCGGCTCGGTTGCAGTAGAGGATGCGCAAAATGCGTTCGTTGCCAGCTGAGTCGGCGATGGCGGTGGTGTAGGCTTCGGCGCAATCTGCATATTCGCGGTTTTGAAACAAGGTGTTGCCCTTTTGCTTGCCTTCATCGATGCGGTTGAGCTGCGCGAGCATGGCGGCGCAGGCGGTGGACTTGACCTGCCACTGCCCGAGCAACTCTCTGGCTTTGTCGAAACACTCGAAGCCGGTGTTCATCCACAGGCGCCCAAGCGCGATGACGCAATCCGCGTCCAGTGAGAGTGGTGGAATGCGTTGCAAGACGTCGGACGCCCGTTCAAACTTTTTCATCGACTCATAAAAGCGAGCGAGGCGAAGCCGAAAGACTTGTGCCTCGCCAAAGTCGGCGACCAGCATGCGCAAGGCGTCTTCCATATCTTGGTTCGACAGGGCAGTGGAACCTTGAATTTTAGTCAGCAACGTCGAACCTCTGTCAACGCGCTCCTTGTCGGAGTGCTGTTCGGGCGTCAACCTCGTGGCGTCACACTGATCGAAAAGTGTCTTCGCCCTGGTTAGATCGCCTAGTTGAATCGACGATTTGACGGCGCGGATAAGCATTTTGTTCCTGCTCGCCTGCGACCCGTTGTCCAACTTGACGGAAAGGAGGCAGTCGGTGATGCACTCCTCGTGCTTCGCCAGCATGAAGTAGGCCGCACTCCTGTTCCCATAGACGCCCGCTAAACGGGTGGTGTTGTCATTCATTTCGATCGCCTTGGTGTACAACGTCACGGAGCCGACGTAATCGCCGCGTTCGTATTTGGTGTCGGCCTCCGACTTGAGCTGCTTGGTGCAGCCCGGTTTCTCGCTTCGAATGAGACGCATCGTTTGCGAGTAACGTCGCTGAAGGTCGGTCAGGGCGATAGACTCGTCGCGAGCTACTTGCAGGCGGCTTCCCTCTTCTTCTGATTGGAGGGTCTTGGCAGCCTCGCGTGAGTAGATGGGGTCTCGTAGCACGCCGCCAGACGGCAGCCGTAAGCCGGTATTGGGGTCGATACCCACAGCGAAGCCAGAGGGATCCGTTCCGGCGGCCGTGAGCCCATGAGCGTCGTGATGGAGACCCAATGTCGGTCGAACCCCTTGAAGGGGTGAGGCGGTGATCGACGGTCCGGGTTGTGGGCGTTTAACCTTGACGATTTTCCGGGGTCCTACCGCAACCGTCGTCGGTCCGAGGGAGTCTGAGCTGGTCGCGACGAGCAGCGGAGCCGCGTGTTGCTGGAGTTCCTGGATGGCCAGCACGACGCATTGAGGCGCTTCACGGTACATGCCGCGGTGCGACGCGACGGAGGAGCCGTCGATAACGGTCGACGCGCACTGCCGACAACTGACCTTTTCATCCGCACCAATCTGCAACAGCACACAGTCGGACGGAATGTGCCTGCAAACGGCACAGCAGAAATGCCGAGTCGCGAAGGAGAGGCAAAATTGGGGAATGGTAGTTTCGTCGAGCGCCGGTAGATTGCCGCCTGAAGGTGAGTACGAGAGCGTTGCTTTGACCGGAAATGGAGGTACGTGCGGCGGCGGCGTGCCCAGACCACCACTAGGCGATGCCCCGCCGGCCGTTGCCCCCCGAACGGCATTGTGCGGCGGGGACGGAGTGGAAGCGGCGTGCTGCTGCTGCTCCGCATTGATGGTGGGCACCCGCGGCGGCGAGCGCGGTGGTGGAAACTCGGCGGCGATAGGCCGCGGCGGATCCTCGGACCCGACGTTCACGTGCAGCAATGTGTCACCCCCCTTAGTCGAAGCTGCTGCCGAACACGTCGTGGAATCAGCGGCGAGGCCCATCGCCGCCGTTGCTCCGATCTCGACGATGACGGCTGGCTGAACGGCTTGCACCGCCGCGACGTAGGATGTGGACATGGTCAGAGGTGTGAGAGTGGCTTTTGTGAGCGCGGAAGTTGGCAAAGCCCATTCTCGCAGCATGTGTAATGAGTGTATGTATTCCATCGTTGGCTTGTCGCATCGTTGGCTTAGCGGTCGCTCCAAATTGATCGAAAACTAGAGGGAACATTTTTCCGTCGCCAAGCGAGTGAGAGGGTTCATATCATCTCCTCTGTTCGCGACCTTGCACCAGGAGACGAGCGAGCGTGGCCACCAGCCGCTGCACGGCGTGGCACTCGTCTTCGACATCGGACGTGATGCTTTCCAGGACGACGGTCCCCGTGGCGGTCTCGCCGAGGATGGCACGCAGCGTAAGAAAGCAGGTCGTCAGGATTCCCGTCGTGGCACGAGGCTGCCGGGGCGGAGACGCGGCGCCTACACTACGTTCCAACACATCGACACGGATTCTCAGCGCTTCATTTTCTTGCAAGAGGGCTTCAACGGCGGCGATTTCTGATGTGGACAGAGAGGTCGCCGTTCCGACGAGGTTCGCGTCAGCGCTGTGGCTGACAGCATCCTGCGCGGCCCGCTTGGGTTCCCCGCGCCGCCACGACGCAGTGACGGCCGTGGTCCGCGTTACCGTGTCCCCTGCGACTTGTGCAGCCAGCGTTGGTGCCTCCGTCAACTGACGCTTCGCTGGTGGCGGCGGGCGTGTCGTCGCGTTGCGCACAACATCCTCGAACTGGCAGTCGACCGTTTCGAGAAGCAGTCCAGAATACTCCTCGGCAGCCTCCTTGAACCCCTCGGCGATTAGGAGGGCCACGGACAGGGATTCGATGCGGCTGTGTAGTGCCGCCGCGTGTTCCTCCGACGCCAGAGTGTCGGTTTCCATCCGCTCGGCCACCTCCCGACTACGGTTCAATTGCCCAGACAATTCGTCGTTGGCAAGCGTGAGCTCCGTCGCGATTGCCTTATAGTCGTCGCAACGCATCGTCAGTTCGTCGATGTACGCCGCCGCATCCATCAGCCGCTGTTCCCAGAGGACGGTCGACGGCGCCGGTGGGGGCTGAGATGTTGATGGATTGGGAGCCTGAGATGCGCTGCGCGAACTGGGTTCCTTTTCGCAGAAGTCAAGTTGATCAACCGCAACACCCGTTGCCGCCCGTTGGGCCTCGAGTTCCTCGACGCGTCCCTTGAAATATTCCAATTCACCTCGGATTCGGTTCAACTCATCATCGTCGAGGCCACGGCTGACTGCATCCACTTCAGCCACGGGTTGCCGTCCATGCGGAAGCGGCGTTGCGTTCCTCGCCACGATCGGTCGCGTCTCACATCGAAGCGCCTCAATAGCTCCCGATGTGCCGCATCTCCACAGCTCATCGACTCGGGGACAGGAGTCGCCTTCGCTCGGCACCATGATGAGTAGAGCCGCACAGGAGTAACCCCCTCGACCCGTGCCGCCGCGCCACACTCGCAAAGGGGCCCACGGTGCGCTTGCAGCCCATTCACGAACCGATTCATCGGGGGACATGGACAACACGGAGCGGTTGCAGCTTTTATAGTCATCGGTGGGGGCACGGAAGGTTTCCACGATCGCGGTGACACCTTGTGCGTGGGCGCCGGCCAATTCCGCCAGACGGTCGGACGTCCACGCGCAATGCACCACGATGCTTCCCGAGGTGACGCCCAGCCACATCGTTTCACTTGCGCTGACGTATGATAAGCACACCACGGACGCACCGTACTCTAGTGTGGCAACCGTGGACGGGTTGCTTCCCGCCTCTGTCAGCAGCGAAGAAACGACCGTGAGCAGCCGAGATTCCGGGTGGCCTGTGGACGGCGTGATCAGTGACCACACGCCCGGTCCACCCACGGCGAGTGCTCGCACATTCAAGGACCGCTGAGAGGTCGCCACGCCCGGTGGCACCACGGACATCCACCGGACGATGCAACGGTCCAGCGCGTGCCACACGGCGCACACGCCGTCATTTCCGAGTGAGACGACGTAGCGTCCGCTGCACGCGGCGGCGATGTGGCTCACGGTCTCGCACTGCGGCAAACTGGTGGCGTCCTGGCTCCATGCAAGCGACGTGGCTGACATTCGCAGCTTCGCGACTAACTCTAACGTGGTGACGGTGCTGCCTGCAGCGGGAGCAGCACTCGGCGAAACGCGCGCCTTGAGAACGGTAATGCCTCGCTTCTCCCGACATCCGATCCAACATTCAGTGTGAAACGTGCCCGCGGACGTTTCTGCCACGGTTGCGCCGGCGCTGGCGATGCACACCGCACCCAACCCATTCTGCTGCCCGTCTCCTGACAACGACACGGGGGACTTCGTGACCGCGTCGAAGGCGATGACTCGCCCATCCAACGTCACGGCAACGACAATGCACGGCAGCCATTGTTGTTGTTGCTGCAGAATGGTGCCGCTGTCCGAATGCGCCGAGTCAAGCTCGCATGGCGCGATGACGGTCATGCAGCAGACGTCGCAGTCCGTTCGCGACACCAATGTGACGGCAGATACTTGTGGCGAGTGGTCGCAAACTGCGGCGGAGCTCTCCTTGGCGGACGGCGTGGCCATGATCACCGTTCTTTTCTATGCGCGTGGATCGGCTTCGCTCCGTCCCTGGAGGGGGAGATGGTCCACCACAGAGATATTAAACGTTGTACGAATCAGCCCGGTCCTTCTCAGCTCAAAATCGGAGGGGCGTGCGGGCGTCTCACAGGTTCTGTCGCATTCCTATCGGCAGGCACAAGGCTGCGAATACGGGAACGAAAAAAGAGGCCAGAAAGACACACAAAAGTGGGTGAAAGGGGGACGTCAGTCACCACTGCCCTTCGTTTAGATACGGCTGGGGTAGAGGTAGACACGGATGCGACGGCCGATGGCGGCAGCCGGGATGTTCGAGTTGAACTTGGCGCGAACACCGCCAGCGTTACCGTGCACACGAGTGATGCGGCCCCAGATGGCGCGGGTGTTGCTACGGCGCGACGGGGCCTTGGCCCAGCGCACGCAGCGCTTCGTCTTGTAGCCGTGGTACACGTAGCACACGCGCTTGCCGACGTAGAACTCGGCGTCCTTGCTGTCGACGACGTTGTCGATGCGGATCAGGCCGGTGTGGTTCACCTGGCGGGACAGACCGCGGCGGTAGCCGGCGAGGACACCCTTCATGTACAGGCGGGGGCTGGACCGAGCGCGCTTGACCTTCAGGGTGCGCTTCTTGAGCGCACCGATGCGCGCCTCACGAGCGGCGTGAACCTTCTGCACCTGGCTGACGGCCATTGGAATGATGGTGGTGACCGGTATGAAGGTCTGTGGAGAAAAAAAAAGATGGGGCGGGGTGAACGAACCGTGGAATCACGCGGATGTGCATACTCGTACAGGAGAAGACAGGGCCTTGCACTGTCGCGCGTTCTCCGAAACATCGTCACACATGCGCCCGCACATCACGAGGGGGGTCCGCCACTTGGCGGCCGACTCTCTGCGCGGAGAACGTGCCCCAGTTCCGTCAATTCGACTGTTATCGCAGGGGGGGTTCGCAAAGGTGTTAGAACCCTTTCGATTTAGATACGGCTGGGGTAGAGGTAGACACGGATGCGACGGCCGATGGCGGCAGCCGGGATGTTCGAGTTGAACTTGGCGCGAACACCGCCAGCGTTACCGTGCACACGAGTGATGCGGCCCCAGATGGCGCGGGTGTTGCTACGGCGCGACGGGGCCTTGGCCCAGCGCACGCAGCGCTTCGTCTTGTAGCCGTGGTACACGTAGCACACGCGCTTGCCGACGTAGAACTCGGCGTCCTTGCTGTCGACGACGTTGTCGATGCGGATCAGGCCGGTGTGGTTCACCTGGCGGGACAGACCGCGGCGGTAGCCGGCGAGGACACCCTTCATGTACAGGCGGGGGCTGGACCGAGCGCGCTTGACCTTCAGGGTGCGCTTCTTGAGCGCACCGATGCGCGCCTCACGAGCGGCGTGAACCTTCTGCACCTGGCTGACGGCCATACTAGTGACGAGGGGACGAAGGAAAACACGATGTCTGTGCGTTGTGGACGAAGCGAAGAATGAGAACCAACAATCACAGCGCCAGTCACGGCAATCGCGAACTGCCCCACATTTCCGTCCCTCTCTCTCTCCTCTCCCTATTCGTGGCGAAACCGAAGTATTGAACAAACTGAGAGGCAAAAGCAATAACGATTGAGCCACTACAGGCCGATTGGGGACGCCCCTTTCTCTACAACGTCGCCACACCTGCGCAACGCAGGGTGGTCAGTTCATCGTCAGAGGAGAGCTCCGATGACGACTCGTCGTCGTCACTGTTTTTCTCCTCTCCGTGGCGCACCAGCGCTAGGCGTTGCTTAGCTTGGAGACACTTGCGCTGGCAGCGCCAGCAGAGAACGGCCATCCATTGATTCACAATGGTGTTTTGGCGCAGCGGTCCGTTCAGTATCCACGACGAGAGCAAGGGCCAAAGGAACAGCAACACCGCGAAGGCCGCGTACGCGAAGCCGGCACGTTGCACGGCGAGTGCCTTGTCGTCTAGACCACCGTGAAGCCGTTTGTCCCCAGGTCTTGTCCACCCATGTCTCCATGACACGATTGACATGGCCACGTTGCGAGTCGACATGAGGTGCGAAAAGTACGCACAGAGAACGAAGCCTGTGATGCAAAAGAAGAGACAATACTGACGGCAGCCAAAACGCGGCGGAGGCGAACTGGTGCTGCTTCGGAGACCAGCCGACGATGATGATGATGGCATCGTCCGTTGAAATACCAAAACAAAGGAGAAAAAAAACCACGCAAATCAATCGGTGGTGGGCAAAACCCTCTCTTCTTGGGATGTGCGATTCGAACCCCCAATGTTTCTGCGTGGACGGCGCCGCAACTGTGGACAACCAAAGCCCCTCGATGATCGCGCTTCTGGCGCATCTCTTTTCATCGGCGAATGGCACCATCATCGAAACACATGGCTGAGGAATGGGGGAAAAAACGGGGAGAAACACTGGGTACACTAGCAAACGCGGCGGCACGCGTGGCGACCGCACTTGTTCGGCCGATCGACCGTCGTAGGAACCAGTCTCCCTACCACTTATCCGTCCCCAGCTGCCGCTGCGTTGCGCAGACCGCCACGCCTAGTAATCCTGGCCGTCTTCCTCGTCGTCGATGACGACGGGACGCGCACCAGGTCGGCGATAGAAGCGGTGCGCCGTGGCCTGCGCGTCCATGTTGGGTCGAAACGGGGCATGGGAACCGTAGGGCTTCGGCAAGCCGAGGTCGCTATCTGGAATGTAGGCGTTCGCACGCTTCTCCGCGGTCGTCCGCAAATCGGGTGCCCCGGTTTCCGTCGCGAGCCGCTCCTTGCGCTGGAGCATCACCTCACGACGCCGCTGCTCGTGCGCACGCTGTCGTTGATACTGCAGTTCGATGTCGTCCGAAGGGGCAGCCCCTTGTTCCGCTCGCTGCCGGGCCGCGGTCACGTGTTCTTCTGCCTTACTCACATCCTCCTCGAGCTTGAGCGTCGAGGCTTGCACCATGCTGAGTTCCGATAGGATGGCCATCATGTGCTTGGTGCGGCGTTTGATGCCGAACTGATAGCCATTGACTTTCTTCGCCAGCGCCAGGGTAAAATCCCGGCCACTGAGCGCCTGCCGACGGAGACGATTTGACAGCTCGGATATTTCCTCTAAAATCAACTCCTTTTCCATGAGACGTTCGTTGACCGCCGCGAGGCGTTCCTCTAGGTTCTGTTGCTTCTCCGTGAGTTCGACGAAGTCCTCGCTGGGGCCCGCCATCGCATCCTCGTCGCCGCCGCCTGCCTTGCTCTGGGCTGCGGTCGTGCTGGCATCTGCCGCGACTGCCGATATGTTCTTGCCGCTTCCGACTTTGCTCACATTCCGCCAGCGGGAGGCGTTGTTTGGATCGGTTAAATCGTTTTCCAATGTCTCGGCGCGCCATCGTTCTTCCTCGAGCTGCATCAGCATGGATGCTAGCTCCTCCTCCATGTCGCGCACTTGCGGAAGGACGGTTTGGCACAGGTCGATCTCCCGTTGCAGATCGGCGAGCTCGATGGCTGTGGCACGAATCTCGTCGACGCGCTTGTTTAGCATGACCAATCCGCGCTTAAGGATGCTCTCCTGGACATTGGCTTTTTCGTACAGGATGCACAGCTCGTCGTTCCGATCGATGAGCTGGATGCCGGTGTAATTACGGTTCTCGACGGCATCCTCGTAAGCCTTCTTGAGCGCCAGCATGTCGTCCTCCGTGGCGGTGATGATGCTGTTCAACTTCGACATTTGCTGTTCCAAGTCGCTTTGCCGATGTGCTTTCTCTTCCAGCCGCTTGTTGATCTTGTTGCGTTTGACGCGAAGGTTCTTGCACGACTGGCGATGCTCATGCGCTTCGCGACGCTTCTTGGCAAGGTCTTGATCCTTTATCAGGCTTTCTCGACGGAGGACCTCGAGCTCATTCTCGAGAATTTTAATTTTCTCCTGGGTTTCGCTCATCGTCTGAGAGGCACTCTGAATCAGTTGAGCCTTGGCGCTTCGCTCGCGTTTCACCGCGCCGTATTTCTCCATGCTTTCGTTGAGCCGCGACATTAGGTCGTCGTAGCGTTTGTTGAGTTCGACGACCTCGACGTCCTTCACCTTCAACTGGCCCAACGCGAGCTGCACGCGGGCTTGCGTGCGGCTGCACTCTCGGCTCATTTGTTCACGCTGTATTCCCAGATCACTCGCGCGACGGCGCTGCTGCTGCTCATCCAAGGTGCGGGCGCGCACGTCATCCTCCATGTCGGTGATGAGCCGTTGCATTTCCTCCTTGTCTGTGATGCACCGCTTCTCGGCGATTTCTTCCTTGAGAAAATTGTTGATCAGAATATCGACATCCCGTTTCAAGTCCTCCAGATCAGCGCTGCACTGCTGACGGGCGGTGTCAAGGCGTTGTTCCTCTCGATGTAGAATTTCCGACTGTTTCCGGCAGATTTCGGAATCGTTCATCAAATCCGACTTCGTCTGCTCTAACTTTTTGAACATTTTCATGCCTTGCTCTTTGTCGCGGAGCGTGCGATTCAGATTTTCCCGCTCCGTGTTCATCGCGATCGCGGCTGCCTTCAGGAGGCCCTCGAGCTCTTGAAATCGCCGTTGATATTTGGCATATTGTTCTCGTTCCAGCTCAAGGTTGGTTGTGATGCTGTCGAGATACTTGGTGCACTGGGCAATGCCTGCGCGGTTCGTCTCCAGCGTCTTGTACAAGTCGTCGTGCTGAGTCGAGAGTCCCGTTGACTTGTCGGTCAGCTCGGTGTGAAGTGCTTTCATGGCAGCCAGTTTGTCATTCAGGCCATTTAGTTCTTTTTGAGCGGTCTGATGCGCCTTGGCGACGATGTCGGCTTGCTTTTTCCCGCGTTCAGGCTCTCGCTCGACCCGGGCGAATTCTAACTTGGTCTCATAAATTTCGCCGTTTTGCTTCTCCATTGTTTCCTTCAACTGAGCTTCCCTGGCGAGCAGCTTTTCTCGTTGCTCTTGAAGCTTGCTGTAGTTCGCTCCCGTCGATGCAATGTCGTCACCGAGCTGCTTGATGTCGGTCTGAAACTTTTCGATGAGGGGCTTCAATTTTGCCTCCTCCTGCGCGATCGACTCCTCGACGTCATGGGTCAACGTCTGCTTTTTCCGGTCCAACTCGAGCGCCTCCACCTGCAACATGGACTCCTTTTCTTGCGCGATGGAAAGTTCATGTTCGGCCTCGGCGAGCTCAGTCTTCAGCTGCTTGATGGACGTGTCGTCCGTGAGCGCGACCTCGCCACATTTTTCTACTTTCAGCAGTTCGGCGTCCAGTTCGGTTCGCAATCGCCTCGCCCGCGTCGTGAGATACATTTCATTACTGTGAATTTGGAGCACACGGTCGTGAAGCTCCTTGAAGCGCTTCTTGAGCTGCAATGCACGCTCCTCGACGATCTTGCCTTCTTCCAACAGCGTATCAAGCGACAAGAAGGCCGGTGAGTTTGTGACATCTGAGGTGTCGCCGATCGCGGCAAGCGACATGTCGTCCGCCATGTGTGGAACGGAGGGCGGTCTTTGTGTCTCTTTACAGTAGAACGTTACAAAAGGGCGAGGACATTGTGGCATTTCGCGCGTGTAATGAGCAAAACTACCAAACCTTAAACGTTTGGTGTCATCCGCGGAGAAATAACGCGAAATTATTTGTCAGTCAAGTCTGTGGTGGCGAGTGCAATACGTCGAAGTGGTCGTTGCCTCGTCGCGCTGACGGACACATCAGTTGGCAATCCCAGTTGTAAACAGCGCATGCCTGAGCTGCCGATGCGATTTTCACACAGTCGAAGATGAAAGCGTGCCAACGAAGCATCCACAGGCTGATCCTCCATGTGGCGAGCCACGACATGAAGAGCGGCGGCATAGCCGCGCCTCGCTGACACATCAAACTCGAGGAGGGCTCGTTGAGAGTAGCGCGGCCAAGGGCGATGCGTGAGCTCCTCGAGGATGCCTGGAACGTCATCGTCGGTCACGCCGCAGTGATCCAGCGCCACGCACTTGAGCACGTCATTGGCTCGGAGCCATCGCAGTATGCGGACGGCAAAGGAAGAGGACGAGAGTGCCGTGCGAGATGCAGCGACGCTCGAACCATCGTCTTGATTGGTATCGCTCTGAGAAACGGGGTTATAGCTGAAGTCAACCATCTCCAAGTTCGGCCAAATTGACGTATCTTCAAGCTTCAAATCCGCCGCCGTTGACAGCAACGAAGCGGATGTGAATTTGTTTCTCGACAAGTCGAGAACGGTAAGTGTCGCACAGTGATGGCGAGTCCACTTGCTCACCAGCGCCGAGGCCTCCATGGGCAGCATGCATTGAAGTCTGACGCTGCGCAATCCGGTGAACGGTCTCAAGTGGTGCCGCTGAGGATGGGTAAGAAGTTCATCCACGTGCGAGGCATCGGAAAGCGAAAGGCGGCATTTCCGAATTTGTAGCGTGAGGGCTGGAGACTGTCTGAGGACCAACGCGAGAGCTTTCAGCGTGGCAGTCGCGTCGGTCGCGGCGGGCTGGATCACCACGCTCCTAGGTAGCTTTGGTTTTCTCACTGGCGGCTTCTTCTTCGCGAGGCTGCACGTTGGGTCGCGTTTAGCGGCTGCCTCTTTCTTGTCCAGGAGCTTCTGTGCCGCTGCCGCTTCAAGCTTTTGACTCGCCGTGAGCCTCTTTTTCCCGGCCGATTTTCGAACGACGGTAGGGGTCGGTGGCAGCTGCTCAGTATCCCCATCTGCGATCGAGGAGGACATTACCTTCACGATCGCACGATTCTCTCCGCCAATGCGTGCGACCTGTTTCGCTGAGACACAAAACCAGCGAGCAAACCTTGACCACCGCACACACTGAAAATGGGGGGGGAGCAAGCGCGATAGGCGCAACCACTTCCCTGACCGGGGGGTTCTGTGTGCGCAATGCCAGGATTTGGGTCCACCAAAAACATATGAGCGAGTCCCGGGTATCGAGGTGAAGTGGAAGAATGGGAGCATACACGTATCCATCCTAACGGCCTTCGCAGGTGCCACATTGCGTGTGAACTGGGGGAAAAAATGGGAGCGGCGGAGAGGACGAGTGGCAGTGTCAAAAAAAAAAAAGCAAAACGAAAACAAGAGAAGAGAAACACTAAGATAGAAATCTGCGTGCGACATCGAAGAAACCCCGATATTCCGAACGACGCACAATGCTTTCATGCTCTTCATGCAATGGGAGCGAGCGAAGTGTGTTGACTGCCTGTTGTGGCATCGCTCGGCAACGGTGAGAGCTGCAATCCTACGAACATCACCGTAACGTTATCCATGCTCCCCAGTCTCAGCGCCTCCGCGACGATGCTCTCGGATATTTGCTGCGATGTGGAACCGGCATGCAAAAGCTGCGAGCAAAAGTCGACCGCTTGCTGATAATTCATCACGTCCCACAGCCCGTCACACCCAATGATCAAGAAAGCATCCGCTGGGGTAAGTTGAAAGCGTTTGACGTCGGGGGTGGCAATCACGCCACTGGGTTTGCCCTCCGTGTACTCATCGAGCTTGAAGCCGGCATCTCCCACCGCACGTGAAACGGCAAGCGACACGAGTTGAGGATTAAAACGCGGATGACCTACACGATTGTGATGAATTCGGCCACCTACAGCTTTCACGCGCTCCACTTCGGAAGGATTGCAGGAGAGGTGATGCTTCGTCGTCAACAACTCTGCTCTCCCCCCGCGACTCATGACGATTTCGCTGTCACCTACATTGGCCACCACCAACATTTCGCCGCGCAAAATAAGTGCCAAGGCTACCGTGCTGCCGCTCTCCAAGTTCTCAGTGCGGCATTTTTGAAGAAACTCGTTTTCGGCTCGCATGACTGCTTCGTTAATCGCTTTCTCCGGCTGGGACTCGATCTGAGGATGCTGCATGATGTAGTTGTGAAGGTTGTCTCGCAGAAACTCGGCGCACTGCGTACCCGCATGACCATCGTACACGGCAAAGAACGGAATGCCACGACGTCTAGGTGTCACCAATTCCGGAGGTTTTTCACTGCCCGTGCCGTTGTCAGGGGCTCGGGAAGGGTGCGGAATGATAGCTTGGTGCTGGTCCTCCATGGTTCGCCGCTGACCCTGTTCAGACCACACACCGACATCTACGATCGCGCAAAACGCCGGAGTTTCGCTGATGCATGAGAAACTCGATGACGCGCACGCGCTGCTATCCGTTCGGATCCGACGTCCCGCAGAGGTGATTGTACGCGTGGGCTGAGTTGGAGGAGATGCCACTGAAACTGACGCCCCAGCTGGAGGGTTTTCCTGTCTCGGGGACGCGGGGTCTAGCGCAACCGGCGGCACGGCAATTGGTGCTGACTGCCCTGATGACGACATTCGGGGGAGGATGAATCGGTGATCAACGCAGCACTGTGGTTTTCGAGCGCAGTCGCATTTCCAACAACTATTCCTGATACGGATTTTTAAGTAAGGCAAGTCAGCGCGGCATTTCGTGATCGTGCGTGGGACAAAAGGGGGAGGCCGTTCGGTGTGTCACCGAGTGGGACTCAGTGCGGTTCGCGCGCCTACGTCCAGTTCTTCCCGGGCGGCCTCTATCGCCAGCCGCAATTGGTGAATGACGTCTAGTGCATCCTTCCGATCTAGTACAACACAGTTCATTGACTTACTGTCAAAGCAGTGTTCGTGTAAAATGCGCAATTTTTCGCACGCGTCAGCAACCCGCATCCATCCAGATGCGGATTCGCCCGATGATGTTCCCCCCCGTTCTCGACGATCCCGCTGGGGCGACATGTTGCGCTGCGAGCTCGGCAGGGGCGCCGAGGTGACGCCCATGGACCCCACTTCGAGCCCACGCCTGGCAGCGGCGAGGTCGAACTGAGCGTCGCGGAGAAGGGCACGAGCTTGAGAAAGGGTTGGGATTTCCGTTGCAGCCACAATGTTCGCCTCACACAGCCGCACAATGGTCTCAGCGGCATCCGCCACACGATCGAGCGTGCGCAAACAGCGAAAGTACCTCGCGGTCGCCTCCTTGGCAGCGGCGAACGAACTCGCTGAGATCTCACCGTGCTGCCCAATTTGTCGGAGTTGCTCATCAGCAACTGCTTGCAGCTGAGAACAGCGCTGTTTCAATCTATCTTCCTCAGCGGCGGCGCGCTTTTCCGATTCCTGTGCGTCGAATTGCGCATTACGAAGGCGCTCCGACAAGTCGACCGTTTCACGGTCCATTCTCCTTGTGTGTTGGTCGCCCACTTCCAGGCGTTCACGAAGACTCTGAGTGGTGTGTGCCAGCTCGTCGTGCGATGCTAGACACGATTCTAGATGGTGTCGCACAGTCAGTTCCCGTTGCCGCAGCATCTCATACCTCGTGCTCGACGCGCTCGTCGCAATGCCATGAAACCGATTGGACTCCTCGTGCAGCAAGGCCCTGCGATCGGATGTCTCCATGACGCCGAGCATTTCCCGACTGCGGTCGTCGAAGCGTCGGTTCACTCGTTCAACTTCCAGCTGCCTGGCCGTTAACGTATCTTGCAGCTCAGCCGCCCGGCGCTGCACTGCATCCCGATCTTTTGCCAGCTCCTCTGCTGTCCATTGCGCTTTCGCGGCAGCATCAACGATTTGATCCGTTTGCACCAACTTCATCTGCGCGTCCTTCCCTTCTGCTTCTAGCGAGGAAACGAGGCGCTGGAGCAACGTGACTTCCCGTCGAGCACTCGTTTCGCCTTCCAGTGCCGCGTGCATCGTATTTCGACAGATGCCGAAGCGTTCGTCATCGCGCTCCGACGCGATCTCCGCACGGCTGGCGATTTCGTTTGACTCCAAATCACTGGAATGCGAATACAAGCGCCGTCGCTCGGACGCGGCTTCTCTCGGCAGCAACTGAGAATCGTCAATCTCCCGATTGGCGGCAACGCTAGGGGCCTTGCGAACGGCAAAGGCTGCCCTGGACGTCGCTTCCTGCAGCGCCGGCGCTTGATCCTCAATCGTCAGCAATCGCAACGTGCCATTGGACAGTAACGCCACGAAATGCACCTCGTCGTCAGTGGTGTTCCGAATCCCTATCATGGATTCACAAACGACGCTATCGCCCCCGAGTCGAACCCGCTGCAACGGGAGCAACGTTGCCATCTCGCTGATCAGAATGGTTCCATCATCCGCTGCGCTCACCAGATGGTGCACGGACAAGGCAAGGGAAATAACGACGGAAGAAACGGAATGGACCGACACTTCGGTCCGACGCGCAAGAAGAGGACCATCGTTGCGTCGATCGATATCCAACGCGACGCTGGAGATCGTCCCGCCGTTGGTTCCCACGAACCCCAGCCGCAGCTGACTGTGAAAGACGGCTTGTGATGTGACGTGAAAGGGACGCGCTGCGTGCTTAGGACGCTGCACGCACACCATTGAACACGCGACGGCTGACGCCTCTTCCTCCCGCCAGGTCAAACGGCCCAGCAACACTGCGCCGTCTGCCTGCCAGCAAAGAAAATGAGGTTCGCCTGAGACATGAATCGCCGTCACAAAGCTCGATCGTCGCGTCGTCTCATCGCCAAAAACGCTTCGGCCAATGCACAATTTCGTGATGCTGTCGAGCAGCACGACGTGACCATCCCTCATGAGGAAAATGACTACCACCCGGCGGCTGCCCCTAGGCGACACCAGTGGAATCGCGAGAAGCGCAGCGCACGCATTCGCTGGGGAACGATTCGAAGGTCGGTAAACAGCGGAGCACGCACCTGTGTCTCTCGTCGTCACGACAGTCCCACATGACCACACACTCCAAATTTCGGCACCCGTGCCGTTTGGGAGCGGTACGTCCGTAGCATGGGTCGCATACGACGCTGCGGACGGCAACGTCGCGTGACCGCAAATGTGCTGCGTGACGACGGGCAACCCATCGGCTACACGCCTCAACGTGAGGCATCCGTTTCGCTCAGCCGATATGACAACGGGTGCGGTGGCTCTATTGCCGTAGTGAATCGCAACACAGCGGGTCGTTCCGGGCACAACCATCGCGAAGCCTGCTGCGGCTTCCATTTTTCTGAAAAAAAAATAAACCTTCGGCCTCGCAAGAGACAATACCAGGACGTGTTGCATCTCAGTCTCACCCTGTCCTCTCCGAATACGGGGGGTGATGCATCCCGCGGCATTCACACAGACGGAGTGAAAACCTTTGACATTCACAACAGGGAGAAGGTTCTTTGCCAAACTTGGCGCGACGTCAAAAACAACGGATTTGATTTCGGCTGGGATCCGCGAGAACTGTGGAAGTTCTTGGCTGCGTGGCTGAATCCAAATCGAAGCGTGCTTCGAGTTGTTTGTTCATTCTCTCCAACAAGTATGTCACGATCCGGTAAACGGGATAAATGACACACGGTGCCAGTTGTACCACAAGGTAAATGTAGACGAAATACACGTAGACGCAATTGGCCGGTACGTTCAAGTTGATGTACGCCGTGACCGCCAAGATGCCACTCGTTGCTACAATGGCAACACAGTAAATAATAATTGGACTGCTCTTGAAGTAGTAAACGTTGAAGACTCGCTGGCCTGTGTCCTCCAAGCGTGAGTGCACATCGTAGTAGCGAAAGAGATATCCTGCACCGACCAGACAGAATCCGAACGCGAGTGTCGCCAGACCGTAGACGCTCATAAGAAACGGAAGCGAAAAGGTGCGATAGCACCACGGCACCTCCAGCGACGCGCCGAGCGTTAGGTTGGAAGAAAATGCACTTCGGAGGGCACAGGAAGCGGTGATAGCGTCCCAATAGCAGCGCGGTTCGGCGTTGCAGCTCGCAGTATCAACACTGAGTGGGGGCGCTTGGCAACCGACTGCGTTCACGGAAGCATCCTGGGGGAGGTTGTCGACCCTCGTTGATCGTACACAGCGGTAACCATAGTAGCCTGTGTCACATGCACAGGTGCAATTCCTGGTGGTTGCAGAAACCGCTCCAGAGCCGCGATGGTTGCACCACGTGGTATTGCATGCGCTGGCGCTGGTTGGTGCGAACACTATCAGCACGCAAAGAGCAGAGGCGATTGCTGATCTGAACATGGTGACAAAGCTGAGTTCTGTTGCGATATTATTCGGATTGGCGGATTAGGATTTGTCAAATACCATTATAAAATACTAAGCAAACAATGTTTAATTTGATATCGTGGTCACAAATGGAGACGCCAGCAACACAGCGATCAACTTCAATTCAGCTGTTCGCAGAAAGAAGCAATTCGAGCACATCGGCCACGCTGTCACTTGCGCGTTTCAATGGTGGTTGTGCAGTGGATGAGCAAGGCGCAGTTTGCAGTTGGCTTTCAGCGACGAGCGGCAGGACTCGAACGATCGCGATCAACAAGGATGAAAGCTGCGATTTGGAGGCGATATCCATTTCCAGAAACGCTTTCTTCGCTCCGAATTCAAGAACGAAGGAGATGATTGATGTGGTCGTCGCATCAGCCTTCCTCGATCGCATCATGACGAGCTGAGTTCCAAGAGTATCGCAGATGACCCGGAAGCGATCTGTGGAAGGGGCCAGCCCTATGGCCAACAAGAAAGAACTTATCGAATTGAAAGTAGCATCGGAAATTCCGACGATGTCTCCCGCCGTCAGGACGCTGGAACATTCCACGATACCGATCATGCGACGTCGCTTACTATCGTCGTCACAGGAACCAGTGGAAGTTTCAGCGTTCCCTACCAAGGCGCAACAACCAGTGAGTATCAACAACGAACGAGAGACGATCTGTCGTGAAAGCCCGCCAGTGGAGCCGCTGGGGACTGGCGACCGAGTTGGAGACGCGGGGGATGAGGCTTGAGGTGAAGGTTCCGCTTGTCGAGAGCCGAAATGGTGTTCAAGGATCTTCAACGTTGTGTCAAGAGCAGCCGCTGCAAACGCATCCAACGAAGCGTTCGTGACTTCGTTATGTGGCTTCCACGCGTTTGAAGCCAAATCTGCGGAGCCGTCCGACAAAAGAGAACGGATTATTCGCAGTGCCCAGAGGAAATCTTGCTGCGGGCCAATGACCGCAGTCATGCGACGTGTTGGCGGTAAAACTGTCCACGCCAGCAGCCATGCTTCGTGCGCAGTCGATAACACAGCTTCCACCAGGTTTGAATTCCACTTTGAACTTTCCAACATCGTCGTCGTTGTAACGGAAAAGACTGATGCAGCGTCGCATCTGGGGCCCGTGGGTTGCAAAAGTAGATGACCCAACATTGCCGACAGGGCAGTCTGTATGCATTGCAGAGCAGCGTTCGCAGAAGTTTCTCCACTGGTACCAGATCGTACCTTGCTCGCAAGCTTGCTGGCTAACGGCGGCAGCATCCGTGGCAGTAAATCAGGCAGCGTGGTTTGCAATGCCGTGGAAAGCAAAAAAATCAGTCGAGTCGCCTCCATTCTGGGAATGACGCCTACAATGGGATGAGTTGCGACGCCTACGAGGCCGCTCATCAGGTCTTCAAGCAAAGAGCAGCGTTCCGAACTTAGTTGTGGGGATGCCTTCCACGTGCCTTGATGTCTATCGTCTCCGTCGAAGAAGGCCGTGTTGGATTCACAGATCATCCTGGCGCACCATGGAACGGTCGCCAATGCCTTCAGAGACAAATCACCGTCCTCGACGCAAGAAAAGTTTATCACAGCTCGCAGAATGGATGCCATGCGATCAGTTGCGTCGAGTGACGCAACCTGTGCATGCTGCGACATAATGCGTCTCAATAGGTTCCAACTTTGAACCACCAAGTCTTCCAGTTCTTGGTTTGCAATGTCGCTTCGTTCGAAGTGTGCTGCGTGCGATAACACATTCAGGACGACAGTCCACGCGCTGGAAAGTTGAGCGGTTCTTGTGTCCACTATGTCGTGTATGGCTGCGATGACGTATTCGCGTGACGGTGGATTCTCGAGGGCGGCAACTTGCAAGGGGAGAAACGCGTCACGTTGAAGATGGTATTGTGACAGTTCGGGTTGCAACAACAGTGCGAATGCGATTTGCGTGACACTCGCGATCGCGATTTGAATGCACTCCACATCACATTGCTTGCATGCAAAAGTGAACAGCTTCCCAGCGTGGAGCCAAACACGCGAGAAACTCAATCGACTGTTCATGGCTGCATGGGTCACAAATGCAGTGACCGTTGCCAGGAGTTCATACCGGTGGAATCGTTGAACGTGCTTTAATGCGACAGCGCAAAGTCCTTCCACCATGTAAGGTCTGATTTCTCGCTGCGGTGAAATGTCAAAAAGCTGTTCCAGTTTCGCGTCGACTGCGAACCGTGTGAGTGTGGATCGATTAGTAGCTCGCACAGTACCAATTGGCGAGACACCGTTGCTGCGAGAAAATATTCCGAGGAAAGATGCGTTTCCGCGGGCCAACTGGCGAGTTTTGCTTCCTTCGTCCTTGAAGTAGCCACTCAACCCAAGAAGCCAATGATAGAACACTGCCCCGCGCCACACATCGGCATCTGTGAATGTCTCCCCGTGCTTGAGCAATCCATCCAAATGCCACGACAGTAACTGGGCTTGTCGATCCGATAGCATCGTGCTTCCATCGATGATTTGACCATCACCTTCACGAAGGTAAGCGAAGGTGCTGGAAACATCAGACGAAGGAAGAGCAGAACGTATCAAGGCTACAACGTCCGCAGACAACCCCAAGTCACAGCAGCAGTTCACCAACGATGTTGCACCCCGAAGAGCGATGTCAAATATCCTATCGTCCGTCGTCGTCGACAAACACGACGAAAACGTGGCGGACAATTCGCATGCGACAGTGTGGAGCATCGCGCCAAGCTGAGAAACATCGCGACCCCCAAAAACGCGGCGGGCCTCAGGACAAGCGTCCTCGTGACTGGGTGGTTTGCTCGTGGCCGTGTAGTCTTCGAGTTGAGACATCATGCCGCCCATTTCTTTGACAAACCTCTCCTGCTGCTCTCTTCGACTCCTTTCTTGAGCGATGCCAGTCACGTTGATTGCAACATCAATCGGCGCTGTTAAAACTGGAACAACGATTGACGTCAGAACAGGAACAACACGGCGCAACACCGGAATCGTGGAAATAAATGATGTTGCGGTTGGCGGTTGCGTTATTTTGGTGTTACCCCGCAACCGAAACTCGTCATGAGAAACGCGGCGATAGATGTTTTCAAGCATCGCCGGTGGAATGTCGTTGTCATCGTCGATACCGCGATTATTAACGATGAAACGTTCCAACGACATTCGGTTCGTAATATGTGGCGAGTGCAAGTCAGTGTTCAACATGCAAATACTGAAAGCAAGGACCATGACCGTTCCTGCGGAAGAAAACAGGGCTGGGTTTTGCTCGCAGTAGCGTTGCGCAAAAATTTCCATCGACCTGTCCACAACTTGTGCCTCACCAGCCATCAAGAATCCGCCTAAAAATAATCGCAAGGCCTCATCCGGCTGCAAACCGTTGAAGTCGTGGCAAAACGTGAACTGACGCAACAATTCCACTCTCTGAGGCTTGGCAAGCAGCTGACCAATCATGACTTTATCCAACTCGGCGTTATGGAGATACATGAACGTGGATAACCGGCGCGGCTCATCTGCAATCACCATGAAGGCTGAAACTTTCGACAAACTATCATTGCACTTTGTGATATCTCCGTTGTTAAACGCTGAAACCGCCGCGGCGGTTCGTCGTTTTGATTCAACGGCATCAGCAACGTTGAAATCAGACCGCTCCTGACTGATGGGCGCGTCGCAGGTCAACGGGAGAAGTTCGTTGCTCGTCAGGGAAGGCGACTGAAGATTCGGCGATTCCATGTCAGGGGCACGGAAGCGGTCGATCCACATGCAAATCGACGCCGGCACAGTGCACAAGCACTCCGATGCCGCGATTCGAAGACTGTTGTCAGTCGATTCACGCGCGATGCGTGAAATTTTCGAAATCAGCGACGTCAATGACGTGGCGGAGGCAGAGGATAAGTCGCAATCGTGGTTCAGGAACACGTTCAACAGATGCTGTGGTTCGGAAAAAATCTCGTGCAAAACGGAAATCGCGGCCAATCTGTGATTCGTCGTCGCGTTCTGCGAGTCGACGACATTCCCCACTACGAAGAGCAATTGTGTCGTGGCTTGGCCCCCATTTCGGTCGAGCGCGATCTGCAAGTTAACAATCATTTTGGTGACGACATTCAGTGCAAGTAAGTGCACGCGCGAAAGGGGACAAGTGGCAGTGCGGCAAATTGCAGGAACCAGTTGCGAAGCCACAATGGAGATGAAGCTGTGCAGCGACCGAAAGCTGTTCACAATGAGACACAACGACAATTCCAATGCCTCAACCGCTTTGTTTTCCTCCGAAGCGGTAACCGGGTCATCAAGCAATGCAGAAGTTAATGTGTTGGATAACTCGGCAATCACGTCGCTCATCCAGGGACTCGGGTGTTCCGATGTCGACAACCGCAACAAAATGTCCCGGGCAGACTCTGAGAATAATCTGGCCAACCGGTCGGTGCCCATCGATCGACAAATGAAACGCTTCAACGCGACGGTCACTGCACTTCCTGTGACCCCTCGAAGTGGAAGGCCGCGCACGAGTAAGTGACTCACACTTTCAATCCACACGATTTCATTACTGAGAATCGCCGAATCTGGTACGGCAAGGATAAAACTGAGTAAAAAATCGCCGTACGTCATCACTCCGTCGCTGGATTGAATGGTCACGAAGCTTTTGATCGAGTCGCTCTTTTTCGCAAACATACGCGCTAGAAATGATTCTTGCTTTTTGCGTACGTCTGTTCTTGTACCATCGACTGTGAACTCTAACACAGTCGCGAGAACAGCAGCGTGGTCTCGTCGCAATCGAGCGATGTGATCCAAAATCGCCAATGTGCACTTTGGGAGTGTCGTTGTTGCGAGGAAGACTTGTGCGAGTGCTTCGCACCACAAGTTTGGTCGCCAGCCGTCTGTCAATGCTGCTTGCAGGAGAGCACGGTGTTCCCTTGATGCATCCAACGTCGCCAACACTGATTCAAATGGCGTCGTCATCAGGTATGGCGTCGTCATCAAGGTATGGGAAGGACTCCTAAAAGTGAGTAGCGGAGGGGAAGATCAGCACGACACTCCGCGACACACATTGCCCCCCGCGATCTGAGTCTTGCGCCACGCATCAACCCGTCACTTATGGGAAGGAAGGAAGTTGTGGTTCTGGCCCAGGTGGGCATAACCGGCTGTGGCGTGGGTGATTTTGCATGTGGGCTATGTAAACCTTGGAGAGGTAACAAGCATCGAACCGCATGGTGCGTAGTGCAATTGGGCCCTGAGGGAATACTTCGTGATGGTCTTCCTAAATCCTTGTCAAAGGGGTCACTCCATCCCTTCCCCTTTTGTTTTCGCACCACATGTCGGCCAACGCCGCCGCGGTTGCCGCGGGAGACGGGAAGACGTG
>ERZ1292630.1147-Hain-H41-02um-R3-1147-length-26663-cov-15_pt1 | contig 26663 bp, 19 predicted proteins | sample MGYA00564408_ERZ1292630 | MGnify/ENA primary metagenome ERZ1292630 (study PRJEB36523, sample SAMEA6512641) | groundwater metagenome | collected 2019-01-08 | study: AquaDiva: Metagenomics assemblies of 32 groundwater samples
AACAACTCGAAGAATCCAAAACGACGGCGATGCAGCAGAAAGTCGCCGACGATATCCTGGCTCAATTTGGGTTCAAATAGGGCTGCATGGTTTCGGGTTTCAAGTTCCAGGTTTCAAGTTCGAGGCGGAGAGGGGAGTTGCTGGTTTCGAGGTTCATGTTGTCGGAAAACTTGAAACCTGAGACTTGAAACATGAAACCTCCAATCAGAAACCAGTAACGCCGGATCTCTCCGCATTCATGAGGGCGATGACGAATGGATATTGCAACCATACTCGGGCTGGTGCTGGCGTTGGGCTCCATTGTCGGAGGCCAGATACTAGAGGGTGGGCACGTCGGCTCGATTATGCAGCTCACGGCCTTCATCATCGTGATCGGCGGCACGATCGGAGCGATTTGTGTGCAGAATCCGCTGTCGGTGGTCATTAAGGCGTTCAGTTCGCTGTCTCTGGCGATCACAGGCCCCCATATCGACAATAAGGGAACCATCAAGTTGATCCTGGATCTTGCAAGGCGTCCATGCGGCCAAGGTATGGGAAGCCGCGGGTGGGTACGCACCGACCATCGGTATTATCGGCGCGGTGCTTGGGCTGATTCACGTGATGGAGAATCTCGCCGATCCCTCCAAGCTGGGCGGAGGCATCGCGGTGGCGTTTGTCGCTACGGTCTACGGCGTGGGCGCGGCCAACCTCTTCTTTTTGCCGCTGGCCAATAAGATCAAGTTCAAACTGAAGGAGGAAGCGGGGGGCCGCAACGTCATCATCATGGGGCTTGTGGGATTGGCTCAGGGTGAAAATCCCCGATTGCTCCAGGAGAAGTTGGAAAGCTTTCTTCCCCACCACGAACGCACGAAGGAGACGAAGAAGTGAAGCGTCGTTCGTGAAGCGTATCTCGTTCCGAACTCGGACGCTTCACGTTTCACGTTTCACGCTTCACGGTCGTAAATGGCGAAGAAGAAACACGAAGAACACGAGAATCACGAGCGGTGGCTGGTCTCGTATGCCGACTTCATTACCTTGCTGTTCGCGTTTTTCGTCGTGATGTACTCGATCTCTTCCGTCAATGTCGGAAAATACCGAACGGTCAGTGAGTCAATCAAGGCTGCACTGAATCCAATCGTGAGTCCTCCATCCTCACCAACCCCGTTGACGTTGAGTACCAACAAAGCTGCGCTGACGGCACCGGATTCACCAGGGAGCAAAGAGGTCGTTGTCCGAAAGTTGAGAAATCTGGTGAAAGGCATCAAGGCGTCGCCCCAATTGGCGATGGTGCGGATCACTGAAAAGGAGAATGGTGATATTGTGATCACTATTCCTGACCAACTCCTCTTTAACAGCGGAGAAGCCGCCGTGCGTCCTGAGGCACTGCGGTTTCTCGAAGGGCTCGGCACGGCCATTGTCGAACTTAACCGGTATACCAGGATTGAGGGACATACGGATAATGTTCCTATCCGTACAGCGCAGTTTCCTTCCAATTGGGAATTGTCCTCGACACGGGCAGTGATGGTTGTGCGGGTGCTCTCGGAGCTCTACGGAGTCCCGGCGGATCACCTGTCGGCCGTGGGGCATGCCGATACCAGGCCCGTGACGGCGAATTCAGATGCAGAACAGAGGGCTAAGAATCGTCGAGTCGAGGTCGTCATTGTGGAAAATGCTCCGGTAATGCCGGAGCTCCAATCGGAAAGCAATGCGGACGCTCTTGGGCGAGCGGTGGACGACTCGTTAGAAAACGCATCGCAAGTGGCTCCGGAGTTGTCCGGTGCCGGTCGAATCCAAACACCGTAGGCGTGGGACGCGTGTCTTCCGACCAACTCTCAAGTCTCGATCAAAAGTGACCGACAGTAGGATTTAGTAGTTGCAGTGAGAAAGGGGCTCGTTCTATGGCCACAGAATCATCAACGCCGCAGCCAGCGCAAGCGGACGATCAGAACCCCAGACATCTCGCGCCAAAAGGAGATATCACAATTTTTGAAGCGGGTGAATTCAAAGACTCGCTGACAAAACTGTTTAAAAACGATGGGCTGGTTTCAGTAGACCTCAGCGGTGTGGCCCGAGTCGATACGGCGGCGATTCAGCTGCTGTTGGCCGCGCGGAAGCAAGAGCGCATGCTTGTGTCGGGGATCTCCGATGATCTGCGGACAAAATTGACGCAACTTGGGTTTACCGGGTCACTCAGCGAATGACGACCGTCGCCCTGGAGATGGGGAACCTGGTATCCAGCATTCTACATATGGGTACGAGGCAGCGTGTAACCTTCTGAAGCGCGATCTGCCGTAAGGCCATTCAAGACTGCCGTGAGGGATGAGAGTACACGACGATGAATGTAGAGAACGTCGGCAAGGAGGGCGCCGGTGGATCGCCCGCAGTTGAGAGTACGACGCAGCCAGTGCTTCAGGCCTCTCAGCAGGCATGGGAAAGCTTCGGGGCAGAAGCGGTGCAGATGATTCCGATCTTACAGGCTCAGATGGCATCGGTCACTCAGGAGACTGAGCGAGCGGCACTGGAGTTGATGGGGCATCTTCGAATCCTGGCGTCTTCCAGCGAGACCGTCACCGCTGCAGAGCGGTCGGCAAGTTTGTCTCAGGTCGTGATGGCGATGCAGTTTCAAGATATTACGCGTCAAAAGTTAGAGCATGTCGGGCTGGCGCTGGATCAGCTACAGAGGCACGTACAGGCGTTGTTGAAGGGTCCTCAGAACCCAGAGGCTCAGCAAGAGATCGCGGTGCTGCAACGAGTCGAGCGGAGCTACACCATGGATGCCGAACGCCGCCTGCATGAAGCGGCGGTCATGTCCGATTATCTCGAGCCTGTACCGATAGAGACGGCCGATACAGAGGCGGATTCCGTGACGCTCTTCCAGGGTGAGTCGTGAACGAGGGCAAAGAACATGCTGAAGCCGGAGGGACAACATGAGTAAGACCGCACTGATCGTCGATGATTCACGCACCATGCGGCAGATGGTCGCGTTCACCCTCACGAACGCAGGGTTTACCGTGATCGAAGCGGAGGATGGGAAAGACGCGGTGAGTAAAGTCGCGGCTGGAACCAAGCTGGATATTGTCGTGACGGATCTCAATATGCCGGAAATGGACGGCATCACCCTGATCAAAGAACTGCGGCGATTGACCGCGTACAAATTCACGCCGATTCTGATGCTGACGACGGAGTCGGCGATGGAAAAGAAGAAAGAGGGCAAAGAAGCCGGCGCAACGGGATGGATCGTGAAGCCGTTCAACCCGGACGTCTTGCTGAAAACCATCGCCAAGGTCCTGCCGACGTGACGGCGTGAAACGTATCTCGTGAAGCGTCCCTCGTGTCCGGATTCGGACGCTTCACGCTTCACGTGGTGCGCTTCACGAACGACGCTTCTCGAACGACGGGGATCAAGATGAGCAACGACTTCGCGCAATTTCAGGACGCCTTTTTCGATGAAGCGGCGGAACATCTGGCCGTCGTCGAAGACGGGTTGTTGGCACTGGAACAACATCCGGAAGATCGGGACCTTCTGAATAAGATCTTTCGCTCGGCCCATTCGATCAAGGGTGGGAGCGGCATGTTCGGCTTCAATGCGGTCGCTCAGTTTACGCACAAGATGGAGACGTTGCTCGATTTGCTCAGAAACGGGCAGAAAGCCGTCTCGCCGTCGATTGCCGATCTTCTCCTGAAATCCACGGATTGTTTGAAGACCTTGCTCGAGGCGGCCAAGACGGGCGCGGCGGTTGATGATGCGACGGTGCAACGACTTACGGACGAATTAGCGTCCGCGAGCGCATCCGGTCCCCAGCAGCCAAAGGCCAATCCAAGCGAGGCCACACCGAGTCAGGTTCAGGCGCGGCAAGGGGATCTGACCTACGTCATCACATGGACTCCGCCTGCATGGTTGTTTCAACGGGGGCTCGATCCACTGCAAGTCTTGAGAGAGCTGAGAAATCTCGGGAATCTGACCGAGGTAGTGATCGATATGTCCCGGTTGCCGGATCTCGCCGAGGTCGATCCGGAGCAATGCTATCTCTCGTGGCGGATGCGCCTGACGACCGGCAAGGATCGCAAGGTGATCGAGGCCGTATTTGAGTTCGTCCGAGAAGACAGTACGCTTGTCATAGAAGAACGTGAAGCGTTAAGCGTGAAGCCCGCTTCGACTCAGCGAGGCGAGCGTGAAGCGTCCGAATCCGGAAACGAGATACGCTTCATGAACGACGAACGACGCGCCGAGGGTGGCGAGCCCAAGCCGCTGGGGCAAATTCTCGTCGAAGATGGGGTGGTGTCTCCGGCGGTTCTGGATCAGGCGCTGGCGCAACAGAAGCGAGTCGGGGAGATTCTCGTCGAGCAGAAAGCCGTCACGCCTCAGCAGCTGGAACAGGCGCTGCAAAAGCAGAAACAGCAGGAATCCTCCACGCAAGCCAAGAAAACCGACACGGCGTCCATTCGCGTGGATACGGCCAAAATCGACAAGCTGATTAATCTGGTCGGCGAACTGGTCATTACGCAGTCCATGTTGAGCGATTTAGGGTCGCGGTTCGAGATGCGGCAATTGCCGGTGTTGTTGGAGCGCGTGGCTCAGCTGGAACAGAACACCCGAGAAATTCAAGAACGCGTCATGGGGATCCGCATGCTGCCGATCGGCACCGCGTTCAGCCGATTCCCACGGCTCGTTCGAGACCTGTCGGCCAAGGCCGGGAAAAAAATCCAGCTGGTCCTCTCAGGCGAAGAGACCGAACTCGATAAGACGGTCATCGAATCTATCGGGGATCCGCTGACACATTTGGTCCGGAATTCAGCTGATCATGGATTGGAAGCACCGGACGAACGTCTGGACAACAATAAGCCGGAACTGGGAACGATCCGGCTCAACGCGTTCCATGAAGGCGGTAGCATCTGCATCACGGTCGAAGATGATGGTCGCGGGCTGAATCGGGACAGAATCGTGGCCAAGGCCGTCAAGCAAGGGTTGCTCGGAGAGAACGAGAAGCTGACCGACGACCAGATCTGGCCGCTTATTTTTAAACCCGGGTTTTCGACCGCGGAGAAAGTCACGGATGTCTCCGGCCGCGGCGTCGGGATGGACGTCGTCAAGCGCAACATCGAGGCGCTCGGCGGCACCGTCACCATCAAGACGGAACAAGGGAAAGGCACCACCTTCACCCTCAAGCTGCCGTTGACGCTCGCGATCATCGAAGGCATGACGGTCCGGATCGGCCAGGAAACGTACATTGTCCCGTTGCTCTCGATTCTGGAGTCCATTCAGCCGAAGGAGGGCGTGGTCAAGACCGTTGTCGGGAAAGGCGAACTCATCAACGTGCGGGGGACCTATCTGCCGGTGATTCGACTCTATGAAGTCTTTGCCTTGAAACCTGAACATACGCTGCCGACGAAGGCCATTCTGCTGATCCTCGAGACTGAAGGCGAGCGCGTCGCGGTGATGGTGGACGAGATCCTCGGGCAGCAACAAGTGGTGATCAAGAGCATGGAACAAAACTTCAGGAAGGTCGAAGGGATTGCGGGCGCCACCATCCTGGGCGACGGCACCGTCGGATTCATCCTGGATGTCCGGGGATTGGTGGAGATCGCCAGACGGGAAGCGCTGGTGGCGGCATGACTAAGATTGTGTGAAGCGTATCTCGTGAAGCGTCGTTCGTATCTCGCGGTCAAGAACCCATCTGCGTCATTCTTGTTCGCGCTTCACGCTTCACGAACGACGAGCGACGCAAACGGTCGCAGCGGCGTATCGGCCTGCCTGTCGGCAGACAGGCGGTTGCAGTAGAAGCGCTCATGAATAATGTGGGTTCAGGAGCGCGCGCATCTCTCGAAATTCACGATCCATGTAGTCGCGGTCTTCGGCATGCCGGCGGTCCAGATGCATCTGAAAACCCTCGGCCACCGATTGGACGTCATGGCGAAGGCTTTCGATCTGGACTCCGGTGTGCCGCTTGACCTCTTCAGCGGAGGCGGCGATCTCCTGACGCAGTTCTACGGCCGTAGCGGCAATGTCGTGGCGGAGACCGGCAGCCGGGGCTTCTTGGGACTGACGCAGTGCCGCCATGTCCTGGCGCAGGCCCTCGGTGGCTGCCGTCACGATCCGTTCAACTTGGGTAAGGGACTCGGAATCCATAGTCATCCTCCGTGTGACGGCCGGGAAGTGTAGGGCTTCTGATGGGGGGATGTCAACGCGATGATAGGGAGTTTCAGGTTTCGAGTTTCAGGTTTCAGGTTTCAGGTTTTTCGTATCCAGCGTGAAACATGAAACTTGCAACGTGAAACACAAAACGAATTCTTTCATAGGTCCGTGAACATGCCCACTTCAAAAATATCCGAAATGGAGAGGCTTCATCATGGCGCTCATGATCAACAATCATTGTATTGCCTGTGACGCCTGTCTACCCGCGTGCCCCAACCAGGCGATCTTTGAGAAGCGAAGCGATGCCGAGGCAAGCCGCTATCGGGTGAGCGACGGGCAGGGACTCGACGGCACGACCTATGTCATCTCGCATGATCGATGCACGGAATGTGCCGGTCATTTTGATCAGCCACAGTGCGCGTCTGTGTGTCCGATCGGTGACTGTTGTGTCCCGGATTCGGCGTGCCCTGAGTCGACGGAGGTTCTGCTGGCGCGGGCTCAACGTCTGCACCCACACAAACGGATCTGCCACGATATGGTGTGGCATGGGGTCAGAGCGTAGCCTCAAGAAACGATTGTCCCATCCGATACAGTCCCTAACGGCCCTAAAGCAGGGGGCACGTAAGAGTTTCTCGTTTCATGTTTCTCGTTTCATGTTTCTCGTTTCAAGTTTCAAGTTTTGGGAGGGTGTCTCCTAACGACATGAAACATGAAACTAGAAACCAGAAACTTCGAGTCCGAACGACCGACGCTTCACGAAGGGGGGACCTATGGCTGCAGCAGCGCTTGAGACGGCGACAAAAGAACTCAATCAACAGATTGGAGTGACCACGGATGACAATCAGTTCCTCACGTTCAACTTGGGCGAAGAGCTCTACGGGGTGGACATTCTCCGTGTCCAGGAGATTAAGGGCTATACGGCCGTGACGAAGATTCCCAACACACCGCCCCATATCAAGGGTGTCTTGAATCTCCGCGGGACGATCGTTCCGATCGTCGAGCTGCGGACCAAGTTTGGGATGCCGACGATCGATTACACGGCGTTCACCGTCATTATCGTTGTCATGGTGCGGGACAAGGTCATGGGCCTCGTGGTGGATGCCGTGTCCGATGTGTTGAACATCGACAAGAAGGATATCCAGTCACCGCCGCAGTTCGGCGTGAAGGTTGATGTGAGCTTTCTCAACGGTATCGGAAAGTCCGGCGACAAACTGGTGGCACTGATTGACATCGATCGGTTGCTCACCGACACGGATATCCAGGAGGCAGCGGTGCAGGCCGCATGAGCATGGAGATAAATCAACCGGCAGAAACAGTTCTCGACCGCTTCGATGAGAAGCCATGTTGAAAGCATTCAGGTGTCCTATCGGAGAGAGTCGAGTCTTCCTGACCGACGACATCAGCAAACCGGAACCAAGGCGTTCAATCACACCATACTGAAAGGCCCCCTCATGGTGGCTCTGAGCCCAGCACGACTTTAAAGGAGAAGTAGTGATGTCTCTTCGAACATGGTTCGCCGACAAATCAAGCAAAGGTGATGGGAAGGCACTTGCTGAGGCGATCAGCCAGATGCAAGCGGTGATCGACATGAACTTGGACGGCACCATCATCACAGCCAATGCGCATTTTCTCAACTGTTTCGGGTATGGCCTGGACGAGGTCAAAGGTAAACATCACCGCATGTTCGTCGATTCAGACTATGCGGCCAGCGCCGAATACCAATCGTTCTGGGAAAAACTCAACCGTGGCGAGGTCGACTCTGGAGTCTACGGACGGATCGGCAAGGGAGGCAAAGAGATCTGGGTGCAGGCATCCTACACGCCGGTGTTCGGAGCCGCGGGGCGACCGGCCAAAGTCATTGCCTTTGGGACGGACGTAACCGCGCAGTGGCTGGAACTGGAGAACCTCCGCGACGAACTCAAGGTCCGTGTCGATATCATGAACACCACCAGCATCGTCTCGGAAGCCGACCTCAAGGGCGACATCGTGGCGGTCAACGACAAATTCCTCCAAGTCTCCAAGTACCCGAAGAACGAATTGATCGGCCATGGACACAATACGACTCGCCATCCGGACATGCCCAAGGAAGTCTTCAAGCAGATGTGGGCCACGATCGGCCGGGGGCAGATCTTTCGCGGTGTCGTGAAGAACCGCGCCAAGGACGGCACGCCCTACTATGTGGACGCGGTCATCGCGCCGTTCGTCGACAAAAAAACGGGCAAGCCCCGCAAATACCTGGGAGTCCGGTATGACATCACGGAGCAAGAGATCGCCCGTCACAATATGAAGGGAATTATCAATGCCATCGACAAATCATATGCCTCCATCGAATTCAAGCTCGACGGCACGATCGCTACAGCCAACGAAAATTTCCTGAAAATCCTGGGCTATACGCTCGATGAAATCAAAGGCCAACACCACCGGATGTTGTGTGATCCGGCCTATGCGGCCTCGCCGGAATATCAAGCCTTCTGGGCCAAGCTCAAGCGTGGTGAATTCGATGCGGGCGTCTATCGTCAGCTGGGCAAGGGGGGCAAGGAGATCTGGATTCAGGCCTCCTACAACCCGATCATGGATGAGATGGGGCGGCCATTCAAGGTGGTCAAATTCGCCACGGATATCACTGGCCAGAAGAAGGCGCAGAACGAGGTCGAGAAGCTGAGCAAGGCGGCTGCGGCAGGGGAATTGTCGGAGCGCATCAAGACGGAAGAATTTGCGGGTGCTTCGAAGGAGCTAACAGAGAGTTTTAACCGGTTACTCGATTCGGTTGCGGCGCCGCTCCACGAAGCGCAGACGGTGCTGACTGCCTTGGCATCCAACGATCTGACGAAGCAGATGACCGGGTCCTATCAGGGCGAGTTCGAGCAGATGAAGACCTGCTTAAACACGGCGTTACAGAATTTGACCGGTACTGTCTCCACGGTGCGCGACACGGTTGAGGCGGTGACGGCGGGCTCGGAGCAGATCACCAAGGGGAGCGAGGATCTGTCGCAACGGACCAGCGAGCAGGCCTCGGCGCTGGAAGAAACATCCGCATCGATGGAGGAAATGACCTCCATCGTGAAGCAGAGCGCCGACAACGCGAAGCAGGCCAATCAGCTGGCGATTGCGGCCCGCGACACCGCGGACAAGGGCGGCTCGGTCACCAAGAAGGCCGTCGATGCGATGGGCGAGATCAATAAGAGCAGCAAGAAGATCGCCGACATTACCACGGTGATCGACGGGATCGCCTTCCAGACGAATCTCTTAGCCTTAAATGCGGCGGTGGAGGCGGCACGGGCCGGAGAACATGGGCGAGGCTTCGCGGTCGTGGCAGCCGAGGTGCGGGATCTGGCGCAGCGGTCGGCCACGGCGGCCAAAGAGATCAAGGCCTTGATCAATGAATCTATTCAGCGGGTCAACGACGGCAGCGAGTTGGTCAATCAATCCGGCAAAACGTTGGAAGAGATCGTCAACTCCGTCAAGCGCGTGACGGACATCATCGCCGAGATTACGGCCGCGTCGCAGGAGCAGGCCAGCGAGATCGACCAGGTGAACAAGGCCATCGTCTCGATGGATGAGACTACGCAGCAGAACACCGCGCTGGTCGAAGAAACCACAACAGCCTGCCAGTCCATGATGGAGCAGGCGCAGGAGCTGATGCGGCAGGTGGAAGTGTTCAAGGTCAATGGAACCGGTGAAGCGTCGCATGTGAAGCGTTTCGGGCGTGAAGCGTCTCTCGTGAAACGTGAAGCGCCTGGAACAGGGAAAGACGTGAAGCGTCCGGATCCGAAGACGAGATACGCTTCACGAGATACGCTTCACGCGGCTGAGCCGAGCGGCGTCGTGGCCGGGAACGGGAAGGATCGCCACAGCACAGGGGATGAGTTCGAAGAGTTCTAGCCGATGGAGGCACGTCTGTGTGCGGCGGACAATGGAAACAGGATAGAACAGAAAAGAGCACAGGATGGTTCATAAAGAAGAAATCAACAAGGCGATCGGCGCACACGGTATGTGGAAGACTCGTCTGACGCATGCCATTGAAACCGGCAAGATGGACGCGACTGTTGACACGGTTCGCATGGACAATCAGTGCGCGTTCGGTAAATGGCTCTATGGCGCGTCACTAGACGCGAAAGATAAGAGGGCCTCTCACTATGAAGAGGTTAGAAGCCTGCACGCCAAATTTCATCAGGTGGCATCTCAGGTCGTCGAATTGGCGTTGGCTGGGAAGAAACAGCAAGCCTTGCAGTTGATGTCGCTGGAGGGTGGGTACACCGAAGTGTCTTCCAAACTGACCGCAGCGATGTCGGCGTGGGTCAAGAGCCTGGCAGCCTAGCGGTCTTGTTGCCCTGAGACGAACCGTTTCCGCAGCTCCAGTGGATTACGTCCCTCAGCCGTATCACAAACTGGTCGTTTCGCGCGATCGTGCATTTGTGCGTAAGCGGAAGCCAGGTTTCCAAGGACGCGAGATCCAATCCCTTACGCGCGCGCAGGAGGAACGGATGAGCCGTGTCTACGGCTAGAGCGCTACGTGCTCGCCGACGGCACACGATTCTCTGTGCCCGGCAATGCCGTTCCATTGTATTTCCGAGCCTCTTGAACGAACTTACAAGTTAGTTTATTCATACAACCATGATGAAACTGAACATTCATGAAGCGAAAACCCATCTCTCCAAATATCTGACAAATCTGAAAGCCGGGGCGCGAATCGTGCTGTGTAAGCGCAACCAGCCTGTGGCGCACATCACGCGCTTGTCTGAAGTCCCAACAGGTCCGCGCCCCATCGGTTTGGCCAAGCAGACGTTCTCTGTCCCAGCGTCATTCTTTGAGCGACTTCCCGATGATCTGCGTCACGCCTTTGAGGCCGAAAAGGCCTGAGGTGTCTCCTCGATACCTGCACCTTCTTGTGGATTATCACAGGCTCTCGAGAACCCTCTCCTACCGCCGCGAACATGTTTGCAGATCCTACCCATGAGATCTTGCTCAGTGCGGTATCGGTGTGGGAGATCTCGGTCAAACATTCACTTGGAAAGCTGCCTCTGCCGGCCTCTCTCGATCGGTTTGTGCTGGCGCAGCGGGAGATGCACGGGATCTCGGTTCTGCCGCTCGAAGAACGGGCCGTGTTTCACTTGCACAAACTTCCCGCGCTGCATCGAGACCCGTTCGATCGGATGCTAGTCTGCCAGGCCATCGAGCACGATTGCGTTCTGCTCACACCTGATCCCCTCATTGCTCAATGCCCCGTCAGAACGCAGTGGTAATCGGGGAGATGCGGCATCGATCCGCCTCTGTCCAGTTTGCCTCTGAGTAGGGCCATTTGATCTTGAGCTGAATGGCTCAATAGACAAGATCGCTCGAAGCGAGTACATCATAACAGCAGGCCTTATGACAGCCCCATCACCAGAGAAAGGGACTGAGTAATTAAGGTTGGGATTCCTGGCCGAGTTGGGGCCCACCAATCTGTTTCTCTCCTCACTTGGTTGACCATCGGTCAACAGCGGTTCTCTTTTTTCTCTACTCTCGTGGCGGCTCTATTTCCCGCCGATCGTCTTTTCCGAGCTGCGGATGAGCCCCAGGGTGTGCCCATCAAGACGGTGACTGCCGTCTCGCGGCTAACGGTAGAACGCAAGTTGTCGGTGCAAGGCCAAGCGGGCCTGGTCCGGTCAAGCAGATGCGCTCTCTCTTCGCAGGTGTTGTGCGCTAAGGAGTTAATTGGTGGCTAGCAAAAAGCCGAAGGGCCGAAGGGTTGTGAAAGACCCTCACCTCAAATCCAAGCAGGGGGGCAACAAGCGAGCCGCGGCACGCGCTCAAGCCAATGGGGCTCGACGAACAGGGGTTGCAAAGCGCCGGCAACTCGAAGCGGCGCTGCTCGACGCGCATACCGCCGTCGAGTTGGCGATGGAAGGTATCTCAAAACTTGATGACACGGGGCACTATGTCTTTGTGAACGTGCAATACGCCTCACTCTTGGGCTACCGTCCGGAGGAACTGATCGGACAATCCTGGGAGATCACGGTCCATCCAGAGGATCGGACAGTCGTGTCGGACACCTTCGCCCAGATGCTCGCGATCGGGAGAGCGGAGGCGGAAATTCGGGGGGTCAAAAAAGACGGCAGCCTGATCTATAAACACGTGGTGATCGTGAAACCCAAGGGGCCGGCGGGGAAAATGCTGGGCCATTTCTGTTTCGTGCGGGACGTGACGCAACGAAAGAGAGAGGAAGCCTTCCTTTCGGCGGAAAAACAGGCATTGGAATTGGTGGCGAAGGGGGCCGGGCTCTCGGAGGTGTTGACGTCCATTTGTCGGACCATTGAAGCGCACACTGCCCCGATGCTCACCTCGATCATGCTCGTCACGGAGGACGGAGAGCACCTCCGGTGTGTCGCTTCGCCCAGCTTGCCTGAGGATTACAATCGTGCGGTGGACGGCATTTCCATCGGACCAACAGTCGGCTCCTGTGGCAGTGCTGCCTACTACGGAAAGCCGTCGATTGTGGTGGACATTGAGGGGGATCTCCTGTGGAAGGACTATGTTCAGCTCACGCGGGCACATGGTCTACGAGCCTGTTGGTCTCAACCAATTCTCAGTTCAACGGGGACGGTGCTCGGGACCTTTGCTGCGTACTACAAGGAACCACGCACACCGAACTCTGCTGAATTAGCGGTCGTCGAACGGGCCGGTCATCTGGCAGCCATGGCCATTCAGCATATCAAGATGAGCGAGGCTCTGCGTGAGAGCGAGGCGCGGTTTCAGGCCTTCATGACGCATAGCCCGGCCGTCTCGTTCATCAAGGATTCGGCCGGCCGTCATCTATACATCAATCCGACGTTTGAGCGGTTGTTTGGACTGTCATTGAACGAGATCCGTGGCAAGACACTGGAGGGTCGGGTGCCCAACGATGTCGTCGCCAGAATTCGTGTGAACGACGAGCAGGTGCTGTCTTCAGGGCAACCGATCGAAGTGGAGGAGACTGTACCCACTCCTGATGGAATGAGCCAACAGTGGCTGGTCTTGAAGTTTCCGCTCATGGCCTCATCCGGCGAGCGGCTGTTGGGAGGGGTGGCAGTCGACATTACGGCCCGCAAGCAGGCGGAAGACGCCCTGCGCGAAAGCGAGAACCGGTTTCGGGTCATCGCCGATACTGCGCCTGCTCTGATCTGGATGTCGGGTCTCGACAAGGGGTGCACCTACTTCAATACTTGCTGGTTACACTATACCGGTCGGACTATGGAGCAGGAGCTGGGTAATGGCTGGGCGGAGGGAGTGCATCCTAAAGACTTCCAACGATGTCTAGACATCTATTCGGAGGCATTCGATCGCCGTGAATCGTTCGATATGGAATATCGTTTGCGCAAAGCGGATGGGCAGTACGGCTGGATACACGATAGTGGTGTACCTCGTTTCCTTCCGGACGGAACGTTTGCCGGCTACCTGGGTGCCTGCATCGATATCACCGCGCGCAAGCAGGCGGAGGAACATTCGCGTCAATCGGAGGCATTCGTCACATCGGTTTTGGAGCACCTGCCACATATGGTGTTCGTAAAGGAGGCTTCCGACCTTCGCTTTGTGCGCTTCAACAGGGCAGGGGAAGCGCTATTAGGGAAAGTCCAGAGCGAGCTTTTGGGTAAGACAGACTACGATTTCTTTCCCAAGCCGGAAGCTGATTTTTTCACCACGAAAGACCGGGAAGTGTTGGCCAATGGCAGCCTCGTGGATATTCCGGAAGAAACCATCCAAACTGCCGCCGGTCCACGAATCCTGCATACCAAGAAACTGCCGATTTTTGGGGTAGACGGGACACCGCGGTATTTGCTCGGTATTTCTGAGGACATCACCGAACAGAAGCGGGCAGAGGAGAGTCTCCAGCGTACGCAGTTTGCCATGGATCAAGCGGTGGATGCGGTGTATTGGATCGATCCTCAAGCTAGGATTTTGTATACGAACAATGCGGCTAGTGAGATGCTGGGCTATACCGCGGACGAGTTTCAGCGTATGACGGTCCACGACCTGAATCCGGATTTTCCGCCGGAAGTGTGGCCTGGGTGGTGGGAAGAGACGAGAGAGAGAAAAGTCATTTCACTGGAGACAGTCCATCTGACGAAGGATGGCAGACGGATTCCCATTGATATTCGTGTCAGTTTCCTCGCCTATGGCGGCCAGGAATTCCATTGCGCCTTTGTCCGTGACATCAGTGAACAGAGGCGACTTGACGGAGCGTTGCGCGCGAGTCAAGAGCGATTTGAATTGGCGGCCCGTGCCACTAACGACGGCATCTGGGATTGGAATATTCTGACGGGAGAACAGTATTGGTCTAACCGCCACCTTGAACTGTTTGGGCTTGAGCCAAGTGCCCTCACCCCCACCTATGAAACGTGGATTGCGCTGGTGCATCCAGATGACGCCGATCGGGTACACCAAGCCACATGTCGTCACCTTGAGACTCGTGAACCCTACGATATCGAAGCGCGGGTGAGGATGAAGGACGGCCGTTATCGCTGGTTCCGCGATCAAGGCCAGGCGGTGTGGGATAGTACCGGCCGACCTGTGCGCATGGTCGGGTCGATTTCCGATGTGACGGAGCGCAGAGAAGCCGAGGAGGCTCTGCGCTCCGCCCATGGGGCACTTGAACAGCGAGTCGCCGAACGGACGGCGCAGCTCGCGCAGGCCAACCGTTTGCTCCAGGATGAGATTGGCGAGCGGAAGCGTGTGGAGGTCCGTCTACGAACGACCCAGTACGCCGTCGATCATGCTGCCGATCAAATCTTCGTCATCGGTCCGGACGGCTTCTTCCTCGATGTGAACGAGTCGGCCTGTCGCCGTCTGGGATATACAAAAGAGGAATTGCTCAGGCTGTCCGTCACGGATCTCGATCCGGATTTCCCCCAATCGGTATGGAGCGAGTTTTGGGTAGGGTTTGCGCAAGTGGGCCAGCTTCGCCTGGAAACCAGGCACCGCGCCAAGTCTGGTGAGATCTACCCCGTGGAGGTGGTGGCGAACTACCTGTGCCACGACGGTCAGGAGCTCGATTACGCCGTCGTGCGTGACATCAGCGAGCGAAAACAGGCTGAGGCGGCGCTACGCGATAGTGAACTGCGGTACAAGTTGCTGACGGAGGCGACCTTCGACGGCATCGCCATTCACGATCAGGGCATCTTGCTCGAAGTGAATGCCGGTTTGGAGCGAATGTTTGGATATGGGCAAGGCGAACTGCTCGGCCGATCGGTCCTGGATCTCGTTGCTGACGAGTCCCGTGAGCAGGTTATCGCTAATATGCGGGATGGCGTGAAAGGGCCATACGAAGCTATCGGTCGTCGCAAGGACGGCACCACCTTCCCCGGCGAGGTGGTCGTCAGACCCTATCACTATAAAGGGAAGGACGTCCGACTGGTGGCGGGTCGTGACATCACCGAGCGAAAGCATCTGGATGCGGAACGGCGTCGGTACACAGAAGAGCTCAAGAGTCAGGTTGCCGAGCGGACCGTCCAGATCACTGAGCTGGAATCGCAGCGGGCGCAGACGGAACGGCTGGCGGCGCTGGGCCGCCTCGCGGCCGGCGTCGCCCATGAAATCAACAACCCGATCGCCGGGATCAAGAATGCGTTTGAGCTGGTGAAGCAGGCGGTCGATCCCGCGCATGCACAGTATGAATTCGTCGGCATGATCGATCGTGAGATCGCGCGCGTCTCGTCCATCGTGCAGAATATGTATCAACTCTACCGGCGGGAGTCCGGCAAGGTGGAGATGGTCGATCTTCAGACGATGATCGAGGATATCAAGGCTCTGTTTGCGAAGCGGTTGCAGCAGCGGCAATTGTGGCTGGCTGTTGAGTTGGAGCCTCATTTCGGCAGACTCGATGTGCCGCGGAGCGACCTCCTGCAAGTCTTGCTGAATCTGCTGAATAACGCCATCGATTGTTCCTACGAAGGAGGAACAATCACGATGACCGTCCGTGAAGAAGCAGAGGTCATCCGTATCGCGGTGGCCGATCAAGGGGCAGGGATTTCCCCGGAGGTCCTCCCGCATATCTTCGATCCGTTCTTTACGACGAAGTCGGAGGGCGAGCAGAAGGGCATGGGACTGGGCCTGTCTATCTCTCAAAGTCTGGTGGCCTCAATGGGGGGGAGGATCGACGTCCAGACGCAGCTTGGGCAGGGATCGACCTTTTCGGTTTTGTTGCCACGCCGTAAGATCGTGGCGCATGTGCCTGATCAGATATCCATAATCAAGGAGGTGGTGACACATGGTTGCTGAAGCTCCGCGGATTCTTCTGGCCGATGATGAAGAGACGTTTCGTCGTTCAACGGCAAGGCTGTTGGAGCAGGAGGGATATCAGTGTGACTGCGCCCAGGACTCTCAGGAAGCCAGCCGGGTTCTGACAAAGGCACATGATGTACTCATTTCCGATATTCGGATGCCAGGTAACATGCAATTCGAATTTCTCCGAGAGGTCCGCAGCCGATTCCCGTTGCTTCCGATCGTACTGGTGACAGGCTATCCCTCCGTTCAAACGGCCGTTGAATCGCTTCGGTTGTCGTTTACGGATTATTTACTCAAGCCGGTGGATTGGCCGGATCTGCGCCGGGCGGTGTCCGACGCGATCAAGAAGACCAGCCTTGTGCGTATGACTACCTCGGTGCAAGAAGAAGCCAGTCGGCTCGTGGCGTCCTTGGAGCATCTTCAGGAAAGCCTGCCTCAACTGGGAAGTGGAGCCAATGAACGAGAGCTGGCCTGGTCGCTCGATACGTTCCTGGCCCAGAGTTTCTCGTCGATGGCTGTCTTGTCTTCCCGGATCCGGTCCGTGCTGGCCAGCCAGATGCAAGGCGGTGCCGAGGTGCCCACGGATGTGTGCCGCATGATGGAATGCCCACGACTCGCCGTGTATCGGGAAGCACTGGAGGGGACGGTGGAGGTGCTCGAGAAAACGAAGAACTCCTTTCGGTCAAAAGAACTGGGGTTGCTCCGGGCCAAAATTGAACAGGTGCTCCGGGAGGATGCGTGAAGACGGAACTAGCCGGAATGTGAAGCGTCGTACGTGAAACGTGAAACGTATCTCGTTTCTGAATTCAGACGCTTCACGTGCGACGCTTCACGTTGTCCGATAGCCTGAAACCTCCTCTCTCCCCCCACCGGTCAAGATTTCTTCGCCCGTACCGATAAAGTACAGCAAGTCAGCAGATATCCGTCGGGCATATAGCTCGATGCCTGGGCGGGCAGGAGCGAGACCTGTCAGTTGAAGGCGCATTCCGGCACTCTCAAGAGAGTGGCAGGGAGTGCGTTTTTTTTGACCTGCTTCGCCGTGGTGGTTCGAATGGGGCAACCTCTGACATGGAGTCACGGTGTGCGGAGGTTCTGCCACCAGACGACTCACTATGATGCGGAGTCTGAATCCCAGCGGGCAATGGTGACGCCGCTGGTCAACCCTGTATTCCTGGTATCCGGTCCTCTGCCAACCCTGGAGAGATCATGAAGACACTGGGCAATCTCAAAACCGTTCACAAGCTGATCGTCATTGCGGGCATCTTCTTGGCCGGCCAGGTGGTCGGGACGATCTTCTCAACGTGGGGGTTGTCGGAACTGAGCCAGCGTGCGGAAGCGCTCTATCGGGTGAACTTGCTTCCGGTCAAGGAGCTCGGCGAATTGAAAGCCCTCAATTACAACATGGTCGCCCAAATCGGATTCCATATTCAGGCCTTCGACAATGCCGCAGTGACCAAAGCGGAGAAAGACATCGAGACCATCGACAAAGAGATCGAGGATCTCCTGGCTCAGTATGTTCCGATTATCGTCAGCGATTCGGAGCGGAAGACGTTTGAGCAGTATACCAGCAACTTGGCGAAGTTTAAGGAGGTCCGGGAGAAAGTCTTGAAGCTCAGTCGACTCTCCAGCAAGGACGGCGCGACGGAGGTGCGCATGAAGGAACTGGCGCCGGTTCGGGAGGCGATGCTCGGCAACCTCCAATCGCTGATCAGAGAAAATGAACAGCAGGCTCAAGCGAATTATCAGGGGAGCCAAGCGTTGACCGTCCGGCTGACGACGCTGCAGATCGTCATCGTCGTTCTGATGTCGTTGCTGGGGATGGTGACGGCGTGGGTGGTTGCGGCGCGTATCACGAAGAATGTGACGGATGTCCTGTGGGCGGCGCAGAAGCTGGCGGGGGGGGACCTGACCGTGCGGAGCCGCGTGACGACAACAGATGAGACGGGGCAGTTGGCGATCGCGTTCAATCAGATGGGCGAGGCACTGGCTCAGTCAGCGGCGAAGCAGCAGGACGCGATCGAGGAGATGAATGCCCGGATCGACATCATGAATACGACCAGCATCGTGTCGGAAGCCGATCTGAAGGGCGACATCATTGCCGCCAATGACAAGTATATGGAAATTTCCAAGTATTCACGCGAAGAGCTGATGGGGCACCCGCACAGCATCACGCGGCATCCGGACATGCCGAAGGACACCTTCAAGGTGATGTGGCAGACGATCGGTCGAGGAGAGATGTTCCGCGGCGTCATTAAAAACCGCGCGAAGGACGGCACGCCCTACTACGTGGATGCGGTGATCAAACCCATTATGGGCCCAAACGGCAAGCCGAAGAAGTATTTGGGGGTCCGCTACGATCTCACGCAACATGAGATCGCGCGGCAGAATATGAAAGGGTTGGTGGAGGCGATCGACAAATCGTACGCCACGATCGAGTTTGACCTCACCGGTACGATTCACAATGCCAATGGCCTGTTTCTCCAGACGATGGGCTACCGCTTGGAGGAACTCAAGGGGAAGCATCACAGCATGCTCGTTGCGTCGTCGCACCGCGGCACCACCGAGTATCGCTCCTTCTGGGAGAAACTTGGGCGTGGTGAGTATGACGCCGGCCAATACCAGCGCATGGGAAAGAGCGGACGGGAGGTCTGGCTGCAGGCCAGCTACAATCCGGTCATGGACGACATGGGGCGGCCGTTCAAGGTGATCTTGCTGGCGATGGATATCACCGGCCAAAAACAGGCACAGGTTGAGGTCGAGAAACTGATCAAGGCGGCGACGGCTGGGCAGTTGTCCGAACGGATTGAGACGGGAGCGTTCAGCGGCACCTCACGCGAGCTGACGGAGAGTGTCAATCGGCTGCTCGACGCCGTCGCAAGCCCGCTGCATGAAGCGCAGACTGTGCTGGCCGCGCTGGCTATGAAAGATCTGACCCACAGCATGTCCGGGTCGTATCAAGGTGAGTTCGAACAGATGAAGGCGAATGTGAATGGCGCCCTTCACAATCTGTCGGAGACGATGACGACGGTGCGGGCGGCGGTCGAGGCAGTGTCCTCTGGGGCGGATCGCATCTCGAAGGGGAATGGAGACCTTTCTCATCGCACCGGTGAACAAGCGGCGTCCTTGGAAGAGACCAGTGCATCCATGGAGGAAATGACCGCGACGGTGAAACAAAACGCGGACAATGCGAAGCAGGCTGATCAACTGGCGATTACGGCCCGCGAGACTGCAGACAAGGGTCGGGCTGTGACGCAACAGGCTGTGGATGCCATGGAAGAGATCAACAAGAGCAGCAAGAAGATCGCCGACATCATCACGGTGATCGATGAGATTGCGTTCCAAACGAATCTCTTGGCCCTGAACGCGGCGGTGGAAGCGGCGCGGGCGGGTGAACATGGGAGAGGGTTCGCCGTGGTCTCGACCGAAGTGCGGAATCTGGCGCAGCGGTCGGCGTTGGCCGCCAAGGAGATCAAAGAGTTGATCAATGAGTCGATCCAACGTGTGATGGATGGCAGTGAGTTGGTCAATCAGTCCGGGAAGACGTTGGAGGAGATCGTTAATTCCGTCAAGCGGGTCACGGACATCATTGCAGAGATCAGCACGGCCTCGCAGGAACAGGCCAGTGGGATCGATCAGACCAATAAGGCCATCCTAGCGATGGACAAGGCGACGCAGCAGAACGTGGCATTGGTGGAAGAGACCACCTCATCTGCCCAGTCCATGAAGGAGCAGGCCAATGAACTCCTCAGTCAGGTGGCCGAGTTCAAGACTCGAGACCACGAACCGGCCAAGAGCACGGGTGCCGCCCTCGCTGGGAACCGCTCCCGAGAGATCGTACAACCACGTGAGCAGTCAATGATTCGCTCACATGCACCGGCGCGCCTAGCAACGCTCCCGCAGCGGAGAGCTGCAGCGTCGGCCAGACCGGTGCCAGCCGGCCTTGCCGCAGGCAAAGGCAACCATTCCAACGACTTTGGGGAGGACTTCCAGGAGTTCTAGCCTAGTCTCTCGGCTTTACTCATCACAGGATGATGCCGATAGGGAGTCGATGAGGGGCGTGGTTATAGTATTGGCACGGTCGGTCTGGGGACAGGCGGTGAAGAGTGCCAAGTCGAGGTCGAGGGTGAACGCAGGTCCATTCAGTACCAGGGAGATTGCGGTCGTGGGATGGTGCGGGTGTCTTCAGACGAAGGAGGAGCGATGGTGACCTGGTTTAAGCATCAAACACTCATGACGAAACTCATGACCTGTTCGGCCATCATTGGGGTCATCATGACGGTGGTCGGGACGATGGGCGTGATGAACTTGAAGTCGATCAATGCCAATACCGAGAATCTCTACGAGGTACAACTCAACGCGGTCCGCCAGGTGCTCACGATCCAAAACAATCTCTCGATGGTGCGGTTCTGGGTGCTGCGTGCGGTGACGGCTCCGGACAAGACGCATCAGGAGGCGTCGCTCGCCAAGATCGCCGAATTAGCCAAGCAGAACGACGAAAACAAAGCCCAGTTCGAAAAAACCATCAGCTCGGAGGCGCTCCGGAAAACCTTTCACGAATTCAACGAGGCACTCGCGGACTATCGGACCAATCGAATGACTACTATTGAGTTGGCGCTGGAAGGGAAACAGGCGCAGGCGATGGCGCGCATCGACCACGAAACGCGGCGGTCGTACGAGGCCGCCATGAAGCGCCTCGCGCAGTTAGTTGAGGCCACTCAGATGAATGCCCGGCAGCAATATGAGAGCGCCCAGTCGCTCTATACCACCGCCAAAGTGATGTTGATCATCATCAGCCTCGGCGGGGTTGTCTTGGGGGGCCTGTTCAGTTGGTTGATGGCCCGGTTCATCGCACGAAACATGACAGTGGTATTGCAGGCGGCGCAGCGGCTGGGCGGTGGCGATCTGTCGGCGCGGGCCTCCGTGGCGACGCAGGATGAGGTGGGGAAGCTGGCGCAGGCCTTTAATGACATGGGGGAGAAACTCCAGACAGTCGCGAGGGCACAAGAGGCACAGCAGGCCGAAATCGCCGCCAAGAATTCCGAGGTCAAGGGTATTACGGACGCGATCAGTCGAGCTCAAGCGGTGATCGAGTTCAATATGGACGGTACGGTCATCACGGCGAACGACAACTTCCTCCAATGCCTGGGATACCGCCTGGATGAGACCAAAGGCCGGCACCACCGGATGTTCTGCGACCCCAGCTATGCGAACAGCGCCGAGTATCAGACGTTTTGGGCGAAGCTGAGCCGTGGTGAGTTCGATGCCGGGGTGTATGCTCGGAAACGCAAGAACGCCCAGGATGTGTGGATCCAGGCCTCGTATAACCCGATTCTCAACGCCGACGGAAAAGTCTACAAAGTCGTGAAGTATGCGACGGATGTGACCGCACAGAAATTGGCGGCCATTGAGTCCGAAGGCATCCTGAAAGCCATCGACCGGGGTCAGGCGATGGTTGAATTCAATATGGATGGGACGGTGCGGAACGCCAATGCCATCTTTTTGAGCGCCGTGGGCTATCGGCTCGATGAAATTAAGAACCAGCATTACCGGCTGTTCTGTCCCCCGGCTTCTGCAAACAGCGGAGAGTGTGTGGCGTTCTGGCAGAAGCTCAACCGAGGGGACTTTGATGCCGGCTTGTATCAGTGGTTGGGCAAGGGGGGGAAGGAGTGCTGGCTGCAAGCCACGTTCACCCCGATCCTCGATGTCTCTGGGAAACCCTACAAAGTCGTCACCTTCGCAACCGATATTACGGCGCAGAAACGGGCGTCGGCTGACATGGAGCGTCTCGTGGCTGAGGCGGAAGCCGTCCTGAGCCGGGTTGCCGCGAGCGATCTGTCGCAGGAGATGACCGGGACCTACTCCGGCGGGCTGGAGAAGGTGAAGACCAGTATCAATGCGGTAGTGCACAATCTCATTCAGACCATCACCACCGTTCGGGAAGTCGTGGAATCGGTCGCGTCCGGTTCGGAGGAGATCAATAAGGGCAATTCGGATCTGTCGCAGCGGACGAGCGAACAGGCGAGCTCGCTTGAAGAGACCGCCTCATCAATGCAAGAGATGACGGAGACCGTGAAACAAAACGCCGATAATGCCAAGCAGGCCAACCGACTGGCAATTGAAGCCCGTGAAACGGCGGGTCAGGGCGGCGCCGTGACGCAGCAGGCCGTGGAGGCCATGGAGGAAATCAACAAGAGCAGCAAGAAGATCGCCGACATCATCACGGTGATCGATGAGATTGCGTTCCAAACCAACCTCTTGGCCTTGAACGCCGCGGTGGAAGCGGCGCGGGCGGGCGAACATGGGCGGGGCTTTGCCGTGGTGGCCGCTGAAGTGCGGAACCTGGCCCAGCGGTCGGCCATGGCTGCCAAGGAGATCAAAGGGTTGATCAATGAGTCGATCCAGCGAGTAGCCGACGGCAGTGAGTTGGTGAACCACTCCGGGAAGACGTTGAACGAGATCGTCAATTCGGTCAAGCGGGTCACGGATATCATCGCGGAGATCAGCGCGGCCTCGCAGGAACAGGCCAGCGGAATCGATCAGGTGAACAAGGCGATCATGCAGGTAGATCAGACCACCCAACAGAATGCGGCCTTAGTGGAAAAAATTACCAGCGCGAGTTACTCGATGAAGGCCCAATCGGAGGAACTGTTGCGCCGCATGACCTTGTTTACGCTCACGCTGTCTGAAGCGGAAAAGGCCGCCATGCCGGGAATCGCCGCTGTGCGGGAACATGCGGCTCGGTCGATTTCAAAAGCCTTCAATGAATCACACGAGGAGTCGAGAGCTCTCCCGCCGCCTGTGCCCAGAGCGAAGGGACGAGAGACGTCCAGGGTCACCGTCGGCGTGGCCGGCCACCGTCCGTCGGGAGCGGAATTTGAGGAATTCTAGTTTCAAGTTGCAGGCAGCTGTTTCAAGTTTCAAGTTGTCGGAGACTGTTTCCGGACAACATGAAACATGAAACCTGAAACTTCATACCCGGACGAATGACGCGGCTCGACTGAGCTCGCCGAAGTCTTCACGAGATACGCTTCGCCTGCGTACGGCCTCAAGCTTGGCATTCTGCAACCGATAGAGGGCTACGAGGAGATCTGGTTGGGCGGGGAGCTGTTCGAGCACATCTGTGACGGACCTTCCAGCGGTCATGACTAGCGGAGATTCACAGATTGAGGAGACGCATGGTGAACAAGCTGTATAACCTCAAGACAAAGACCAAGCTGCTGCTCAGCTCCGGCCTGATCTGTGCTGCCCTGCTGATGGTGGGGGGGATGTCCATTGTCGGCTTGATGCAGCTCAGCGATCGCATCGAAACCATCTTCAAGATCAATGTGCTCCCGCTCAAGCAGCTCGGTGAATTGCAGGGACATTCCCAGCGAATGAGCTCCCTTGTGGCGTGGCATATTCTCGGCCGCGACGCAGCCACGATGAAGAAATGGTTGGAACAAATCACACAGCTCGATGAAAAGATCGACAAATTCCAAACGGACTATGCCCCGATCATCGTGACCGAGTCGGAGCAAAAAACCTTCGACAAGTTAGGAGTCGATTGGGTCGGCTATAGAGAGATTCGCAAGAAGGTGCTGACGTTGAGCGACAATTACAGCAAAGACGCTGCGTCAGAACTGCAAGATACGCAACTGGCGGAGAAACTTGCGCAGCTGCTGGATTCCGTCAACGCCTTGGTCAACGAGAACGAAGTTCAAGCCAAAGAGAACCACGAATCCAGCCGCGGCGCCGCCATGACGCTGACGATGCTGATGATCGCCCTCATCGTGGGATCGCTGGCTCTGGGGCTGCTGGCCAATTGGGCCATCTCGAAGTTTTTGGTATCGGGGTTGGAGAATGTTCTGGAGGCCGCCCATCAACTGCAGAAAGGGAATTTGGCGTTTCGATCGACCCTGACGACGACGGAGGAGATTGGACAGCTCGCCCAGGCATTCAATCACATGGCCGGATCGTTGGAAGCCGCGTCGGCCAAGCAGCAAGCCGCCATCGAGGAGATGAATGCTTGCATCGACATTATGAACACCACGAGCATCGTCTCGAAAAGCGATCTCAAGGGCAACATCACCACGACTAACGACAAGTTCCTGAACATCTCCAAGTACTCGCAGGAGGAATTGATAGGGAAGCCGCACAGCATCGTGCGCCATCCGGACATGCCTAAGGAGGTGTTCAAGCAGATGTGGGCCACGATCGGGCAGGGGCAGATCTTTCGGGGGGTCGTCAAGAACCGGGCCAAGGACGGGACCCCTTACTATGTCGACGCTGTCATCAAACCGCTCATGGGGCCTAACGGCAAACCTCGAGAATATTTGGGCGTCCGCTACGATATCACGCAGTACGAGATTGCGCGTCATAATATGAGTGGGATGGTTGACGCAATCAATATGTCGTACGCCACCGTCGAGTATGATCTTAACGGACACATCCAAACAGCCAATGATATGTTCCTGAAGTTGATGGGCTATAGCTTGGAGGAAATCAAGGGCAAGCCTTACAGCATCTTCGTCGAGCCGTCGGACACCGGGACTCTCCAATATCGCGACTTGTGGGAGAAACTCGGTCGCGGTGAAGCCGATGTCGGCCAGCGCAAATATATGGCCAAAGGCGGGCGAACAGTTTGGTTTCAGGCTAGCTATACCCCGGTCAAGGACGACGTGGGGAAGCCGTTCAAGGCGCTCTTGCTTGCGACGGACATGACAGAGCAGAAACAGGCGCTGGTGGAGGTTGAGAACCTGATCAAGGTGGCGGCGGTTGGGCAGCTATCGCAGCGCATCAAAACCGACATGTTTACCGGAGATTCGCGAGATCTGACGGACTCGGTCAATCGCCTGCTAGAAGCCGTCACTCAACCTTTGCATGAGGCTCAAGGGGTGCTTAACGCCTTGGCGGCCAACGACCTCACCAGGGGCATGACAGGCGCCTATAAAGGCGAATTCGAGGAGATGAAACGCGCGTTGAACTTGGCGCTCACAAATTTGACCACCACCATCAGAACCGTGCGCCAGGCGGTGGAAGGGGTCACGGTCGGCGCGGGACAAATTTCCAATGCGAACAAAGATCTCTCGCAGCGAACGGGTCAACAGGCTGCGGCGCTCGAAGAGACGTCCGCCTCCATGGAGGAGATGACGGCAACGGTGAAACAAAATGCCGACAACGCGAAGCGGGCGGATCAGTTGGCGATTACCGCCCGCGAGACCGCGGATAAGGGCCGGGGCGTGACGCAGCAGGCTGTGGAGGCCATGGACGAGATCAACAAGAGCAGCAAGAAGATCGCCGACATCATTACGGTAATCGATGAGATTGCGTTCCAAACCAACCTCTTGGCGTTGAACGCGGCGGTGGAAGCGGCGCGGGCGGGCGAACACGGACGAGGCTTTGCCGTGGTGGCGGCCGAAGTGCGGAATCTGGCGCAGCGTTCGGCCTTGGCGGCGAAGGAGATCAAGGGGTTGATCAAGGAGTCGATCCAGCATGTGAATGACGGGAGCGAGCTGGTCAATCAATCCGGCAAGACGCTAGAGGAGATCGTCACTTCCGTCAAGCGGGTCACGGATATAATCGCGGAGATCAGCGCGGCTTCGCAGGAACAGGCGGTCGGGATTGATCAAGTGAACAGGGCCATCATGGCGATGGATCAAGCGACGCAGCAGAATGTGGGAGTGGTCGAGGAAACCGCCGGCGCGGCTCAGGCGATGAAAGAACAGGCCAACGAGCTCCAGCAGCAAGTACAGGTGTTCAAGATCAATAAGACCGGTGAAGCGTATCTCGTGAAGCGTGAAGCGGGCAGTGTGAAACGTGAAGCGTCAGAATCCAGAACGAAACACGCTTCACGAACGACGCTTCACGCAGGAAAGCCGGTCGGCGCTACCGTCCACAGCGACCAGGGACATCACGGGTCCGACGACGGCTTTGAGGAGTTTTAGGATGGTGCCAGGACGCATCGTCCGTGAAGCGTGAAACGCATCTCGTCTTCGGAACCGGACGCTTCACGCTTCACGAGATACGCTTCACCCTCGCTGCAACAGCGATTAAGAAATCGCGCGAACTAACCGATACAGAAGCCATTCGACTTTCATGGTGATGAACCGTCTCTGTCAGGAGCGGTGGAGTGATCGGCATGGACTTCGAGATCTCAAGCGAAGAATATCAACGGTTTCGGACGTTGATTTATGACGAGAGCGGGATCGCGCTCGGGGATCAGAAGCAGACGCTGGTTGCGTCACGGCTCTCGAAGCGTCTGCGCGAGCTTCAGCTGAAGACATTTTCCGAATACTACGACCAGGTGACAAGGGATTCAAGCCGGGAAGAATTC
>ERZ1292630.1151-Hain-H41-02um-R3-1151-length-26630-cov-6_pt1 | contig 26630 bp, 16 predicted proteins | sample MGYA00564408_ERZ1292630 | MGnify/ENA primary metagenome ERZ1292630 (study PRJEB36523, sample SAMEA6512641) | groundwater metagenome | collected 2019-01-08 | study: AquaDiva: Metagenomics assemblies of 32 groundwater samples
TGGGGAAGGAGGGGGGGTGGGAAGGGGGGTCGTCAGTGCGTTCTTTTTCGAGACATGTGAAATGTGGAGTGCAGCAAGCGTCGTGGAGTTCGAGAGAAACGAACACCTTGAATTGGAATGAATGGAGTGGGCTCTCAGACAGAACGCAGCAAATGTCGGTCCTCGTCAAGACGACGACGACGTCGGCGCGCCTTCGAGGAGCATGGCGCGCACCTCGCACGCACCCTTTCCTTTCATTTTCCGGGACATTGGCGGGCCGAAGGCGGATGGCGATCGGTTATGGCCATTGCTCTTCTCCACCTCAAAGGCGACAAGAGCACAATAGTCGGCGTAAAAATCGTCCGAGACGAAGACGCCGCCACTGCCACCAGCGGTGGTTTTGGTCGTGGGGCTTTCTCGACCCGCGTCGGTGCCACCGTCGCCCACGGCCGACATCACTCGACTAGCGTGGTTCACGGTGTCGCCGAAGACGTCGTACATCAGCCTATCGAGGCCGAGAACGCCGGCCACGACTGGTCCGGTATGGAGGCCAACATGGGCATGCAGTCCCACCGCGGCGAGCATGGCCTTGTCCAGGTCCCGAGCCAGGTCCAACGACGATCGTGCGAGGGCAAGGAGTTCAGCGGGCGAATTATGGGCGAGCGCCGCCTCGCGCGACCGTGGACCCGACCGTGGGCCGCAAGACGCTTCGAGTGACGCGTCATCGGATTCAGGGTGGCGAAGGTGTAAGCCAGACACGATCAGTGCGACGTCGCCGATGGTCTTGATTTTTACGCAGCCGCCGTCATTGGCATAGGCAGGTTGGGCAAGCACGTCATCGTAAACCATCGCCGACGCTGAAAGAAGTGTCGCGTACGGCATGGACGGGGCCTCGTCGTTGGGTTTCGACTCTCCGTTGGATCCCACACCAGCCGAATCGGCGTCATCAAGAACGACGTCCTGCTTCACTTGAAAGCGATGTGCCGCGACGCTGGCAAAGCACACGATGATCCAAGGGTACGCATGAGCGATGCAGCTGGTGTCCTGCAGCATGAGGTTGCGGTGCCGCCGGTGCTGAAGAGTGGCGGTGGCGGAGCGGCCGCTGCTGAGTTGCGCAGTATCGGATTCCTCGTTTCGGCGTCGTTCCAAAACGAGTAGCAATTCCGGCAGAACAAACGCCGGCACCGTGCGGGAAAGCAGCTGGTGAATTTGGCTCCGCTGCTCCAACATCACTTGATCGGCCACTTGGGCAATTTTCATGTCGATGAATTGCGCGCGCAGCTGCGTTTCGGCGCGGTAGAAGCTCACGAGGAAAAGCAAGCCGTGGAAAATAAACAGGGTGAACGACGACGTCACCTGATCCGGGGCGCGCAGGCCGTCGAGAGTGATCGATGGCACGTCGATGAGCGGGAAGTTCATCAGGACACCGTACACCCATGAGAACCACGGGGTGCCCACGACGCAAACACTTAGCGCGAGAAACAGTACTAAATAGCTAGTTGAGCTCGACACAACGCATGGACGGGAGGATAAGATAGCGGCATAGAGGAAGACGTGTTGGAGCCAGTACGCTGCGTAGCACACGTACGGACGTCCAGGAACCACGAGCGGCGCGCACAACACGGCAGCGGCGAGCAACACGTACACCGCGGCCGGCTGATTCGGCGTGGGCCCTGCCGCCACGCCGATGAGAAGGGCCAGTGACAAGATGCTCACACATGGCACCACCCAGGTGGCCCGTTGCGGAAACACCGACAGCGCGAACGTCTCGTACTCCGACTCCAGCTTATCGTCAACGAACGTCAAGCGGACGGTGTGCCGCTTCTTTTCCAGCGTGGCGCGCAGGGCATAGAGATCCTCATCCGCGTCTATTTGAGATGAATCGTTCATCGACGGGTCATCCTTCCCGGCGGCGGCGGCACGCGCCTCCTGCGTGGACGGGGTCGATAGCACGTTGATGGGCTTGGTAATGCTGTCGCGGTGGACCGCAGCCGAGGTGGTGCCGCTGCGCTGAATAATGCGTCGCGTCGCTCGTGTCGCACGTTCGGCCTCGCTCGCTGGGCGACTGTCGGAGCTGACCGACCCTTCCTTCATCTCGCGGAGCCACGTCACGGCACTGGCAGGCCTCCAGTTGAACTGTTGCAGCACGTAGGTGGCCATGCCGCTTGCCGTTAGAGGGCCAGGCGCGAAGTCGGCCGATAGAAGTTCTTCGTTCCGACTATCGCTCGTACCGCCGCGGAGCATTTCCGTCCGCGTGGCGCCGCTCACCAGTGTGCCGCCGACGGGCGCCAGTTCTTCGAGCGCCGTCGCACCCTCACAGGTGGGGCCAAACAATTGATACGCGAGCTGGTGGTGCCCGGCGACCAACCCGACCACCGCGCCGGTGTGGACGCCGATGCGAATCTGCAACGCGACGTTGCGCGCGGCGTTGGAGGCGGCGCGGCATTCGTGCATGTAGCACGCAAAGGCGACGGCATGGCGGGCGTGCTCTTCGCACTCGGTGGGAATGTTGCATGCCGCCCAGTACGCATCGCCGATCGTCGTCACCTTCTCGGCGCCAAACGACGACAGCCCACGGTCAAAGCGGTTGTACATGTCGTTCAACATGGAGACGACGTCTGCGGCCGATCGCGCCGCGGACCACGAAGTGAAGCCGGCGACGTCGCTAAAGATGACCGTGGCAACGCGGCGATCGGCGACTGGCTCGTCGCGGGCCAAACGCTCCGCGACGCTCGGTGGAAACAGGGCTCGGAGCATGCTGTTGAGTTGCTGCTTGGCGGCCGTCGTCTGCGCGAGCCGCTTCTGCAGCTGCTTGTAGGTCAAAAACCGTTTGCGGCCAGTGTACTCTCGGACATGGGTGAAGACAACGATGAGGGCGACCTGCAGGACGAAGTAATAGTCCGTGGTGCGCCACGAAAACACACGCACGGCGAACCGCAACGCGTACATCAGCAACACGCAGATGACGCCGAGGGCGGCGACGAACTTCGACCGCGGGCATCCGATGACGAAGGTGGCCACGCCACTCACCTGGTTCGCCTCGATGAAGTGTTCGCACACATTGGGAACGACGTAACGAAACCTCTTCGAGGCGCACGCGACGAAGTACCGCGGCTCGAAGCTCGCATTGTTGGCCACCATCCACAAAATGAGACTGACGCACCACCATATCTCCGTCGCATGCGGGGACGCCGCCCGGCCTCCCCTCGCCCGGAAAAAAACCATGACGAGGCCCACCACGAAGCTGATAATGGCGATCGCGAGCAGCACGGCCCGCTCGGTCGTCGCTTGTGGCGCCGCGGCCGCGCTCACATCCCGGAAGTAGAATAGCAACGTGACGCCAGTGCACCCAAACGTCGTCGCGGCAGGTAGTAACAAGCCCTCCTTTTGCATGAAGCCCACATAATCATGCTCCAGCGATGCGTCCGTGAAGGACAGTTGCAGCACGCCCACGTCGTCGGGTGCTTGAAGGGTGAGCGCCGTGGAGGCGTCCTCCGCGTGCGACGACGGGGAGGCGACGTCCGACATCGAGAAAGGCGTAGGAAGGGATAGGAAAGGGAGGCACTACGACCGCAGTTACGTGGGCACTCCTCTTTGTGATGAGTGAGAGAACAAACACGACGATAGACAGCTCTTACGCGGTCAAGCTCAAGTTGTGACCCTTGCAACCTGCGAGCCGAAAAATAAAAAACTGAAACGGACTCTGCAAATGCACAAATTCGGCATCCTGAAAACATCGCTGCTCTGGGTCCGATCAAAAATGCGACGACGTGCGCATTTTTCTGAACCTCAGGGGCGGCGCTCGGTCGGAAATCAACGCACCCAAGCGAGAGTTGGTGTAGCTGGAGCCGGGTTGGCTCCTGGGGTCGCCGCTGCCCACAAAGCACTCCTCGTGGTATCTCAGCTCGATGCGGCCTCCACGGCGGACCATGATGCGGTCTCCAACGGCGAGGAAAGGACCTTTGCACGCTTTGCAGCAGTGCCCCACGTCGCGCGGTTCGCATCGCCGTGGCTGAGAGGCCCAGTACTGCGACGGCCTCTCAACACCGTTGTGCCGGCCCGCATCTGAATCGACTTCCGCCTTCCCGGATACAGCGGCATCGGCGCGACTCATTGCTCAAACGATGACCCCCTTTGCTCTGTCAGTCTGTGCCCCTGCCGGGCTCAAGCACGTTGTCGCAGCGTCAGAGGACACAAAAAAGGGGGGTGGACTGACTGAAGATCAATCATTGTGCCGTGGATTCGGGGTGGAGGGTGGGGCTTCTTACGACGGGGCCTCTCTTGAAGCATTCGCCGCGAGGGAGGTCCACGTGTCCGTCTCGTTACCAACACGCTACCAAACGTCGGCCGCGTCCCGCTGCCGGCGCGTCCGACCCGCACCGACGTCTCGCATCATCGCGTCACCCTCGCCGCGGCTGGTTGTGCCTCCTGACCACCAACCCGAGAGCGCCTTGGCCGTCCATTTCGTGATCGCGATGACGACCACGGCAGCAATGCCGACGATGACCACGCGCCTCGCCAGTCGCGCTTTGGTGAGCGCCGTGGGCACGGCGACAGCGACTTGGGGGTACTGAATGCAGTCACAGCACAGCTGCGCTAAGTCATCGATGGCGTTCCGACTCTGCAGCGACGTCAGTTCCCCCGTTGTGGACAGGGCGCTGGTCAGCACAGGCGGCCACAGTAAACCGCGCTGGCTGCAGAAAACGGCCGGAGACTCCGACCTCGCGCTGGGGTGTGGTTCGCGCACGGGGAGGTCGAGGCGGGTCATGACGAGGAGGCACGGCAGCGAGGGGTACTGCTCCTTGACGTTCGCGGAGTCGTACACATGCGCGGCGAAGCTGAAGGAGTAGCTGTCACTGCCGTCGATGAGAAACAGCACGAGGTCGACCGAGTCCATGCGACGGTGGTCGCGCAGCACCAGGACGGCCTCCTGATCGTGGACCTCCGTGAACACGAGGAGCGTTGGCTCGAGAGCATCGTGCGACGAGCTGGCCATCGCGACCGAGGCGAGGCCCACGAGGGGCTCATCGTGCTGCCACTGCGAACCGCCAGTCTGACCGCGGCCGCCGCGAACGGCCATGCAGCGGTTGGCATGGTGGCCTGCGAACAGATGGGGCGCGTTCGTCAGGCGTTGCACCAGTGCAGATTTTCCGCAGCGAGGCGAGCCGACCACCAAGACGTTGAGGACGTTGGGTAAGTCGGCATCGGATTGGCGATGGCCACGGCGAGACTTGTGGACGAACAACAGCGCCGGGTCGCCGGAATATCCCCACCAGAAGGCGAATTCGGCCACCGTCGCCGGACTCAGCGTGGCCACATAGCGCCAGCACGCCACGAAATCGGGCGCGCTCATGGGCACGAGCCGGCCCACGGAGGAAGCGGACGTGGTGGATGCACCGCCCCCTTCGCTAACTGAGGCACGCCCCCCCTTCGCACGGTGACGCTCGCCACGGCCGCCGGCAGCCGCGTCGTCGTCGTCGTCGTCTTCGTCGTCGAGGAACAGCGGTTGAGGCAGGCCGTCGATCCCTTCCCAAGGGCAAGCCGGGGTGAAACTCCAAACGTCTGCCAAATTTCCGTTCGGGGCGCGTTTCGGCACGTACAATTTCCTGAAAAACTGAACGCCGTTGTGCGAAAGGACCGTCACTGAGTCGCCGCCCGAATCGTCGTCGCAACCGTTGGGGTTGCTCGGCGGCACGCGGTCCATGTCATCCTTCGAGTACGGTAAGGCAAGTGGCGACCGAATGCCGAAGCTTCTCAGGGCGTTCCACACGGCACCGTGCTGTCCGTGGCCAAGCATGTGATGGTTGATGGTCATGAACCCTGCGAATGTGACCAACCGGCCGTCGGCGCTCAGGAGCGTGACGACTTCTCCTGGTGGCGCGGACGAAGAAGCATGCTGCTGCCGCTGGCGCATTTCTAAAAACGTCTTCAGCGACGCAATGTCCGATTCCACCGTGGTCCCGTACATGGCGTCGTGCCACCGACGGGTCGCCGCATCCGACAGCGGCGCGACGGCTCGCGATGATGAGCCATGATGGCCCGTCGTCGTCGCCGCATGGCTGCCCCCTGCTTGCAACAGCCAGAACGTGCGTCGCAGGGCCGCCTGCCCAGACGGCGTGATGCTGCCCGTGCGGTGATCCCATAATGTGTGCCGTGGTTCGCGCACCATGTCGATGGCTTGCTGCAGAAACGGCACGAACGCCGATGGGTCGGGCATCGAGGGTGTCAATGCTCGAGTGGGCACAGCCGACAGCGAAGAAGCAGAGCCCGCCGCCGCATTTGCGTGGCCGCATGGAGACGGGGCCCTTCCGCGGGGTGTGCCACCCATCGACGTGTTGTGCGACGTCGTTCCCCGTCGACTGACATCGACGGTGCCGTAGCACAGAGGAGAACTTCGAAAAGCGCCTAAATCTCGAATGGCCTCGCTGGCAAGGGGTTGCGGTTGTTGTTGTTGCTGCTGGATGTCTACCTTCGTCGCCTCCCCTATGCACAGCGTGAAAAAAGGAGTCTTTGAGAATTGCGTCTCTAACACCGACAAGGCACGCTGCGTGAGGTAGTCCACGGAGCTGGTGTCGCTTGCATCGCAGGCCAGCACAATGACATCGGGTGGCGCGGCGGTGGAAATGAAGGACGATGACGCCCCGGGCGCGGCTGGCCTCGCGCGGCGACGCCACAGTGCCTCCTGGGAAGTCATGGAAGAGGCGGGGGCAGCAAGGAAGCTATCCGACGACGCGTTCGATCCGCCCAGTAGCCGTGACAAGTAAACGGTGATGTCATTGCCAGAAAGGTCCTTCACGACGATCTCCGCTTCGGTCACTGTGTCGTTCGTTTCCCCGGTGCATCCGGCGACGACATCGTCCACGCACCGTGGTGCGCCGAAAAGCGCAATGGAAATGGACGTCGTCGTGGAGGACGTGAATTGACTGGTGGCCGCAGCACCCGCCGCGGTTGGTGCTGGAGAACCTGCGTGGCGCATTGCCGAGGAGTAGGGGTATAAGAGCACAAAGACAAGACAGTTTACAGTGTAGAGATGGGCCCTGCGGATCGCGCTTCAACTCAGCTATCTATTCCGCGTGTCAGCGCCGAGCCGTGGCGATCAACGCACCTCACCACACACCGCGTATGGGTGCCCGCGCAAACAAATCAATCGGACATGAGGAGGTCCTTCTTTCCTTCACACACACACACGACGCACGACATTGAGCGCCGCCGCTCAATCCGGCGGTTCCGAGTTCATTTCTTCTCGTCTGCTGGCGGCGCTGGCGGGACGGCCCCGGTACCGGGCGGCGGTGCCACTGCGCCGGCGGGTGGTGCCGCTGCGCCAGTGGCAGCCCCGGGGTCCACACCAAGATCCCGCGCAAGATCGGACATGAAATCTGGATTGGCGAAGGCTTCGGCGACGGTTGATTGTGAAATAGTGCCCGGGGCACCCGCTGGAGGTGGCGCAGGCCCTGCTGGGGCCGCCTGTGCCTGCGCGGCTGCCGCCGCCGCCTCGCTTTCGGCCATCGACAGCAAGATGGCCTGCTGCAGCTCCTCATCTTCCGTGAGAGGGCGGCGGGGCGCGGCGGCTGCTGCGGTGGGCGGGGGTGCATCCGCTGAGGGACCCGGGGCGGCACCCGCCGCTGCGGCTGCTCGGCGCTGACGCTCCTGGTCCTCCTCCAGCGACATTCGGATCGCCATGGCCATGTCGGGATCCATCCCACTGAAGTCCATGCCGCCCGCCGCGCCGGCGCCCATCCCTCCCGCGGCAGCCATGCCTGGCCCGGCGCCGTCGCCGCCTGCCGCGGCCGCGGATCCGTCCCCGAAGCTGCCGGAGATGAGGACGCTGCTGAGGACACGGTCCACGATAGACGCCTCCCGGGGCACGTCGATGAAGTGCGACGTGGAGTTCTTGTCCACTTGCTGCACGAACGTCTTCAGGAGGTCCACATTGGCCGGAACACCGAACGCCACGACGTCGACGGACACGTTGTCCCGCTTGAGCTTCCGCGCCAACTTTTCCAGCACTGTTGGGGACTCTGAAATCGGGGAGCCGATGAAAATGATCGCTCGCTTCTCGGCGTGGGACAGCCGGCTGTGGGATAGCGCCAACTGGGCGATCTGCAAAGAGTGGGAGAAGTGCAGAGGGCCGCCGGGCAGCAAGTGCGTGAGCGCTGCCAAGACTCGGTCGCTGTCGCTCGTGAGCGATTCACGCACCGAGCACGCCTTGCCCGCCATCGTTAGGAATCCGAGTGTGTTTTCGGGGTTGGACTGGAGACGCGCGCTGACGACGAGCGTGGCCGCTTCTTGCACCGCCATCATGCGGTTCGGAAAGTAGTCGCCGTTGCGCATGTAGTCGGACGTGTCTAAGCAGAGAAACGCGGCTTCCGGCATCGCTTTCGTAGAGGATCGCGGAAAGTAAGAACTTGAGAAGTGGGGAAAATTATTCCCTTCTTGAAGGTGGTCGGGTAGGCACAGCCAACTTGCGCGTGAAATGATCTTTCTATATCGCACCGGGCTCCATCACAAAGCGAAATAAAGAACAGGGAGAAAAACCATAGAGCGGGGGGGAGAGTCATCGTTTGCGGTGAACACCGCCGCGGTGCTCTGGCCCGGTATGTTTGTGTCTTTGTGTGTGTGGTGATCCGTCCTCCACGAAAATCATGACGGGCGAGACCGTTAGCGTGGGCTAAATTGCGTCGCTGACCGTGCGTAGGTTACCGAACGTCGTTTGCAACGCGTCGAAGTAGCCTCGGACATCATACTTGAGGCCGCACGTCTCGAACAGCCGCTTCGTTCGCGGCGCCAGTTGGACGAACTTAAACTGCGGCATCGTCGGGAACAAGTGGTGCTCGATCTGAAAGTTCAAGTAGCCCATCCACCAATTGGTGAAAAAGTGCGGTGTGATATTCACGGTGTACTTCGCGGCATAGTCGAGCCAATGCACCGACTCGTCATTCTCCGTCACCGGCAGATGGGTGTGCGACAGCGCAAAGTTGGTGAAAATGTAGGTGCCGCCTACGAGGTTGTACAGCACGTACACCACGGCCGCGTGGTAGAACGACGTGACGCCGGCGTACCGGAAGATTTGGTAGATCAAAAAGTACCGCACCGCGAACCAAAACGCCTCGGCGAAACGCTTCGTACGCCAAATGTGGCGGGGGTGCAAGAAGAACTGCCACTGCAGCGTGATGAGCGTGCAGATGACGGGCGAGAAGAGGTACGCCTGCATGGGCACGAATATTTTGGCGATGGGATTGTTCTTCGCCTTGACGGCAATCTTTGAGTGAAACGCGACAAACGGCAACGTGTCGAGATCGACGTCGTGGTTGAGCTTCTGCGGTGCGGTGTGGTGCTTGTTGTGCTGGATGCGCCACCAGGCTCCGCTCATGCCGCAGCCGAGACCGTACAACAACTCCTGCAGCCTGGTGTCAATGCGCGGGTTACCCGTCATGCTGAAGTGGCCGCCTTCGTGCATGAGCCAGCCGCAGCGGCCTTGGACGATGCCGAGCATGATGAGGCCGACGGTCCATGGCAGCGTGGGGCCTAACTCCCACGAGGAGGAGAATTGGATCATCAAGTAGAGGCCAACGAGGTGCATCAGGACAACTTCGAGGATGCGGTAGAACGTGTGGTAGTAGTCGGGCTCGAACCAGCCCTCGGCTTCCAGCTGCTTGCGGAAGGCAGCGAACTCGGTCGTGAACTTGCGGGCCCGCGCCACCGCCGCGACTTCGCGAGCGTCAGTCGGCGTCGGTTCCGGCGGCGCCGGACGCTGAGGCAACGCTTTCATGTACTTGGCAACCTTGTCGCCGCTCTTCGAGTGGAACTCACGGAACGCTTCCGTGGCATCCCCCTTTCCCGTGAGGAACTTGATGACGCTGCCGCCTGGGTGGCGGAAGCCGGCGACGTCGTACAGGGTGCCGTTAATGAGCAGTTCGCTCACCGTTCGCGGCTTGAGGTCGGCCATCGCGGTGATACGTCGTGTGGTGGTGTGTGTTGTGTGGGTGTGGCGAGACAATCGTGTGTACCGTCTCAATTTAGAAATTAATGGTAAGAAATCAAACGAGCTGAGCTCGGAGGGAAACTTTTGTTGCAGGTTCGAGAGTTAATTTTTATTTTAAAAAAAGCACTGGCATGAAACTGATTTTGACCTTCATGCCGAATGATGTGGTTGCAACCGTCAAAGAACACAAAGCCACTCACAGCGAACACACCACCACCGATTGCCACGTCACCGCCCTAACCCTAAGTGCAGCAAACTGCATAAATGGCAGCGGTGCAGTCGAGAGGCTGCCGAGTGCCGATGGATGGTGGAGGGGCGAAAAACAACGATCATCACGCGGGTTGCTTCAGAGCGGCTTGCTGCTGCTGCATCTGGAGAAGCTGCAACTGCAGCATCAGCATCTGCTGCTGTGGGTCCACCACTTGTGCCGGCGGAGGCGGTGGGGGCGGTGCCACGGCACGCTGCTGCTGCTGCTGCATTTGCGCCTGCAGCAGCAAGAGCTGCATCTCCGGTGGCATGCCCGCCATGGATAAATTGGTGCCGATGACGGCACCCATAACGGGCTGCGGCGGCGGCTGCGATGCGTACCCCATCATCACTTGCTGCTGCTGCAGCGTGGGACTGGCCACGGCCACATTGAGCGTCTGGGCGCGGAACGCTGGAGCCGCCATGTCCCCTAGCGCCCCCTGGTTGCCCCGTTGCCCCTGCAGTTGCGCCTCGAGTTGCTGATTGTACTGGCGCTGCACCATGATCGCGTGCTTCCGATCGCGCGGATCCACCATGCCAGTGGTCTTGATCGGCTTCAACAGCATTGGCAGGTCGACTTCAATCAACTTCTTGAGCGCCACGATCCAGCCTTTCTTGTTGAGTTTTTCAATATTGGGCATCGCGAAGAGATCCACCTTGTCGAAGAAGCGAGCGTAGTCTTCCGGGGGCGGGAAGTCGTTGACGCTGAGCTTGTACTTGGCCGCGATGTCCTGGTACGTTTCGGCCAACCTGCCGAGGGCCTCCTTCTTGGCCTTGTCTTTTCCAAAGAACGACGGCATGTTCTGGGATAGCGTCGCGACGATGAGCACATGGATCAACACGTCCTGCGCGCGGCGGAGTACGTTGGTGACCCGCTTGTCAAGCGACTGCAGCGGCACGACTTCCGTCAGATCGTACAGTAGGTCGCACTTTTCATCGGTGAACAGTTGGTGGTTGGTTCCTGGCTTGTACGGCTGGTCCCAAAAGGACGACACATAGACACGCGGCGGTTCCGTGGTGTTGATCAAGTTGCTCAGATTCCAAAACAACGAGCCGTACACGCGCATGAGTTCCTGCGGTCCTACCATGTCCGCTTTATTCAAGACGATGCGAACGCGGTTCTCGAACCCTTTCACCGCGTGTTTGAATAACATCCGGAGCTCCATGCCGGCATCGAGCTTCGTTGGGTCGAACAGAAAGAACACTAAGTCACTACGCTCCACGAACCAGCGGCACACCTTCACGTAATCGTACCGTCGGCTGTGAATGTCGCCGGCGGCCTCCAGCACGCCAGGCGTGTCCACGATGCTAACGGAGCGCAAGATGGGGTGTGGCGCCAAGAGACCCGCGAAGCATTCCACGAAGGCATCCCCGAACTGATTCAGCCCACGGAAAGGCTGCGAGGAGTCGGCGACGAGGACCCGGCCGGGGATTGGCTGCATGTCGTCGCCGTGCATGATCACGGTGAACTTGTCCGTCACGGGCTGGGGGCCGGTGAGGAGGCAGTTCGCTTGCATCAAGTAATTAATGAAGGTCGACTTACCCGCCGAAAAGGGGCCGAGGAAGGTCACGAACGGCTTCTTCTGAACGACCGAGTCGGAGAACCACGAAGGACGGAAAATGTCGTACTCGAACTTGTCTTCGAGGTTACGCACGTTGTCGCGATACAGCCGGTTGAGCTGTGCGAGAACGCCATCGAGGTAAGCGTCGTAACTCTCCTCCGCGGTCGAGGGTGGCGGAGGAATGGAAATGGGACCGCTGAGGTTGGGAGGAAGCGTGGCGGCCATCGTTGTACGGACAGAGTGCCGCGAGGAAATAATCTGTTGTGCGCACGACAGACAGGAGGAGAGGAGGCTTATGGTGGAGTCAACACACTTCTTGCATCAGCTCGCACGACATTCTCGATCGAACACCTGCATAGATGCGTTGGGAGGAAGGGATAACTGTATCCGAAGCTGGAGCGAACCACCTGTGCCCTCTTTTGTACACCGATCATCGCGAGGCCGGCGTGGGTCGTGTGATGTCTTCTACGCGGAGGATTTGATCGGCACCTCGACGACTAAATTCGGCTGTCGCGGATTGTTTTTCAGCAAATACATGGCGAGGAAGTCTACCGGATTTTCAGGCCGTTCGCGCACGAGCACCTTCAAGCCCTGCGTTAGAACGGCGACGACGGTGTCCTCGAGGTAGTGCCGCGCATGCAGCGCGATGGGATCCACGGCCGCGTTGGCAGCTGCGCTGGCCGGGGATGTCTCTGCCATCGACTCAACGAAAAAAAGAATGGTACTTAAACAAACTGCTGAAGAAAGTGAAGCGATTTATCACAAAAAAAACACCGACAACTTCATCGGGTAAAAGACGAAAATCGATCCCGAAACACCCAACAAGGCTACCGCACAAGCACGACGGAAGCTCGCACCCCCTGGGTTGTTACCCTGGGTTGTTACCTGATCCAGCGGCCCAATGTGAGCCGCGCGACCTTCTCGACGAGGAAGCTGCCCAGCACGTCCATCGAGATCAAGTAGAAAAGCTGCATCCTGAACTCATCCGACGGAAACTTGACGATGCCGAGCATTTCGTTTGTCTCCGGATCGTACTCGCTTGCTAAATACAGCACCAGCGCCATGTTGGCAAGTAGGGCGTAGAGAAACGGTCGATTTTTCAGGAGGGGCGTCATGAAAGGATAGCCCTGGTAGTTGACGGCGAAGGTGGCGGCCATGGTGAGAAGCGACATCAGGAACACGATGGAGTTGAGCAACGTCGGCGCCACGTCGGCAGAAGGGTCCGCGTCGTCGCCACGCGCGGTCATCAGCGCATCGGGCTCCACGCTGTGGACCAACTCCACGCTTTGCATGAGCGAGTACAGGTGCACCGCGAACTGCCCGAAGATGCTGACGATCATATACGGATGGAAAATGCGGCCCACGGGGCGGTCGGCCGCCAAGAACGGCAGCGGCTGCGCGCGCAGAAAGGTCAAATAGGTTGCCGTGATAACAATCGACGATGCGATCTGCTGCGCTTGGCCGAACTTCACGCCGTCGCTGAAGAGGACGCCCATGCTGTACGCCGACACGAGGCAGTTAATGGCCATGATCTTGTACATTTGCATCGTCGTGGCGATCGTGGCGCGGCCGAGACGGAGGATGTCGCACAGCGCCGTGAGGCGGCGACTCTTGCACGTGAACGGCGCCGCGATGGACGCGTCGCCGAGCTTCACCACGGGGATGCCACCCGTCGTGTCCTCCTCGAGCATGCTGTTGAAGACGGACTCCATGCGCTCCTTTGCCTGCAACGCGGCGTCCTGTTGCTTCTTCCGCGCGTCCCCGCCCTGCTGGTTCAACTTCTCGATGCGCTGGTTTTGGAGCACAGCCGCGTTGCGCTTCGCCATCGCGAACTGGTACTTCATCTGCACGGTGAAGGGGGCATCTTGGCCGGGGTTCGCGGGCTCGGGGGGCACGGGTAGATATGGGTAGGGGCCGGGTGTCAACGTCACCTGAGTGCCACCGGCGCTGGTCACCGAAGAGGCCGCGACGGTTCCGGCTACCGCAGGGGGGCTGCCGTTGGACGAAGCCGCACTCATGTTTTGCAGCACGAGCGCGGAATTGAGGACGGCCACGCCCACGTCGGCCTGCTTGAGCCCGCCCATGTCGTTGGTGCCGTCGCCCGCCATTAATACGATGCTGTGGTGGTGGGTCTTGAGGCAGCCGATAATCGCCTCCTTCTGGTGAGGGGCGCTGCGAGCCCAGACGACGATTCGTTCCGCGTAAGGGCTTCTGGGCCCCAAGATGGCGTTCAGGATGTCATCGGATTTCAACAAGTCGGCGTCGACACAAAGTTCATCGTCCTTGCTGGGTTGGTCGACGAGCGGCCCTTCGTCCTCATCGACGTCTCGCCATCCGACCAGGGTCGAAAGCGCCGAGGCCGTTGCGCCACCGAACGCCGCCGCACGATCAATTGCGCCACTCGTCGGCACCGCCACGAGCACCCTCGCGCGCCCCCCCCTTGCGTCGCCGCCGCCAGCCGAGGATGAGCAGGAGGAGGTGGAGGGTACGCCTTTCACCAGTAGCATGTCGATTTCGCGCGCCACCGCGACCGCCGTTTGCAAATTGTCGCCGGTGATCATCGCTAAGCGATGCTGGCTCTTGGTCAGCTGCGACATGGTCTCCTTGGCGTCCTTTTTCAATGGGCATTCAAAGACCGCGAAGCCAGCGAAGAGGAGCTCTCGTTCGACATCGTCGCGCGTTAACTCGTCGAGTGCTGCTTTGCTTCTCTGCGCGAGCGGAATTTCCCGGTAACCTAAGGCGATGACGCGAAACCCGGCCATCGTGAGGCGCCGGCAGGCGGATGGATACTCATCTGGCACGAACCGAAACAGCGGCCGCATCGCTTCGGGAGACCCTTTCACGACGGAGAACTTTTCCCCGTGCTCATCGCCAATGATGCACGACATGCGCCGCAGCACAGGATTGAAGAGAAAGCGCGTCACGATGGAAAGGCTGCGCCGAGCGCGGCTGCCCTCCCCTTTCACGAGGTATCCCGGCCGCGTGATGCGCCAACCGAGGGAGTCCACGCAAGCCTTTTCCATGGCGTCGCCAGCGCTGTTTTCGGCGTCGATGCCCACCAGGGAGTGGCAGCCGGCGAGCACCATTTCGGATCGTGGATTCAGCCAGTTCGAGGCGTTCGATGACGGCGCAGGGCTGTTCGGCTTCGTCCCGGCGACGGGCGCCGCCGCCGAGGGAAGTCGGCGCGTACCGTGGCCGTCCACCATGTCCACGCCATAGAAGAGCATTTCGTCGGTCGTGATCGTTCCGGTCTTGTCGAAGCAACACGTGTCGACTTTGCCCGCCACGGGGATACGAAACGGCTCTGTGCAGAAGATGTTCATCTTCATCAGCGCCATCATGGACTGCGTGGCGGCCAGCGTCAGCTGCAGCGGCAGCTCCGGTGGCACGACGGTCGTGAGGATCTGGGTGCAGGTGAGAAAGAGCTTCCACCTGGACTTTGTGGGGTTCGCTAGGCCACGCTGCAGCACATAGACCGACGCCGCGATGGCGAAGCACAGCAGGACGCCGATGAGGGCGAAGGCCTCCCCTGCGTTTTGCGCCACGCGACGCTGCGAGTGTTGGATCGTGCGGATCAGTTCGCCTTGCTTCGTCTCGAATCCCGTGCGGATGACGATACCAATCGCGACGTCCGGAAGGCCCGCGCTGCTGGCAGCGGAGCTTCCTCCGTCGTTGCCGGATGAATCGGCGCCGGAACCCCCGGCAGACGCGGAAAGGATCTGCGTTCCTCCGAAAACCATATGGTGCCCGTGGAGCCGAGGGCACAGCGGTTCCGCCATCGCATTCGCTGTCGACATCGAGACCGGAGGCAGCCCTTCCTTCATCTGCGGCGTGGATTCGCCCGTCAGCATGGCCTCGTTGACAACGGCGGATCCGCGAACGAGGACCATGTCGGCCGGCACCACGCATTGCTGCGATCCTGTAAACGTCAGGTGGACCACATCCAATGGCAATAGATCACGGCAGCTAACGGTGACCACCTTCCCGTTTCTGCGCACGTCAACGGGGAACGGGGGGCAGCTGCCCATGTCGTTCATGCTCTGCATGGAACGACGCCGCTGCATGACCTGGATGCACTCGAGCATCGTGATCATGAAACCGTTGAACACGGCAAAGAGCCAGTACTCGTCCAGGACGAGCAGCAGGACGCAGAAGATCTGGAACACGTAGAAGGGGCTCACGAGGTGGTCGAACAGGACGGTCTGAAAGTCAGGGATGCGGTTTTCGGCGTAGTTCGGCCCAAATCGCTCCAGTTGAGCCTCGATGACGGCTGCCACCGCAACAGTGTCGGTGACTCCGTCCTTGACGGCCCCAAGCCCACCTTGAGCGAGCTGGTCGAAGTAGGTTTGAACAGGCAGCGAGTCCGGGTAGGTCGGTGGAGAAAACACCGTACCGTCAAAGAAAAACTTACATTGCTGATACTCAAAGTACCGACGGCGGCTCCCGGACGGCAGTTGCGCAATGGGTGCAATGTGGGTCTCGCCTTTGTGCGGCATGGGCACGACAAGGCAGTGGGTCGCCTCTTTCGTGTCATGCCCAACGTCGGTGTAGTTGACGAAAGCGCCAAAGGCAACAACCCACTTTGTGAGAAACCACGATAAAGCGTGGAGAATGGCGACGGCCGGGATGGACACTGCGTGGAAAAAGTCGATGAATGCGGCGTAGTCCTCGTACGCCCACGCCGGCCAAAGCATCGTCGGGTCCGCTAGCAGCGCAGCGAGTACAGCGTACAGCGCCACAAACGGCCAAACGGTGAGCCGTGTCGCCGGCGGAGTGGGCCGCAACAACCGAATGCTCGCGGCGAGTTGATTCGGAGCGACGAGGGGCTGCTGCGACATCGGCTGTGTTGATCGAAAGAAGGATCAGCCTCAAATGAATAATTGGGCGACGGGCAAAAACGTTTAAACGTTATTTAACAGCGGGGCGGGAAAAATTGTGCAAGCGGGTAGTTAGACTGGGCTGCGACGTCGCAACTAACTGTTGTGGGCAACCCACACCGACCCAGCATACTCGTACACCCAGAGGTTAAACATTGCACGCACCCCCAGACCTCACATGGCAGCTCTTCGCGGGAGGAACCAACGCATCACTCATTCGGCATCAGCGCCCCGCCATCCGGTAGGAGCTTCATCCTCAGTGCGACGGGACCCCACCACAACCACAGCGGGGAGGTCGTCCGTCGTGAGTCCGTCTGTATCGCGGCGTCACAAGTCGTCGGCATACCAGCAGCATGGGGCACCGTCGCCGACGACGCCGGCAGAGGTGGGGCGCCGGCCAGCGGCGTTCGCACTGCCAGCGCCTCCAGCTGGGCCGATAACCGGCTCACGTCGGCACGAAGCTGCTCCAGCGACTGCGACGAAGCGTTCTCTTTTCGTTTCATTGTGTCTTCAAGAGCGACAGTCAACCTTTGAAGGTCTCGTCGCGACGCCTTCGACCAGCTCATCGCGTACGCCACCGTGTAGTAAAGCACGGTGACCAGCACGGTGAGCACCACCCAGCCATAGCTCAGCGCGCGGAGCAGCAGCTGCAGCGTTTCGCTGCGGCCAACGACGTCCTTCGACATGTCTTTGAATTCTGCGGCCCGGGCGCTGACTTCGCGCAGCTCCGTTTGGCGCGATTTGAGTTGGCTCTCGAGCGCGGATAGGTCCGCTTGGTGCGCCGCCCGTTGAGCCGGCGACCACTCGACGTCGTACTCCTGGCTCTTGGAGGCGGCTGCCTTTCTCGCGATTTCAACCGCCTGCACATACGGTGCCTGCCACTGCATCATTAATGCATCCCGCTCGAGCTCCTTGCGCACCGTCTCGTAGTCGCGCTGGTTCCGGAAGTGCTTTACGGTCGCCTCGGTGAGGGCCGGAATCTGAGGGACGTACCGCTCCAGGCTATCGAGACCCCTGCGAACCACGGGATGCGTGAGGCCCTGTTCCAGCATCGTCGGATCGTCCTCTGGCTGTCGCAGTGCCCGGATAGGGACGCGGTCATTCGGCGACGCCCCTTGGCCCGCCGTCGCGAACCAAAGCGACGCAGGCCCTGCCACGCAGCACAGCCGGCCGGTGCTGCGACGCATCGGCGACGATGAGCTCAGCCGCACCGGAATGAGTCCTCCCATCGTCGCGGTGAGCATTTCCCCACCCCCCAGCACACACTTTTGTGTTCGCACACCGCGGGATGGGGAAGTCGACGAAAGAAAGAGTGACGAGCAACGCCGGCACCTCTGAGGTGGCCACCAAGGGTGTGGGCACTGTGGGCACACAAGGGAGTCCATCTGCGAGAAAAAAACAATCAAAAAAATTCCTACTAACTGCGATTGCTACAGCGGCGCGGTGCGACGTCGCGCTTTGATGAACTGCATTACAACCGGTCGAAGTCGTCCCTTGTCATTGCCAGGTTCATCTCTGAGATTTGGCCTCGGTCGTTTCGTCGGGCGGCGAGTTCAGTCGCGGAGGGGAACCACGATGAGCCCGCCCGACCTCCCATTGGCCTTCTCGATCCCATGTCGTAAAGGTAGTCCGGGTCTGTGACTCGTTCGATGACGCGTCGGTACTCGTCCGGCGGAATCACATCCTCTGCTTTAGATGCGCCCGGCTTCTCTGCACTGCCCGGTGGTCCTCGGGTAACAGTTGCTGAACGGGGGCGAGTCCCCACGGCGGCTGTATCGCCGGCCGCTTCCTTCGTGTCTTGAGGTACGGTGGCGGTGGTTCCCGCTGAGCCAGCGGCCGCTGGTGGTGCGCGGCTGCCAGGAGGAGGCTCTTGTGCCGCGTTCGTCAAGGTGAGGTTTCGTGCCGATGCTCCACGCGCCTGTGGAACGTAGCCGACCTCGAACAGACGGTGCACCTGGGGCTCAGGTCCGTACTTGTTGCACAAGGCACGCATCAGCGCGGCGGTTTGGCCCGCGTACTTGTGGGCGATGTCGTCCACTCGAGGAAGCATGCCGGGTTCGTAGTGTGCGTAGAAGATGAACAAGCGCGTTCTGGGATCCGTGGCGTACACCGCGGCCGCCTCCCCTTCAACAGGTGTTTGCTTGAACCGCTGATAGAGCTCCGCGAAGAAGTCGTCCTCCGTTTGGCTCTTGTCCACTGCCCCCTGCGCGCAGCCAGGGAGGGACATGATGGCCTCCGGCGCGTAGCAGAGGATGAATTGGAGGGCGATGGACCGTCCGGCCTCAAACGTGATGGGTGCCTTGGACTGCTGACGGTCGGTCAATTTCGTGAAGCTGCTCGTTGGCGGCTTACTGTAGTCGACGCCGTCGTCCCCGGCGGATGCATCTCCCGGCCGACTCATCGCTCCTCCCGGTGGCAGTGGTTGTAGCGAGGACGGTGGCTGTTGGGTTGGGATGGGTGGGGGTTTCGCGCCGTACGCCATTCGTTCTTCGGCGGTCATATTGTCCGTGGCAGCGGACGGCGCTCCAGCGGTTGATCGCAGCTGGGCAGAGGCATCCTTCGCGGGCAAGGGAGGGGGCGACTTGTCATCTCCTTTTGACGAGTTGCCCATCACTGTGTCACGACGAGACCGCATCGCACTCTTCGGCGCTTGGGCCGTCGTCGTGGCATCGTCCACGCGGCTGTTCACGTCATCGATCAGCATGACGTCGGCCTGGGCACGGTAGCGCCGGGGCAACGTTGCGGTCGCGGCGGGTGCGCACGGCGTGGGTCCCCCGTCGACTCTTGCAGCCAACGACATCGTTCCTCTGCGCGAAACGGCCGGGCAGAGAGGAAAACAGAGAGAGCAGCGACGATGATGGTATGATGCTTTTGCGAACAAAAAAAAATTGCAGAAATGGTCGGAAAACCAACGTTGCGTGAATAGGCGTGAATGGGCGGATGCGTTTCGAACGGACTGTGTGTAGTTATACTTCAGGGATTGCATGGCGAATGGAACGGGATGTCGGGCGATGGGCACTCCGCCGTTCCTGCGTGCGCGTGTGAGACTGGAGGGCAGCGGGGAGATGGAACGAACGAACGAGTGATTAGCTACTACGCTGCTCCGTAGACTGGCGCCAGGAAAGGCAGATTTTGGAAATCAAAGTGGCGGGGGGGAAAGACCATTGCGGGTCGAAAGAAACTGAGAGAGAAAACGTAAAAATAAAAAAGAAACAGCCGAGAGAAGCCGGGATAAGTTGTTGAACGATCTGGGAATAAAGATCTGCGGGCCTTAGCCGATGGGGCCAACAGCGACGGCAGCGGTGATCGCCTGTAATGGAGACGACGGGGGCAGGAACGCGAGCGAGGCGTCCAAGTCGTCGTCCAGGCCTCGAAGAGCCACGTGGGCCTCTGCGGCCGTATACCGCTTGGTTGGTTGCTTGTGGAGCATGCGGCCGAGCAACGCCACCAGCGGGTGCCCCTCGCGCAGCAACGGAGGGAAGTCGATCGGGTCGTTGATGACGCACTTCGTGAACTGTTGGATCGTCTCCATCGGCCAAGGCAAATGGCCAAAGAGCATCACGAAGAGCGTGAGGCCTAGGGCCCACACGTCGGCGGCCTTGGCGTTCTTCGCCACAGCGTCCGCATCCAGACTGTTCAACGGGGGGGAGCGAAGGGCGGCGGCTCCCGTGCCACCATGACTGCTCGCGACTAGGGTTTCGGGGGATAGAAAGGCCAAGGTGCCGCAGTTCACTGCCGCGTCGTCCGCCGACACCCAGCTGCTGACTCCGAAGTCGCTGAGAAACACGGTCTCGTCGTCGCCCAGCAGCACGTTCTCGGGCTTGATGTCGCGGTGGATGATGCCGTGGCGGTGCAGATAGCGCAGCCCAGCGCACAGCTGCCGTCCGTGCTTGATCACCTCCGGCGGGGTGAAGTTGCGCGTGGCCGTGCCGTTCGGTTTCAACTTGCAGAGCGACCCGTGCCGCGCGTACTGCATGACGAGGTACAGCTCGTCGTGCTCCGGGTCGTCGATCACCTCATAGAGGGCGACGACGTTGCGGTGCCGGCACTGCTTCATGATGGCGATTTCGTTGCGCAGCATGTCGCTCTTGATTTCGGCGACGCGTGACTTCAGTCCGGTCGATGTTCCGACGCCCTGCAGCGACGACGGTCGTTTGATGACCTTCACGGCGCGCGTCGCCGCGTTGGTCGTGTCGACGCCAAGAAACACCTCGCCTTGTTGGCCGCGGCCGAGGGTTTGGATCAGCATGTACTGGTTGACCACGAAGCCGCCGAACACTAAGTCGGGCTCGGCGGAGGCGGCGTCTTTGCCCCCACCGGGGGCGATGGTGTTCACCGTGCGCACGGGCTGCGCATTCGCCAGCGATATTTCGGACGCGTGTGACCGTTGGGAGTCAAAACCGCTGTTCTCTGGCGGATGCGCGAACGAGTGATTGGCGATCATCTGTGAGCCGCCCACCGTCGAATTCAGGGAGTGGGTCTGGACGCTCTCGGTGGGACCACTCGCCGCCGGGCTACGATGATGAGGCGGCACCGTCGACGGCGGCGTCTGCGATGACGTGGCAGGGGACAGCGCGACCAGCGACGCAGCGGCCGCGCCTGCGGCGTTTCGCTGCAGCGCGATAAGGCGATATGGGCTGCCCGCGGCCGCCGTCGGGTGCAACGGCGCGGACTGTCCGCTGCTGCCTCCAGTGGCTGACGTCGGCGGCCCAGCCGTCGTGCTCGACGCAAAAATCGACGTTCGCTGCGGAAAGAGATTGTGAAGATTCGTCGTTGACGATGACGACAGCGACGAGCGGCGCGAGCTGCGGGTGGTCGACGACCAGGAGTCGACGGACTGGCGTCGCGCTCGCTGATGCACGGAATCGTCGTCGTAGCCTTCTTCGGTGTCGTCGGGAACCTCCTCGGCCCAGTGTGCGCCGCCTCCCTCGCCGCCTCCGCCAGGGGCCTGTGTGGAAAAGAAGGCGCCCGAATCGTCGTGGTCATCCCCGAATTCGGTGAGAATTTCATCATCGTCGTACTCTGGCACGGCGGAGGACGCCCCGCTGCGCACGGCGTAGCTGTCGCGCCGGTCAGATCCGGTGGTGGCCGTACTGCGGCTGTTGGTGGAACCGCTCCCCGATCCGACGGCGGGCGGCAAGCGGCGCCCCATGACCGCGTCCGCCCGCGCATCCACGGCGCTGCGTGTCGGCGTGGTGGTGGTCTGCGCGCCGGGCGAAACCGCACCGCCTTTGCCCGACGCCGACGGTGCGCGCGTGTTGGAGCCCCCCTTGGGGTATGCGGGTGGCAGTCCGGGCGATATGGAAGTCACGGCGAAGGGCAAGTCCGCCAGGCTATGACCGCTGGGCGTGACTTGTACACCAGCACGCGGCGACAGCATGGCCAAGCGCGTGACCACGTTGACGAGGAATTCTTCGATGCGGGTCAGTGTCTGCGATGTACCCAACGGGGCGAAGGCCGACGCGCTACTGTTTGAGCTGTTTCCCGCGAAGGTAGATGACGAATTCTCACTGTGGACGCCGCGTGTCGCCGCAATCGCGGCCAGCCCTCCGACACTCGAAATAATGGGAGCTCCGTCCGCGGCAACAGCGGAAGAGCCGCCACCCTCCGCGACGCCGCCGCCCGTGGCGCAGCGAATGGCCTGGACAATGTTTTTCACGACGGCGACGCTCGCGGCGCGCAGCATCGAGGGCTGCTGCGGATACGGCGGGTCGTGCGACGCGAGGCGGCACAACTGTTCTACAGTTTTAATCAAATTTTCCATTGCGGTGACCTCCTCGCTGGGAGGTGGCGGATCCAAGACGACAGCGGTGGTCGCGGAGATGGACTTGGATGGCGGGGACTTTCCTCCGAGTCCGCTTCGTCCGATAGAGCCGCGTCCCTGCGCCGTGGCGGGGGGTGTCACCGAGGAGGGCAATGGCGCTCCCTCCGTGGTGGCCGATGGGTAGGAGGAGGCAGGTTGGGTGTTGAGAATGCCTGTCAGCGTTCCTTTTGGTAGCGCCTGCGTCGCGTTGAGGCCCCCTGTTGCCCCTCCGCGAGGCCCACCCCCGGCTGCTAGCCGTCGTGCAAAAACTTCGTCGAGCGACCGCCGAACCAACATATGAATGGGAAAGGAAATAATTGATCTGTCCCTTGTCCATGTTCGCACAATGAGATAACGGTTTGAACAGTTCATTTCCTTCCCGCCCTCCTCCGGTCGCCACCTGGGTGGAAAACGTTGAGTGGAGCAACGGCGGACGACGATATACTGATGGAGACATGTTTACCGATACCTAGTAACTAAACCGTCTATTCCGCTAGCAACTAGATGCGTCCGTCCCTCGCAGCTTGCTTTCGCTCGAAGTTGCTCAGCAACGATCGGGCTTCGACGCTTCCGTTGCCGGCCGCGCGGGACAGCCAGTACTGGGCCTTCCCCTCGGCTTCACCGACAGCGTGGTCGAGGGACATTCGTGCGCCCATCAAAAATAACTTCGCGAGGTTCAGCTGGGCGCCAGCGTACTCTTTCGCCGCCGCGGCCTTGTAGAGGCGCATGGCGGCGACGAGGTCTCGCTCGACGGCAAAAGGGCCTCCACCCGCCGCGCCGCCACCGCCACCGTTTTCCCACCACTCCGCTAAATAGTGCATCGCCGGGGCATAGTCAAGATCTGCTGCCCTCCGGCACCACGCCAACGCCCCGCGACCATCCACGTTGATGCCACCCGTGCCGTGGCGAAGGCAGTCGGCCACCGCCAGCATGGCGCCGGGATGATGAGCGCCGACCGCGTCATCGAGCATCCCGAGAGCGCGAGGGACGTCGGTGGCAACGCCCCACCCGTGGAGCAAGTGCAGCGCCAGCTCGGTGCGGGCCAACTGGCTGCCGTCTTCGGTGGCTCGCTCTAGATAAAAAACACACTTCGACGCCGCCGCGCTGCGGCACGCGGCGGCCAAGTACCGGACGTGGTGGGGATGGGACTTGCCGCCCTCGAAGGAGACCGCCAGCGACCCCCCTGCGCCGCCGCCCAGATGATGGCCGCCAGACGTTGCCGCCCCTGCCGCCGCGACGACACCTCGAGGCGGAGACGCCCCTTGCGGTGACGGCATGGCCTCCAACAGCGCAAACACCTGCTCCGCTTCGGCAACCGCCAAGCGAGGAATGGGCACACGACAGATGTCGGCCGGCGGTGCGCCGTGGATCACCGTGGATCTGGGTGGAGCATTGGTGGAGAGCGTCGGCGAGGTTCCGACCCGTGGGGGTGGCGCGACGAGCGGCGGAATCGCGGTGTTCCGTCTCAACGGCTCCGGGTCTTTGTGCTGCGCGGGTGGACGGGTGGCGCCGCTGCTCGGATCTCTAGGGCCACTTGTCGCTGCTTGGTTGACGGACCACCGCCATGAGGACCGCAAGAGCCACTGCAGCCGCCATTCCAAACGCGGTTCGACGTCCATTGAGTTGGAGGGAAGGGGGGGAGACCACACGATCTGTCCATTTTCTGGCGACAACACCATCACACAGTGTGCGCCCTTCGCTGTGGGGCACGAGCAGCCAACTTCGGCGGACTACAACGCACTCCACGCACTCCGGGGCAGCCGTTTCTCGCGCGGGATTACGCGTTGCTGTATGCCCCTCCTCCTCCCGCTCCGGCGGCGGCGATCAACTGTCGCCTCTGCAAGGCCATTAATTTGGCTGCGAACAGCGAAACCTGCAACAATACCAGAAGCGCCAGGCTTGGGACCACGCTGACGCCGGCGTACGTGCAAAGTAGCCCTGCGATGATGGATAGGTGGTACGCGTGCCCGATGAGATCGGCCGTGGACGCGGCGGAGTGGCCCCCTGTACGGCCAAGGCTGCCGCCGTAGGACCCGCCCGCCCACGGCGATACGGCGACTGCGGATGTCCGCATTTGGGCGATTTGCAACGCGTAGATTAGGGCCGCGTTGGCGAGCGTGAAGCACAGCGCGGTCAACGCCGTTCCCGTGCTGCTCCCTGTGGCGACGCCGGTGGGTGAGGATCCCCCTCCCGACGTCGTCGACGTGGCCCCCGACGGCGGGCTAGGCTCCAGTTTGCCCGAGCCACTCCCGGACCCCGTGGCACCTCCAGAGGCACCACCGGCTGGTGTCGCGGGTGCTGCGGTGCCCCCATTCGACGCGAGAAGGCCCATGACGAAGAAAACGGCGCCCACAACGGACAGCAAAGCTATGCGTTGCGTGGCGGCACGCTGCTCCAGACCCAGGTGCCGCAGCCGCTCGTTCATCACGAGCATGAGATCCATCGTGCGTGCGGCAGAGTGGATCGGCGGAGAAGCAACGCGGGGGGATGGGGTTGAGGTGCCACTGTTGGGGACCACAACACGCAACGCCATCGCATAGTGGGTCATAAGCTCTGGCCAACGCCATGCATATCTTGGATGGGGAAATGTCGCGAGTTGGGAGGAACCCGGAGGGGAAGAAGGGAAGAGAACCGTCACTTGGCTTTGGCAGCGCCGGTGGCAGCTGCTCCTGCATTCGCCGAGACGCCGGTTGCCGCGGCACTGCTGGCCGTCGCCCTGCCGTGTAACACGCGCACCCACCCGCCTCGATCACGCCGCACGGAAACATACGGAAACGGGAAGATGCGGCCACCCGCGGAGGAATCCACCTGTCGATTGATTTTCAATTGACCATTGACCACCACGGCAGCCCCCTCGCTGATATCGTGCCGGACGTCGGCCGACAAGGGCGTGCCCACGCAGCGCACCGTCACGTGGTCCTTTTCTCGCACGCGACTGTGAGTCCCCGTGTCCACCGTCACGAGGGAAGAGCCATCCGGGGATCCACTGAAGGGAGCGCCCAGGTTGTTCCCGGCATGGTCCGGCCCACCGTCAGCGTCGCAATTCAACTGCGTGACCGTCAAGGTGAACTGAGTGACAGGATCGTCGATTAGGAACCCCTGCTGAATGTCATGAACGACCCCGACGACTCTCACGACGTTGCGAGCGACCGAGGCGGATGGCAACTCAGGGGCTGCGGGCAGCGGCGCTGATGATGACCGGCGGCTGGGTGGCATCGGCGGCGGCGGCGGAGGTGACAACGTCGCGGATGCTCGAGTCGCAATGCGCAGTCGTGGCATCGCGGCAAACGTCAGGAGGCCAACAACGGTGCGGCACCGCGGCATCATGGTCGTCCAGCAGCCTCGTCCCCACATGGTGACCCCTTGTGTCCGACGCACGGTATGCGTATCCCTTTTGTAGTACCTCGAATGTGGTATGAGTGTTGGGAGCAAGGAAGCAGCACAAAAGGACCCTCGGCTAACCACTAACGCAACGATGAGAAACGCAACGAACACCACGTAGCGACATGATCACCGGGACACCTCACTTGCGCTCTCGCTCTCGAGGCTGTTAACCATGCCCGAGCCCTCATGCACGTGGACCACCGCGAAGTGGTAGTATTTCGACATGGAAGGCTCATACTGCGGCACCATGCGCAAGCGGCCAGAGACGGCGACGCGCAATGCAGTTCCTTTGCTGACCGACGCCGAGGTCACCTGCTTCGCTCCCGTCGTTCCGATGGAAGGCGGCTCGACGCTTCCAGCTGCCACGTCGAGCGTCGTTTTCACATCCGTCAGAAACGTGTCGCTACCAAACACCCGGATTGTATGGAAATCGCGGTCGGGATCGCCGGTAGCCGCCTCTTCGAACTCGGTGACCAGCACGAACTGCACGACTGGATCCTCAAAGATGAACCCGCGTTGAACTTCGCTCACGGTGCCGATGAGGAAGCAGTGGTTGACGCAGCGGGCGTGCGCCGCAATGTCACACTCATCCGGCGCGCTCGGATAGGCGTCCAGCTGGTACGACGGTGGCTGCGGGTGGATGGCGTCGGCGGGCAGCGTGTACTTGGAAGATGATGGGGACGACGGCCCGCTGCCCGCGACGGAAGGCCCGCTGCCCGCCGACGCCATTGGGAGGGGGGGCGTCTGGGGAGCGGGCAACGCCTGCGATTCCGCTGCGTTAGATTTCGCGACTGCCC